>JAABUK010000124.1_pt1 | contig 183815 bp, 173 predicted proteins | sample 5559141 | NCBI WGS metagenome assembly JAABUK01 (sample SAMN10711869, study PRJNA513367) | rock metagenome | isolation source: Antarctica rocks | place: Antarctica: Victoria Land, Pudding Butte nord | collected 2016-01-03 | reverse complement strand
TTCCTGACCGTCACCCAGTCAAAAAAGGGGGCGCACGACCCACCGACATCGCCGGCCATGACGGGCTGATCGCGCTGACCCTCCCCGAAATCCGACACCTAATCACCCGCCTGATCTGGTCGAACATACCCGAACCCGGGCACACCCTGCACCGCTCCAGCTGGCGACGACGACACCAACAACGCGCCAAACAAATGCCACTATCGACGACGAGGACACCTACCTTAAGTGCGACTGTAGTACTAGCCCGTCATCATCCCGGCACCCTCCCTGAGACCGTCACCCGGCGGCACGTCGAGCACTTCCTGACCGACCTCGCCACCGAGGGCAAGGCAGCGGCGACGCGGCGGGTCCGGCTCATGACCTTGAAGTCGCTTTTCGGGTGGATGCTGGCCGAGCCCGCCACCCCGCTCGCGGCCGACCCGACCAAAGGCGTGCGAGCCCCGGACGTGCCGCTGCCCCCGGTCCGCGTGGTCACCGACGACGACCTGAGGGCCGTGCTCGCCACCTGCTCGGGTGGGGACTTCACCGCGCTGCGCGATGCCGCCATGCTCCGGGTGCTCATCGCGTGCGGGCTGCGCCGGGAGGAGGTCGTCAGCCTCAACCTGGACGACATCGACTTGAACCGTGGGGACCTGCTCGTGCACGGCAAGGGCAACAAGCCCCGGCTGGTGTCGCTGGCCGGGAGCAAGGTCTCCCTGGCCCTGAGCCGCTACCTACGGGTCCGGCGCAAGCACCCCGGGGCCGCAGGCACGAATGCCGTGTTCCTCGCCACCAGGGCCAACCTGGATGGCTACCGCATGAGGGGCCAGTCCCTCGCGGAGGTGGTGAAGCGACGGTGCAACCTCGCCGGTATCGACGTGTTCGGGCCGCACGCGCTGCGCCACGCTTGGGCCGATGCCAACAAGCGAGCCGGGCTCTCCGATGAGGACCTGGAAAGGATGGCCGGATGGTCGTCGCCGCTCATGGTCCGCCGCTACGGCCGAGCCCTGGCCGAGGGCCGAGCCCGGGACGCTCACGCCACGCTCGGCACGGGGGACCGGGTATGAGCAGGCTCAGCGACGCTCAGCGGCTCTCTCGTGGCTCGCTGGACCCCGCCCTGCGTACTCGTCGGCGGGAGGCATCCCAGTCGCTCAGGGACGCGCTCAGGGCCGGGAAGTGCCGCGTACTGCTCACCGTCTACTGCAGTCGGGGTGAGCGGACGTGCCAGCGGGCCGTCATGACGATCTACGGCACCCCCGAGGGTCTGGTGTGGCGCACCGACCACCCCGAGCCCCGCGCCCTGTTCGACGCTGCCCAACCCGACGGCCGAGAGGTCCGCGACGTACATCGGGGCACCACCGTCGACGCACTGGCCGAGCCGTCGTCGCTGCCCGAGCACCCCGAGCACGTCCCCGGGTGGTGCCCCGATCACGGAGTCGTACTGCTGCGGGTGGCGGGGCTACGAGACCTGGTGAGGCGCGGTGTCCACCGACAGCCAGCGGTCTGCGATAACCTGGGCACATAGCGCTCGGCCCCTGTGCGGCCACCCCGGACGTTGAGCACCCGGCGAGGCCAGGGAGGCCGACGCCGTTATGCCCGTCCCCAAGTCTGAGAAGTCCCTCGCCGGTCGCGCAGCCGCGCACCAGTCGTGGGCGAACACACCGAACCGCAGTGCTCGCACCGCTCCCGCCCGTGCCGGGCTCGACGCCAGGTTCCTGGCCGAGGCCGGGGGAGACCCGATCCGAGCAGACAGCCTGCGCAAGGCGCACTTTGCTGCCCTGGCACTGAAGTCCGCCAAGTCACGTCGTCGCGCTGCTGAGGCTCGTGCTCTAGCTGCCGACCTGGACCACCAGGCAGCCGAGGCCGACACCGAGATGAACACCGCCGGGGCCACCTCGTGACGCGCAGCAACGGCCGCACCCCGAGGGGAACGACCGCCACCGAGACCCACCGCCAAGTGAAGTCCGAGGCCGAGGGTACCGCTCGGGATGCCCCGGAGCCAGACACGGATCAGACGGATCAGACGGATCAGGCGGGGAAGGCGAGCGAGGCGGGGAACGAAAACGGGCAATCTCAGGACGAGGGTGGCAGCAAGTCCGCTGCTAGCGCGCTCGTGGGGATGATCCGCCAGCACTACGGCCTGGGGGTCACCAGCAACGGCGAGCCCTACGCCGTGAAGCCTGACCATCACGTGGTGCGGATGCTCCGAGGTGGCCGCTCGTCCCTCCGTGCCGAGATCGCAGCGGCGTACTACCACCGCACCGGCCGGACGGCTTCCCAGCAGTCCCTCACGGACGCGCTGATGGCCGCAGAGGGCATGGCCGGAGCGACCAACCCGGCGGACGTGCACCTGCGCGTAGCGGAGCACTCAGACGCAGTCTGGGTCGACCTGGGTGACGTGGACGAACACGCGGTCAAGCTGACCGAGACTGGATGGTCCGTGGTGAGTGCGGGCGTCCCGGTTCGGTTTCGGCGCACCGAGTTGACCGGCACCCTGCCGACACCCGTGATCGGCGGGGACTTGGACGACCTGTGGCAGTTCGTCAACGTGAAGCCAGGGGATCGGCCGCTGGTGCTCGCCTGGCTGGTGGCCGCACTGGGGTGGCCGGGAATGTCGCACCCTCTGCTCGGTGTGTTCGGTGAGCAAGGCACTGGGAAGTCCAGCGCAGCACGCGCGCTCGTGTCCCTAGTTGATCCATCGCCGGTGGCACTGCGGAAGCCACCAAGGGACGCCGAGCAGTGGGTCACGGCCGCTGCGAGTTCCTGGGTCGTCGGGGTGGACAACGTGTCGAAGGTGCCCGAGTGGTTGTCGGACAGTTTGTGCCGTGCTGTGACAGGGGACGGAGATGTACGCCGCGCCCTCTACACAGACGGTGGGTTGAGCGTGTTCAACTTCCGGCGGGCGATAATTCTCAACGGGATTGACCTGGGGTCACTCCGTGGCGACCTGGCAGAGCGAACCCTTGCCCTGGAACTGGACCGGATTACCGCGACAGGCAGGGTCACCGAGTCTGACTTGGCCAGCCGATGGAAGGCGGCCTACCCCGCGCTGTTCGGTGCTCTCCTCGACCTTGTTGTTGAAGTGAGGCAAGTACTGCCGACGATCGTGCTCACGAAGATGCCCCGGATGGCTGACTACACACGGGTGCTCGCCGGGGTCGACGCCGTGCTGGGTATGTCGGGGGTTGCCTGGTACTCCCAGCAGGCCGAGCATCTGGCCGACGACTCGCTCAGTTCCGACCCGTTCGTGACCGCTCTGCGGACGCGCCTGGCTAAGAAGAAGTTCGAGGGCACAGCGGCAACGCTGCTAACGAGGATCACGCCACCGAGACCGAGTGTGCTCAACAATCCATATCCACCCGGCTGGCCGAAGACCGGACGCGCCGTCACCACCATCTTGCGACGTGACGCACCTGCGCTGCGGAAGGTCGGGTGGACGGTTGAGGACCTGGGCAACAGCAATAAGGGCCACACCACGAGATGGGTTATTGCCCCACCAGAGAAGGCCGGTATTCCTGCCCCGCCTCGCCTGCCTACCCCGCCACGACGAAAGCGAGCCATACGCGGATCAATCAACAACAAGGGAAGCTGAAATGACGATCAACAATAGGGACCGTCGTAGTCGAGTCCGAGCAGAACCGCTACCGGAGTCCATCGAACCACTCGACCCGGATAACTGCGGTCAACTACTGGCCGAGGCTATGAGCGAGCTCAAACAGAACATGAAGGCAATGGACGAGCTTGCGAAACGTCAACAATCCAGGGATGCCCTACCGACCACGCCACCGCGACGGGGGAAGTCACGCAGACCCCTCGTAGCCTGGTGGCAGGACATCTGAGCCAAGGGAGATCAACACCGAGACCGCATGTAGGTCAACAACTCCCGGACAGGATGGACCAGAAACACACCAGCGGGGAAAGGCCGGCAAGACCGGCCCTCAGGTCGCCTGTGAGCCTCCCTGGCACCTTTCCGGGATACGGACAGCAAAGGCCCACAGAAACTCGCTCACGGACTCAATGAGAGGCCATTGCGGGGCACCAGGGGAAGGACGGGAGTAGGTGGGGGCCGATCAGCGACCGAAGGAAGGCGCGCAGTACTGCACCAGCCGATCGGCCCCCGAGAATGAGCCGGGTGGTCCAGTCAGAAACCCCGACGCGGACGGTGGCGAAGCCGTACCCACGCTTCTCGCTCATTCCCTGGCACAAAGCGTATAGCATTCATCTACAAACCGATGCGAAGGAGACTCAACAATGAGTACGACTTACAACCCTCACGATCCCGACTACTTGGACGCTCGCCAGCGGGAATTCGACGAGTGCGCCCTGGGCCTCACCTCGCAGGCTGGCAACACGCCGCTAGAACTGGCAGCGGGCAGCAGGCGCGAGATGCTTATGGACGAACTGGACCGCAGGAAGAACCAACGCGCTCCGGAGCTGCCTGATGCCTTGGCAGCGCACTTGGCCGGGAATGCTGCTCGTCGACGGGTAGCGCCCCTCTGGGACGGCCCGACCACACAAGAGCCGCTGCTGGGCGCGAACCGGGGTGACGTCACCGACATGTCCACCCCGATGCACCCGGACACCGCGCACACGTTGAGCCGGTTGTTGAGGCAACAAGGCAACGAGCAGGGCGCGCGCTCGGTCGAGCACACGCAGGGATACCGCTGGTAATGGGTAACCGAGCACGCCGGAACCGGAAGGCCGACTCGGGTCCGACGGTGGCCGAAGCTGCGGGCGTCAACAACGACGACTCAATTCTCGACCACCTGCGCCGGGTACGTCCGAGTGTGTACGGGCCGCCCACGGTCGAGATGCTGCGGCGGGACCTCGCTCGCCTCGTCAGTCGCCGCCAGTCATGACCGTCCGGTCAACAATGGACACCGAAGGCGACCAGCAGGACACCACCACGGCGACCACGGCCAGGACACCCGCGAGGATCACGGCCACCGAACGTCGCAAGCGCAAAGAGGCGGAGGCAGCGAAGCTGCGGGCGCAGGGGTACGACTACGCCAGCATCGCGGAGCAGGTGGGCTACCGGGACAAGAGCGGAGCCGCCAAGGCCGTCAGCAGGGCGCTGGCGTCGTCCTACCGCGAACCCACCGACGCCGCGAGACTGCTGGCCTCGACCAGGCTCGACGCGATCCGACAAAAGCTCGCCAGTATCGCGGCCGATCCCTGCGTCATGACCCGAGACGTCCTGGCCGCGTTGAGAGTGTTGATCGACGTGGAGCGCCGAGAGGCCGCACTGTGGGGGCTCGACATCACTGCCGCACCTGTCGTCACCTCTGGACACCTCGACAGAGAGATCGAACGTCTCGTCGGGGAGATTGAACGGCTCGATGCACCACGACCCCCGGACCCCTGGGAAAAGCCAGACTGGACGCCAGCAGACCGGGTGGCCGACGATGGGCCGGGCGCGGAAGTGGTGAGGCTGCCGCACCGCAACGGCCACGACCGAGGGGGCCGACGATGACCACCACACCAGACCCGATCAATGCCGAGGACGCTCGCGCTGCCGCAGCCACCCTGCGCCGGGTCGTGGCGGCCGTGGACGCCGGGGACGTAGCGGCCGACAGCTCCGAGCGCGCCTACCTCACTGGCGCGGCCGAGGCCCTCGACCGCGGGTCCTCACCGCCCGAGAGCGGCGCGAGTTTGTCAAGGGCAGGACCGAGGCCGAGACCGCGTCCATCCTCGCCACCACCCGGGGGACGGCCAGGTGGTCAACCAGCACCGTGCAGGCCGTGCTGGCAGGCCAGGACGCCGCAGCACTCACCACCACGAGCGCGTGAGCACCAACCCGGGCACGACCATGGGGGACGAGTGGGTGACCACCGCTGTGCACGAGGCAGGCCACGCGACGGCCTACGTGGTCCACGGCCAGCCGTTCGAGGCTGTTCGGGTGTGGGAGGTCGACGGGCTGGTCTACGGGGTCACCGCGCCCTATCGGGGCCAGGTGGACCCGCTGCCCCACCTCGTGCGGGTCTACGCCGGGCCGGTAGCTGAGGGGCTCTACCAAGCCGGAGGACCCCCAGCTGACCCTCCTGCGCTCGTTTTGCCGGCCTACGAGGACGTGGGGGCAGACGGCCGGGAGAACGACGAGGACGCGGCCACCAGGATGCGCACGCATTACCGGATCACCGAGAGTCCCGGCCCGTGCGAGAGGCACGCCCGGGAGTTGATCATCTCGCACTGGCCGATGGTGCTCATGATCGCTGCTGCCCTGCTCGAACACGAGGTGTTGACCTACGACGAGGTAAGACAACTGGTGCTCTCGTAACGTCCTCTCGGTGACTGCCACCATCCTCGCCGTCGTCTCGCTGATCGTTGCGGTGACCGCTCTGGGCCTGACCGCCCGTACATTCGCCTTCACGTGGCCCGGTCACGGCGTGCACATTCGCTCCAGGCGCATGGCGGTTGAAGGTGACTGGCAACGGTGGGAAGTAACGATCCGCGTCATGGGGTCAGGAGTGGTCTACGAGCCCCACGTTGCTGTCTGGGGAAGCGGTGTTGAGTCCGATCCGGAGGACGAGCAGAGGCCACGTATGGACTGCACCTCCGAGCCGTTCGAGGTCACGGTGTGGGTCCCGCCGGATCGGACCACGGAGGCGTGGGTGGGTCTGATCTGGATCACGACCTACTGGGGGGCACCTGTCGAGCACTGCGACCGCGTGAACTTGAGCCTTCACAGATACGAGCGGTGGCGCTGGAGCCTGCCTACCTACTTCCCAGGCCAACCAGTGCGAGGTCGCTGGAGAACGATCGACCCCACGCCGCCCGACAGGCTGCCGGAGATACCTCGACGTAGTGATGACGTGTGACGATAACCATGGCCACAGCGCTCGTCCTCAACCAGGGAAACCGCAGGTCAGCACAGCGCTTAGGTACTGAGGAACCAGTAGTTCTCCTCGGCGATGCCCGGCACCGTCCGCTCGCCGGTGATCGGCAACTGGGTCTCGGTGGGGGCGGGGGCGAACTCGGTCACCGGCGCAGAGTAGTACGGGTTCTTGCTCAGCCGTCCGGGCAGCGGGGGTGTGAGCATCATCGCCTAGAATTGACTTGCGCGTGTATTACTCGTCGGTAACATAGGCGCCAGCGTCAGGTCGTGCGATCCTGCTCGATTGAAGGCCACGATCACCACCACTCGCAGGAGGTCGACGAAGACCCATGAACATTGTTGTCCTGATCAAACAGGTTCCTGACACCTGGTCGGAGCGCAAGCTCACCGACGGTGACTTCACCCTCGACCGTGCCGCCGCGGATCCGGTGCTCGACGAGATCAACGAGCGCGCCGTCGAAGAGGCGTTGCAGCTCAAAGAGGCAGGCGAGGCCGAGGTCACGGTGCTGACGATGGGCCCCGAGGGCGCCAAGGACGCCATTCGCAAGGCGCTGAGCATGGGTGCCGACAAGGCGGTGCATCTCTCGGACGAGGCTCTGCGCGGTTCGTGTGCCATCCAGACCGCCAAGGCGCTGGCGAAGGTGATCGGCACGCTGGGCGACGTCGACCTCATCATCGCCGGCAACGAGGCGACGGACGGCCGCTCCGGCGCCATCCCGGCAATGCTGGCTGAGGTGCTCGGCCGCCCGCAGCTGACGCACGTACGCAAGCTTGCGGTCAACGGCACCACCGTGACCGGTGAGCGGGAGACCGACGAGGGCTTCTATCAGCTCGAGGCGTCGTTGCCCGCCGTGGTCAGCGTGACCGAGAAGATCAATGAGCCGCGTTACCCGTCGTTTAAGGGCATCATGGCGGCCAAGAAGAAGCCGGTGACCGCGTTGACGCTGGCTGACGCCGGCATCGCCCCCGGCGAGGTCGGCCTTGCCTCCGCCACCAGCACCGTGTCCGCGGCCACGCCCAAGCCTCCGCGCAGCGGTGGGGAGCGGGTCGCCGACGAGGGCGACGGCGGCAGCAAGATCGCGCAGTACCTGGTGAGCCAGAAAATCATCTGACGCCGATGCTTATGACAACCCGGACAGAAGGTAGGAGAACAGGAAATGGCAGAGGTCCTGGTACTCGTCGAGCACGCTGACGGCGAGTTGAAGAAGCTGACAACCGAGCTCATCACGGCGGCCCGTGCCCTGGGTGAGCCCTCCGCAGTGGTCGTCGGTGCTCCCGGTACGGCCGCAGGCCTGACCGACGGCCTGACCGCTGCCGGCGCGGAGAAAATCTATATCGCGGAGTCCGACGATGTGGTGAACTACCTCGTCACCCCCAAGGTCGACGTGCTGGCAGCGTTGGTCGCCTCCGCCAGCCCGGCCGCGGTGATCGCCGCGTCGAGCGCGGAGGGTAAAGAGGTCGCGGGTCGCCTCGCCGTACGGCTTGGTTCCGGGTTCCTCACCGACGTCGTCGGGATCGCCTCGGACGGCAACGTCACGCACTCGATCTTCGGTGGCGCCTTCACCGTCACGGCGAAGTCCACCACGGACACCCCGGTGATCACGGTGCGCCCCGGTGCGATCGACGCCGAGCCGCAGGCCGGCGCCGGTACGCAGGAGACGGTGGAAGTGCCGGCAGCGGATGCGGCGACCGCCACCAAGATCACCAGCAGTGAGCCGGCGGTCAGCGGTGACCGCCCGGAACTCAGCGAGGCCAGCGTGGTGGTCTCCGGCGGCCGTGGCGTCGGCAGTGCGGAGAACTTCTCGGTGATCGAGTCGCTGGCCGATTCGCTCAAGGCCGCCGTCGGCGCTTCTCGTGCCGCCGTCGACTCGGGCTACTACCCGGGCCAGTTCCAGGTGGGCCAGACCGGTAAGACGGTGTCCCCGCAGCTGTACATCGCGTTGGGCATCTCCGGCGCTATTCAGCACCGGGCCGGGATGCAGACGTCGAAGACCATCGTCGCGGTGAACAAGGACGACGAAGCACCCATCTTCGAGATCGCCGACTACGGCGTGGTCGGTGACCTGTTCAAGGTGGCGCCGCAGCTGACCGAAGAAGTGAACACCCGCAAGGGCTGAGCAGTGATGCAGCAGGCCCCCGCATCGCTACGGCGGTGCGGGGTCTCGTGCGTCACGACCGCAGGCGGAGGCTGGTCATCGACCGCGATATCCTTGGGTGGTCATGACATCCTTTCCTGCTCCCGCCGGGGCCGTGGTCTACCTCGACCACGCAGCGACCACGCCGATGCTGCCTGAGGCAATCGCGGCGCTCTCCGCAGTAATGGGCACCGTTGGTAACGCCGCGTCATTACACGGATCCGGACGCGCCGCCCGCCGCCGAGTGGAGGAATCCCGCGAGGCGGTGGCGCACGTACTCGGTGCGCAGCCGTCAGAGGTGATCTTCACCGGGGGCGGTACCGAGAGCGACAACCTCGCGATCAAGGGGATCTTCTGGGCGCGCCGTGCGGCCGAGCCGGCGCGGCGTCGACTGCTGGTCAGCGCCGTGGAGCACCACGCGGTGATCGACGCGGCCCAGTGGCTCGTTGAGCACGAAGGTGCGGTGGTGAGCTGGCTGCCCGTGGACGAGTACGGCCGGGTGCGCCCGGAGACCCTGCGGGCGGTGCTGGCCGAGTACGCCGCGGAGACCGCGCTGGTCAGCATCATGTGGGCGAACAACGAAGTCGGCACCATCTCGGCGGTCGACGAACTCGCGGCCATCGCCCACGAGCACGGCGTGCCGATGCACACCGATGCGGTGCAGGCCGTGGGGCAACTGCTGGTGCACTTCGGGGCCAGCGGCGTGGATGCGCTCACCGTCACCGGCCACAAGTTCGGTGGGCCCTTCGGCGCCGGGGCGCTGCTGCTGCGGCGCGAGGTGGAGTGCATGCCGTTGCTGCACGGTGGAGGCCACGAGCGGGACGTACGCTCGGGCAGCCCCGATGCGGTCGCGCTCGTCGGGTTGGCGGCGGCGGCCGAGGTGGTGGGAGACACGATCGACGCCCGTGCTGCACACCTGGCAGCGCTGCGGGACCAGCTTGTGGCCGGGGTGCGAGACGTGGTGCCCGACGTGGTGCTCAACGGGGACCCCACGCCGGCGGGTCGGCTGCCCGGCAACGCGCACTTCACCTTTCCTGGCTGCGAGGGTGACTCATTGCTCATGCTGCTCGACGCCCGCGGCATCGAGTGCGCAACCGGTTCCGCCTGCACTTCCGGGGTGGCCCAGCCCAGCCACGTGCTGCTCGCCATGGGCGCTGATCCCCGCTCGGCCCGCGGTTCACTGCGGCTCTCGCTCGGGCACACCTCCACCGCGCACGACGTGGCAGCCTTCGTCGAGGCCATCGGTCCCGTGGTCGACCGGGCCAGGGCCGCGGGTCTGGCCGGCGTTGCCGCAGGACGCGGCTGATGCGCATCCTGGCCGCCATGAGCGGCGGGGTCGACTCGGCCGTGGCCGCTGCCCGCATGGTCGAGGCCGGCCACGACGTCACCGGGGTGCATCTGGCCTTGTCGACGGCGCCGGGGACGCTGCGCACCGGCTCGCGCGGATGTTGTTCCAAGGAGGACGCGGGCGACGCCCGGCGCGCCGCCGACGTGCTGCGCATCCCCTTCTACGTGTGGGACTTCGCCGAGCGCTTCGCCGAGGACGTGGTGGAGGACTTCGTGGCCTCCTACGCCGCGGGGCAGACCCCCAACCCGTGCCTGCGCTGCAATGAGAAGATCAAGTTCTCCGCACTGGCCCAGCGCGCGGTGGCGCTGGGATTTGATGCGGTGGCCACCGGGCACTACGCACGGCTGGCCGGCGGGGTGCTGCGCCGCGCCGTGGATGAGGACAAGGACCAGTCCTACGTGCTGGCCGTGCTGAGCGCCGCACAACTGCGGCGTGCCGTCTTTCCGATCGGAGATACCCCGAAGCCCGGCATCCGCGCTGAAGCGGCAGCGCGGGGGCTGGCCGTCGCCGACAAGCCCGACAGCCACGACATCTGCTTCATCCCCTCCGGTGACACCCGTGCGTTTCTCGGTGCCCGCATCGGGGTGCGACCGGGGTCGATGGTCGACGCCGAGACGGGAGCGGTGCTTGGCGCGCACGAGGGAGTGCACGGGTTCACCATCGGCCAGCGCAAGGGCCTCGGCTTACCGGCGCCCGCCGGCGACGGCAGGCCCCGCTACGTCACCGCGATCGACCCGGTGGCCGGCACCGTCGCTGTCGGCTCCGCGGAACACCTCGACGTGCATCGGCTCACCGCACACCATCCGGTGTGGACGTCCGGCCGCGCGCCGAGCATGCCGCTGGACTGCGTGGTGCAGGTACGGGCGCACGGGGGACTGGCGCCGGCGACCGTCACGACCACAGTGGACGGTGTCGCGGTGGATTTGCACGAGCCGCTGCGTGGAGTCGCTGCGGGCCAGGCGGCCGTCTTCTACCGACCGGCTGCGGACGGCGACGTCGTCGTGGGCAGTGCCACGATCGGCACGGCTCAGCTGTAGGGGTTGCTCGCCGCGACCTCATGCACGGTGATGACCGGCTGTGCGGCCACCTTGCCCGGTAGCGCCCCGAGCAGTCCCTGCACGTTCGGGCTGGCCATGTGCGCGTCGAGGTGCGGCTTGGACTCCCACTGCTCCACCGAGCAGAATCGCGTGCCGTCCTCGGTGTCGCGGTAGAAGTGGTAGCCGATGCACCCCTCGTCCTTGCGCGACGCTTCAGCGGCTTGGGCCAGCAGCGGCGCCAAGGCGTCGGCGTGCTCGGGCAGGGCCTGGGCCTCGGCGATGACGATGATCATGGGAGCTCCTTGTGGTGGTGGGAACTACAGCCTGCCCTACGGCACTGGTAGACAGCACCCGTGACGTTCACTCTCGCCGACCTGCCGCCGGGTACCGCGACCGGCATCGGCTCATGGCCGGGCACCGACGCGGCAGAAGCCACCCGCGTGGTGACCGGTGAGCTCGGCGTGCTGCCGCACCTGGTGGAGCTGCCGGGACGCGGGGTCGGCGCTGACCTGATCGGGCGTACTGCCGCGCTGCTGGTGGACCTTGCCGTCGAGGTCGCACCATCGGGATACCGCGTGGTCCCCAGGGCAGGGCGTGACCATCGTCGTGCGCACGACTTCCTCCGCCGCGACCTGGACGAGCTGGAGACAGCCTTGGAGCGCTCCGGGGCTACTCCCCAAGCGGTGAAGGTGCAACTCGCCGGTCCGTGGACGCTGGCGGCGGCGGTGGAGCTGCGCAACGGCCACCGGGTGCTCACCGACCGCGGCGCCGCGGCGGAGTTCACCGAGTCGCTGGCCGAGGGGGTCGCCCAGCACGCCGCGGAGGTGCACCGGCGGACCGGGTTCCCGGTGATCGTCCAGCTCGACGAGCCGTCGCTGCCCGGTGTTCTCGCCGGCGCACTGCCCACCGTGTCCGGGTTGTCCATGATTCCCGCCGTCCCCGTCCCCGACGCGGAGGCAGCTTTGCGCAGTGTGCTCGAGCGCGCACCGGGTGCGAGCATCGTGCACTGCTGCGCGGCAGACGTGCCGGTCGCCTTGTTGCGACGGGCGGGGGCGGACGCGGTTGGGATCGACCTCGCGCTCGTGGGTGTGGCGGACCTCGACGGGATCGGCGAGGCGCTGCAGGAGGGTGCGGTTCTGGCGCTGGGTCTGGTGCCCACCGACGCCGATCGGCCGCCGGCGTCGTTGCGGGCGCTCGCGGACCCGGCACTGCGGGTGCTCGACCGCCTCGGATTCCCGCGTTCGGTGCTGGCCACTCAGGTGCTGGTGACGCCGGCGTGCGGGCTGGCCGGTGCGAGCACCGCGACTGCCCAGCGAGTACTGGCCCACTGTGTGGAGCTCGGCCGTGCCTTCGCCGAGCCCCCCGAGTCCTGGTGAGCGAACGCATAAATGTCGGTGCCGATCGGTAACCTCCCTGTGTGAGCAGCGACGAGCTTCCGGAGACCGCCGGGGACCCCCAGGCGCGGCAACGCTGGGCGGCGCTGGCCGAGGAGGTACGCGGCCACCAGTTCCGCTACTACGTCCGCGATGCCCCGATCATCAGTGACGGTGAGTTCGACAGCTTGCTCGGTGAGCTCACCGCGTTGGAGGATCTGCACCCGCAGCTGCGCACCCCGGATTCGCCGACTCAGCTCGTCGGCGGCGGCTTCGCCACCGAGTTCACCGCGGCCGACCACCTGGAGCGGATGCTCAGCCTGGACAACGCCTTCGACGCCGAGGAGCTGCAGGCGTGGGCCGGCCGGGTGCTGGCCGACGTGGGCCGCGAGGTGGAGTACCTCTGCGAGCTGAAGATCGATGGCGTCGCATTGAACCTGGTGTACGAGCAGGGCAAGCTCGTGCGTGGCGCGACCCGAGGAGACGGGCGCACCGGTGAGGACGTCACCCTCAACGCTCGTACTATCGACGACATCCCGGACACCCTCACCGCCACTCCGGAGTTCCCGGTACCCGAGCTTCTCGAGGTGCGCGGCGAGGTCTTCTTTCGGCTGGAGGACTTCGCCGCGCTCAACGCCTCGCTGGTCGCCGAGGGCAAAGCGCCCTTCGCCAACCCGCGCAACTCCGCGGCAGGCTCGCTGCGGCAGAAGAACCCCGCGGTCACCGCGCGCCGCCGGCTGGGGATGATCTGTCACGGCCTGGGCAAGCGCACCGGTTTCAATCCCGACACCCTGGGCCACGCCTACGACGCGCTGGCCGCATGGGGGCTGCCGGTGTCTGTGCACACCACGCGGGTGCGGGGGGTCGAGGCCGTTGCCGAACGGGTGGCTTATTGGGGTGAGCACCGCCACGACGTGGAGCACGAGATCGACGGCCTGGTCGTCAAGGTCGACGACGTGGCTCTGCAGCGCCGCCTGGGCAGCACATCCCGGGCGCCGCGGTGGGCGATCGCGTACAAGTACCCGCCCGAGGAGGCCACCACCAAGCTCCATGACATCCGGGTCAATGTGGGGCGGACGGGCCGGGTGACGCCGTTCGCCTTCATGGAGCCAGTGCTGGTGGCCGGGTCGACCGTCTCGCTGGCCACCCTGCACAACGCCGCCGAAGTGGTACGCAAGGGAGTCCTCATCGGGGACACCATCACCATCCGCAAGGCCGGCGACGTCATCCCGGAGGTGCTGGGGCCGGTGGTGAACGTGCGCACCGGCACCGAACGCGCCTTCGTCATGCCCACGCACTGTCCCGAGTGCGGCACGCTGCTGGCCCCGGCCAAGGAAGGCGACGCGGACATCCGCTGCCCCAATGCGCGCTCTTGTCCGGCGCAGCTGCGAGAGCGGGTGTTTCACGTCGCCGGCCGGGGCGCGTTCGACATCGAGGTGTTGGGTTATGAGGCCGCGACGGAGCTGCTGCGAGCCGGGGTGATCACCGACGAGGGCGACGTGTTCGCGCTCACCGAGGACGACCTGCTGGCCACCGAGCTGTTTCGCACCAAGGCGGGCGCCCTCTCGGCTAACGGCAGGCGGCTGCTCGACAACCTCGATGCCGCGAAGGACCGGCCACTGTGGCGGGTACTGGTCGGGCTGTCCATCCGCCACGTCGGACCGACGGCCGCCCGCGCGCTGGCCGCAGAATTTGCCAGCCTGGAGCGCATCGAGGACGCCGCTGAACCCGAGCTGGCCGCGGTCGACGGGGTGGGTCCCACCATCGCCGCCGCCGTCATCGAGTGGTTCGCGGTCGACTGGCACCGGGAGGTGGTGGCGAAGTGGCGTGCTGCTGGGGTACGGACGGTCGATACCCGCGACGGCGGCGTGCCGCGGTTCCTGGAGGGCCTGTCCGTTGTGGTCACCGGTTCGCTGAACCGCTTGTCGCGCGACGAGGCCAAGGAGGCCATCCTGGTCCGCGGCGGCAAGGCGGCGGGCAGCGTGTCGAAGAAGACGGCGTTCGTCGTCGTCGGCGAGGCGCCGGGCTCCAAGTACGACAAGGCGGTCGAGCTCAAGGTGCCGGTGCTGGACGAGGCCGGCTTCGAGGTATTACTGCACGACGGGCCGGACGCAGCGGCGTCCATGGCTGCACCGCTTGGCACCGCGTGACCGACTAGCCCAGCACTTCTGACCAGCCCAGCACCGTCGCGACGATGCCGGCCATGTGCCCCAGCCGGGCGACTTCAGACGGGCGGAACTCCGGGCCGCCTGGTCGGCCGATCAGCACCAGGCGTTGGTCACCACCCAGTGGACTGGCCGCCAAGGCGGTGTCCAGCTCGCGCCAGGTTTGCGGCACCCACTCCGCAGCGACGTCCAGGACGACCGGTCGACGCAGGGGTTGCCACCGACTGAGCAGGCTTTGGGTCTCCGGAGATGCGGGGCTGTGCACCACGCCGTAAGGGCCCGCGTCTGCGTTGGCGAGGATCATCGCCCAACCGACCCCCAGTACCCGGGGGAGGCCATCGACCAGCACCTGCAGTCGATCGCCGATCGTCGCCGCCACCACGTCGATCAGCTCGAGCTCACGGTGAGTGTGCAGCACCCCGGTGAACGGACGCACCGAGATCACCTGTACGCCGTTGATCGCCTCGGCGGCGGTGATCAGCCCATCGGGCAGCGCGCCGCGCGGCAGCTCCACCACCAGATCGTCCACCGCCTGGTCGGCGACGCGCTCGACAACGTCCACCGAAAGGATGTCCACGTTCGTCTCTCCCAACGCGGTGGCCAGCAAGCCGAGGGCCCCGGGCTCGTCGGGCACGCGCACCCGCATGAGGAAGGACATTGCTTCTCCTTGCGTAGGGCGTTGGCGTGGGAAAAGTGTCGGCCGCACCGGCTAGTCTTGTCGGGCACTGTCACCGCCTCGATCAGGGGAGATCCCCAGCGAATGAATGCTAGCGACACGAGTCCCGAGAGCATGCCCGCACCAGTGATCACCAGGGACGAGGTGGCCCACCTGGCCCGGCTCGCGCGCTTGGCTGTCACTGAAGAAGAGCTGGATTCCTTTGCTGGACAGCTGGACTCGATTCTGCACCATGTGGCCACCGTGAGCGAGGTAGCAGCGGACGAGGTTCCGCCGACCTCGCACGCCGTCCCGGTCACCAACGTGACCCGTCCCGACGTGGTCGTCGCTGGGCTGACCCAGCAGCAGGCGTTGGCCGGCGCACCTGCCGCGGAGGCGGGACGTTTCCGGGTACCGCAAATCCTCGCGGAGGAGCAATGAGCGAGCGAAGCGACGTGGGGGTACGGCAATGAGCGAGCGAAGCGACGTGGGGGTACGGCAATGAGCACCGACCTGACCCGCCTGTCGGCCGCCGAACTGGCCGAGCAGATTCACCGCCGCGAAGTTTCTTCCGTCGAGGTCACCAGGGCGCACCTGGACCGCATCGGAGCGGTCGACGAGCGGGTCCGTGCCTTCCTGCACATCGACGGGGTGTCCGCGTTGGCCGCTGCAGGCGCGGTCGATGCCGCGCTGGATGCGGGCGAGCAGCCGTCGTCCGCGCTGGCCGGGGTCCCATTGGCGCTCAAGGACGTGTTCACCACCACCGACATGCCCACCACCTGCGGATCGCGAATGCTGGAAGGCTGGTGGCCGCCCTACGACGCCACCGTTACCACGCGGCTGCGCGCAGCGGGCATCCCCGTGCTGGGCAAGACCAACATGGACGAGTTTGCGATGGGCTCGTCCACGGAAAACTCCGCGTACGGGCCAACGCACAACCCGTGGGATCTCGAGCGGATCCCCGGCGGCTCGGGCGGTGGCTCAGCGGCCGCGCTCGCCGCGTTCGAAGCGCCGCTGGCCGTGGGTACCGACACCGGTGGCTCCATCCGGCAGCCCGCGGCAGTGACCGGCACGGTGGGCGTCAAGCCGACCTACGGCAGCGTCTCCCGCTACGGCCTCGTCGCCTGTGCGTCCTCGCTGGACCAGGGCGGACCCTGCGCGCGGACCGTGCTGGACACCGCCCTGCTGCACGAGGTGCTGGCCGGGCACGATCCGCGGGACTCCACCTCGGTGGATGCGCCGGTGCCAGCGGTGGTGGCCGCCGGCCGCGAGGGTGCGCACGGTGACCTGCACGGCGTTCGGGTGGGCGTGGTCCGCGAGCTGCAGGGCGACAGCTACGCACCGGGAGTGCTCAGCTCCTTCCATGGCGCCGTGCGGAAGCTGGAAGCGTTGGGCGCGGAGGTCATCGAGGTGAGCTGTCCGCACTTCGCGTATGCCCTGGCCGCGTACTACCTCATCCTGCCCAGCGAGGTGTCCTCCAACCTCGCCCGTTTCGATGCGATGCGCTACGGGCTGCGCGTAGGAGACGACGGTGCGCACAGTGCCGAGGAGGTGATGGCCGCCACGCGCGACGCCGGATTCGGCGCGGAGGTGAAGCGTCGCATCATGCTCGGCACCTACGCTTTGTCCGCCGGGTACTACGACGCGTACTACGGGCAGGCGCAGAAGGTTCGTACCTTGATCACGCGGGATTTCGCTGCCGCCTACGAGCAGGTCGACGTCCTGGTGTCACCGACCACCCCGGCGACCGCGTTTCGGCTGGGGGAGAAGGTGAACGACCCCCTCGCGATGTACCTGATGGACCTGTGCACCATCCCGACGAACCTCGCCGGGGACGCGGCCATGTCGTTGCCCTCGGGGTTGTCCACCGACGACGGTCTACCGGTCGGCCTACAGATCATGGCTCCGCCGCTGGCCGATGACCGGCTCTACCGGGTGGGAGCGGCCTACGAAGCGGCCAGAGGTCCGCTACCGACACCCCCGGAGCTATAGGCCGATGGGTGCGCAGAAGGATCGGATGCTCGCCGGTGAGCTCTACCAGGCTGACGCCGCGGACCTCGTCGCCGAGCGGATTGCCTGCCAGGTGCTGATCGCGGAGTTCAACGCGGCCGCTGACGACCACGAGCGCCAGCGCATCCTCCCCCGGCTGTTCGACAGCGTGGGTGCGGAGACCTTCGTGATGCCGCGGCTGCAGTGCGACTACGGCTACAACGTCCGAATCGGCCGCAACACCTTCATCAATTACGACGCGGTGCTGCTCGACTGCGCCACCATCACCATCGGCGACGACGTGTCGATCGGTCCGCGTGTCCAGCTGCTCACCGCGCTGCACCCGATGGAGGATCACGAGGCGCGCCGTCAACGCTGGGAGTCGGCGGCACCAATCATGCTGGGCGACAACGCGTGGCTGGGTGGCGGAGTGATTGTCTGCGCCGGGGTGCGCATCGGCGCAGACGCCGTGATCGGCGCCGGTAGCGTGGTCACCAGAGACGTCCCTGCTCGGGTGTTTGCGGCCGGAAATCCGTGCCGGGTCATCCGGGCACTTGGGGATGTGACGCTGCCGTAGCGGACGAGCCCGGCTGACGGACCGCCAGCACTGCCGCTGCCGCGATCGCTCCGACGGCCAGTGAGCCGATGATTACCACCACGTAGCTCCCGGTGGACTGGATGAGCGCGCCGGCCAGCGGTGGGCCGAAGGCGGAGCCCAGCGCCGCTGAGGTGTAGAGCACTCCGAGTAGACCGCCGAGCCCCTGCACACCGAACAGCTCGGCCACCAGCGGCGGCCCGAGCGCGACGAAGCCGCCGTAACCAACGCCGAGCAGCGCCGCGAACAGAGCCAGTCGCAGATAGCCGGGCGAACCCAGCCACAGGGCAAAGCTGAGCGCCATCAGCACGAAGCAGCCCTGGTAGGTGCGCAGGACACCGAACCGCTCGGCCACCGACCCCAGCGCCAATCGCCCGACGAGGCTCGCCGCGCCGATGACGCCGACCAACGCGGCCGCCGCAACCTTTCCGGTCCCATGACTGCTGGCGTAGGTCGGCAAATGGACGAATGGTACGAAGAGCATGACCGAAAGCAACAACTGTCCGACGTAGAGCCAGAGGTAGTCCGGCGACCGCAGCCGAGGGCCCAGGGCGGGCATGGGAACGGCGTCCGGGTGCACGGGGACGGCATGGACAAAGACCGCGCATACCAGCAGCAGGGCAGTACCCACCACCGCGAGCACTAGATAGGCAGTGCGCCAACCGTAAGCGCCGATCAAGGCCGCCGACAGCGGCGCCACCAACAACGTGCCCAACCCGATTCCGGACACTGCAACCCCCACCGCGAGGGTGCGGCGGCGCTGGAACCACCCACCGACCACCGCCACGAGCGGCACGTAGCTGCACGCCACACCCAGGCCGACGCCGACGGCATGCCCGAGATAGGCCTGCCACAACGAGTCGGCGCGGGCGGTCAGCACGAGCCCACCGCCGAGACAGGCCGCGCCGAACAGCAGCACCCGCCGTGGCCCCACCCGATCCACCACGGCCCCAGAGACAGCGCCGAACCCGAACAGGATGAGGGTGGTCAAGGAGAACACCGCCGACGTCGCCGCCCGGCCGGATCCCAAATCGGTGCTCATCGGAACCAGGAAGGCGCCGAAGCTGTAGGCGACCCCAAAGGTCGTGAACATGGCAATGAACGACGCGGCGGTCACACCCCACGCCCGACCGCTGTCCACACCGAGGGCAGGAGTGCTCATAGTCACCGCACGTTACGCGGGGCGGGTGTCGGCACTCTCCTCTTCGCTGGCCTCCTCGCGATGCTTACGCACCCGCCAGATCACCAGCGCGAGCACGACGACGACGGCAACGGCGATGGCACTGCCGCGGCCGACCTGCGCCGCCACCACCTGATACGAGTTACCGGCCACGAAGCCCAGCACCACGAAGCCGATGCCCCAGACCAGGCCGCCGAACGCGTTCCACGGCAGAAACCGGCGGTAGGGCATCTTCGCGGTACCGGCCAACGCGGGCATTACCGCACGAAAGAAGGCGACGAAGCGGCCGAGGAAGACCGCGGAGCCGCCCTTGTGGGCAAGGAACTTCCTGGCCTTGTCCAGCTGGTGGCGACGCTTGTCCAGAAAGCGATGTTCCAACAGCCGGGTGCCGTAGTGCCTGCCGATCTCGTACCCGACGCTGTCGCCGACGATGGCGGCGGCGACCACGATGACGCACATGACGACGACGTTGGTGTGGCCCTGGCTGGCGGCAACTCCACCGATGACCGCTGCCGTCTCACCGGGGATGACGAAACCGACAAAGATGGCGTCCTCGGCGAACACCAGCAAACCCACCACCAGATAGATCCAGAGCGGGGACACACTGAGGAGACGCTCGACCAGACCGCTCATGGCGTCAGTATCGTCGGCCTCAGAAGTACAGGCGACTGACCGTCTCGGCGACGCAGACCGGCTTGTCGCCGCCCTCGGCCTCCACGGTAACGGTGACCACGAGCTGCAGGCCGCCGCTGACCTCGCTGACGTCGGTGAGCACGGAAGTGGCGCGGACCCTGGTGTCGACTTTGACCGGGCTGGGGAAGCGGACCTTGTTCAGGCCGTAGTTCACGCCCATCTTCGCGCCCTCGACCGTGTAGATCTGCCAGTTGAGCATGGAGACCATCGACAATGTGAGGTAGCCGTGCGCGATGGTCGTGCCGAACGGACCCTTGGCAGCGGCCTCGGGGTCGACGTGGATCCACTGGTGGTCACCGGTGGCCTCGGCGAAGGTGTCGATGCGGCTCTGCTCGACGGTCACCCAGTCACTGGTGCCCAAGGTCTCGCCGCGGGCGGCTACCAGTTCTTCAGCGGTGTTGAAAGTGCGCACCTGCGTGACTCCTGTCTGTCGGTGCCCGCGCGCTGCGGGGCTGAGACTTGATCGTCGCACGCCACCTAGAATGATAGTGCTGATGTCGCACACACCCGGCTCACCATTGCGAGGAGCTCCACACCGATGACCGACAGCCTGATCGACTACGACGAGGTCATCGCCAAGTTCGACCCCGTGCTGGGGATGGAGGTCCACGTCGAGCTGGGCACCGTCACCAAGATGTTCTGTGGCTGCCCCACCGCGTTCGGCGCCGAGCCGAACACCCAGACGTGTCCGGTGTGCTTGGGGCTGCCCGGGGCTTTGCCCGTGGTCAACGCGGCGGCCGTGGAGTCTGCCGTACGCATCGGACTGGCGCTGAACTGCACCATCACCCCGTGGGGCCGCTTCGCGCGGAAGAACTACTTCTACCCCGACCAGCCGAAGAACTTCCAAACCTCGCAGTACGACGAGCCGATCGCCACCGATGGCCACCTCGACGTCACCCTCGATGACGGCGAGGTGGTCCGGGTGCAGATCGAGCGCGCGCACATGGAGGAGGACACCGGCAAGTCGCTGCACGTCGGCGGGGCAACGGGGCGGATTCACGGGGCCAGTCACTCCCTGCTGGACTACAATCGCGCCGGGGTGCCGCTGGTGGAGATCGTCACCCGCACCATCTCCGGCACCGGTGCCCGCGCCCCCGAGGTGGCCCGCGCCTACGTCACCGCCCTGCGCGATCTGCTGGAATCGCTGCAGGTCTCCGACGTGCGGATGGATCAGGGTTCGCTGCGTTGCGACGCGAACGTCTCGCTGATGCCCAAGGATGCTACCGAGCTGGGAACCCGCACCGAGACCAAGAACGTCAACTCGCTGCGCAGTGTGGAACGCGCGGTGCAGTTCGAGATGCGTCGCCAGGCCGCTGTGCTGCTCGCGGGCGCTGAGGTGGTGCAGGAGACGCGGCACTTTCAGGAGTCCGACGCCACCACGTCGCCGGGGCGGCGCAAGGAGACGGCGGAGGACTACCGGTATTTCCCGGAGCCGGACCTGACGCCGGTGGCCCCGGATGCCGAGTGGGTGGAGCAGCTGCGCGCCACCCTTCCTGAGCTGCCCTGGCAACGCCGCGCCCGCATCCAGGCCGACTGGGGCGTGAGTGATGAGGAGATGCGCGACCTGCGCAACGCCGGGGCACTGGACCTGGTCGCGGCGACGGTGGACGCCGGGGCACCGGCCGAGCAGGCCCGCTCCTGGTGGGTGGCCTACCTGTCCCAGCAGGCCAACACCCAAGGGGTCGCGCTGGCTGCGTTGCCGATCACCCCGGTGCAGCTGGCACGGGTGATCGCCCTGGTCGCCGAGGGGGCGTTGAACAACAAGTTGGCCCGCCAGGTGGTGGACGGCGTGCTGGCGGGCGAGGGCGAGCCGGACGCAGTGCTTGCCGCGCGCGGGTTGGCGGTGGTCAGCGACGACTCGGCCCTGCAGCTGGCCGTCGACGAGGCTTTGGCCGCCAATCCTGCGGTGGCCGAAAAGATTCGCGGCGGTAAGGCGGCGGCGGCGGGGGCAATTGTGGGTGCGGTGATGAAGTCGACTCGCGGACAGGCCGACGCCGGTCGGGTCAAAGAGTTGGTGCTGCGCACTTGTGCGTGAGAGTTGGCGGTAGGCCGCCAACTCTCACTCACGAGCTCCCGGCGAAGTTATGTTGGCGCCACGCCTCGTACACCGCGATGGCGGCGGAGTTGGCCAGGTTCAGTGAACGGCGTCCGGGCAGCATGGGGATCCGCAGCTGATCGGTGACGTGCGAGTCGCGCAGCACTTCCGGGGCCAGTCCGCTGGGTTCGGAACCGAACATCAGCACGTCGCCTGCCTTGTACACCACCTCCGCGTAGCTACGGCTGGCGTGGGCAGTGAACGCGAACACCCTGGCGGGTACCAAGGCGCGCCAAGCGGCCGCGAGATTCTCGTGCACGGTGACCGACGCCAGGTCGTGGTAATCCAGCCCCGCGCGGCGCAGCTTCGCGTCCGACATGTCAAAACCCAAGGGCTCCACCAAGTGCAGCTCGCACCCGGTGACTGCGGCCAGCCGAATCGCGTTGCCCGAGTTCGGCGGTATTCGTGGCTCGACGAACATCACGCGAAACATCGGCTGAGCATATGGGCTCAGGCGGCGCTGGCCCCGCCCTGCCCGGACGGCGGCTGAATCTGGATCACCCGGTCGTCGGTGGGCCCAGGTTTGCCGCCGGCCTTGTTCACTGTGCCGGCCCACACCACGCCGTTGGAGGCCACATCGGCGCCGAAGAGCTGGCCGTACCGGCCCTTGACGAGCACCTCCGGCGGCGCGCTCACCGAGCCGTTCGGCGCGGTGGTCAGCACGTACAGCGCCGCGCCTGTACTCAGGGCGACCGAAATCCGTCCCTTCTGCGCCGCGCAGCCGGCCGCACCGGGGCGGTCCGGCCAGGTCCAGGTGTCCGTCCCGAGGCTGCCCGTAGACCCCACACTGCGGAGACGGTCGAGGGTGGCCGTTCGGTCGGTGACCCAGCTGGTACCGGTACCGGCGTCGGTGCACAGCCCTCCCGGGTCGACGAGCCCACTGGCGGCCACGGGCGAGCTCGGGTTTGGGTTGCCCGGGGCAGGCGCGCCGCTCGCGGTGACGCGCAACAGCTTGCCCGCGAGCGACGACGGGTCGCCGGCCACAGCGGTGTTTCCGGCATCCCCGGTGGCCACCAGCAGATTGCCCTTGGCGTCGAAGGCGATGGCGCCGCTGTTGTGTTGCGAGCCGTGCGGAATGCCGACGAGCACCGGTTTGGGTGCGTCCCCGACAGCGATCCGCATCACCCGGTTATCGGTAGGGGTGCTCAGGTACAGGTAGATGAGGCGGTCTTCTGCGTAGCTCGGCGAGAGGGCGACGTCGAGCAGCCCACCGTCGGCGCCGGCGTCGACGGGTATGCGGGCCAGCTCGACGGGGGGCTGTTTGGGCGCCACCTTGAGTAACCGGCCGGTGCGCCGCTCCGCCACGATTGCGGCCTCGTCGCCGGGCAACACCACCACGCCTGCCGTCGGGTCGAGGCAGGTCGCCACTACTGCGGGGTCCGGGTCGGTGCAGGGAGCTGGGGGAGTGCTCGGCGCTGTGCTCGGGGAGGGGGGAATCGACGGCCCGGGTGGGGCGGAGGGCAACTGCGGTGCGATCTCCGCCGCCTCCGGGGTCGGGGTCGGGCCGAATTCTCTCGGGCTTTCCTGCGGAAACTGCGCGCAGGCTGCCAGTGTCGATACGGCCAGCACGGACACCGCGGCCCGTCGCGCCCACCTCGCTGCACCCCTGCTGTACCCGTCCACCCCAGCAGGCTACGGCCACCGTCGTGAACGATTGGTGAGCGCGCCGGCACGACACGGCCGCGGGGTTACCGAACGAGCGTCATCCACTGACCTAGTGTCGGTGAATGGCAACGTCTAACGAGCCGGGCACAGTGGCCATCGATACCCGCGAGCGTGCGGGCAGCACCACGGTGAGACGCGCGGTCCCCCGGTACATCGCGCCCGCTGAGCCCGAGGATGAAGCGCCGATCTACCCCGGCAGCACCGAGGTCGGCGTGGACGGGGACGCTGCTGGGGACATTGACGCCCCTGGCCCGCGCCGCCGCTCGCCCCTCGGACCAGACCTGGCGGCCCTGGTGCTGCGCTGGGCACTGGGTGCATTCCTGATCGTCCGCGGGACCCAGGAGCTGTTCGGGTGGTTCGGCGGGCAAGGCGGTGTCACCCTGGCGTCGCAGCTGGGGAGGCTTGGCTACCAAAATTTCACCACCGAGGCGACGGCGGTGGCTGTCGCCGAGCTCGTCATCGGCGGGCTACTGGTGCTCGGCCTGCTCACCGAGTGGGCCTGCGGCGGGCTCTTGGCGCTCTCGGTGGTCGCCGTCCTCGCCCAGCACCGGATGGGTAGCGGTCTGCTGTCGCACCCCGGTACCGGGGTCGGTGCCACCGTCCCCGGGCTCGAGCTGGTCGGCGGTCTCGGCGTATTGGCGGTCGCCTTGGCGCTGCTCGGCGCCGGGCGGTTGTCGCTGGACCGCAACCGCTTCTGGACCAGGGCGCCACTGGTCACCGGGGTGCTCGCGCTGTTGATAGGCGCGGCGGTGGGCGCCGTGCTCATCCAACCTCAGCTGAGCTGATCGCTACGCGTCAGCAGCGAACGGATCGGGCACCCGGCCGGACCTGGCGGCCGACAGCGCGGGAAGGTCGCGGACCGCGTGGGCATGCCCCACGGTCGCACCTGCCTGCGCTCTCAGGTACTGGGATGCGCTTCGCGCAGATTTGACGAGCGCCGGTCCTACCGCCTACCGTCATCGACGTGAAGCAACAGATTCTCGTACTCGGCAGGCGCATCTACGCCTGAGCCGGTCCATTACCGAGCCGCTCACCACAGCGTCGATGCGCCACCCTCGCCCAGCGGAGTTCCGCCGGCCGGGGGTTTTTTGTTGTCTAAGGTCCAGCCCGTCCCGATCAGAGGAAGCTGCAGTGAGCGCACCCACCGCCCGCCCGCACCCGACACCCCGTGCGCCGCGCAGTCCCGGCGCTGCGGTGCCTGTCCGCCGGGCACCGTCCCCGCCCGAGCACGTCACGGGGGCGCAATCCCTGGTGCGATCGCTCGAGGAGGTGGGCTGCGAAGTGGTTTTCGGTCTTCCCGGAGGGGCGATTCTGCCGGCCTATGACCCGCTACTGGACTCCACCCGGGTGCGCCACGTGCTGGTGCGCCACGAACAGGGTGCGGGGCACGCCGCCACGGGCTACGCCCAGGCCACGGGGAAGGTCGGCGTCTGCTTGGCAACCTCGGGGCCGGGTGCGACCAACCTGGTGACACCGATTGCCGACGCGCAGATGGACTCGGTGCCCATGGTCGCGATCACCGGGCAGGTGGCGACGAGCCTGATCGGCACGGACGGTTTCCAGGAAGCGGACATCTCGGGGATCACCATGCCGATCACCAAGCACAACTTTTTGGTCACCGACGCGCTGGGCATCCCGCGCACCATTGCCGAGGCGTTCTATCTGGCGTCCTCAGGGCGCCCCGGTGTCGTGTTGGTGGACATCCCCAAGGACGTGCAGCAGGCGCAGACCACGTTTTCCTGGCCGCCGGAGATGCACCTGCCCGGCTACAAGCCGATCACCAAGCCGCATAACAAACAAGTGCGCGAAGCCGCCCGGATGATCGCCGCCGCCCGACGTCCGGTGCTGTACGTGGGCGGTGGTGTCATCAAGGCTGAGGCGTGCGCCGAGCTGGCTCAGCTGGCTGAGCTCACCGGCGCGCCGGTGGCCACGACGCTGATGGCCCGGGGAGCGTTTCCGGACAGTCATCCGCTGAACCTGGGCATGCCCGGTATGCACGGCACCGTCGCGGCCGTCGCGGCGATGCAGCGCAGCGATCTGTTGATCACCCTGGGCGCACGGTTCGACGACCGGGTCACCGGGGTCCTCGCCTCTTTCGCCCCCGGCGCCAAGGTGATCCACGCCGACATCGACCCGGCCGAGATCGGCAAGAACCGGCACGCCGATGTCCCCATCGTCGGTGATTGTCGGGAGGTCATCACCGAACTGCTCGAGGCGGTGCGTGAGCAGCGGTCCGAGGGTGACGTGCCGGACCTGGCCCGGTGGTGGCAATACCTCAACGAGACGCGCAGCACCTACCCGCTGGGCTTCGACCGGCCAGAGGACGGGGCGCTGTCACCGGAGCTGGTCATTCAGGCGATCGGCAAGGCCGCGGGGCCCGAGGCGATCTACGCGGCCGGCGTCGGTCAGCACCAGATGTGGGCCGCGCAGTTCGTGAAATACGAGAAGCCGCGTACCTGGCTCAACTCCGGTGGCCTCGGCACCATGGGTTACGCAGTACCCGCGGCCATGGGCGCGAAGATGGGCATGCCCGACACCGAGGTGTGGGCCATCGATGGTGACGGCTGCTTCCAGATGACCAATCAGGAGCTCGCCACCTGCGCCATCGAGGGCGTGCCGATCAAGGTGGCCGTGATCAACAACGGCAACCTCGGCATGGTGCGGCAGTGGCAGACCTTGTTCTACGGGAAGCGCTACTCCAACACCGGCCTGTCCACGCATGCCGACGAGGCCGGTCGGCGAATTCCCGATTTTCTGTTGCTGGCCGAGGCGCTGGGCTGCGTGGGACTGCGCTGCGAGCGGGAGGAGGACGTCGAGTCGACCATCGCAGCGGCCCGCGCGATCACCGACCGCCCGGTTGTGATCGACTTCGTGGTCGGCGCCGACGCCCAGGTCTGGCCGATGGTCGCCGCGGGCACCGGCAACGACGAGATCATGGCGGCCCGCGGTATCCGGCCCCTGTTCGACACCGACGACGCCGACGCCGAAATCACCGCAGCCGCTGCTGCAGATCAGGAGGAGAACGACCAGTGAGCACTCACACCCTCAGCGTGCTGGTCGAGGACAAACCCGGTGTGCTGGCGCGGGTTTCCGGCCTGTTCTCCCGGCGCGGATTCAACATCGACTCCCTCGCCGTCGGGGCCACGGAGCTGGCCGGGATTTCCCGCATGACCATTGTCATCTCCCTGGAGGAGTTCCCGCTGGAACAGGTGACCAAGCAGCTGAACAAGCTGGTCAACGTCATCAAGATCGTCGAGCAGGACCCGGACAACGCGGTCGCCCGCAAGTTGGTCTTGGTCAAGGTGCGGGCGGACGCCAGTGTGCGCAGCGAGGTGCTGGAGACGGTGGCCCTGTTCCGTGCCAAGGTGATCGATGTCTCGCACGAGGCGATCACCGTGGAGGCCACCGGCACCAACCAGAAGCTCGACGCCCTGCTGCGCCTGCTCGAGCCCTACGGGCTGCGCGAGATCGTCCAGTCTGGAGTGGTCGCGCTCGGCCGCGGCCCCAAGTCCATCACCGCCACCCGCTAGCTTCTGCTGTATCCGACGAAAGGGAACCACTGTGAGTGTCGAGATCTTCTACGACGACGACGCCGATCTGTCCATCATCCAGGGGCGCAAGGTCGCGGTCATCGGTTACGGCAGCCAGGGCCATGCGCACGCGCTGAGCTTGCGCGACTCCGGTGTCGACGTGCGCGTCGGCCTCAAAGAGGGCTCGCGCTCCCGCGCCAAGGCCGAGGATGAGGGACTGCGGGTGCTCACCCCGGCCGAGGCCAGCGCCGAGGCCGACGTAATCATGCTGCTGGCACCGGACACGGCTCAGGCCAAGATCTTCACCGACGACATCGAACCAAACCTCGTCGACGGTGACGCGATCTTCTTCGGCCACGGCCTCAACATCCACTTCGACCTGGTGAACCCGGCGGAGAACATCACCGTCGCGATGGTCGCCCCCAAGGGTCCCGGTCACCTGGTCCGCCGCCAGTTCGTCGACGGCAAGGGTGTGCCCTGCCTCATCGCCGTGGACCAGGACCCCAAGGGCACCGGCCACGCGCTGGCCCTGAGCTACGCCAAGGCCATCGGCGGCACCCGCGCGGGCACCATCGGCACCACCTTCAAGGAGGAGACCGAGACCGACCTGTTCGGCGAGCAGGCCGTGCTCTGCGGCGGCATCGAGGAGCTGGTGAAAACCGGCTTCGACGTCATGGTGGAGGCGGGCTACGCGCCCGAGATGGCCTACTTCGAGGTGCTGCACGAGCTGAAGCTCATCGTGGACCTCATGTACGAGGGCGGCATCGCCCGGATGAACTACTCCGTGTCCGACACTGCGGAGTTCGGCGGCTACCTGTCCGGCCCGCGCGTGATCGACGCCGGTACGAAGGAGCGGATGAAGGAGATCCTCGCCGACATCCAGAGCGGGGAGTTCACCCGGCGCCTGGTGGCAAACGTGGAGAACGGCAACACCGAGCTGGAGGGTCTGCGTAAGGCCAACGCCGAGCACCCCGTCGAGGTGACCGGCAAGAAACTGCGCGACCTGATGTCCTGGGTGGATCGGCCCATCACCGAGACGGCGTGAGGCGCTGCGCGCCTGTGCGTGAAAAGTGTCACCAGGACGACACTTTTCACGCACAGGCCGCAGGCCACCGGATGCCGCCCTGATCGTGGAGATGGTGCACGCTGCCGTCCGCGCAAACCTGGCACCGCTGCCGTACTGAGCGGTGTGGGAACGTTGCTGCACAATGACATCCGGGTACAGATCGGCGCAGGCGCGGTGGGTCCGAACACCCGCCGCCTTCGTCAATCACTGATCGACGTGCAGCGCGGACAGGCGTCCGATCGCTCAGGGTGGACAGACCCGGTCGACCGCTGACCCGAGAAGGCCGGCGGCACCCGACGCCGGCCTCGGCCGGGCACTGGTCCAAGCACACCCGCACGGGGCCGATCGCCAAGGCGGCCACGTAGGCTCGGCACCGCCGTGTGGCGTCAATCGAGTCAGCCAGGGAGCCCATCAGTGAGCCAGTCCGCCCGTCCCGTCGTCCTCATCGCCGAGAAGCTCGCACCGTCCGTTGTGGACGCGTTGGGCGACGGGGTAGAGATCCGTCACGTCGACGGAACCGACCGGCCTGCGCTGCTCGAGGCCGTGGCCGGAGCCGATGCTCTGCTGGTGCGCTCGGCCACCCAGGTCGACGCCGAGGTGCTCACCGCAACGTCCACGCTCAAGGTGGTCGCCCGCGCCGGAGTGGGGCTGGACAATGTCGAGGTGGCCGCCGCCACCGCCCGCGGCGTCATGGTGGTGAACGCACCCACGTCCAACATCGTCTCCGCCGCTGAGCATGCCGTGGCCCTGCTGCTCGCGGCCGCACGCCAGATCCCCGCCGCCGACGCCACACTGCGCGAGCACACGTGGAAGCGCAGCAGCTTCAACGGCGTGGAAATCTCCGGCAAGACCATTGGCGTCGTCGGACTCGGTAAGATTGGTCAACTCTTCGCCCAGCGGATAGCCGCCTTCGGCACCACACTGATCGCTTACGACCCTTACGTCTCCGCCGCCCGCGCCGCCCAGCTGGGCATCGAGCTGGTGAGCCTGGACGAGCTGCTTACCCGGGCAGACGTCTTCTCGGTGCACTTGCCCAAGACGCCGGAAACCAAGGGGCTCATCGGCGCCGAGCAGCTCGCACGCACCAAAAAGGGCGTCATCATCGTCAATGCCGCGCGCGGTGGCCTGGTGGACGAGCAGGCGCTGGCCGACGCCGTGCGCAGCGGGCAGGTCGGCGCCGCGGGCATCGACGTGTACGGCAGCGAACCGTGTACCGACAGCCCCCTGTTCGAGCTGCCCCAGGTGGTGGTGACCCCACACCTAGGCGCCTCTACCGAAGAGGCGCAGGACCGCGCCGGTACCGACGTGGCGCGCAGTGTGCTGCTGGCCCTGGCCGGCGACTTCGTGCCCGACGCGGTGAATGTGCAGGCCGGGGGAGTCGTCGGCGAGGAGGTCGCACCCTGGCTGGAGCTGGTCCGCAAGCTCGGCGTGCTGCTCGGTGCGGTTTCCGGCGCCCTGCCCACCACCATCACCGTGGACGTCCGTGGCGAGCTCGCCGCCGAGGACGTCACCGTGCTACAGCTGGCTGCCCTGCGTGGTGTGTTTTCTGCGGTGGTCGAGGATCAGGTCACCTTCGTGAACGCGCCGGCACTCGCCGAGGAGCGCGGGGTGAGCATCGAGGTGAGCACCGCCACCGAGAGCCCCAACCACCGCAGCGTCGTCGCACTGCGCGCGGCCCTCGCCGACGGCAGCTCCTACAGCGTCGCGGGCACCCTGTCCGGCCCTCAGCTGGTGCAGAAGATCGTGGCGATCAACGGCCGCAACTTCGACCTCCGGGCCGAGGGCACCACCGTGTTGCTCTCCTACACCGACCGCCCCGGCGTGATGGGCCGGGTCGGCACCCTGCTCGGCGAGTCCGGGGTGAACATCGAGGCCGCCCAGATCAGTCAGGAAGCCGACGGCGATGGCGCGATGATGATGCTGCGGGTGGACCGCGAGGTGCCGGCCGGTGAGCTCGAACCCCTCGGCGCCGCCGTCGGGGCCAGCACCGTCCAGCTCGTCGACCTCGGCTGAGCGTTCTCAACAGATGAGACGGACGAGTGGGGCGCGCTGAGAGGTCGTCGAGGTCGGTACCCTTGGCGCTTCAGCAGACTGCATCAGGAGGCAATGGATGAAGCTCGCGGTGATCCCAGGAGATGGGATCGGCCCTGAGGTGATCACCGAGGCGCTCAAGGTGCTCGACGCGGTGGCGCCGGGCGCGGACATCACCAGTTATGACCTCGGCGCCGCGCGTTGGCACGCGACCGGCGAGCTGCTGCCGGAGTCAGTGATCGCTGAGCTCCGCAAGCACGACGCCATCCTGCTCGGTGCGGTCGGCGACCCATCCGTGCCCAGTGGAACCCTGGAGCGCGGCCTGTTGCTGAAGCTGCGCTTCGAGATGGACCACCACGTGAACCTGCGCCCCGCCCGGCTGTTTCCTGGGGTGACGGGACCGCTGAGCAACCCGGGCGAGGTGGACTTCGTCGTCGTTCGGGAGGGCACCGAGGGCCCGTACACCGGCAACGGCGGTGTGCTGCGCAAGGGCACCCCGCACGAGGTGGCCACCGAAGTCAGCGTGAACACCTGGTTCGGGGTGGAGCGGGTGGTGCGCGATGCCTTCGCCCGAGCCGCTGTCCGCCGTAAGCATCTCACGCTGGTGCACAAGAACAACGTGCTCACCAACGCCGGGTCGCTGTGGACGCGGGTCGTGGACCAGGTCGCCGCCGAGCACCCCGACATCACCGTGGACTACCAGCACGTGGACGCGGCGACCATCCACATGGTCACCAACCCATCGCGCTACGACGTCATCGTCACCGACAACCTGTTCGGCGACATCATCACCGACCTGGCCGCGGCCATCACCGGCGGCATCGGACTGGCGGCCAGCGGAAACCTGGACGCCGCCCGCGTCAATCCGTCCATGTTCGAGCCCGTGCACGGCAGCGCCCCGGACATCGCCGGACAAGGCATCGCCGACCCCACTGCCGCCGTGCTCTCAGTGTCGCTGCTGCTCGAGCACCTCGGTGACGGAGCGGCCGCGCGCACGGTCGCCGAGGCGGTCGCCGCCGATCTGGCCGAGCGAGGCGGCGGGCAGGCGTCAACCACCGCGGTGGGCGACCGCCTCGCCGCTCGGGTGTGAGCCCGGCGAGACGCACGATTCCAGCAGGCACCCCGCTGGGCGACGCCTTCCACCTGTACGACACCACCCTGCGGGACGGCGCCCAGGCCGAAGGCGTCACCTACTCGGTGCCGGACAAGCTGGCGGTCGCTCGCCTGCTCGACGAGCTCGGCGTCGGATTCATCGAGGGCGGCTGGCCGGGCGCGATGCCCAAGGACACCGAGTTCTTTGCCCGGGCCGCCACCGAGCTGAGCCTGCAGCACGCCGTCCTCGTCGCCTTCGGGGCCACCCGCAAACCCGGCATCGCGGCCGGCGCCGACCGACAGGTGCGGGCCCTGCTGGACTCTGCCGCGCCCGTGATCACCCTGGTGGCCAAGTCCGACCGCAGACACGTCGAGCGGGCCCTGCGCACCGACGCCGCCGAGAACCGCGCCATGGTCGCCGACACGGTGGCCCTGCTGGTGGCCGAGGGTCGGCGGGTGTTCGTGGACCTGGAGCACTTCTTCGACGGCTTCGCCCACGACCCCGAGCACGGTCTCGGGGTGGTGGGGGCAGCCGTGCAGGCCGGGGCCGACGTGGCCGTGCTGTGCGACACCAACGGCGGCATGCTGCCCCTGCAGATCGCGGAGGTGGTCGAGGCGGTGGCCGTGAGCACCGGTGCGCGTCTTGGCATCCACTGCCAGGACGACACCGCCTGCGCGGTCGCGAACTCGGTGTCCGCGGTACAGGCCGGGGCCACCCACGTGCAGTGCACCGCCAACGGCTACGGCGAGCGCACCGGCAATGCCGACCTGTTCGCCGTCGTCGGCAACCTCGCCACCAAGCTGAACATGCCGGTGCTGCCCGCAGGGAACTTGGCCGACCTGGTGCGGGTCAGCCATGCCTTGGCCGAAATCGCCAATGCCGCACCCGAGCCACGGCAGGCCTACGTCGGCAGCAGTGCCTTCGCCCACAAGGCCGGGTTGCACGCCAGCGCCATCAAGGTGGACCCGGGGCTCTACAACCACCTCGACCCAGCCGTGGTCGGCAACGACATGCGCGTGCTGGTCACGGAGATGGCCGGGCGGGCCAGCGTCGAGCTCAAAGGCCGGGAACTGGGCGTCGACCTGAGTGGTCACGACGAGGCGGTCAGCCGGGTCGTGGATCGGGTGAAGGACCTCGAGTCTCGGGGATGGTCCTTTGAGGCGGCCGACGCCTCCTTCGAGCTGTTGCTACGCCGCGAAGCCCACGGACACGCAGACGCACCGTTCACGCTGGAGAGCTACCGGGTGATCCTGGAGCATCGCGCGGACGGGCACACGATGGCCGAGGCGACGGTGCGCGGTCAGGTGGTCGGCGAGCGGGTGATCGCCACCGCCGAGGGCAACGGCCCCGTCAACGCGCTGGACGCAGCACTACGCAAGGCCCTTAGGCCGCATTACGGCTGGGTCGATGAGGTGGAGCTGGCCGACTACAAGGTGCGCATCTTGGACGGCCAGCAGGGCACCGACGCGGTGACCCGTGTGCTCATCGAGAGCGCCGACGGCCCCCGACGCTGGACCACCGTGGGGGTGGACGACAACGTCGTCGAGGCGTCCTGGCTGGCCCTGGTGGACGCGATGGCCTTCGCGGCGCTGCGCGCCCGTGCGTGAAAAGGTATGGCCCGCGGGCCTAAATCACGCACGAGAGCCGTAGGCTCCATCCCCATGCGTCTCGGTCGAATCGCCAGCCCGGATGGGGTCGCCTTCGTCAGTGTCGAAGGAGGAACGGGCGGGGGAGTAGACACAGGGGACACGGCGCGGGAGATCGCCGAGCACCCGTTCGGTACGCCCACGTTCACCGGCCGGAGCTGGCCGCTGGCGGATGTCCGGCTGCTGGCCCCGATCCTGGCCACCAAAATCATCTGCGTCGGCAAGAACTACGCCGACCACGCCGCCGAGATGGGGGGTGGCGCCCCACCGGCCGCCCCGGTGATCTTCATGAAGCCCTCCACCACGATCATCGGCCCGAACGTGCCGATCGTCCTGCCGCCGAGCTCGTCGGAGGTGCACTACGAGGGTGAGCTGGCGGTGGTCATCGGCCGCCCGTGCAAGGACGTATCCGCCGCCAAGGCGCTGGACGTGGTGCTGGGTTACACCGTCGCCAACGACGTCACCGCGCGCGACCACCAGGCCGCTGACGGGCAATGGACCCGCGGCAAGAGCCACGACACCTTCTGTCCGCTCGGACCGTGGATCGAAACCCAGCTCGATCCCTCCCAGCTGGATCTGCGCACCGAGGTCGATGGGGTCACCAAGCAGGACAGCAATACCGCGTTGCTGCTGCACGACGTCCCGGAGATCATCGAGTGGATCTCCGCAGTGATGACGTTGCTACCCGGTGACGTCATCCTCACCGGAACCCCGGCCGGCGTGGGCCCCATCACCAACGGGCAATCCGTGAGCATCACCATCGAGGGCATCGGCACGCTCACGAACCCCGTGACCGCGAAGCGGTAGCACGGCCCCGATAACCTGGCCTGCGTCATGACTACACCTGAGCGCCCCGTGCGCGTCCGCTTTTGCCCCTCGCCGACCGGAACTCCGCACGTCGGACTGGTCCGCACCGCCCTGTTCAACTGGGCCTTCGCCCGCCACCACGGCGGCACGTTCGTATTCCGCATCGAGGACACCGACGCCGCTCGAGACAGCGAGGAGTCTTACGCGGCCCTGCTCGATGCCTTGCGCTGGTTGAGGCTCGATTGGGACGAGGGCCCCGAGGTCGGTGGCCCGTACGAGCCCTACCGGCAGTCGCTGCGGCGTGAGTCGCACCTGGACGTGCTCCGTAGGCTCGTGGAGGCGGGGGAGGCCTACGAAAGCTTTTCGTCCCCTGAGGAGGTTGAGGCGCGGCACAAGTCAGCCGGGCGTGATCCGAAGCTGGGCTACGACAACTTCGACCGTGAGCTCACCGAGGCCCAGCGCGTTGCCTTCCGGGCGGAGGGCCGGGCGCCGGTACTGCGGCTGCGCATGCCGGAGCACGATCTGAGCTGGACCGACTTGGTGCGCGGCGAGACCACCTTCCGGGCCGGCACGGTCCCGGACTTCGCGCTGACCCGGGGCAACGGCCAGCCGCTGTACACCTTGGTCAACCCCGTGGATGACGCGGCGATGGGTATCACCCACGTCCTGCGCGGCGAGGACCTGCTCAGCTCCACCCCGCGTCAGCTGGCCCTGTACGAGGCGCTGCAACGCATCGGTGCTGCGGAGTTCACGCCGGAGTTCGGGCACCTGCCCTTCGTGATGGGCGCGGGCAACAAGAAGCTCTCCAAGCGTGATCCCGAGGCCAACCTCTTCCTGCACCGGGAACGCGGCTTCATCCCCGAGGGACTGCTGAACTACCTGGCGCTGCTCGGCTGGGCCATCGCCGACGACCACGACCTGTTCAGCCTTGATGAGATGGTGGCCGCGTTCGACATCGGTTCGGTGAACAGTAATCCGGCACGCTTCGACCAGAAGAAGGCCGACGCCATCAACGCCGAGCACATCCGGCTGCTGGCGCCGGCCGACTTCGCGCAGCGACTGCAGGCGCACCTGCTCGTCCACGGGCAGGTGCCCGCCGACGTGGACCAGGCCCTGTTCGACGCTGCGGCCGAGCTTGTGCAGACCCGCATCGTGGTGCTCTCCGACGCCGCCGCGCTGCTGCGGTTCCTCTTCGTCGAGGAGGGTGCCTTCACCGTGGACGAGGCGGCAGCGGCAAAGGCGCTTGGAGCCGGCGCGCGCGAGCCGCTCAACGCAGCGTTGGGCGTCCTGCAAGTACTACCCACCTGGCGTGCTGCAGACATCGAGGGCGCGCTCAAGGGCGCGCTGGTGGATGAGCTCGGGCTCAAGCCACGGAAGGCGTTCGCGCCCGTCCGGGTCGCGATCACCGGCTCCACGATCAGCCCGCCTTTGTTCGAGTCGATGGAGCTGTTGGGCCGGGAGCGTTCGCTGGTGCGGCTGCAGGAGGCCGTTCGCTGACCGGCGGATTGGTGGTGCTTGCAAGCGGTGAGTTAGTCTGTCTCGCGGCTCTGTTGAGGCTTTCGAACCGGCTCCGGCTGGGTTGGAAGCGTGGAGTCATTGGGGTATGGTGTAATTGGCAACACGGCTGATTCTGGTTCAGTTGTTCTAGGTTCGAGTCCTGGTACCCCAGCTGAGAAATCAGCATGCACGTGTTGGTTTTCCTGGCCCCGTCGTCTAGCGGCCTAGGACGCCGCCCTCTCAAGGCGGTAGCGCGGGTTCGAATCCCGTCGGGGCTACACCGGTTATAGAACCCCCTGTCGCACGCAGCGGCAGGGGGTTTTTGCATTCGTGGCGCGACTCATCGTGGCCGAGAGGCACTTGACGGTCGTTCCGGGCGGCCAGAGGCGACCGTAGCGTGCCTCTCGGTGACAGCGGAGGCGTTACAGGCGGTGCTGCAACGCCTCGGCGGCCGCGAGCAGGTCGGTGGCCCAGCGCGCACCTGGCCTGCGGCCGATCCGGTCGACCGGGCCAGAGACAGACACCGCGGCGATCACTGCGCCGTCCCCGTCCCGGACCGGGGCGGACACGCTCGCGACCCCCGGCTCGCGCTCGGCATTGCTCTGCGCCCATCCGCGGCGCCGGACCTCCCGCAAGGTCTGCTCGCCGAACGACGCCTCGCCGAGCACCGCCCGCTGCAGCTGTGCGTCCGCCCACGCCAGCAGCACCTTTGCCCCGGAGCCCGCACCCAGGGGCAGGTGGGCGCCGACGAGCACCGTGTCCCGCAAACCTGCCGGCGGCTCGGCGGCCGCAACGCACACCCGCGCCGACCCCTCGCGGCGGTACAGCTGAACACTCTCGCCGGTGATATCCCGCAACCGGGGCAGCACGGACGACGCGGCGTCGAGCAAGGGGTCGATGGCTGCGGTGGCCAACTCGTTCAGTGCAGGCCCGGGCCGCCAGCGCCCGTCGCCGTCGCGGCTGAGCAGCCGGTGCAGCTCGAGACCGACGGCGATGCGGTGTGCCGTCGCGCGCGGGAGCCCGGTACGGCTGCACAGCTCGCCGAGCCCGCAGGGGTGTTCGGCGACGGTGTGCAGAACGAGCACCGCCTTGTCCAGGACGCCAATTCCGCTATGCTGTCTCACAAGTCGATACTAGCGTCTCATATGTTGAGAAGCCAGTCGAAGACAACCGGAGCAGCGAAGGTGGATCAGATGGCGAAGACACTGGCCGAGAAGGTGTGGGACGCCCACGTCGTGCACCAGGGCACAGGCCAGGGGGAGCAGCGCGAACCCGACCTGCTCTACATCGACCTGCACCTCGTGCACGAGGTCACCAGCCCGCAGGCCTTCGAAGGACTTCGCTTGGCCGGGCGCCCGGTGCGCAGGCCCGACCTCACCATCGCCACCGAGGACCACAACGTCCCCACCACCGACATCGACAAGCCGATCGCCGACTTGGTCTCGCGCACCCAGGTGGACACCCTGCGCAACAACTGCGCCGAGTTCGGGATTCGCTTGCACTCCATGGGCGACGTGGAGCAGGGCATCGTGCACATCATCGGCCCCCAGCTGGGCCTCACCCAGCCGGGTGTGACCATCGTCTGCGGGGACAGCCACACCTCCACGCACGGTGCGTTCGGCGCACTGGCGTTCGGGATCGGTACCAGCGAGGTCGAGCACGTGATGGCCACGCAGTCGCTGTCGCTGCGCCCGTTCAAGACCATGGCCATCACCGTCGACGGCGAGCTACCCGCCGGAGTGACGAGCAAGGACCTCATCCTCGCCGTGATCGCCCAGATCGGGACCGGCGGGGGACAGGGTTACGTCCTGGAGTACCGCGGCAGCGCCATCCGGGCCCTGTCCATGGAAGCGCGGATGACGGTGTGCAACATGTCCATCGAGGCCGGGGCCCGAGCAGGAATGATCGCGCCGGATCAGACGACCTATGACTACCTCCAGGGGCGTCCGCACGCGCCGCAAGGCGCGGACTGGGACGCCGCGGTGGCCAGCTGGGAGCAGCTCGGTACAGACGAGGATGCGGTGTTCGACCACGAGGTGCACATCGACGCCTCGGCGCTGACGCCATTTGTCACCTGGGGTACCAATCCCGGCCAGGGTCTGCCGCTGAGCGCCTCGGTACCCGACCCGGAGCAGATCGTCGACGAGGCAAAGCGGGTCTCCGCGGAGAAGGCCATCGAGTACATGGGACTCACCCCGGGCATGGCGCTGCGCGAGGTCTCGGTGGACACCGTGTTCCTGGGCTCGTGCACCAACGGGAGGATCGAGGACTTGCGCGCGGCCGCCACAATTCTGCAGGGGCGACGGGTGGCCGACGGGCTGCGGATGTTGGTGGTTCCCGGATCCATGCGCGTCAAGGCGCAAGCCGAGCAGGAAGGTCTGGATCAGGTGTTCACCGCGGCAGGCGCGGAGTGGCGCCAGGCAGGGTGCTCGATGTGCCTTGGGATGAACCCCGACCAGCTTGCGCCTGGGGAGCGCGCGGCCTCGACGTCCAACCGCAACTTTGAAGGGCGCCAGGGCAAGGGTGGCCGCACCCATCTGGTGTCGCCGCAGGTAGCCGCGGCCACCGCCGTGCGCGGAACGCTCTCCGCCCCCGCCGACCTGAGCTGAGAGGAACAGTCATGGATGCCTTCACCACGCACACCGGTATCGGAGTGCCTTTGCGACGGTCCAATGTGGACACCGATCAGATAATCCCCGCGGTGTACCTGAAACGGGTGACGCGTACCGGATTCGAGGACGGACTGTTCGCCGCCTGGCGGGCCGACCCGGAGTTCATCCTGAACAAGGCTCCGTATAACGCCGGGTCGGTGCTGGTCGCCGGGCCTGACTTCGGTACCGGCTCCTCGCGTGAGCACGCCGTGTGGGCACTGGGTGACTACGGGTTTCGGGTGGTCATCGCCTCCCGCTTCGCAGACATCTTCCGAGGCAACGCCGGCAAGCAGGGCCTGCTCGCCGCCCAGTGCAGCCAGTCCGATGTGGAGCTGTTGTGGAAGTTGCTGGAGGAACAACCGGGCACGCAGGTCACCGTCGACCTCAGCGAGCGGACCGTGACGGCGGGCAGTCTGGTGCTGCCGTTCGAGATTGATGACTACACGCGCTGGCGGCTGCTCGAGGGCTTGGACGACATCGGCCTCACCCTGCGCCAGGCGGAGGCCATCGACAGTTTTGAGGCCTCTCGGCCGTCTTGGCTGCCGGTGACCACCGCGTCGGCCGCGCACTGAATTCGTTGCCTCCGCGCGCCAGAAATGGCGCGGCACATGGACTCCTGGTGATTCTGGGTTTACCGTGGCCTTCAGCCGGTCCGACCGTGACCACCCGTTGGCGGAGGAATTCAAGATGAACAAAGCGCAGCTCATCGATGCACTAGCCGAACGTTTGAATGGGGACAAGCGTGTGGCCGCCGACGCGGTGCAGCACGTGGTGGACATCGTGGTGCGGACGGTCGAGGGCGGCGACCACGTCACCATCACCGGCTTCGGGGTATTCGAGAAGCGTTCGCGCGCTGCCCGTGTCGCGCGCAACCCGCGCACCGGCGACACCGTCCGGGTTGCGCCCACGTCTGTACCGGCGTTCCGGCCCGGTGCTCAGTTCAAGGCCGTGGTGGCGGGTGAGCAGAAGTTGACGGCCGGTGCTCCGGCGGTGAAGCGCGCCGCGGCAGGTAAGGCGCCGGCGAAGAAGACGGCCACGGCGAGCACGGCAAAGAAAGCAACCAAGAAGACCTCAGCGGCGAAGACTCTCGCAGCCAAGGACTCCGCACCGGCCAAGAAGGCCACCGCAGGAAAGACCCTCGGCGCCACAAAGAAAGCGGATGCCAAGAAGAGCGCGGCCAAAAAGAGCAAGAAGTAGCTCGGACTCGCGCGGTCAGCGAACCGGTGCAGCCAGGTGGTCGACCGCCACGACGTGTCCGGCGTGGGTGGAGAGCACCCAGGTACTGGCCTTACGGTTTCGTGACGGGGGCAGTCGCACGCCGTCCCGCGAGGCCACCCAGCCGAGCAGCTGCGGGATGATGTCGCCCTGGCTGCACAGGACGGGAACCTCGCCGCCCGCAAGGATCTCGTCCAAGCGTCGACGTGCACACTCCGGTGCCTGAACGTAAGCGTCGTCGGACAGTGCAGGCTCGGAGATCACCGGTGTCCCGAGCGCATCGGCCAGCGGCTGCACCGTCTGCACGCAGCGCAGTCGGTCCGCGGCGTGCACGGCGTTGGCTCCGAATGCCCGTAGTAACGGCACTAGGGCATCCGCCTGCCGCAGCCCCTCTTCGTCCAACGGTCGTCGTCGGTCGTCGCCATCGAACCGCTTTCTGGAGCCTGCCTTCGCGTGGCGCACCACCAATACGGTGGACGTGTCCGCAGGCAGGGCGGTGAACCGGTCCAGCACGCGGACGTCGTAGGAGTAGCTCAACATCGTCGTCGCCTCGGCCGGGGCCACCCACTGAAGCTCGTCGACCTCTTCGTTCACGCTAAACCCGCCACCCAGGGCGCGAGCGGCCCAGTAGTTGACCAGCTTGGACCGATCACCCGTGCGGTAGGAGGTCACCGCCAGGTGGCGTCCGAGCGCCACGGTGAAACCGGTCTCCTCGGCAACCTCGCGCACCGCGGCCACTGCCCGCGGCTCCTCGGGTTCCAGCTTGCCCTTCGGGAACGACCAGTCGTCGTAGCGCGGGCGGTGCACGACCGCGACCTGGAGACCTCCGTCGGGGCCACGGCGCCACAGCACCGCCCCGGCAGCCAGGATCGGTTCGGGTGGAATCATCCGTCCAACCCCACGTCGCTTCGCTCGCACCGCTTCATTCCCACGTCGCTTCGCTCGCTCATCCGTCGGCACCGTGGCGGCGCATCAGCTCCACCTGATACTCACGGACCTGCTCCCCGGAGGCAGGCGCTGCCACCCAGTCACCTTCGACGCCCAGCACCCAGCACCTGGTCGCCGGGTCGAGCGCCAGGTCGAACATCTCCTGCAACTGCGCCGTCAACCGCGGGTCGATGACCTGGGCCATGACCTCCACCCGCCGGTCGAGGTTGCGGTGCATCATGTCGGCACTGCCGATCCAGTAGGCGTTCGCCCCGACGAAGTGCATCACCCGGGAGTGCTCCAGGAACCGGCCCAGGATGCTGCGCACCGTGATGTTCTCGCTGAGCCCGGGCACCCCCGGTTTGAGGGTGCAGATTCCCCGCACCACCACGTCGACCGGCACACCGGATTGCGACGCCCGGTACAGCGCGTCGATCACCTGCTCGTCCACCAGGGCGTTGGCCTTGAGTCGCACGCCAGCCGTCTCACCGCGCCGAGCGCGTTCCACCTCGGCGTCGATCCGTTCGATGATGCCACGCCGAACCCCGTAGGGGGCGACCAACAGGTTGCGATAGTCCTTCTGCCGGGAGTAGCCGGTGAGGGAGTTGAACAGCTCGGTGAGGTCGCGGCCGATGTCGGGTGTGGCGGTCAGCAGGCCGACGTCCTCATAGATCCGCGCGGTTTTCGGGTTGTAGTTGCCGGTGCCGATGTGCGAGTACCGGCGGATGGTGGTGCCCTCCCGCCGCACGACCAGGCAGATTTTGCAGTGCGTCTTCAGCCCGACCAGCCCGTACACCACATGGACGCCTGCCTGCTCCAGCTTGCGGGCCCACTTGATGTTGGCCTGCTCGTCGAAGCGCGCCTTGATCTCCACCAGGGCGACCACCTGCTTGCCGGCCTCCGCTGCGTCGACCAGTGCGTCGACGATGGGGGAGTCGCCCGAGGTGCGGTAGAGAGTCTGCTTGATGGCCAGCACCTGCGGATCGGCGGCGGCCTGCTCCACGAAACGCTGGACGCTGGTGGAGAAGGAGTCATAGGGATGGTGGACCAGCACGTCTTCGTCGCGCAGGGTGGAGAACACGCTTTTGGGCATCTCGCGCTCACCGAACGCGGGGTGGGTGGCCGGCACGAACGGACTGTCCTTGAGATTGGGGCGGTCGGCGCCATAGATCTGGTTGAGGCTGGTGAGGTCGAGCAACCCGGGCACCTGGACCACGTCGCGCGGGTTCACGTCGAGCTCGCGCAGCAGCAGCTCCAACATGTGCTCGGTCATGTCATCGGCGACCTCCAGACGAACCGGGGACCCGAAACGCCGACGCGCGAGCTCTCGCTCCAGCGCCTGCAGCAGGTCTTCGTCGCGGTCTTCTTCCACCTCGAAATCGGCGTTACGGGTGATCCGGAAGGCGTGGTTCTCCACGACGTGCATGCCGGGAAACAGGGCGTCAAGGTGGGCGGCGATCAGCTCCTCCAGCGGCAGGAACACCTCCGTACCCTGCTGGACCCGCACGAACCGCTCCACGTTGTCCGGCACCTTGACCCGGGCGAAGCGCTCGCCGCCGGACTCGGTGTCGCGCACGGTTACCGCCAGGTTGAGCGAGAGTCCGCTGATGTAGGGGAAAGGGTGCGCGGGGTCGACGGCCAACGGCGTGATGACGGGAAACAGCTGGTCGCGGAAGTAGTCCGACAACCGCGCCCGAGAGCCGTCGTCCAGGTCGTCCCAGCCGACGATGGCAACCCCCTCGGCGGCCAGACCCGGCTGCACGTCGTCCAGAAAGACACGGGCGTGCTTCTCGGCGAGCTCCTGCGTGCGGGCGGCGACCATTTTGAGCTGCTCGCGCGGGGACAGACCGTCGGCGGAGCGAACGGACAGACCCGTCTCGTCGCGGCGCTTGAGCCCGGCGACCCGCACCATGTAGAACTCATCGAGGTTGGAGGCGAAGATGGCCAGGAACTTCGCTCGCTCGAGCAACGGGATGGACGTGTCCTCGGCGAGGGCAAGGACGCGAGAGTTGAAGTCCAACCAGCTCAGCTCGCGGTTGGCGTAGCGGTGGGTGGGGAGGTCGTTGGTGGCGCCCGCACGGGGGGTCGCCGCGGGCGGCGCGGCGGGCAGACCGCGGTGCGCTGCGGGTTTCGTTGCGGCGTCGTCCTCCCGTTCCCGCGGGTCCGACGACTCGGTCTCGGCCTCTGCAGTACTCACCTTGTCATCATCCCTCATCCAGCTCGTGGTTCATCCCGGCGGCGTGCTGGCGGCCACGGTCAGCAGGAGGGCGGCGCCATCGCGGCCGGGATGGACGCGGACGCGCTGGCCGGGCCGCAGCTGGCGCCACCCGGCCAGCTGCGCGGCCGCCTCGTCGCAGCGGATCGATCGCCCGTCATCGGTACGCAGGGCAATCTCGCCGCCGGAGTGCTCGGCGACGGTGGCTGCCGTCCCCCACCGGTCGATCACCGCACCGGTGGCCGCCCCGACGCCCAGCTGTAGCGCTGCGGCCAGGTCGGCCACCGTGTCCACGTCGCAGCGCAAGCCCGGCCACAGCCCCGCCAAACGCTCGGCACCTGAACCTTGGTGCCGCGCAGCGGAAGCGCCACCGAACAGCGGTGGGTTGGTGCCGTCGATGCCGGTGAGCAGGGTGGTACCGGTGCCCTGGCGGTCGGCGACGAAACAGCGTTCTGCCCGGGAGCGGGCCGACGCCAGTGCCGCGGTCAGCTCACCCGTCCGCAGTGCGGGCAGGTCGGGCTGCAGCGCCACCACGCGCTGCCCGCTGAGGATGGCGGCCGCGTGCTCCAGCGCGTGGTTGAGCCCTTCGCTCTCGGGGTCGGCGAGCACCGCGGCGCCGCAGCTCCTCGCCGCGGCGGCTACGGCCGGGTCGCGCGTGACGACGTGCGCCGCCGTCACTTCCGGGCTGCGCAGCGCCGCGCCCAGTGTGTCGGTCAGCATGGCCAGCACCAGCGCCGCGCGCTGTTCGGTGGGCATTGCCTCGGCCAGTCGCGTCTTGGCCTGCACAAGGTCCTTGACCGCGAGCACCACATGGGCGGTGGTCGCGGTTGCCGGGGTCACGGCGCTCATCCTGCCAGGACGCCCCGCCGCCGGTTAGGACATGATGACCTGCAGAGCGGGGACCGTGCAGCGTCCCGGCGCGACGAAAGGGGTGGACGTGGCCCGTGTCGCGGTGCTCGGGGCCGGCTCGTGGGGAACCACCTTTGCCAAGGTGGTGGCCGACGCCGGCAGCGAGGTGACCCTCTGGGCGCGCCGCCAGGAGATAGTCGACGCGGTGCAGACCACCCGGATGAACGCGGACTACCTCCCGGGAGTCCTGCTCCCCGAAACCTTGCGGGCCACCGGCGACCCGCGGGCAGCGGTGGCCGGTGCCGACATCGTGGCCCTGGCGATTCCCGCGCAGTCGCTGCGGGTCAACCTGTCGGCGTGGGCGCCGGATTTGCCGGTGGATGCCACCCTGTTGTCCTTGGCCAAGGGGGTGGAGCTCGGGACGCGGCAGCGGATGACGCAAGTGATTGGCGAGGTCACCGGGGCCGACGCGACACGGATAGCGGTGCTCACCGGTCCCAACCTGGCGCGCGAGATCGCCGTGGAGCAGCCGACGGCCACCGTGATCGCCTGCCCCGACCATGCGCGGGCGGTGGCGGTGCAACAGGCGTGCGTCACCGGCTACTTCCGGCCTTACACCAACACCGACGTCGTGGGGTGCGAGCTGGCGGGAGCATACAAGAACGTCATCGCCCTGGCGTGCGGAATGGCCGTGGGGATGGGGATGGGGGACAACTCGATCGCCAGCATCATCACCCGTGGACTGGCGGAGACAGCGAGATTGGGGGTGACGCTCGGTGCGGAGGCCGCTACCTTTGCCGGGTTGGCCGGGATGGGAGACCTGGTGGCGACCTGCTGCTCGCCGCTGTCGCGCAACCGGACGTTCGGGGCCCGGCTCGGTGGGGGTGAGACGCTGGAGCAGGCACAGCTCGGTACCCACGGTCAGGTGGCGGAAGGCGTCAAGTCCTGCTCGGCGATCACCGAGCTTGCGGCCAGCCGTGGGATAGAGGTGCCGTTGGCCGACGGGGTGCACCGGGTGTGCCACGACGGGTTGCCGGTTCAGGCGCTGGCCGCCGAGCTCCTCGGCCGTAGTACCAAGCCGGAATGAACATGCCCCACCCTCCGCCCGGCGACTCGACTCGCTGCGTCCGCGCCGGGCTCGGACCGGCGGTGCCCGGACAGCCGCTGCTGCCCGGCCCGGTGCTCGCAGCGCCCTACCACCTGAGTGCGGACGAGGCCGGCGAGAGCGACTACTACGCGCGGGTGTCCAATCCGGGCTGGCGAGGACTCGAGGCCGCACTGGCGGACCTGGAGGGCGCTGGGGACCCCGACGTGGGCTGCACGGTCTTCGGTACCGGGATGTCCGCGATCACGGTGCTGCTCCGGACGGTGTTGCACGCCGGCGACGTGCTGGTCCTGCCGTCCGACGGCTACTACCTCGTGCGCGCGTTCGCGGCGGAACGTCTTGTGCCGCAGGGTATCGAGGTCCGGGAGTGTGCCACGACGTCGATGGTCGACGCGGTGGCAGGTGCGCGCCTCGTGCTGGCCGAGACCCCGTCGAACCCCGGCCTGGACGTCGTTGACCTGCGCGCGCTGGCCGCGGCGTGCCGAAGCGAGGGTGCGCTGCTCGCCGTGGACAACACCACAGCCACCCCGCTGGGGCAGCTTCCCCTGCAGCTCGGTGCGGATGTGGTGGCGGCAAGTGGGACGAAGGCCCTCAGCGGCCACAGCGATCTGCTGATGGGCTATCTCGCCACGGCGTCAGCGGAGCTGCTGGTGGCGGTGCAGCGCGAACGCATCTTGTCCGGCAGCGTCCTGGGACCCTTCGAGACCTGGCTCGCGCATCGCAGTCTGGGCACTGCCGCGCTGCGGGTGGACCGCCAGTGCGCCAACGCCCTGGCCGTTGCCGAACGCCTGACGAGCCACCCTGCCGTGCGCGACGTGCGTTACCCCGGCTTGGCGACCGACCCCGCACACGCCGTGGCGAGTATGCAGATGCGGCGCTTCGGCGGCTTGGTGTGCGGCGTGTTGGGCTCCGCCGAGGCTGTGCACGCCGTGGCCGAGGGCAGCGAGCTGCTTGCGGCCGCCACCAGCTTCGGAGGCTTGCACACCACGATCGACCGTCGCGCACGCTGGGGCGACGACGTGGCATCCGGCTTCTTCAGGCTTTCCTGCGGTATCGAGGACACCGAGGATCTACTCGCCGACCTCACCCGCGCGCTGGACCTCCTCAAAGCCGAAGCTGGTCGTTAGTGGTTCGATGCTGTCCCATTGCTGTTGACGTCGCCGGTCAGCACAGGCCGAAAAGGTGGAACCACGGTCGCCGACACCTCGACCGTCACCTCGTCTGTGGTGACGTCGGTGTCACTCCCGCCAGGTGGTCGTGCTGTGGTGCTCGCCCGCCGTGGTGAACGTCGTGGCGCAGCGGGCGAAGCCACCGAGGACCGGCCGGTCCGCGCACCCCGGCAGGACTGCGCCGTCCTCGGCGAACGTCGCCTTGCCCTGCGGCGCCGCTGAGCGAGGTGACGTTGGTGCTCAGGACCGTCGGCACGCCCACCGAGGCGTCGATCGGGGTACCGCTGCGGGTCGGACCCGTGCGGAACAGGTCGCACCGCTTCGCGGTGTCGTTGCCCTGGTGGATGGTGCCGAACACCCGCGGGCTGAGGAACGGGTAGAGATTGAGGCCCAGGGTGCCCCGCTCCGAGTTCGCCGGGTCGAACAGCATGGTCCCCAGTGACGCCGGTGAAGTGACCTTCGCGCCCACCCCCGCCTTGGCGAACCAGTACGGCGCCGGGATGGATCGGCCGTCGGCGGTGAGGTAGTTGGGCGGCACGATGGTCGAGGAGTTGGCGGGCTGGTCCTCCCCCACAGGGTCGAGGCGTGATGCGCCCTTGATGGGTTCCGTCCGGCAGGTCATCGACTGCGCGCTGCGGCCGGGCGTCCCGCGGATCAGCCAGGGGAAGCCAACGGGACCAGCTTCTCGGCCGCGGACTGTGCTCAGCAGTTCGATGCGACTCGGTCGGCGACGTGTGACGGGACGGTGCTGCCGGGCGGCAGGAGCTCGCACGGCACTGCTGGCAACCACTGTTGGCGCGTCGGCAGCACTCCCGCCCAGGCGGTGCCCGCTTGGACGTCGGCGGAGTCGTCGACCGGCGGACCGGTACGGACCTTGACGCTGGCCTCGGTGGTGTCCAGGGCCAGCACGGTGGTGGCAGCAAGTTCCTTGGCCGTGGGTTGGCGGGCGTGCGTCCAAGAGCCGGGGGTGAGCTGCTCGACCACCGCGCGCAGTGCGTCCAGCTTTTCCTGCGGATCAGTGACGAGTCGCGCCTCGGCGTGGATCACCGCGCTGCGGTAGTTGGCCGAGTGGTGGAACACCGACCGGGCGTAGACCAGGCCGTCCAGCAGGGTGACGGTGAGACAGACCGGAGCGCTGGTGCCCGCGCGCAGACTCAGCGCCCCGGTCGACCCGTGTACGTAGACGGTGTCGTCGATGCGCCCGAACATCGTGGGTAGCACCAGCGGTGTACCGTCGACGACGACCCCCAGGTGCGCGAGAAGCCCGGCGTCCAGTACCTCGTACAGCGCGGAACGCTCGCGGCGGGCGCGCTCGGACTTGCGGATGGTGCTGCGCGGCGTCGGCGAGAGGTCGGTCGGCATGCCGTTCATCTTGCCGTGCGAGCCGGCGAGCTGGACGTCCACATGCTCGTGACGCCGATTCGTTGCGGTGCGGTGATGCTCGCTGACCGCCACACGTTGTCGTTCTACGATGCGCGCTGGGCCGCGATGGCCGGGGTTTGGGCATACCGTTGGTCAGCGTCGACCGCCGTCCACTCGCCGCCGGCCTGGCCGAGTCGCCGAGCGAGAACACGACGCGCCGCAGATTGTCGCTGAACTGACCGGCAGCTACTTCGGTGCGGGCAACACGGCGCAGAGCCGGTCGATCTCCTCCGCGGTGTTGTAGTAGTGCACCGAGGCCCGCACGAGGTTTTCGGTCGCCAGCGGATCGAACCGGGAGTTGGCCGCAGTGGTGACGCTGGTGTTCACCCCCGCCGCTCGCAGCCGCCCAGCGACGTCGGCCGAACCGACCCCGCGGACGCTGAATGTGACGATGCCGCATAGGTACTCGCCGTGATCGTGCACGGTGACGCCCGCGTGTTCGCCAAGTCGGGAGCGCAACAGGCGGGCCACGTCGCTGACCTGAGCAGCGATGTCCGGCAGTCCCCAGCTGGTGGCGTAGTCCACCGCGACGCCGAGTCCGATCTTCGCGGCGACGTTGCCCTCCCAGGTCTCAAAGCGGCGCGCTCCCGCGGCCACGCTGTAGCGCTCGGGCGCCTCCCAGGTCGCGGAGTGCAGGTCCAGAAACGGAGGCTGCAGCCGTGCGGCCAGTTCCGCGGAGACGTAGAGGAAGCCGGTACCGCGCGGGCCGCGGAGGAACTTCCGTCCGGTCGCCGACAACAGGTCGCAGCCGACGGCCGCGACGTCGACCGGCAGTTGCCCGACGGACTGGCAGGCGTCCAGCAGAAACGGCACCCCCGCCGCTTTCGTCAGCCGACCGATAGCGGCCGCGGGATTCACCAGACCCCCATGCGTGGGCACGTGCGTCACGGCGACGAGCTTGACGGTGCCGTCCAGGCGACGCTCGAGATCGCGCACGTCGAGCTGACCGTGCTCGTCGTCGTCGACCACCTCCACCCGCGCCCCGGTGCGCTGGGCCACCTGCAGCAGGGCGATCGCGTTGCTCGCGTACTCAGCGCTGGAGGTCAGGATGCGGTCGCCGGCGGCGAAGGGCAATGAGTAGAACGCCATGTCCCACGCCCGGGTGGCGTTCTCCACCACGGCGACCTCGTCGACGCGGCAGTTGATCAGCCGGGCGATCGCCGTGTAGGTGCCGTCCACGGCCTCCGCGGCCTGCGCCGCCGCCTCGTAACCACCGATGCGGGCCTCCAGGCGCAGGTGCGCGATCACGGCGTCGGTGACCACCCGCGGTGGCAGCGCTGCCCCCGCGTTGTTCAGGTGTGCCACCGTCTCGCAGCCCGGGGTGTCCCGCCGGGCCCGGGCAACGTCTAATCCCATGCGCGCCACCTTAGTTGGGCGGCGGCTGGTCAGGGCGCGAGCAACGGCAGTGCGGTCTCCGACAACCCGGGCGGGGCGTTGCGCTTGCGGAACCATTCGGTGCCGAACGCCGCGGTCAGCGCCTCGGGCGGGAGCGCGAGGAACGGCCCGAAGTCGCCGATCTGTGAGGCGTAGACCACCATCGCCGCACGCTTGGCCGCGATGGCGGCGCTGACATCGACGACGGTGGTCAGCTCATCGGCGGGCAAGCCGAAGCTGTCCACATCCGGCGCGGACTCGCCGGACCACTCCGGGTTCATGCTCATCATCGTGCGGAAGTGGTCCCGGTTGGCGGTGGCCTCGTAGACGTGCGGTACCTCGGCGAGCTCAGCGGCACGGACCCCCACTCGGTGCACCTGAATGTGGTCGGGATGGCCGTAGTTGCCGTTCGGGTCGTAGACGGTGAGCACCTGACAGCCTTCCTCGCGCAGTACGGCGGCGAGCTCACCGGCCGCGCGTTCGACGTCCGTGTTGGCGAAGGCCTCGTGGTGGTCGTTGTGCGCGGTGCCTGCCATCCCGGAGTCGGCGTAGCCCAACATCACCAAACGCTGCGCACCGAGAATGTCGACCGAGGCCTCCAACTCGGCGCGGCGTCGCACGGTCAACGGCTCCCCGGCGGCAAGCAGTCCGGCCGGCACCTCGCCCAACGCACCGTCGGTCGCGGTCACCACCACCACCCGATGGCCGGCATCGGCGGCCAGGCGCATCACCCCACCGGTGGTGAACACCTCGTCGTCGGGATGGGCGTGGAAACACACCAGCACACTCATGCCCGCATGCTCGCACGAACCCAGCAGCCCATTCGCACCGACGTTATCTACTCACTAGTAAGATGACGCTTTATGGCGAACAACAACACCAGGGACGGCGTCGCGCCGGTACCCAGAGATGTGCTGGGCTACGGCCTGGCCGCGCTGAACCGGGTGGCCGGTTCGCCCGTGCTGGACCGGCTGGGATTGCGCAAGCGGGCGGAGCAGGTGGCGTTCCAGGCGTCCAAGACAGGCTTCCGCGTGGCGGGTGCGGCCAGCCGGGGATTCAGCTCCGCGCAGGGGCTGAGCAAACCCGCGCGATTGCCCGCCAGCAAACCCAGTGACTTGTTCGACCTGACGCCGGATGACGAGCAGCAGATGATCGTCGAGACGGTTGCCGCGTTCGCGAGTGAGCAGCTACGGCCGGTGGCCGCGGAGGCAAACGAGAGCTGCGCGGCGCCTGCCGGGCTGCTGGAGCGGGTCAACGAGCTGGGCGTGACGTTGGTCGGCGTCCCCGAGGAGCTCGGCGGGGTAGGAACAGAACGTTCGGCGGTGACCAACGTGTTGGTGGCCGAGGCCCTCGCGCACGGCGACATGGGCTTGGCGGTGTCCTGCCTCGCTCCGTCCGCGGTGAGCACCGCCTTGGTGCTCTGGGGCGACGAGCGCCAGCAGGCCACCTACTTGCCCAGCTTCGTGGGTGAGAGCGTCCCCGCCGCCGCACTCGCGGTGCTGGAGCCGCGTCCGCTGTTCGACCCCTTTGCGCTGCACAGCACGGCGCGTCGCAGCGGTGCGGGCTTCGTGCTCAACGGGGTCAAGTCGATGGTGCCGTGCGCCGCCGAGTGTGAGCTGTTCGTGATCGCTGCCGAGGTGGAGGGTGCAGGGCCGGCCCTGTTCCTCGTCGAGTCCGACACCGCTGGGCTGAGCATCGAAGCTGAGCCTGCCATGGGCCTTCGGGCGGCAGGCATGGGACGCGTGGTGCTGCAGGACGTGCAGCTCACCCAGGCCGCCATGCTGGGCGAGGGCAGCACCGAGGTCTATGCCCAGTGCATTCGGCTGGCGCGCCTGGCCTGGTGCGCACTGGCCGTGGGCACCAGCAGGGCGGTGCTCGACTACGTCATCCCCTACGTCAAAGAGCGTGTGGCGTTCGGCGAGCCGATCAGCAACCGCCAGGGCGTGGCGTTCAAGGTGGCCGACCTGGCCATTGAGCTCGAAGGCATGCGCTTGCTGACCTATCGTGCCGCCAGTCGGGCCGCCCAGGGTGAGGCCTGCGCGCGCGATACCGCGCTCGCCAGGCGCTTGTGCGGCGAGAAGGGGATGATCATTGGCAGCAATGGGGTGCAGCTGCTCGGTGGGCACGGCTTTGTCAAGGAACACCCAGTGGAACGCTGGTACCGCGACCTGCGTGCCATCGGGATGATGGAAGGGATCGTGCTCGCATGATCAACCTCGAGGTGCCCAGAAAGTTCTCGGCCATCATCAATCAGGCCCATCAGACTGCCGCCGCGGTGCTGCGCGCCAACTCGCGCAAGTACGACGTTGCTGAGCACGCCTACCCGAAGGAGCTGGACCTGCTGGCCTCGGTCGTGGACGGACTCAACGCATCGTCGAGCACGAGCGGTGCCGGAGCAGCGGGAGTCCGGCGGACCGAGCCGACGGGCACGCCGAAGAACGCCAACGGCACCAACATGTCCACCGCGCTGTCCATCATGGAGATGTGCTGGGGCGACGTGGGGCTGCTGCTGTCCATGCCGCGCCAAGGCCTGGGCAACTCCGCCATCGCCTCGGTGGCCGACGACGAGCAGCTCAAGCGGTTCGCCGGCACCTGGGCGTCGATGGCCATCACCGAGTCGCAATGCGGCTCGGACTCCGCGGCCATCCGCACCACCGCGGTCCGAGACGGGGACCACTACGTGCTCAACGGCGAGAAGATTTTCGTCACCGCTGGGCAGCGCTCGGACTCCGTGGTGGTGTGGGCCACCCTGGACAAGAGCCTTGGCCGAGCCGCGATCAAGTCGTTTCTGGTCACCAAGGACACCCCCGGCCTCACCGTGGCCCGCCTGGAGCACAAGCTCGGTATCCGCGCGTCGGACACCGCCACCCTGCTGCTGGAGAACTGCCGGGTGCCCAAGGAGAACTTGCTGGGCAACCCGGAGATCGACACCTCCGGCGGCTTCGCCGGGGCGATGCAGACCTTCGACAACACCCGGCCCAGCAGCTCATCGTAGCGCGGCGGCTGCTGGGCAAGAGCTCGGCGGACCTGAAGTGATGCGGGAGGCCTGAGCGGCCGTGTGGTGGGAGGGCAGGATGGTGCGCGGGACGGCTGTTCCGCGCGTTGACCTTGCCCGGGACCCGCAGTTACGGCGGTGGCGTCAGCTGGATGCGGAGTACCTCTGCACCCGCATTCGTCGGTCCGGCGAGCTCACGTTGACCTACCGGCTGAGCTCGGTGTCGCGGCGTGAGCTCGCCGCACTCGTCGACGTCGAGCAGCAGTGCTGGCGGTCGCTCAACTGGCTCGTCATCGATACCGACGAGCTGATGCTGGTGGTGCGAGGTACACCTAGCGATCTCGACGCTTTCTGTTCATCTCACTGAAAGCCGACGCACCCCATGGGGTTGCTCTGCTCGTCCACGCTGCTTTGGTGCGCGGCCGCCTAGGAGCCGACGCCGTCAGCCCAGGAGGCCGTCAGTGCCGAAGAGCCCCCATCCGCGTCGTCATTCACGCCGCCTCCGCACGGTCGCGGCAACGTCGGCTGCCGTGATGCTGGCAGGGTTGGCGGCCAGCGGTACCGCCGCTGCGGCAGCGCCGAGTGCCACGACCACGCCGATCAAGCATGTGATCGTGGTGTTCCAGGAGAATGTGTCCTTCGACCACTACTTCGCCACCTATCCCACTGCGGCCAACAAACCGGGGGAGACGTCGTTCCACTCGGCGTCGGGGACACCCACGGTCAACGGGCTCAGCGGTTCGCTGTTGAGCGACAATCCCAACGGACGCAACCCGGCGCGGATGGCGCCGAACCAGGCGCTGACCTGCGACCAGGACCACGACTACACCGCCGAGCAGCTCGCGGCCAATCACGGTGTGATGGACGGCTTCATCGCCAACACGCAGAAGAACACCTGCGCCGCACCGGCTTACGGGGCCAATGACCCGGGCCTGGTGCTGAACTACTACGACGGCAACACCGTGTCCGGGCTCTGGAACTACGCGCGCAGCACTACGCGATGAACGACAACTCCTACAACACCACCTTCGGGCCGTCCACCCCCGGCGCACTGAACCTGGTGTCCGGTCAGACGCACGGTGCCGTCGCCCACGCCACCGGTAACGGCGGTGACGGCCATGTCGTCACCACTGACTCCTACGGTGCGCGCAGCGTCGAGCCGGTGACGGGCGTGGGCACCGTGATCAACGACCCGGACCCGTTCTACGACAAGTGCTCCAACCCCAAGAACGACACGGTCGAGATGACCGGCAAGAACATCGGTGACCGGCTGAACGACAAGGCGGTCTCCTGGGGCTGGTTCCAGGGCGGCTTCGGTGACTGCGCCGCGAAGTCACCGGTGGGTGAGCACACCGTCGGGCAACAGTCCACCGCCATTGTCGCCGACTACAGCCCGCACCACGAGCCGTTCCAGTACTACAAGTCGACGTCGAACCCGCAGCACACACCACCTGCCTCTGTGGCGGAGGTTGGTCACGCCGGACCGGCCAACCACAACTACGACCTGAACTACCTCGGCCAGTCCATCGACGCCGGGAACCTTCCCGCCGTCAGCTTCGTCAAGGCCAAGAGCGCCCAAGACGGCCACGCGAGCTATTCCGACCCCTTGGACGAGCAGCGCTTCCTGGTGAACCTGGTGAACAAGGTGCAGCAGTCCAAGGACTGGGCCTCGACGGCGATCGTGCTCAACTACGACGACTCCGACGGCTGGTACGACCACCAGCTCGCCCCGGTGGTCAACCACTCGCAGAGCGCCCAAGACGCGCTGAGCAGCACAGGCGAGTGCGGGACCGGGGTGCCGACGCTCGGTGGCTACCAGCTGCGCTGCGGCTACGGTCCCCGACTTCCGCTGCTGGTCATCTCGCCCTACAGCAAGGTGAACTCCGTCGACTCCACGCTCACCGACCAGACCTCGGTGCTGCGGTTCATCGAGGACAACTGGCAGACCGGTCGCATCGGTGACTCCTCCTTCGACGCCCTCGCCGGGCCGTTGAACGGGATGTTCGCCTTCGCCCGCCCTGCTGCCACGCCGTTGCTGCTCGACCCGGCTACCGGAGCGGTCCCGGCACCCACGGCCGGTCCTGCCGACCTGCAGGTGCAGGTGAGCAGTCCCGAATTCGTGGCGCCAGGGCAGGTGGTCAGCACCACGCTGACGATCACCAACCACGGACCCGGCACGGCCACCGCGGTCTCCACGGGGCTGCTGCTGCCCGTCGGCTCCACGGCAACCGACCTCGCCGGCGGCACGATGTTCGGCGACCTCGATGTGTTCCCGCCGGTAGATCTGGCGCCCGGACAACAGCGCAAGGTCATCGTCACCGCCACCGCGCCCCGAAGTCCTGGCCTAAGGGCGGCCATCGGGTACTCCTTCTCGCCGACGGCAGATCCCAACTGGTTCAACAACGTGGGCGGTGCCCTGGTGGTCGTCCGCTGAGCACGGCTGCACCGAGCACAATGCGGCCACCGGCCCTTCGCGCGGATCTTCAGCGTGCAGGGCCGGTAGCGTGTGCCGCCATGGGTGAACGCCGGACGAAGGTGGCCGTGGTCTACGGGGGCCGCAGCAGCGAGCACGCGGTGAGCTGCGTGTCCGCGGGCAGCGTGCTGAGCCACCTCGATCCCGAGCGCTTCGACGTGGTCCCACTAGGCATTACCCGCGAAGGGGCCTGGGTGCTGGGGACCTCTGACGTCACCGCACTTGCCATCAACGGTCGCGAGCTGCCCGCTGTCGACCCCACGGGCACCTCGCTGGCGCTGACGGTAGAGCCCGAACGGGGCGGCGATGTGGTGGCGTTAGATCCCAGCCGAGCGGGCGAGGTGTTGGCGGCGGTGGACGTGGTCTTCCCCGTGCTGCACGGTGCCTACGGCGAGGACGGCACCCTGCAGGGCATGTTGGAGCTCGCCGGCATCCCCTACGTGGGCGCAGGCGTCCTGGCCAGTGCGGCGGGCATGGACAAGGAGTTCACCAAGAAGCTGCTCGCCGCCGAGGGCCTGCCCGTCGGCACGCAGCTCGCGTTACGTGCAGGTGTCGCGAGCCTGAACCTCGACCAACGGGAGCAGCTGGGACTGCCGGTGTTCGTGAAACCGGCGCGAGCCGGGTCGTCCTTCGGCATCACCAGGGTGAGCAGCTGGGACGACCTCGACGCCGCGATCGCCGAGGCGCGCCGCTTCGATCCGAAAGTGGTCATCGAGTCCGCCGTCATCGGACGAGAGGTGGAGTGCGGAGTGCTGGAGCTGCCCGACGGCTCCATCCGCGCCAGTCTTCCCGCGGAGATCCGGCTCCTCAAGGCCTCCGAGGGCGACGGGGCGTTCTACGACTTCAACACCAAGTACCTCGACGACGTCGCGGCGTACGACATACCAGCGCCGTTGGAAGACCACGTGCTGACCGAGCTGCGGGACATGGCGGTGGCTGCGTTCCGGGCGTTGGACTGCCAAGGGCTGGCGCGCGTCGACTTCTTCGTCACCGAGGACGGCCTGGTGATCAACGAGGTGAACACCATGCCCGGGTTCACGCCCATCTCCATGTACCCGCAGATGTGGGCGGCCAGTGGCATGGACTACGCGACGCTACTCAGCACCCTGGTGGATACCGCGTTGGCCCGGGGGACCGGACTGCGCTGATCAGCGCACGGGGGCGGGATTCAACGGCTGGGGTGGCAGCGCCTTCGTGACGGCGTCCGCGGCATCCTGCAGTGGAGCGCTGCCGGTGCCGTCGGGCAGCGTGATGGCCACGTAGACGCTGCGGTCGACGGCGACCCAGGTGCTTGCCTTCAGCCCGGTGGCGTCCCCGGAGATCTGCAGCCACTGCACCCCGTTGACCACCACCAATGCTGCGGCGGTGGTGAACTCGGCGGGCCGTTCGATACCGCAGCGCAGGACCAGCGGCTCGCCCACCGTTGGGGAGTGCCATGCTGCGGCGCCGTCGGGTGCCGGCGCCGCCAGTGCGGCCTTGGTGGCGTCACCGAGCGGGTCGGGCAACGCGGCGAGCAGTGCGTTGCAGGGGGGCGAGCTTGCTGCGGGCGCGGGCACCGCGCCCACCGCCACCGGACCCGTCGCGACGCCTGAGCCCGGGTTCTGGTGATGCTGGGTGATCACCGCCGCCGTGATGATGCCGGCGGCGAGGGCAACTGGCAGCGCGATAGCCGCCGCGACGGTCGCGGGAGGGTGAGCGTGTGGCATGGCTGGGGAGCGTGCTCCTCAGCCGAGATTGACGACGGGGCAGGTGAGGGTCCGGGTGATACCCGCCACGCTCTGCACCCGAGCCACCACCAGCTGACCCAGCTCATCCACGCTGTCGGCCTCAGCCCGGACGATCACGTCATAGGGCCCGGTCACGTCGTGTGCGTCGGCGACACCCGCGATGCCGGCGACCTCAGCGGCCACCGCGGCGGCCTTGCCCACCTCGGTCTGTATCAGGATGAATGCTTGCACCACGGCGTGCCCCTTTCCTTCGATGGGCACCATCAGGGTAGGAACAACCGCGACAGATTCACATCGTTGTCTCATGCACCGGGCCAGCCCCGATCGCTGCCAACCTACCGCAGCGTCCACCATGGGGATGCGGTGACCGAATACACTCAGGAGGCACCCGATTTCCTCGTCATCTCCCACCCAGACCGTGGCCGAGCTCGGCGAGTTCGGGGTGATCGCCCGAGCCGTGCACGGACGGTCCCAGCCGCCGAGCACCTTGCTTGGCCCGGGTGACGACGCAGCGCTTGTCTCGGCCCCGGACTCTCGGGTGGTGGCCAGCACCGACATGCTCGTCGAGGGCGTGCACTTTCGAATGGACTGGTCCAGTGCGGAACAGGTGGGCCGCAAGGCCATTGCCCAGAACGCGGCCGATGTCGCAGCGATGGGAGCGGCGTCCACGGCGTTCCTGGTGGGTCTCGGCTGCCCGGCGTCCACGCCCGTCTCCGTGGTTGACGGCCTGGTGCAGGGGATGTGGACTGAGGCCGGGTCGTTGGGCGCGGGCATCGTGGGTGGCGATGTCGTGCGATCGGAGAACATCGTCATCTCGGTGACGGCGTTGGGAGACCTGCAGGGCCAGGACCCCATCACTCGGGCAGGGGCCCAGGACGGTGACGTCGTGGCGCTGGCCGGGCGCCTGGGCTGGTCGGCGGCGGGGCTGGCCGTGTTGAGCAGGGGTTTTCGGGCTCCGGCTGCGGTGGTATCCGCTCACCGGGTGCCCGAGCCGCCCTACGCCGCAGCCTTGGCGGCAGCCCGGGCAGGCGCCACCGCCATGACTGACGTCTCCGATGGCCTGCTGGCCGACCTCGGGCACATCGCCGAGGCGTCGGCCGTGGCGATCGACGTCCGCAGGAACTCGCTCACCCCACACCAGCGCCTCGTCGACGTGGGCTCTGCGTTGGGTGCGGACCCGTGGACGTGGGTGCTCACCGGTGGGGAGGATCACGCCTTCGTGGCAAGTTTCCCGTCGGCGCAGGCGCTTCCGGAGGGGTGGATGCAGATCGGTCGGGTACAGGCGGGTTCCGGGGTACGGGTGGACGGCGCGGAGTGGGCAATTGACAGCGGACCGGTCGGCTGGCAAGCCTTCGGCAGATGACCGTGTTGCGCCAGGTCGACTACCGCGACCTCGACGTCGCCGAGCTGGAGCGCCAGGTGCAGCAGTCCTACCTCAGCTTGTACGGCAGCGGTGACGAAACCGTGCTGCAGGCTGAGCAGTTCCTGCCGCCCGCGGGCATCTTTCTGCTGCTCGGCAACACCGATGTGCCCGTCGCGATGGGCGGTTGGCGGTCCAGGCAGGCCGATGGCATGCACCTGCGCGACGGTGATGCGGAGATCAAACGAATGTATGTAGTACCCCACGCACAACGCCGTGGGCACGCCCGCGCCGTGCTTGCCGAGCTGGAACGGACCGCGACCAGCTCGGGCCGACGGCGGATGGTGCTGGAAACCGGGCTGCTGCAAACGGAGGCGATCGCGCTGTACACCTCGAGCGGGTACACCGAGATGGGCAAGTTCGGTCGGTACGCGCACAAGGAATCCTCCCGTTCCTACGCCAAAGTGCTCGCGGGATAGGTTGCGCCCATGCCTGTTTACGCACTCGGCGACGTCGAGCCCACCATCCATCCCGAGGCCTTTGTGCACCCGGATGCCACCGTGATCGGTGCCGTGACACTGGCTGCGGGCGTGTCGGTGTGGCCGCAGGCGGTGCTGCGCGGGGACTACGGCAGCATCACCGTCGGCGAGCGCACCAGCGTGCAGGACGGCACTGTGCTGCACTGCACCGAGTGGCATCCGACCGTGATCGGGGCGGACTGCGTGCTGGGGCACAATACGCACGTGGAGGGTGCCACCATTGGCAACGGCTGTCTCATCGCCTCCGGCTCGGTGGTGCTCAATGGTGCGACCGTCGGCGACGGGGCCGTGGTGGGCGCGGGCGCGGTGGTGTCTTTCAACGGTGTGGTGCCTGCGTATCGCATGGCGCTGGGGGTGCCTGCGCGGGTGCGGGAGGGCTACGAGGTGCCCGAGGGACAAGCACAGGGGATCGTGGACAAGTACGTGCAGAACATCACCCGCTACAAGGGGCGGCTTCGCCGCTTGTGAGTGATAAGGGTCCCCCCGACAACACTTTTCGCGCACAAGCACTAGCATGTTCTCGTGGTTGCGCGACCGTTGCATGAGGCAGTCGAAGCAGGATGGGCACGGGCGCTCGCGCCAGTCGCTGAGAATGTCGCGGCGATGGGGGAGTTCCTCCGTGCCGAGGTCAGCGCCGGGCGGCGCTACCTGCCGCCGGGGCCCGCGGTGTTGCGGGCGTTCAACCAGCCCTTCGAACAAGTGCGAGTGCTCATCGTCGGCCAGGACCCGTACCCCACAACCGGACATGCTGTTGGGCTCAGCTTTTCCGTGGCACCGGAGGTGCGTCCGGTGCCACGCAGCCTGGCCAACATCTTTCGCGAGTACACCGACGACCTGGGTCTGCCGACCCCCAGCTGCGGTGACTTGAGTCCGTGGGCGGAGCAGGGCGTGTTGCTGCTCAACCGAGTGCTCACCGTGGCACCGGGCGAGCCGGCGGCGCACCGGGGCAAGGGCTGGGAAGCGGTGACGGAGCAGGCGATCCGGGCGCTGGTCGAACGGCCGGACCCGTTGGTGGCGGTGCTGTGGGGCAAGGACGCCGAGGGGCTGACGGAGCTGCTCGGCGACGTGCCGATCATCGCGTCGGCGCACCCGTCCCCAATGTCCGCGGCGCGCGGGTTCTTCGGCTCGCGGCCGTTCAGCCGGGTCAACGCGGAGCTGGAGGACCTCGGCGACGAGCCCGTGAACTGGCGCCTGCCCTGATCAGTTGAAGGCTCAAGCCGGGGGCATGAAAAAGCCCGGCGGCGAACCACCGGACTTCGTCAGTACTGAGCCTCAGGCGCGGACGACCTTGCCCGCCTTGAGGCAAGAGGTGCACACGTTGAGCTTCTTGCGGTTACCGGGGGCAACCTCGGCGCGCACGGTCTGGATGTTGGGATCCCAGCGGCGCTTGGTACGCCGGTGCGAGTGCGAGACCGACATGCCGAAGCCGGGTCCCTTGGCGCAGACGTCGCAGACGGCAGCCATAGTCGTGGTACTCCTCGATAGTGGTGATCTCACGGACAACCCTGCAAGCGTAGCGGTCGTGGGCTGCCCCATCCAAACGGGGCCGCATACCCGCAGTCCCCGTCGGTATACGCGGATACTCTCTCGATAGACCCGTCGCCATGACCAAGGAGACCATCGGTGCTGCAGCTGCTCGACGCCGCCGTGTTGCGGCGCTGGGTCGATGCCTGCGTGCAGACGCTTACCGCGCATTGTGCCGAGATCAACGCGCTCAACGTATTTCCGGTCGCCGACTCCGACACCGGTACCAATCTGCTGCACACCATGCGGGCGGGACACGACGCGATGACGCGACTGCCCGTGGGTGCCGCGTCGAGCTACCCGGCCTCGGCGATGGCCCTGGCCCGAGGTGCCCTGCACGGTGCACGGGGCAACTCCGGCGTCATCCTCTCGCAGGTGCTGCGCGCGCTGGCCGATGGCTCGACGCCAGAGTGCGGACTCGCGGCCGATGGGCTGCGCGCGGCATTGCTCCGCGCGGACGCACTTGCCTACGCCTCGGTCAGCAACCCGGTGGACGGCACCATGTTGACGGTGCTGCACGCGTCGGCGGAGGCGGTCCAACACGACGCCTCGAGTCTGGCCGGCGTCAGCACGGCAGCGGCGCGGGGCGCCGCGGACGCTCTTCGGCGTACCCCCAACCAGCTGGCGGTGCTGGCCAGGGCCGGGGTGGTGGACGCGGGTGGCCGTGGCCTCGTGGTCATGCTGGACGCCTTGGTAGGGGTGATCACCGGTACCAGCGTCGAACCTCGGGTGGGCACCGTGGTGGCGCGGCCCGCGGCGGTGCTCACCGCCGAGCGGGAGGGGCAATCGAGGGAGCACGGTTACGAGGTGATGTACCTGCTGGACACGACCACCGACCGCCGGGTGCAGGTGCTGCGTGAGCACTTGAACGGCATCGGCGACTCGGTGGTGATCGCCAACGACGGCGACGGGCTGCACTCGGTGCATGTGCATTGCACCGACATCGGCGCCGCGATGGAGGCTGGGGTGGTCGCCGGCCGCCCGCATCGCATCACCGTGGTCCGGTTTGTTGACGACGAGAACCCGGAAGGCTTGCGAGACCGCACACGCGAGCGTGCCCTGTTGGCGCTCGTCGCAGGCGCCGGCGTCGCCGAGCTCTACGCCGCGGAAGGTGCGGTTGTGCTGCGTTGTGACGAGATCGTCGTCGACGGCGACGCCGTACGCACCGCGATCGAGGAGATCAACGCTGCGCACGTCACGGTGTTGCCCAACGGCTTGATGGCCGGGTCAACTCTGTCCGTCGTGGTCGCGCACATTCGCCGAGGGGGCCAGGGTGTGACGTTGCTGCCGACCAGCTCACCGGTGCAGGGCCTCGCCGCACTCGCGGTGCACGATCCAGACCGTGATTCCGAGGACGACACCATGGCCATGGCCGAGGCGGCGAGCGCAACTCGGCGGGGAGCCGTCCGGGTCGCCACGGAGCAGGCGCTGACCTGGGTGGGACGTTGCGAGCCTGGCGATGTGCTGGGCATGCTCGACGATGAGGTGGTGCTCATCGCTCGCGGAGAAAACAAGGACGAGTGGCAATCCGACGTCGTCCGTGGCTTGCTCGACCGCATGTTGGATGCCGGAGGCGAACTAGTGACGGTGCTGACCGGGATGGCCATGGACGACGGTCTCGAAGAGCACATGCAGGAGCACGTGCACGCCGTGCACCCGGGGGTGGAGCTCGTGGTTTACCCGGGCGGCCTTCCGGAGGACGTCCTCCTGCTCGGGGTGGAGTGAGGGGTGGCACAGCTGACCGACCGGCTCGGACAGGTGCTGGGCGAGAAGGCGGGCAACGCGTTCGCCAAGGCGTTGGACCTGTACACCGTCGACGACCTGCTCCGGCATTACCCTCGTCGCTACGCCGACCGCGGCGAGCTCACCTCCATCGCCGGCCTGGACGAAGACACCCACGTCACGGTGACCGCGCGCATCTCCAATACCGACTTTCGGCCGATGAAGGCCCGCAAGGGAACCATTTTCACGTTGACCGTCACCGACGGCCGTAGCGAGATCACCTGCACCTACTTCAACCAGCGGGGTCTGGAGAAGGTGCTGGTGAAGGGCCGCCGTGGATTGTTCGCCGGGAAGGTGACGAAGTACCGCCAAGCATTGCAGTTGAGCAACCCGCAGTACCTGCTGTTTCCCGATGAGCAGCACCCCCTGGCAGCGTCCTCGGAGTCCCGTGGGGCGCTCGGCCTGGACGCAGTTCCGGACGAAAAGGAGTTCATCCGTCCGTTCATGTCGGTGTACCCGGCGGCGGCGGGTCTGCCGTCCTGGACGGTGGCCCAATGTGTGCGCCTGGCCCTCGATGCGTTGGACGAGCCCGAGGACCCGTTGCCTGCCGCTCTGCGCGCCGAGTACGGCCTGATGTCGTTGGCGGCGGCGCTGCGGCGCATCCACCTACCTGACTCCGAAGACGAGATCGCGCAGGCCCGTGCCCGTTTGCGCTACGACGAGGCGCTCGCCCTGCAGCTTGTGCTCGCGCAACGCAGGCACGCTGGCGCCCAACGCCGCGCGCCGGCCTGTCCACCGCGAACCGACGGCCTGGCGGCGGCCTTCGAGCAACGGCTGCCGTTTGCGCTCACCGACGGTCAGCTCGCCGTGGGTGCGGAGGTGGCCGCCGAGCTCGCGCAGACGCGTCCCATGTGCCGTTTGCTGCAGGGAGAGGTCGGTTCAGGCAAGACCATCGTGGCCCTGCGGGCCATGCTTGCAGCGGTGGACGCCGGACGGCAGGCTGTGTTGCTCGCCCCCACCGAAGTGCTAGCCGCTCAACACGCCCGCTCGCTGCGCGAGCTCCTCGGAGACCTGGGGCGGGCGGGTGAGCTCGATGGGGCGGAGCAGGCCACCCGCATCACGTTGCTCACCGGGTCCATGCCCACTGCAGCCAAGCGGAAGGCGCTGCTGGAGGTGGTGACCGGCGACGCAGGCATCGTCATCGGTACCCACGCCCTTATCCAGGACACGGTGCAGTTCTTCGACCTGGGCCTGGTGGTGGTGGACGAGCAGCACCGATTCGGGGTCGAGCAGCGTGATGCGCTGGGCGAACGGGGTCGCGACGGTGCGAGCCCGCACCTGTTGGTAATGACGGCGACGCCGATCCCGCGCACCGTGGCCATGACCGTGTTCGGTGACCTCGCCGTGTCGACCTTGCGTGAGCTGCCCCGCGGCCGCTCGCCCATCGCCAGCTCGGTGGTGCCGGTGCCGGAGTTTCCGAAGTGGCTGGACCGGGCGTGGGAACGCGTGCGCGAAGAGGTCGCTGACGGCAGGCAGGTCTACGTGGTGTGTTCCCGCATCGGCGACGAGGAGAACCCCACCAAGGAACCTCCGGACACCGCCGCCGTGCTGGAGCTGGCCGCCGAGCTTGCCGCCGGGCCGCTGCGGGGACTGCGGGTGGAGGAGCTGCACGGACGCCTGCCCGGCGAGGAGAAGGACGCTGTCATGCGGTCCTTCGCTGCCGGGGAGATCGACGTGCTGGTGGCCACCACGGTGATCGAGGTCGGCGTGGACGTGCCCAACGCCACGACCATGGTGGTGATGGACGCCGAGCGATTCGGGGTGAGCCAGCTGCACCAGCTGCGCGGTCGCGTGGGCCGCGGTGGGCACGCCGGCCTGTGCCTGCTGGTCACCAAAGCACCCCAGGGTTCCCGCGCCAGGGAACGCATCGACGCGGTCGCCGCCACCGTCGACGGCTTCGAGCTCGCTCAGCTCGACCTCGAGCAGCGTCGCGAAGGGGACGTGCTCGGCGTGGCTCAGTCGGGCCGGCGATCCTCGCTGCGGACGCTCTCCTTGCTGCGCGACGGTGACGTCATCGCGGCCGCGCGGATCCAAGCCCAGTCCATTGTGGAACGCGACCCGAGTTTGGCGCGGCACCCGGGCCTGGCACAGCTGGTGGTGTCTGCGCTCGACGGGGAACGCGTCGAATACCTGGCCAAGGCGTAGCAGTGACACCGAACCCGAGCGACACTGAACCCGAGCGACACTGAACCCGAGCGACACTGAACCCGAGCGACACTGGACGGCCCTGACCACCTGGGAAGAGTTCACCGAAGGCGCGCCGCGGATCGCCGCCGTCTTCACTAGCCGCCATCGAGCCGCGGGCAATCTCTACATGCTGGCTGCAGAACCGGGTTCGACCTGCGAGGACGGGAGTTCGACCACTTCTACGCCGCCGACCTGAGCGGCGGTTCGGCGGTGGAGGTCGGCGGCGGCCACCTGGATGTCACGGTGTGGAAACCGGGCGAGGCGGAGCGGCTGGTGCGCAAGCACTGACCACAACGGCGCCGCTGGGCGTTGTCAGGCCCCGACCCGCGGCGCTTTCGACGTCGTGCGGATCCACCACAACCCCAGGATGGGCAGCACTACCGGGACGAACCCGTACCCCATGCCGAACAGCGACCACACCGTGGCGTCGGGAAACGACGACGGAAGCAGGGCGCTCACAGTGCCGACCGTGAGCACGCCGACCAGCTCGACGCTGCAGGACGCGAAAGCGATGCGCCGAGAGGTGCGACTGGCCCGCGCCAGGCAGACCGTGGCCAGAATGTAGACCACGGCCGCGAACGCCGACAGCACGTACGCCAAGGGTGCCTTGTCGAACTGGGTACCGATCTGCACCACTGAACGGGCGGTTGCCGACAACGCAAACACGGCATAGACCGCGATCAACAGCCGGCCGGGACCGCTGCGGGTGGTCTTGGCCAGGGCCGAGGCCTCAGACACCGTAGCCATCCCAGATCTGGTTCATCCGCACGATCAGCACGGGGAGCAGCAGGAACGCGACCAAGAGAACTCCGAACCCCCAACGGCTGCGCTCGGCCAGCGACCACCACGCGGCGGCGGGCAGGATGAGCAGTGAGCCAAGCAGGTACCCGACGAAGGTCACCGTGGAGATGTGCCGGTGCGGTTCGATCACCTTGCTGATCCCGAGCACCGCTTGGGCGAGCATCACCAGCTCCAATGCCCCCAGAGCTCCGAGCAGCACCTTGTGTCCCCTGGGACCGCTGAGCGTCAGCGTCACCAGGCACCACACCGCGCCCGCGAGGCCGCCGATGACGATGACCGCGGAAAGAGCTGGCGTCACGCGGCGGAATCCCTCATGGCCTCAGTATCGGCTATCGGAACTACTGGGGCACGAGTGCCTCGGGCAGCGTGGACGCGATGGGGGCCGTCGCCCCCGTGATGTGCAGCTGCTGCAGGTTGTCCACCGCGGGATGCTGCGTGCCGGCCGGGCCCTTGGCGTAGGCGTCGAGCAGGCGTGTGGTGATCGCGCTGATCGCGTGCAGGACGGTGCCGTCGTTCGCGATGGCTTTCGGGCAGTGCGGATCGACCCCACAGATCCAGTGCTGGGTGCCTGCGGAGTAGACCCCTGCGCCGCTGGGCGCGCTGTAATAAGTGACGTCAGCGAAGCCGGACACACCGTTGCAGGTGAGCGGCGAGTGGAACAGCACCTCGAGCGGACGTGGCGTCGGCACCGCCAGATCAATTTGGGCGTACTCGTTGCCGACCATGCCGGGCAGCTTCTGACCATCGGTGAGAATTCCCTTGACTAACCAGCTGCTCGCGTCGGCCGTCACGAGGTCGGCGGTTACCGGGTTGCACTTGTAGATGTTGCCCAGCAATGCGCTCTCTGGCCGGGGGTTGGGCGGCGAGCGCCACTCCTGCGTCGCGTCCATGGGCGTCGTCTTGCTGACCGGGTCCTCCTCGAAGGACTTGTAGTCGATCTCCAGACGGTCGGGCCCGAGCGCCGAAGGGCCGAAGCGGATGTGTCGGTATACCTCGTTGCCGCCGAGAAAAGCGAGATTGACTCCGGCGTCCCTGGCCCGGGTCGTGTTGTTGCGCATGGCTGCCGACCAGTACTCGTCGTGGCCGAGGGTGATGACCGCCCGCGCCCCGTCGAGCAGGTGCGGGTCGGCGTGCAGGTCAATGTCTGTGGCGTAGCCGATCTGATGACCGGAGCGCTCCGCGAACGCGACGAAAGGCAGCTCGAAGTAGAGGAAGTCACCCGCGCCCTGCATCGTGTCGGTCTGGTAGGGGCGGTCGAAGCTCACCGCCCGCGAGCGCAGGGCCTTCTTGCCGCTTGGGCTGTCGTAGAGGCTGTAGCCACCCCATCGGTTGTAGGCCTGCCAGGTGGTGACGGCGTTGACGAGCACGATCCGCCCGGCATTCGATGGCGTACGCAGCGTCAGCGGCACGAACTGTTGCGCGCCGGTGTCGGTGTCCAGGCGGAACAGGTAATCCCCAGGCTCCCAGTGGGCGGTGGGCACCGTCAGCGACGGCTGCCAGGGTGCGACCACGGTGCTCGTCGGAGCCTGCACCACCGCAGGGGGCTGCTTGACGCCCTTCTGTGGCTCCGACCGCCAGAGTTGTGTGGGCGTCGCGCCGACCCGGAACGCAGTGACTGTGTAGTTCTGTGCGGAGGTAGAGACGAATAGCTGCACCGGTTCACCAGGCGTGACCGATGTGTGGTCGGCGAATCCCTCGATCTCGCCGGGCTTGCCCGGGTGGGTGATCTGCCAGTCCGCAGGCGCCAACGCCAACGCCAACGGCGGCGCCGGCGTTGGCGTTGGCGCAGTGGTGGGCGGGGTTAATCCTCTGGTCGTCGCCTTCTGGTTGCCCGCCGTACAAGATGCGGCCAACATCAGCAGCACAACCAACAGGAGCATCGGGGTGAACGGTCGTGCGGGCGTCGCCACCAGCGAAGCATGGCAGAGCGGGATGGCGTCCGTCTCGGCTCGTGCCGTTCACCGGTCGCCCGGTAGCGTTCGACCCCACATCACCTGAGAGGCGATCGCCGATGTTTGAGAAGGTCCTCGTCGCCAACCGCGGCGAAATCGCCATCCGTGCCTTCCGCGCCGCCTACGAGCTCGGCGTGGCCACCGTGGCCGTGTTTCCGTACGAGGACCGCAACTCGGTGCACCGCCTCAAAGCCGACGAGAGCTACCAGATCGGCGAGGAAGGCCACCCCGTCCGCGCGTACCTCTCGGTACCGGAGATCATCTCCACCGCACAGCAGTGCGGGGCCGACGCGGTTTATCCCGGCTACGGGTTTCTGTCGGAGAATCCCGACCTGGCCGCGGCCTGCGAGGACGCAGGGATCACCTTTGTGGGGCCCTCCGCGCAGGTGCTGGAGCTCACCGGGCACAAGTCGCGCGCCATCGCCGCCGCGCGCGACGCCGGCCTGCCGGTACTGAGCTCCTCGGAGCCGTCGCAGGACGTGGATACCCTGCTCACGGCCGCCGAGAACATGAGCTTCCCGTTGTTCGTCAAGGCCGTGGCCGGTGGTGGCGGCCGTGGCATGCGCCGCGTCGCCGAGCACGCCGAGCTTCGCGAGAATATCGATGCCGCGATGCGGGAGGCCGAGTCCGCGTTCGGTGATCCGACCGTGTTCATCGAGCAGGCCGTCGTCGACCCGCGCCACATCGAGGTGCAGATCCTGGCGGACGGCGAGGGTGGCGTCGTGCACCTCTTCGAGCGGGACTGCTCGGTGCAACGTCGCCACCAGAAGGTGCTCGAGCTCGCGCCGGCACCCAACCTCGACCCCGAGCTGCGGAGGCGCATGTGTGCCGACGCGGTGGCCTTCGCCACGGCGATCAACTACTCCTGCGCGGGCACGGTGGAGTTCCTGTTGGACCCGGACGGCAACTACGTCTTCATCGAGATGAACCCCCGCATCCAGGTGGAGCACACCGTCACCGAGGAGGTCACCGACGTCGACCTGGTTCAGGCTCAGCTGCGCATCGCGGCCGGTGCGACCCTGGAGGACCTCGGCCTGAGCCAGGACACCATCAGCCTGCACGGTGCCGCGCTGCAGCTGCGGATCACCACCGAGGACCCGACGAACGGCTTCCGTCCCGACACCGGGCGCATCACCGCCTACCGCTCACCGGGTGGTGCCGGTGTGCGCCTGGACGGCGGCACGACGCTGGGCGCCGAGGTCGGCGCCTACTTCGACTCCATGATGGTCAAGCTGACCTGCCGCGGTCGGGACTTCGAGACCGCGGTCGCCCGGGCTCGGCGCGCGGTGACGGAGTTCCGCATCCGCGGGGTGTCCACCAACATCCCGTTCCTGCAGGCGGTCCTGGAAGACCCGGACTTCCGGGCCGGGCGCGTCACCACGTCCTTCATCGAGCAGCGCCCGCAGCTGCTCACCGCGCACGCCTCGGCCGATAGGGGCACCAAGCTGCTCACCTACCTGGCCGACGTGACGGTGAACAAGCCCAACGGTGAGCGTCCGGTCGCGGTGGATCCGCTGGACAAGCTACCCGCGGTGGACCTGGAAGCGCCGCCACCCGATGGCTCCCGGCAACGACTGCTGACGTTGGGGCCCGAGGGATTCGCCGCGGCGCTGCGCGCGCAGACCGCGCTCGCCGTGACCGATACCACTTTCCGCGACGCCCACCAGTCGCTGCTGGCCACGAGGGTGCGGACCCGCGACCTGCTGGGTGTGGCCGGGCACGTGGCCAGGACCACCCCCCAGCTGCTCAGCCTGGAGGCATGGGGCGGCGCGACGTACGACGTGGCGTTGCGCTTCCTGGCCGAGGACCCGTGGGATCGTCTGGCTGCGCTGCGTGAGGCGGTACCCAACATCTGCCTGCAGATGCTGCTCCGCGGACGCAACACCGTGGGGTACACGCCGTATCCGGAGGCGGTCTCAACGGCGTTCGTCGCCGAGGCCACCCGCACTGGGGTGGACATCTTCCGCATCTTCGACGCGCTGAATGACGTCGAACAGATGCGCCCGGCCATCGACGCCGTCCGGGGGACGGGGACCGCCCTGGCCGAGGTGGCACTGTGCTATACCGGCGACCTGTCCGACCCTGCCGAGCGTCTGTACACACTGGACTACTACCTGCACCTGGCCGAGCAGATCGTCGATGCGGGCGCCCACGTGCTGGCGATCAAGGACATGGCCGGGTTGCTCCGTGCCCCCGCGGCGACGACCCTGGTCACCGCGCTGCGCGAGCGCTTCGACCTGCCGGTGCACGTGCACACCCATGACACCACCGGTGGGCAGCTGAGCACTTACCTTGCGGCCTGGCAGTGCGGGGCCGATGCCGTAGACGGAGCGATCGCCTCGATGGCGGGTACCACCAGCCAGCCGTCGTTGCCCGCGATCGTGGCGGCCACGGACAACACCGAGCGGGCCACGGGGCTCGACCTCCAAGCCGTCTGCGACCTGGAGCCCTACTGGGAAGCGGTGCGCCGGCTGTACGCGCCGTTCGAGTCTGGTGTGCCTGCCCCCACCGGCCGCGTCTATCACCACGAGATCCCCGGCGGGCAGCTGTCGAACCTGCGACAGCAGGCGATCGCGCTGGGTCTGGGCGAGCGCTTCGAGGAGATCGAGGCGATGTACGCCGGTGCCGACCGGCTGCTGGGCCGGTTGGTGAAGGTGACGCCGTCGTCCAAGGTCGTGGGCGACCTCGCGCTGCACCTGGTGGGCGCAGGCGTGAGCCCCGCGGACTTCGCGGAGGATCCGCAGCGTTTCGACCTCCCGGACTCGGTGGTCGGTTTCCTCCGCGGCGAGCTCGGCGAACCTCCGGGTGGCTGGCCGGAGCCCTTCCGCACGCGCGCGCTGCAGGGTCGTCGGGAGGCCGCCGACGATCCCGAGCTCAGCGCCGAGGATGAGGCTGCGCTGCAGCAGGAGCCGCGAGACACGCTGAACCGCTTGCTCTTCCCCGGCCCCGCGAAGGAATTCGCCGAGCACCGGGAAAGCTACGGCGACACGTCCGTCCTGCCCAGCGTTGACTTCTTCTATGGCCTGGAACACGGCGGCGAACACGAGGTGGACCTGGAACCCGGCGTGCGTCTGCTGATCGGTTTGGAGGCGATCTCTGAAGCCGACGAGCGGGGTCTGCGCTCGGTGATGTGCACCCTCAACGGGCAGCTGCGCCCGGTGCAGGTGCGTGACGCCAGCATCGCCTCCGACGTCCCCGCGACGGAGAAGGCCGACAAGAACAACTCCGGGCACGTCGCCGCGCCCTTCGCCGGGGTGGTGACGCTTGCGGTGGAGCACGGCGCCGAGGTGGCGGCAGGGGACACCATCGGCACCATCGAGGCGATGAAGATGGAGGCCGGTATCACGGCGCCGTCGGGAGGCACCGTGGCGCGGGTGGCCATCGGGAGCGTCGCCCAGGTGGAGGGCGGCGACCTACTGGTCGTGTTGGAATAAGGCGAGTGCTGCAATGACGCGGATCGTCGCCGGAATGGCGAAGGGGCGCCGGCTGACCGTGCCTGCTCGGGGTACCCGTCCCACCTCCGACCGCGTGCGGGAGGCCTTGTTCAGCGCGGTGGTCTCGCGGATGGACCTAGACGGTGCGCGGGTGCTCGACCTGTACGCAGGCTCGGGAGCGCTCGGTCTGGAAGCGCTCTCGCGCGGGGCCGCCGACGTGCTGCTGGTCGAGTCGGACGCGCATGCGGCCGCCGTCGCCAAGACCAACGCGGCCACCGTCGGTCTGCCCGGCTGCGACGTGCGACGTTCCAGCGTGGCCGCAGCGCTCGGTGGCGGCGCCGACAAGCAGTACCACCTCGTGTTGATGGACCCGCCCTACGCGCTCGAGGACGCCGCGGTGACCCAGGTGCTGCACGATCTCTTCGACGCGGGATGGCTGGCGGACGGAGCGCTGGTGGTGGTGGAGCGCTCGGCGCGGGCGACGCCGACCAGCTGGCCTGCGGCGCTGGAGTGCGAGGTGGTGCGCCGCTACGGCGAGGCCCGCGTAGAGATCGCCACCTGTTACGGTCCGTCCTCATGAGCAGTGCGGTCTGCCCGGGTTCCTTCGACCCGGTCACCAATGGACACCTCGACGTCATCGACCGCGCCTCCGGCCTGTTCGACGAGCTCGTCGTCTCGGTCCTGGTGAACAAGAACAAGAAGAGCCTGTTCACGGTGGACGAGCGCATCGCGATGCTCACCGAGTGCACCGCCCACCTGCCCAACGTGCGCATCGACTCGTGGCACGGGCTGCTGGTGGACTATGCGAAGGCCAACGGGCTGCGTTCCATCGTCAAGGGCCTGCGGGCGGTCAGTGACTTCGACTACGAGCTGCAGATGGCGCAGATGAACCAACGCCTGTCCGGAGTGGATACCTTGTTCATCGCCACCAACCCGCTGTACAGCTTCCTGTCCAGCTCGCTGGTCAAGGAGGTCGCGACCTACGGCGGTGACGTGTCGCACCTGCTGCCGGAGAAGGTGCACACCCAGCTGCTCGAGCGCCTGGCGGCCACCACCTGAGCGAAACCGGGGCGTGAACTACGTGTCAGGCCGGACGACGACGCCCCGATTGCGTGCCCCGCACGACACGCCACGCCGGGCTCACCGTCTGGCCAGTGCGGCACGGGCAGACTGACCACTACGTAAGTTTCTTAGACGATCGGGGTAGACGTTGTACCGGGTTTTCGAGGCGCTCGACGAGCTGGTGGCCATCGTCGAGGAGGCGCGCGGCGTTCCGATGACCGCCGGGTGCATCGTGCCGCGCGGAGATGTCCTCGAGCTGCTCGACGACGTGCGGGACGCCATTCCCGGTGAGCTCGACGACGCGCAGGACGTCATCGACCACCGCGACGCGATGGTCGGTGAGGCGCGAACCCAGGCCGAGACCACCGTGAGCACCGCCAACAGCGAAGCCGAGTCCACCGTGACCGGCGCAAGCGCCGAGGCGGACCGCATCGTCACCCAGGCCCGTGAGCGGGCGCAACAGATGGTGGCCGGAGCCCAGGCCGAGGCGGAGCGGGCCGTCAACGACGGCCAGCGAGAGTTCGAACAGGTCACCAACCGCGCTCGCGGCGACGCCGAGCGCATGGTCGCCGCCGGACAGAGCTCCTATGACCGCTCCGTGGCCGACGGTGAGTCCGAGCAGAAGCGATTGGTTTCCCAGACCGAGGTCGTGCAGGCGGCGCGAGCGGAGTCGGCGACCATCATCGACGCGGCGCACGAGGAATCCGACCGGCTCCGGGGCGAGTGCGACGTCTACGTCGACAGCAAGCTTGCCACCTTCGAGGAGACGCTCACCGGCACGTTGCGGACCATCACCCGAGGTCGACAGCAGCTGCGCTCCGGCGTGAGCGCACCCGACTACCGCGGCTGATCGCCTCCCGGTGCCGCGTGACGTACCGTGGGGTGGTTGCCCGCTGGAGAAGAGCCACCGTCTGAGGAGTCACGAGCAGTTGTCATGGCAGTAGACCGCCAGGGAGTACGCCGCTGGCGCGGAACCCACCTTGATCCGTCCGCACCGCTCGTGCTCGACACCCGCGAGCTCGGCCGTCGGCCGGGCAGCATGCGCATCGTTCAGCGCACCGTGCCTGCTCCCAGCCGCACCGGGCTGGACCTCATCGCCGTCCCCAAGGGTGGGCAGCTCCAGCTGGACCTGCGGATGGAATCCGTCGTCGAAGGGGTGTTGGTCAGCGGTACCGTAACCGGCCGAGCCGCGGGAGAGTGCTCCCGCTGCCTGCAGCCGCTCGAGGAACCGGTGCAGGTCGAGCTCACCGAGCTCTACGCTTACCCCGACAGTGCGACCGAGCAGACCACTGAAGAGGACGAGATACGACGGGTCGATGGGGAGATGGTCGATCTTTCGGCCGCCATCACCGATGCCATCGGGCTGGAGCTGCCGTTGCAGCCCGTGTGTGCCGAGGACTGCGCCGGACTCTGCGCGGAGTGCGGTATCCGCCTGGCGATTGCGGAACCCGGCCACGGGCATGAGACCATAGACCCTCGTTGGGCCGCACTGTCGGCCAAGTTCAGTGTGCCCAGCATGCAGGACCCCAGCACGCAGCACAGCACCGCAACTGGTGCGCTCACCGATCTCGAGGAGAAGTAGTCGTGGCCGTCCCGAAGCGCAAGATGTCCCGGGCCAACACCAGGGACCGTCGTAGCCAGTGGAAGACCACTGCACCCACCCTGGTCACCTGCCCGAACCGCGCCTGCGGTGAGCAGAAGCTGCCGCACACTGCGTGCCCCTCGTGTGGCACCTACAACAACCGCCAGGTCACCGCGGTCTGATTTCCAGGTGCGCGGTAAGCAACCCGATGGTGCTGCCAGCGACCGCGGCCCGCTCCTGGCCGCGCTCGGTGTCGAACTGGATCCTGCGCTGCTGACGCTGGCTCTGACCCACCGCTCGTTCGCCTACGAGCACGGAGGGTTGCCGACGAATGAGCGCCTCGAATTTCTCGGTGACTCCGTGCTCGGACTCGCCGTGACCGAGCGGCTGTATCGCACGCTGCCGGACTCCTCGGAAGGCGTCCTGGCCAAGATCCGAGCGAGCGTGGTGAACATGCACGCGTTGGCGGGCGTCGCCCGAACCATGGGTGATGGTGGCCTGGGTGCGTACCTGTTGCTCGGCAAGGGCGAGGAGCTCACCGGGGGACGGGACAAGAGCAGCATCCTGGCCGACGGCATGGAGTCATTGCTGGGTGCCATCCACCTGCAGCACGGCATCGACGTAGCCTGCGATGTGGTGGAGCGGCTGTTCGAGACCCTGCTCACCGAAGCCCCGTTGCTCGGCGCCGGTCTGGACTGGAAGACGAGCTTGCAGGAGCTGACCTCTGAGCGCGGCCTCGGCGTCCCGTGCTACGACGTCCAGGCCAGCGGACCCGACCACCGCAAAGAATTTTCTGCGCAGGTGCTGGTCGCGGGAAATTCGCTGGGTGTCGGCACCGGAGGCAGCAAGAAGGAGGCCGAGCAGAAGGCGGCGGCCACAGCGTGGCATGCACTCGCGGTGAGTGCGGCTGCGCCGGAGGACGTCGCCCCGCCCGGTCTGAGCTGACGGGTGCCTGAGCTACCCGAGGTCGAGGTGGTTCGCCGCGGGCTCGTCGAGCACGTCATCGGCCAGGTGGTGGAGTCGGTCGAGGTGCGCCACCCCCGGGCGGTGCGCAGGCACCTCGCCGGGGCGGAGGATCTCACCGTCCAGTTGCTCGGTGCGCGATTGGTGAGCGCGCACCGCCGCGGCAAGTACCTGTGGCTCACCGTCGACACTCCCGCCCGAGGCACCCAGGCGTTGGTGGTCCACCTGGGCATGAGCGGACAGATGCTGGTGCAGCCCGTCGGTGCCCCCGATGAGACGCATCTGCGGGTGCGGCTTCGCCTGCGTTCGGCGGCCAATTCTGCCGTTGAACTGCGGTTCGTTGATCAGCGAACCTTTGGCGGTTGGGCGGTGGAGCCGCTGCAGTTGGTGCAGGGCACCTGGCTGCCGCGGCCGGTCGCCCACGTCGCGCGAGATCCGTTGGACCCGGTGTTCGAACCGGACGCAGTCGTCTCGGCGTTGCGGCGCAAGCACACCGAAGTCAAACGTGCGCTGCTGGATCAGACGCTGGTGTCCGGAATCGGCAACATCTACGCCGACGAGGCGCTGTGGCGGGCGCAGCTACACGGGCGGCGTCCGACCGACCGGCTCACCCGCGCCCAGGGACGCCTCCTGCTGTCCGCGGCCGCGTCGGTGATGACCGCCGCCCTCGCCGCCGGGGGTACGTCCTTCGACGCGCTCTACGTCAACGTCAACGGTGCCTCCGGCTACTTCGACCGCTCGCTGGCGGCCTACGGACAAGTCGGCCGCCCGTGCGCGCGGTGCGGTACCCCGATCGTGCGGGAGAGCTTCATGAACCGCTCCTCCTACAGCTGCCCCCGGTGCCAGCCCTCGCCGCGTGGGCTCAGTCGCGCCGGCGGTGGGGGACGAACTCCAGCAGCAACAAGGCGACAAGCACCCAAGCGATCTGGCGCAGCTTGATCACCGCGTACCTTTCTCCGCCCAGCGCTCGGAACTTCCGGACGAAGCGGTAGAGGGACTCCACCGCGATCAGCGGGTCCAGCAGGTGGATGGCCCGATACGCCGCCTGCAGGAGGAACCGGCGGTCGCTGTCCTCGAAGATCTCGGGGAAGGCCGCGAAGGCCAGCGACAGCGTGCGAGCGCCGTGTTCCTGACCGTAGGTCACCATGTCCACGCTGAGCCGCTCGTCGACCCCGTTCGGAGCGTTCGCGGCGCGCCAGGGCACGTCGAGGGTGAGCATCCGGCCCCCGTCGGCGGTGGCGTAACGGTGAAAGGCCACCGGATCGCCTGCCGCGTTGCGCGCCAGCGCGATGAGGATCCCGGGGTGGCGCCCATCCAGCAGGTGATCGAGGATCATCGAGAACCCGCGGTTTTGATGGCCACCATTAGCGGCGTCGACGATTGCCATGAGTTCGGCTCGGAGCTCCTTGTCCAGCTGGACCTCGGGCAGTATCTCAGTGGTGACCCCGACGTTGTGCGTGCGTTGGACGGCCTGTCGGAGATTGCGGAACGTCCTGCCCTGCAGAGTAAAAGTGGGTACGTCGATCACCACGTCGCGTCCAATCGGAATGGCCCGCAGCCGGTGCCGTTCCCACAACGGGGCGCACGACTCACCGGCGGCCAACACGGCGACCCGCCACCCGTTCTCGTGGGTGAACGCGATGAACTCCTCGATCAGATCGGCGAAGTCATCGGCGTCGCCCACCGGATCGCCGGCGACGGCGGCAATGCCCAGACGCGCACGATAACCCAGTGCCGCGGTTCCGTCCGCGTTGAAGAAGTAGCTCTTCGCCGAGTGCATGACGAACGGAGCCAGCGCGTCGTTCTTCGTCCTGTCCACCAGTGCGAACACCCGCTGTAGGTCTTCCGGCGCGGCTCGGCTGGACTTGGGCATCACCAGCGCCGCACCGGCCAGCGCCAGCGCGATGAAGCCGACGATGCCGCGGTGCGCGTCGTAGCCCAGCCGCGCGATGACCAACAAGGCCACCGCCGCGAGGATGTGCGAGCGGATCAGCGGTCGGCGGAGGTAAAGCCCGCGGACGAGAAAGAAGACCGCCAACGCCAGCGCATAGGGCCAAGCACCGTCGAAGTGCCCGAAGCTGCGGTGCTGGGCCGCCAGGTCAAGGCCGGCGGCCGTACCCGTCATCTGGCAGACCGCAGCTCGCAGATGGCCGCCGGGATGGCTCCGTCGGCGTCAATGGGTGTCCAGGGCTCGCTGGGTAACCATTGCGAGCCGCAGCCCGCGCACACGAAGAACTCGGCCTCGGCCTTGCTCGGGCGCCAGGAGCAGACTGAGCGACACGGATTGACCGCCAGCCTTCGGTTGCCCACGTCAGGAGATGATGCCGCACATGGCCGACGATGACTCAATCCGACTCACCGCCTGGGTGCACGGGCGCGTGCAGGGAGTCGGATTTCGGTGGTGGGTGCGGTCCCGCGCCCTGGAACTGGGACTTGTCGGTAGTGCAGGTAATCAGCGCGACGGCCGGGTCCTGGTGATCGCGGAGGGCCCGCGGATGCAGTGCGAGCAGCTCCTGGCCGCGCTGCGCGCGGCTGATACACCTGGACAGGTCGACACCGTCGTGCCCAGCTGGGACACCGTGAAAGGTGGGTTGCCTGGCTTCGTGGAGCGATGAGAGCCGGTAGTTTGCTCGTGTGCACTTGAAGAGCCTGACGCTGAAGGGCTTCAAATCCTTCGCCTCGGCTACCACGCTGCGCTTTGAACCGGGTATCACCTGTGTGGTGGGTCCGAACGGATCCGGCAAGTCCAATGTCGTCGACGCACTCACCTGGGTGATGGGTGAGCAGGGGGCCAAGGCGCTGCGGGGCGGCAAGATGGAGGACGTCATCTTCGCCGGCACCTCCGGCCGCGCGCCGCTGGGCCGCGCTGAGGTGACGCTGACCATCGACAACTCCGACGGCGCGTTGCCCATCGACTACGCCGAGGTGTCGATCACGCGCCGAATGTTCCGGGACGGGGCCAGCGAGTACGAGATCAACGGTAGCTCGTGCCGGCTGATGGACGTCCAGGAGTTGCTCAGCGACTCCGGGATCGGCCGGGAGATGCACGTGATCGTCGGGCAGGGTCGCCTCGCCTCAATTCTGGAGTCCCGCCCGGAGGACCGGCGTGCGTTCATCGAGGAAGCCGCCGGGGTGCTCAAGCACCGCAAGCGTAAGGAAAGGGCGCTGCGCAAACTGGACTCCATGCGGGCCAACCTGGCGCGCCTCGGAGACCTCACCGCCGAGCTGCGCCGCCAGCTCAAGCCGCTCGGCAAGCAAGCCGAAGTGGCCCGCCGTGCGCAGACAGTGCAGGCCGACCTTCGTGACGCCCGGCTGCGGATCGCGGCCGACGACCTTCTCACGCGGCGGGCGGAGTTGGCACGGGGGCAATTCGACGAGGCTGCCGGGCGGGCGCAGCAGGAGCAGGTGCAGCGCCAGCTCGACCAAGCGGAGCAGACGGTGACCGCCAGGGAGGTCCTGGTCGCCGAACTAGCGCCTGCGGCCGCGGCCGCACAGGACATCTGGTTCCGCCTGGCCGCCCTGCAGGAGCGTTTCAACGCCACGGTGCGCGTGGCGGCCGAGCGGGCGCGGCACCTGAGCCGGCCCGTGGCGGAAGGCCGGGGCGGCCGCGACCCCGAGGAGCTGGAGGCCGACGCCGAACGGGCTGCAGCCGCCGAGCACGAGCTAGCGGAGGCCACCGGGGAGGCGCAGCGGCGGCTGAGCTCCGCCCAGCAGGCCCGCGTCGAGCTGGAACACGCCGTGGCGGCCGCGGAACGTGCGCACCTTGCCGCAGTGCGCGCGGTGGCCGACCGCCGGGAAGGCCTCGTCCGGCTTTCGGGGCAGGTCGACACGCTGCGCTCACGCAGCGACGCCAGTGCCGCGGAGATCGAGCGGCTGACCACCGGAATCGCCGATGCCCGCACCAGGGGCGAGAGCGCCCAGGCGGAGTTCGACGCCATCCAGACCGAGATCGGCGAGCTCGACGCGGGTGAGCTCGGCCTGGACGAGCGGCACGAGCGTGCGCTGGCCGCCCACTCCGCGGCCGAGGTGCGGGTCGCCGACCTGCTGACCGCTGAACGCGCAGCCGAGCAGGAGGTGGCTTCGGGGAGGGCGACCGTCACTGCACTGTCGCTCGGGCTGGCCCGCAAGGACGGTGCGGCCTGGCTGACAGAGCATCACAGTGTGCTCGGTACCGCGGCGCAGCATCTTCGGGTCGAGTCGGGGTACGAGGTCGCGGTGGCCGCGGCACTGGGACCGGCGGCGGACGCGGTCGTGGTTGACGGTGCAGCGGCGGTGATCCCCGCGCTGGCGGCACTCAAGGACGGCGACGGTGGACGCGCGGGGATCCTCGTCGCAGGAGCAGCGCTGCCCGCAGACGGGAGGGCCGATCAGGAGCTGCCCGAAGGCACCCGTTGGGCGAGCGAGCTGATCACGTGCGACGAGCAGCTCCGGCCGGCGGTACAGGTTTTGCTGCACGGGGTGGTCGTCGCCGAGTTGGGAGACGCCACCGAGCTGCTGGCGGGGGGTCGTTCGAGCTTGCGGGTCGTGACCGTCGACGGTGACCTCATCGGGATCGGCTGGGCACTTGGTGGCTCTGACCGGTCGCCGAGCACGCTGGAGATCCAGGCCGCGGTCGACCAGGCGAATGCGGCCTTGGCCGACGCGGAGCACACGGTGGTGAAGCTCGGCGCGGCGCTGTCCGGCGCGCGGGCTGAGGAAGCTGATCGGCGCGAGGTGGCCGAGCAAACCCTGGCGGCGCTCAACGAGTCCGACGCGGAGCTGGCTGCTGTCTCCGAGCGGTTGGGACGGCTGGGCCAGCTCGCCCGCACTGCTCTTGGCGAAGTGGAACGTCTCACGCTGGCGCGGGAGGAGCTCGAGACCGGCCGCACCGAGCGGATTACCGCCCTGGCCGAGCTCGATCAGCGGTTGAGGAACGCCGAGGCGGAGCCGGGCGAGCACGAGCCGACCACTGCCGAGCGCGACGCGGCCGCCGTGGAACTGAATGCGGGTCGCTCGACCGAGCTGGAGGCCCAGCTCGCGCTACGGACCGCGGAGGAGCGTGCAGCATCGGTTCGCGGACGAGCAGAGTCGTTACGCCGCAGCGCGGACGCCGAACGGGACGCGAGGGTCCGGGCCGAGCGCACCCAGCGTTCGCGAAAGCATGCCGCTCGGGTAGCTGCGGCGGTGGTCGATGGCGGCCAACGCGTCCAGGCACGCGTCGAGCAGGTCCTGGGCCGCGCCGCCGGTGAACGGGACGCCATTGCCGCGCGTCGTGCAGCGGCCGAGCAGGAGCTCGCTGTGGCACGAACGCAGTCCCATGGGCTGACCCAGCAGCTCGCGGCGCTGACCGACGCAGTACACCGCGACGAGGTGGCCCGTGCCCAGGCCGCGTTACGGATGGAACAGCTGGAGGAGTCGATCAGCGCCCAGCACGGCATCGGGTTGGATGATCTGGTCGCCGAGTACGGCCCAGAGGTCCCCTTGCCGCCCAGTGCGCAAGAGCTCGCCGAGTACGAGGAGGCCCGCGAGCGCGGAGAGCAGGTCAGTGCGCCGCAGCCCACGTCCTATGACCGGTCTGCGCAGGAACGGCGTGCGAAGCGTGCCGAACGTGACCTCACCACCCTCGGCAAGGTAAATCCTCTCGCGTTGGAGGAGTTTGCCGCGCTGGAGGAGCGGTACAAGTTCCTGGCCACCCAGCTGGAGGACGTCAAGGACACCCGACGCGATCTACTGGGCGTCGTCGCCGATGTGGATGCGCGCATCCTGGAGGTGTTTACCACCGCCTACCACGATGTGGCGGCCGAGTTCGGTGCTGTCTTCGCGACCCTGTTCCCCGGTGGTGAGGGCAGGCTGGTGCTCACCGACCCCGATGACATGTTGGCCACCGGGATCGAGGTGGAAGCCCGCCCGCCCGGCAAGAAGATCAAGCGGCTCTCGCTGCTGTCCGGGGGCGAGAAGTCGTTGACCGCGGTGGCGATGCTGGTAGCGATCTTCCGCGCCCGGCCGTCGCCGTTCTACGTGATGGACGAGGTCGAGGCCGCGCTGGACGACACCAACCTGCAGCGGTTGATCACCCTGTTCGAGCAACTACGGGAGCGCTCACAGCTGATCGTGATCACGCACCAGAAAGCGACCATGGAGGTGGCGGATGCGCTCTACGGTATGAGCATGCGTGGGGACGGCATCACCACCGTCATCTCCCAACGTATGCGGAACCAGCCGCAACCAGGCGAAGCGGCCTCGTCGTGAAGCAGTTGCTGCCGGTGGCATCGCTGCTGTCGCGACCAACCCGTAGATCGAGATAGACGGCGTTATTCGCTCGACCACCTGGGGCGACTGGCCGTGTTCTGCCCCGCCGCCGCCGCCGGGGGGATGGCCAGATCCGGCGGCTTCGAACCGCAGAAGACTCGAGGGGTTGCGGTCGGCGCGATCGACTGCCCCGAGACCGGCGGAGCGCTGGTAACGTAACGGTGTCGTCCAACGTGCCAGGCAGGCGTGGAACCAAGCGACCCGTGCAGTACGAAGGGCCCTAGATGACCACCGCTCCCGTTCTCGCGTCGACTACCCAGTCGGCCCGAAACCGCCACGTCAGCCTATACGCGGCACTGTCTCGGCAGATCCAGGACGCGGGGTTGCTCAGACGTCGCTACGCGTACTACTGGATGCAGATCGTGGGCGCTGTCCTTGCGTTTGCACTGGTATGGGTCGCGGTGGCGCTCATCGGCAACTCCTGGTGGCAACTTGTCCCGGCGGCCGTGCTCGCGGTGATCTCCACGCAGTTCGGCTTTCTCGGGCACGACATGGCTCACCGTCAGGTTTTTGCCTCCGCACGCTGGAACGCCTGGACTGCCCGGGTGCTGTCCGGGCTGTTTGCGGGGTTGAGTTATGGCTGGTGGAAGGGCAAGCACAACAAGCATCACAACGCCCCCAACCAGGAGGGCAAAGACCCGGACATCGGCCCAGGCTTACTCGCGTTCACCCCGGCGCTGGTGGCGCCACGGACCGGTGTGGCTGCTCGCTTCACGCGGAGACAGGGCTGGTTCTTCTTTCCCCTGTTGACCCTGGAGGGCGCTGCGCTGCACGTGGCCAGCATGCAGACGTTGTGGCAGAGCAAAGAGATCAAGCACCGGTGGGTGGAGCTGAGCTTCATCGTGAGTCGACTCATCGGGTACGTGGCAGTGCTGTTCGTATTGCTGCCCCCGGGAAAGGCAGCCGCGTTCATCGGGGTGCAGTTGGCGTTGTTCGGTGTGCTGCTCGGGGGCTCGTTCGCCCCGAATCACAAGGGTATGCCGATCGTGCCTGCCAACATGAAGGTGGACTTTTTGCGTCGGCAGGTGCTCATGTCTCGCAACATCCGCGGTGGCCGGGTGACCGACTTCGCCATGGGTGGGCTCAATTACCAGATCGAGCACCACCTGTTCCCGAGCATGCCGCGAGCGAACCTGAAACGGGCCCAGCCCATCGTGCGCGCCTACTGCGCCGCGAACGGTGTGGCCTATACGGAGACGCGGCTGCTGCAGTCCTACGGCATCGTCGTCCGCTACCTCAACGCGGTCGGCCTGAAGCATCGTGACCCCTTCCAGTGTCCGCTGGTGCAGCGTTACCGGGCCTGACATTTTGGGTTATCCCCTGGCCGCACTGTCACTCGTCGGCGTCAGCGCAGTGGGGTCCACGATCAGCAGAGGTCAGCTTTCTGGTGCAGTGCGGCTGCTGGTCATGGCGGGTCCGGTCGCTGGGTCGTAAGCCCTCGGCCTCGGTCACCAAGGTTCGCTCAGCGGAGGCGACGGTGTCCCCGTCCAGATGGTGCGGTAGTGCGCCGATCGTGGTGGTGACGATCCGGGCGTGCTTCTCCGAAATCGTCCCGGCCGCTTGCGCGGCGGCGGTGGCCGAATACACCGGGTCCAATGGTTCACCCGTGATCGAGGTGCGCGCCCCCAACACACCGGCGGCCCGTACTTGGGCTTTCGCCTCACCCACATCTACGGGCAACAACTCGGTCAGCAACCCGGCTGTCCCGCGGGCCAGCAACCTCGTCGCCGTGGCGCGGCACTCCAACTCGGTGATCCACCGTCGGCATCCGCCGCCGCTGCGCCTCCAAGTCCTGGAACACGGCAAGTACTTCGCGGTCATCGAGCCCATCCAACGACTCCGACTGCAACACGTCGACCACCCGGGTCGGCTCGGTGAGCGCAGCACGCACGGCACCGGCCACCGGAGGGTCCTGCCGGTCGAACGACTCTATCGAACGCATGAGCGAAGTATAGTGACGGGCGCGGACAAATCCTGCCGACGCCATCACGGAAGGGCCGCAATCATCCGCTGCTGCGGCAGACACCGTCGGGTCGTTGCCGTCCGCGCTCGCCGCCAGCTGCAGGCCCACCTCAACAATATGACGGCGCAGTTGATGACCCAATGACCGGCATAGGCACGTAAAGCACGGCCTGCCCGCCGCCCACGGGAGCCGACCGCCCCTCTGGGGGCAGCGGCTGGCACCATGGCGCGCGTGCAGACCTGGGTATGGATCGTTGTCGCTGTCGTTGTTCTCCTCGCGCTTGTTCTCGCCGTAGGACTGGTACTTCGGCGGCGGCGCCAGGTGCGCTTGTCGGTCGTCGAACGGGAGGCGGTCGACAAGCCGCGCGGGTACCAGGCTGGCGGCGCCATCAGCTTCAGCGGTGGAACCGGCGCCACAACAGCGCCGCCGGTACCGCCTGCACAGCGGGTGCCGACACCCGCTCCCGTCGAGGAGCGCCCCGACGATGACGGCGAACCCGCAGTCGGCGAGGACGCTGCCGTGCCGCATGACTCGGAACGGCGCGCGTTGGTTGACGTGCCGCTGCCCGAGCCCGTGCCGGTGCCGGAACCCGAGCCCGTGCCCGTGTCGGAACCCGAGCCCGTGTCGGAACCCGAGCCCGTGCCCGTGCCCATCACCCCTGAGCTCGACACCCCTGCGCTCGACATCCCCGAGCCGACCGACGGACGTCTCGACCGGCTGCGAGGACGTCTCGCCCGTTCGCAGTCCGCGGTCGGACAAAGCCTGCTCGGGCTGCTCGGTGCCGGCGACTTGGATGAGGACTCCTGGGAGGAAGTCGAGGACACCCTGCTGATCGCCGACCTGGGTTCGGCCACCACCACTGCCGTGGTCACCCAGTTGCGCGAACAGATGGCCACCCGCAACGTCCGCACCACCGAGCAGGCGCGCGCCCTGCTGCGTGAGGTGCTCGTCGGCGCGCTGCACCCGGAGATGGACCGCTCCGTGGCCGCGCTGCCGCACGCAGACCATCCCTCGGTGCTGCTGGTCGTCGGCGTTAACGGGACCGGCAAGACCACCACCACCGGAAAGCTCGCGCGGGTCCTTGTCGCCGACGGCAGGCGGGTGCTGCTCGGCGCCGCCGACACCTTCCGCGCCGCCGCATCGGAACAGCTGCAGACCTGGGGCGAGCGCGTTGGCGCCGAGGTGGTGCGCGGCAAGGAGGGCGCCGACCCCGCCGCGGTCGCTTTCGACGCGGTGGCCAAGGGCACCGAACTCGGGGTCGACGTGGTGCTCATCGACACCGCGGGTCGCCTGCACACCAAGACGGGCCTGATGGACGAGCTGGGCAAGGTCAAGCGTGTGATCGAAAAGAAGGCCGCCGTCGACGAGGTGCTCCTCGTGCTGGACGCGACCACCGGGCAGAACGGGCTGACCCAAGCACGTGTGTTCTCCGAGGTCGTGACGGTCACCGGCGTGGTTCTCACCAAGCTGGACGGAACGGCCAAGGGCGGCATTGTTTTCCAGGTCCAGCGTGAGCTCGGAGTACCGGTCAAGCTGGTGGGTCTGGGCGAGGGCGTCGACGACCTCGCCCCGTTCGAGCCTGAGGCTTTCATCGCCGCGCTCTTGGGATAAACACCCTCGTAACACCACCTCGGCACCGTTCACATCGCGGAAACAACCGCGCACTGCCTCTGAAACACGCGATGCGCAGCCTTCTCCTCACGACACGAGCCACGCACGACGGCTCCGTACAGCAGGAGGCGACCGATGAATTTCCCGACGATGGGTGTGCCCGACACCGGCGATACCGCCTGGATGTTGGTCAGCGCCGCACTGGTGCTGCTGATGACGCCGGGTCTCGCGTTCTTCTACGGCGGGATGGTGCGCGCCAAGGGCGTCCTGAACATGATGATGATGAGCCTGAGTGCCATGGGCCTGGTCGGCCTCCTGTGGGTTCTATACGGGTACTCGGTCGCCTTCGGCGAGGACAAGGGCAACCTGATCGGTGACCCGACACAGTTCTTCGGACTGAAGGGGCTGATCGGCGGCAACGGCAAGGCGGCCACCAGCGGGGCCTCAGCGACCGCGGCGGTGAACATCCCCCTGGTGGGCACCATTCCGGCGACCGTGTTCGTGGCGTTCCAGATGATGTTCGCGATCATCACCGTCGCGCTGATCTCCGGGGCGGTCGCCGACCGCATGCGCTTCGGCCCGTGGCTGGCCTTCGCCGCACTGTGGGCGACGCTCGTGTACTTCCCGGTAGCGCACTGGGTGTTCGCCTTCGACGGAATCAGCGCCCAGGACGGTGGCTGGATCGCGAACAAGCTCAAGGCCATCGACTTTGCCGGTGGTACTGCCGTGCACATCAACGCAGGCGCGGCAGCATTGGTGCTGGTGCTGATCCTGGGCAAGCGACGTGGCTGGCCCAAGGAGCCGATGCGGCCGCACAATCTGCCCTTCGTGATGCTCGGGTCGGGTTTGCTGTGGTTCGGCTGGTATGGCTTCAACGCGGGATCGGCGACGAGTTCCAACGGCGCGGCCGGGAGCACCTTCATCACCACCACCGTCGCCACCTGCGCGGCCATGCTCGCCTGGTTGCTGGTGGAGCGGCTGCGGGACGGTCGCGCCACCAGCCTGGGTGCGGCGTCGGGCATCGTCGCGGGCCTGGTGGCGATCACGCCGTCATGCTCCTCGGTCAACGTCCTCGGCGCCCTGGCCATCGGCTTGGTTGCCGGTGTGTTGTGCGCACTGGCGGTCGGTCTCAAGTTCCGGTTCGGCTTCGACGACGCGCTGGACGTGGTGGGTGTGCACTTGGTGGGCGGAATTGTCGGCACCTTGATGGTGGGTCTGGTGGCTACCCCGGAGGCGCCTGCCGCGGTCAAGGGTCTGCTCTACGGTGGCGGGTTCGACCAGCTGGGGCGTCAAGCGGTGGGTGTCGGCGCGGTTCTGGTGTACTCCATGGTGGCTACCGCGGTCATCGCGTACGCGCTCAAGTTCACCATCGGCCTGCGGGTCGACGACGAGGCGGAGATGATCGGCATCGATGAGTCCGAGCACGCGGAGTCGGCGTATGACTTCGCGCCCCAGCGCGGCGGCGGCCTGGCGGCGGCCGGTCTGTCCAAGCCCAACGCGATGCTGGCAGCAGCTGTCGGCAAGGAGGCCTGAGTAATGAAGCTCATCACGGCAATCATCAAGCCATTCACGCTCGACGACGTGAAGTCCGCGCTGGAACAGCTCGGGGTGCTCGGCATGACCGTCAGCGAGGTGCAGGGCTACGGCCGGCAGAAGGGGCACACCGAGGTCTACCGCGGCGCGGAGTACTCGGTGGACTTCGTACCCAAGGTGCGGGTTGAGGTCGTCGTAGACGACGGCGTGGCCGACTCGGTCATCGACGCAGTGGTGCAGGCGGCGCGGACGGGAAAGATCGGTGACGGCAAGGTCTGGGCGTCGCCGGTGGACACGATCGTGCGGGTACGCACAGGGGAGCGTGGCGTGGACGCGATTTAGCGCCCTGCTCCATAGCTTGTCCGTTTTGACGGCTGTCATCGCGATGTAACACGGCGGGGCCTCGCGTTCACCTGTTGGAAACAATGGCGAGGCCTCGCCGAAACACGCTGTGCGGACCCTTCTAGCTGAGACGAACGCAGGAGGGTCTATGGCTGTCCCGACGATGGGGGCCTTTCCGACGATGGGTGTGCCCGACACCGGCGACACCGCCTGGATGTTGGCCAGCGCCGCGCTGGTGATGCTGATGACGCCGGGGCTGGCCTTCTTCTACGGGGGCATGGTCCGCGCCAAGGGCGTGCTCAACATGATGATGATGAGCATGTCCGCGATGGCCGTGGTCGGGCTGGTCTGGGTGCTCTACGGATACTCCGTGGCCTTCGGGGAGGACGAGGCCAACCTGATCGGCAACCCCGTGCAGTATTTCGGCCTGGCCGGATTGCTCGGCGGGGACAGCAAGGCCGGAACGCACATTGCGCTGGTCGGCAGCGTCCCCGCGACCGTGTTCCTGGCCTTTCAGCTGATGTTCGCGATCATCGCAGTGGCCTTGATCTCCGGCGCGGTCGCCGACCGGATGCGGATCGGCGCGTGGATGGTGTTCGCCGGTCTCTGGGCCACGATCGTGTATTTCCCGGTGGCGCATTGGGTGTTTGCGCTCGACGGCCAGGGTGGCGCCGTCGGCGGGTGGATCGTCAACAAGCTCAAGGCCGTCGACTTCGCCGGAGGCACCGCGGTGGAGATCAACGCGGGCGTTGCCGGCCTGGTGCTGGCGGTCATCGTCGGCAAGCGGCACGGGTGGCCGAAGGAGCCGATGCGACCGCACAACCTGCCCTTCGTCATGCTCGGATCCGGGCTGCTGTGGTTCGGCTGGTACGGGTTCAACGCCGGCTCGGCCTACAGCGCGAACGGGGCGGCGGGCACCACGTTCATCACCACCACCGTCGCCGCGTGCGCCGGGATGCTTGCCTGGCTCGCGGTGGAGCGATGCCGGGATGGACACGCCACCAGCCTGGGTGGCGCCTCAGGAGTCGTCGCCGGGCTGGTGGCGATCACGCCGTCGTGCTCGGCCGTGAACGTGTTGGGCGCGTTGCTCATCGGGGTGCTGGCCGGAGCGTTGTGCGCGCTGGCCGTCGGGCTCAAGCACCGGTTCGGTTACGACGACTCGCTGGACCTGGTCGGGGTGCACCTGGTGGGCGGCATCGTCGGTACCCTAATGATCGGGCTGGTCGCTGCCCCGGAGTCGCCCGCGGGCGTGGCGGGCTCGTTCTACGGGGGCGGGGTGGACCAGCTGTGGCGCCAAGCGGTCGCCGTGGTCGTCGTCCTAGTCTACTCCTTGGTGTGCACCACGGCCATCGCGCTGGTGCTGAAGGTCACCGTTGGCCTGCGGATCGACCACGAGGGCGAGCTGCGGGGCGTCGACGAGACCGAGCACGCCGAGTCGGCCTATGACTTCGCACCGTCGCACGGCGGTGGGACGCGCCGAGACCACGTGTTCAGTTCCGCCACGATGGGCCAGTGAGCAAGTGGCGACCGCCGAGGAGCTGACCCAAGCGCGTGCGGCTCTGGCCGGCGGTCTGGGGCGCTCGCCGAGTGCACTCAGGGATGCGCTGCTGGAGGTGCACGAGGACTGGCTGTCGGCCCGCGCCACGGAACTCGGGATGGGACCAGGCAGCGGCATCGCACTGGTGGCGGTCGGGGGCCTCGGCCGGCGTGAGCTCCTGCCGCACTCCGACCTGGACCTGCTCTTGGTGCACGACAACGCCGAGGCGGCGGAACTGTCCACTGTGGCCGATGGGCTGTGGTACCCGTTATGGGATGCCCACGTGAAGCTCGACCACAGCGTGCGCACCCCCGCGCAGGCACTGGCGGTCGCCGGGCAGGACATCACGGCGGCACTGGGCATGCTGGAGTGCAGGCACATTGCCGGTGATGAGGCAGTCTCCGAGCAGCTGATCGGCCCGGTTCGCCAGCAGTGGCGGGCCAATATTCGGCACCGCCTTGACGAGCTCGCCGAGCAGGCGCAGACGCGGTGGGAGCGCAGCGGCGAGGTAGCGCACCGCGTCGAGCCCGATCTGAAGCACGGCCGTGGTGGATTGCGGGACCTGCAGCTGTTGGATGCCTTGGCGCTGGCCCAGCTGACCAACCGGACGCCCGGCCTGAGCAGTCGCGCCGCCGGGGGGCTGCCCGAGGCGCATGCGTTGTTGCTGAATGTCCGGACCGAACTCCACCGGGTGGCCGGCCGGGCGCGGGACGTCTTGCGCGCACAGGACGCCGACGAAGTCGCCGCCGCGCTGGGCATAATGGATCGATTCGCGCTGGCGCGGTTGCTCAGCGATGCTGCGCGCACAGTCAGCTACTCGGTGGAAATCGGTCTGCGTACCGCTCGCGCCGCGTTGCCTCGGCGGGGACTGGCCGGCTTGCGGCGTGCGCCTGCCCGCCTTCCGCTGGCCGAGGGTGTGGTGGAGCACGCCGGCGAGGTTGCGCTGGCCCGCGGGGCGGTACCTGCGGCCGATCCCGGCCTTGCGCTGCGGGTGGCGCTGGTCTCGGCGCGAACGGGCCTACCGATCACTGGGTCCACGTTGATTGCGTTGGCCGATGCCCCACCGCGAGCCGACCGGACGTGGCCACGGCAGATGCTTGGCGAGTTGTTGGCGCTGTTGGGCACCGGTCGATCGGTGATTGCGGCGATCGAGGCCTTGGACCGGGCGGGTCTGTGGTGCACGCTCCTGCCGGAATGGGCTGCTGTGCGCGACCTTCCGCCCCGTGACGCGGCGCACGTGTGGGCGGTGGACCGGCACCTGATGGAGACGTGCGCCTTCGCAGGCGCACTGTGCGCGCGAGTGTCCCGGCCGGACCTGCTGCTGATCGGTGCGCTGATTCACGACCTCGGCAAGGGCAGCCCCGGCGACCACAGCATCACCGGTGCCGAGCTCGCCGTCCAGATCGGTACCCGGCTCGGTCTGCCCGCCGCCGACGTCGCAACTTTGAGTGCGATGGTGCGCCATCATCTGTTGCTACCGATCACCGCGACCCGGCGTGACCTTGACGATCCGGCGACCGTGGCTTCCGTGGTGCAGGCCGTTACCGGAGACGGCGCGCTGCTTGAGCTCTTGCATGCATTGGCGGAGGCGGACTCCCTCGCCACCGGGCCCGGCATGTGGAGCAGCTGGAAGGCCTCGCTGATCGAGGATCTGGTCGCGCGTTGCCATCTGCTCGCCCGCGGGGAACCGTTGCCTGCGCCCGAGGAGGCGAGTGCGCAGCAGCGGGAGCTCGCGCGGTCCGGCGGCTTGCACGTCACCATGCACCCCGGCTCCGACGGGCACCCGATGACGGTCACGGTGATCGCCCCCGATGGTCCTGGGGTGCTTGCCTGCGCGGCTGGTGTGCTGGCCTTGCACGCCCTGCGGGTGCACTCCGCGTCGGTGCGCGCTGTGGGTGATGCGGTCGTGGACAGTTTTTCGGTCTCGCCGCGTTTTGGTCAGCCACCCGAGGTTGGACTGATCCGCCAAGATCTGGCACGGGCGTTGCGGGACGAGGCGGAGCTGGCGAGGCGGCTGGCAGCGAAGGAGTCCGCTTACGGCGAGGCGGCCACGAGCAGTACGTCGGCGGCCCGAGTGCTGTGGTTCGACAACCCGGGCGGTCCGGTGGTGCTGGAACTGCGGGCGGGTGACCGGACGGGACTGCTGTACCGGGTGGCCGCCGCGCTTCAGCAACATGGTGTGCGGGTCTCTTGGGCACGAGTAGAGACCCTGGGCTCCGCGGTGGTCGACGCTTTCGGCCTGGATCTCGGTGCGGGCGACACTGCGCGCCGCCGCGCCGAGCTTGGGGTAGCGGTGCTCGCCGCCGTGGCGGACTGAGCGCGCGCGAGTTGGTAGCGGTTAACTGCCGTCTTCGGTGGAGTTGGTAGTACTTGCAGTGCCCCCACGCAGCACGAACTTCTGGATCTTGCCGGTGCCGGTCTTGGGCAGTTCCCCGAAGTGCACTTGCCGCGGCGCCTTGAAGTGCGCGATGCGGCCGCGCACGTGCTCGATCAGCTCGCGTTCGTCCGCCTGTTCGCCCGTTCGTAGGGTCACGTAGGCCACCACGACCTCGCCCCACTTCTCGTCCGGCATGCCGAGCACGGCACTCTCCTGTACCGCCGGGTGGGAGTCCAGGGCCTGCTCGACCTCGATCGAGGCGATGTTCTCCCCGCCGGAGATGATGACGTCCTTGGCGCGGTCCCGGAGCTCGATGTAGCCGTCGGGATGCATGACGCCGACGTCGCCGGTACGAAACCAGCCCTCGTGGTTGGCCTCCTGGGTGGCCTGCTCGTCGCGGTAGTAGCCGAGCATCACGTTGTTGCCCCGCAACAACACCTCGCCGACTGCGCTCCCGTCGGCGGGCACATCCGCACCGTTGGGCCCCAACACCCGCAGCGGAACGCTGACCAGGTTCGCGACCCCCTGACGTGCCTTGAGTCGTGACTGCTCGGCGACGTCGAGCGAGTTCCACTCCGGGCGCCAGTCGCAGATGGCCGCAGGCCCGTACGTTTCGGTCAGCCCGTACAGATGGGTGACGTCGAGGTTGAGCTCGGTCATCCGCTGCAACAGTGCGGGGGAGGGCGGGGCACCGCCGGTGGACACCAAAACGGGACGTGCGGCGGGTACATCAGTGGCAGCGGCGAGCCCGATGAGCACCGTGGGCGCGGCGCACAGATGGGTGACGTTGTCCTCCCGGATGGCCCGCCAGATGGGCTCCGGCGCTACCTTGCGCAACGCAACGTGGGTGGCCCCGGCGGCGGTGACCGCCCAGGGGAAGCACCACCCGTTGCAGTGGAACATGGGTAGCGTCCACAGGTACGCCGAGCCGGCCTCCAGCCGAGTCTGCGCCGTCATGGCCAGCGCCTGCAGGTAGGCGCCGCGATGGGAGTACATCACGCCCTTGGGCTTTCCGGTGGTGCCACTGGTGTAGTTCAGCGACAGCAGCGACCACTCGTCGGTCACCGGCACCCGCAGCGGTGCAGCGGCGGCGAGTAGTCCCTCGTAGGTGTCGTCCGCGCCGCCGGAGATCACCACCGCGAGCTCGCGCTGAACGCGGTCCGCCACGGCACGCCCCAGCTCGAGCACGTCGGTGTCCACGATCAGCACGGTGGACCCGGCGTGATCGACGATGTAGGCCAGCTCGTCGGCACTCAGGCGAGTGTTCAAGGCGTTGAGCACGGCGCCGGCCAGGGGCACCCCGTAGTGCGCCTCCAGGGCGACGCCGGTGTTCGGGGCGAGCACCGACACCCGGTCACCGGGCTGCACCCCCAGGCCGGTCAGCGCCCCGGCTAGACGTTCGCAGCGATCGGCCAGCTCGCCGTAGGTGCGCCGAACGTCCCCGTCGACCAGCGCGAGCCGGTCGCCGTGCACCACCCGCGCCCGGTCGAGGAATGCGGTCGGGGTGAGCGGGACGGGACCGAACGGCGTCATGCGCACTGAGCTTAGGCCCGCGGTTACTCGGTTGGTAGCGGTTACGGACCCGCGCCGGTGGGGTTGGTAGTACGTGCAGTACCCCCAAGTGGTCGCACCATGCCGCGCCCGGTCACCAACGGCAGGTCCAGCGCCGTGAGGACCCCAGGGTGCGCTCCTACGACCGCCGGGATGGCGTTGACCAGACGCATCGCCGTCGCGTTCAACGTCGCGTCGTTGTGCACCCCGGTCCTGCTGTGCGACACCAGGTCCAGGGTGTAACTGGGTTCACCGGTGATCTCGATGCGGTAGTTGCCCTCCGGGCCCACGGGCTGGCGCCAGTGCGGTGCGAGGTCGCTGCGCAACCGGGTGACGTGCTCGAGGACGAAGACCTCCGCATCACCCACCATCCCGCGGACCTCGAAGCGCAACGCGGCCGCGGAGCCTTGCTCGATGTGCCCGGCGGCGATGTCGAAGCTCTCCGGCGCCGCCTCCCGCTCGTAGGTCTCGGTCACGGACGTCCAGCTGGACGTCCAACCCGGCAGCAAGCTGGCGGACCACGCTGCCCCAGGCCAGAGACAGCACCCCGGGTTGCAACAGCATCGGAATCTCGATCATCGGCTTGCCGAAGCCCATGATGTCGAACAGCACGGTCGCGTTGTTGTACGTGGCGTAGTCGACGATCTCCAGGCAGTGGATCTTTTCGATCTCCCGGCACGTCCCGGACAGCACCAGTGGCAGCCAGTCGTTGGCGAAGCCGGGGTCGATCCCGTTGACCCAAAGCGAGGAGCCACCGTCAGCACAGGCCTGCTGCAGCGGCGTGAGGATGGAGTCAGGGACGGTGCCTTCCGGGTACTGCAGGAACACCGGACCGCTCGCCACGACGTTGACTCCCGCCCGGAGGATGCGCTCGAGATCGACCAGCGCCTCGGGCAGCCGGTTGTCGCTGATCGCGGTGTACACCACACAGTCCGGCTGCGAGGCGAGCAGCGCATCGCCGTCGTTGGTCGCGAGCACTCCGAGCTCACTGTTGAGGCCGGCCAACTTGCCGGCGTCCACGCCCGCTTTGGCGGCACTGGACACCCACACACCTGCCAGTGTCAGCTCCGGGTGTGCGTTGATCCCGGCCAGGGCGTAGCGGCCCACATTGCCGGTGCTCCATTGGACGACGCGGTAGGTGCTCACAGGTCCGGCAGCCCCAGGCTGAGGTTCGGGGTTTGCAGTCCGCCGTCGACCTCCAGCACCTTGCCGGTCACGTAGGACCCGGCAGGAGAGCAGAGGTAGAGCACGGTGGCGGCGATGTCCTCGGGGTCGCCGAGGCGCTGTAGGGGCGTGGCTTGCTCCATCGGCGTCCGGATGCTCTCGTTCGCGGCCACGACGTCCAGCGCCGAGGTGAGCACGGACCCCACCGCGATGCCGTTGACCCGGATTCGCGGGCTCAGATCGGTACTCGCCAGCCGGGTGTAGTGCGCGAGCGCGGCCTTGGCGGTGCCGTAGGCCAAGAATCCGCGTCCGGCCAGGCGTCCCATCACCGAGGACATGTTCACGATGACACCGCCACCCGCCGTTTCCAGCATCACCGGCACCGCGGCCGTGATCAGCGCGTGCGCCGTGGAGACGTTGAAGTGAAAGGCCGCCTCCATGAACTCTGCGTCGGTCTCCAGCAACGGGCGGGGCATGGTCCCGCCGACGTTGTTCACCACGACGTCCAGCCGGCCGAACTCGGCGCGCGCAGTCATGGCCAGTGCGGCCACGGCATCGAGATCGTTCAGGTCGGCGGCCACCACATGAGCGCGCCGACCGGCGGCGCGGACCTGCGCAGCCACTTCGTCAAGCTGGCCGGCCGTGCGTGCAGACAGAATCACGTCTGCCCCGGCTTCGGCGAGGGCGACAGCGGTGGCGGCGCCCAGGCCTCGTCCGGCCCCGGTGACGACAGCTACCTGGTCGGCGATCCGAAAACGGTCCAGGATCATGGTTCTCCCGTGAGTTCGATGGCGCGTTGGACGAGATCAGTGAAACGGGCTTGCAGGGCGCGGAGTCCGTCGAGGTCGTCGGCCATCCTGCGTGGTGGTCACCATAGAGCCCCGCGCTGCTGAGAATCGACCCGTCGCTGCACCGCATCAGGGCCTGCGGCGTAGACCTCGACCAAGAACATCCGGGCCAGGGTGGGCTCCTCGGCCAAGGCATCGAGGTACGCGCCGATGAGGCGCCGCGTGCGCAACGCACCCGAATGCGCGGACGCCGCGGCCTGAGTCGGGCGCGCAGAAGCGGACCCCCGCCCGGCACCGGTCACTGTCGCTGGTGCGCACGGCGGTGCAGCCGGTGGCGTGGCTGATCCGGCTGGATCCGCAGCGCGGTGATCGCCGTCGCGAGCATCTCGTAGTGCCCGACCAGTAGGCACAGCTCGATGCACTTCGCATCGTCGAGATGGTGGCCCAGCGCCATCCAGGTGGCATCGTCAAGGTCGCGCTGCGCGTCCAGCATGTCCACGGCGGCGACGATCGCCTGCTCGCGATCGGACCACCCGGATGCGGCGGGGCCGACCCTGACCCGATCCACGTCCGCTGCGGTGACGCCCGCGCGGCGACCGAGACGGATGTGGTGGTCGAACTCGTATCGGGACCCTCGCAGGTGTGCCACCCGCAGGATGACCAACTCGCTCTCCCGGCGGGGCAGGGAGCCTCCGGGCATGAGCCGACCGGCGAACCACAACCAACCGTAAAACAGCTTGCGCTGGCGCCCCATCGTGAGGAACAAATTGGGTGCAGTCGTCCCGGCCACCACCCCGGACACATGCGCGAAGGCCCACGTCAGCACTCCTACGTCCCGCCGACCGCCGGGCGGGATTCGCGGCCCGGTCAACGCGTCTGGTCCGGTTGCGGCGTGGTCAAGGGCGCTTGCTCGTTGCGGGCAATCCGCAGTGCCTCGCGCAACCCCCGCTGGGCGCCCACGTCGACGCCGAATTGAACGAGCATTCGGATTGGCAGCAGTACGCCCACCCAACTCGGTGCGACCACGCGTCGCGAGCGCCGGGCAATGCCGCGTTCTACGGCATCGATGCCCACCAGCAGTGGGGTGACCCGACCGAAGGGGCCACCTTTGACGAGTTTCGCAGCCGCTTCGGTGCCGAACCCGCGACTGGTCATGTCCGTGTCCAGCTCGGCAAAGTAAGCGACGCCGACCTTCGCTCCGGACTCCCGGAGCTCCACCCGCAGCGTGTTGCCCAAGGCCTCGACCGCGGCCTTGGACGCGCTGTAGGCGCCGAGCAGTGGCGCGTGCACGGCGGCGGCGAGTGAGGCCACGACCAGGGCGTACCCGCCGGGGTGGGCGATGTGGGGCCCAGCGGCCCGCAGCGTGTAATAGGTACCGAGGACGTTGACGTCCATGGTCCGCTCCATGACGGAGGGGTCGCCGCCGAGCAGCGGCAGTTGGGCAGCGACACCCGCATTCGCCACGACAACGTCCAGTCCGCCCAGGCGTTCGACCATGGCCTCGACGGCTTCCTCGACCCGGGGGCGCAGCGCAATGTTGCACTCTGCCCACGGGGCGTCACCGCAGCGAGCCGCCACCTCACGCAGCAGCTCAGCCTCCAGGCCGATCAGCGCGACTCGGGCGCCGCGTTCGTGCAGTCGTTTCGCGAGGGCCGCGCCGATGCCCCGGGCCGCGCCGGTGATCAGCACACGTTTGCCGTCGAGGTGGTCGCCGGTGTTCGATCGCGTCATGGACGCAACCTAGCAATTGTGCGCACGACATTGCTCGCAAATGGGTGTCCGTACCGGCGTAGGACTACCCAGCGGCGATGAGGATCGCTACGGATACGTACGCACCGCGGGGTGAGAGAGGCTGCAAGCAACGCGAGGCGGTCCGTCGAGGGGTGCGGATCGCCTCGCGAGATCAAGAGGGTGGTCGCCGCGACTAAGGTAAAGGCACTCAGCTCGGCTGCCGTCGCGGCAGCGAGACCTTTGTCCAGCACTGCAACGGGAGCGCGCTCGGTGTTCGAATCCCTCTCCGACAGATTGACCGGCACGCTGAAAGACCTGCGTGGCAAGGGTCGACTCTCCGAAGCCGACGTGGACGCCACGTGCCGCGAGATCCGCCTGGCTTTGCTGGAAGCCGACGTCGCCCTGCCCGTGGTGCGCGCGTTCGTCGCCAAGATCAAGGAGCGCGCCAAGGGCGCCGAGGTCTCTGGCGCACTGAACCCGGCGCAGCAGGTCGTGAAGATCGTCAACGAGGAGCTCGTCACCATCCTCGGTGGCGAGACCCGCCGGCTGACCTACGCCAAGACCGCGCCGACGGTGATCATGCTGGCCGGCCTGCAGGGCGCCGGTAAGACCACCCTGGCCGGAAAGCTTGCCGCCTGGCTCCGCAAGCAGGGCCATACCCCGATGCTCGTCGCGTGCGACCTGCAGCGCCCCAACGCCGTCACCCAACTGCAGGTGGTGGGGGAGCGGGCCGGTGTGCCCGTCTACGCCCCGGAACCCGGCAACGGCGTCGGGGATCCCGTGGATGTCGCGAGTCGGGGCATCGCAGAGGCCCGTAACCGGCAGCACGACGTGCTCATCGTGGACACCGCCGGGCGGCTCGGGATCGACGCGGAGCTGATGCAGCAGGCGGCCGACATCCGCGATGCCGTGCAGCCCGACGAGGTGCTGTTCGTACTCGACGCCATGGTCGGCCAGGACGCGGTGACCACAGCGAACGCGTTCCGCGACGGCGTCGGCTTTACCGGCGTGGTACTGACCAAGCTGGACGGTGACGCCCGCGGTGGCGCCGCGCTGAGTGTGCGCGAGGTCACCGGGCAGCCGATCATGTTCGCCTCCACCGGGGAGAAGCTGGAGGACTTCGACGTCTTCCACCCCGACCGGATGGCCAGCCGCATCCTCGGCATGGGCGACGTCCTCAGCCTCATCGAGCAGGCCGAGCAGGTCTTCGACGCCGATCAGGCCGAGGCCACTGCCGCCAAGCTCGGATCCGGGCAACTCACGCTGGACGACTTCCTCGAGCAGATGATGGCCGTGCGCAAGATGGGGCCGATCGCGAACCTGCTCGGGATGCTGCCCGGCGCTGGGGACATGAAGGAGGCGCTGGGGCAGGTCGACGAGAAACAACTCGACCGCATCCAGGCCATCATCCGCGGCATGACGCCCGCGGAGCGCGCCGACCCCAAAATCATCAACGCCTCACGCCGGCTGCGGATCGCCAACGGCTCCGGGGTCAAGGTCTCCGACATCAACCAACTGGTGGACCGCTTCTTCGACGCCCGCAAGATGATGGCGCAGATGGCCGGGCGGTTTGGTCTGCCCGGTGGTGGCGGCGGTGGTAACCGGAAAGCGGTGCGGGGCAAGAAGGGCAAGAAGGGGAACAAGGGCGGCCGTGGACCCACGCCACCCAAGGTGCGCGGTGGAATGCCAGCCGGCTTCCCGGGGATGGCCGGTTCGGGACCCGCTGGGTCGATCAACGAGCTGCCGCCCGGTCTGGCCGGGTTCGATCCGTCCCAGCTGAAGCTCCCCAAGCGGCCTCCGCAGTCGTGACGGCGTACCACCTGCGCGGGATAGCGTTGCCTCAGGACGAGGCCGTCGAGCTGTGGATCGAGGACGGTGTGATCAGCACCGAGCCGATCCCCGGGGCGGAGACCCTGTGCCGCGAGGGGTGGATCATCCCGGGGCTGGTGGATGCGCACAGCCATGTGGGACTGGGTCCCAAGGGCCCGGTCGAGCTGGCGGAGGCGCTCACCCAGGCCGAGACCGAACGTGACGCAGGGGCACTCCTGCTGCGGGACGCCGGCTCGCCGGTGGACACTCGCGACTTCGACCAACGCGAGGATCTCCCACGGATCATCCGTGCCGGGCGCCACCTTGCCCGGCCGAAGCGCTACATCCCGATGCTCGGCCTCGAGCTCGAGGACGAGTCGTTGCTGCCCAACGCCGTCGCGGAGCAGGCCGCGTTCGGCGACGGTTGGGTCAAGCTCGTGGGGGACTGGATCGACCGCGGCACCGGCGATCTCTCACCACTGTGGAGCGACGCGATCCTTACCGAGGCCATCGCCGTCGCCCATGCCGCGGGCGCCCGCGTCACGGCGCACGTGTTCGGCGAGGAAGCCCTGCCGGGGCTGATCAACGCCGACATCGACTGCCTGGAGCACGGCACCGGGCTCACCGAGGACGTCATTGCGCAGATGCTCACCCACGGCACTGAGCTGGTGCCGACGCTGATCAACATCGAGAACTTTCCGTCCATCGCCGATGGGGCGAGCAAGTATCCGCGCTACGCCGCGCACATGCGTGACCTGCACGCCAGGGTCGGAGTGACCGTGCGTTCCGCGATGGAAGCCGGGGTGCCGGTGTACGCCGGAACCGACGCCGGCGGGGGCATCAGACACGGCCGCGTGGTGGACGAGGTGTTGTCCCTGCATGCGGCAGGAATGAGCGCGCACGATGCCCTCGGGGCAGCATGCTGGGACGCTCGAAGCTGGTTGGGCGCGGCCAATCTGGAGCACGGTGCTTCGGCGGATTTACTGGTGTACGACTCCGACCCCAGGGCGGACCTGGCAGCACTGCGTCATCCCGCTCACCTGCTGCTGCGGGGGCGCAGGCACGGATGAATCGCGCGTCGTGGCACAATATGCTGACGTTCGCCGTGCCAAGCCACCTGTGACTTGCGCGGCGGTCACACCCCCTAAGAGCAAAACCGGATGCGCACAACCTCGTGCATCGCTGAATTGCCCCGTGACCCCATCGCTAGGAGCAACACCTCGTGGCTGTCAAGATCAAGCTCATGCGCCTCGGCAAGATCCGTTCGCCGCACTACCGCATCGTCGTCGCCGACTCCCGTACCCGCCGTGACGGCCGGGCCATCGAGACCATCGGCAAGTACCACCCCAAGGAAGAGCCGAGCCTGATCCAGGTCGACTCCGAGCGTGCCCAGTACTGGCTGGGCGTCGGCGCCCTGCCGACCGAGCCCGTGGCGGCGCTGCTCAAGATCACCGGTGACTGGCAGAAGTTCAAGGGCCTGCCCGGCGCCGAGGGAACCCTGCGCGTCGCCCAGGCCAAGCCCAGCAAGCTCGAGCTGTTCCAGGCGGCTCTGGCCCAGGCCGATGACGCACCGACCGGCGACGCCACCACGCCGAAGAAGAAGGCCGCCAAGAAGACTGAGACCGACGCCGCGCCGGCCCCGGCCACGGAGACCGACGCGAAGTGAGCGTTGTCGCCGACGCCGTGGAGCACCTGGTGCGCGGCATCGTGGCCAACCCGGACGATGTCCACGTGGACATGGTCACCGGGCGTCGTGGGCGCACCATCGAGGTGCACGTCAGCCCGGAGGACCTGGGCAAGGTGATCGGCAGAGGCGGTCGAACGGCGACGGCGCTGCGCACTCTGGTGGGCTCCATCGGCGGTCGCGGGGTGTGGGTCGATGTTGTGGACACCGACCGCTGAGCGCACCAGTGGAACTGGTCATCGGACGCGTCGCCCGTGCGCACGGCGTACACGGGGAGCTCGTCGTGGACGTCCGCACCGACGAGCCCGAGGAACGCTTCGCCGTTGGTACCGTGCTGCACGGTCGTAAGCCACGCGCTCGGGAGGCCACCGACTACACCGTGACAGCCGCCCGGAGTCACTCCGGGCGGCTGTTGGTGCGTCTGGACGAGGTGAACGACCGCTCCACCGCCGAGGAGCTACGCGGCACCTTGTTCCTCGTCGATCCTGCCGAGCTGCCCGCCTCCGACGATCCGGACGCGTTCTATGACCACGAGCTGGAGGGTCTCTTGGTTAGTCTCGTCGATGGCACCGCCGTGGGCACGGTCGTCGAGGTGCTGCATACGGCGGCGGGGGAGCTGCTTTCCATCCGCCCGGCCGGCGCCGAGCAGGGTGAGCACCTGGTGCCTTTCGTGGCGGCGATCGTCACGGAGGTCGACCTGGAAGGTGCCACCATTGTGATCGACCCGCCCGACGGTCTGCTGGAGGGCTGAGCGGTGCGGCTCGACGTCGTCACGATCTTTCCCGAATACCTCGAGCCACTTCGCACCGCGCTGCTGGGGCGCGCCGCCGAGCGCGGGCTGGTGCAGCTGCAGGTGCACGACCTGCGTACCTGGACCCACGACGTGCACAAGGCGGTGGACGACTCGCCCTACGGGGGCGGACCTGGGATGGTAATGAAGCCAGCAGTCTGGGGCGCGGCGTTGGACGAGGTCTGTGCCGGCGATCCCGTACCGCTGCTCGTGGTACCGACGCCGGCAGGAATCCCCTTCACCCAGCAGCTTGCTCAGCAATGGGCGACCGAGCCCCGATTGGTCTTCGCCTGCGGACGCTACGAGGGCATCGATCAGCGCGTATTCGATGATGCGGCCAGACGCATGCGCGTGCAGGAGGTGTCGCTGGGTGACTATGTGCTGGTCGGGGGAGAGGCAGCAGTATTGGTGATGGTGGAAGCCGTGGTGCGCCTGCTGCCCGGGGTGCTGGGCAATGCGCAGTCGGCCCAGCAGGACTCGTTCTCCGACGGACTGTTGGAAGGTCCCTGCTATACCCGGCCGGAGTCGTGGCGAGGTTTGGACGTGCCTGCGGTGCTGCGCAGCGGTGACCATGCCCGCGTGGCGGAGTGGCGTGCAGAGCAGTCCCTGCAACGGACCGCCGAACGTCGGCCGGATTTGCTGTCCGGGCAACTCCCCTCAGCCTGAGCAGAGCACACCGGTCGGTTTCGCAGTCGGGGTACCGGTCTGGCACACTTGGGAGGTTGCCTCGCGCACTCATTCTGCTAGAAGTCGATTAATTGAGGACGGATCACCGATGAACACCCTGGATTTCTTGGACTCCCAGTCGCTGCGGAGCGACATTCCGGAGTTCCGCCCCGGTGACACCCTCAACGTGCACGTCCGCGTGACCGAGGGCACCCGCGAGCGCGTACAGGTGTTCAAGGGCGTTGTGATTCGCCGCCAGGGTGGTGGGGTCCGCGAGACCTTCACCGTCCGCAAGGTGTCCTTCGGGGTCGGGGTGGAGCGCACCTTCCCGGTGCACACCCCCACCATCTCGCTCATCGAGGTGGCAACCCGCGGTGACGTGCGCCGCGCGAAGCTCTACTACCTCCGTGACCTGCGCGGCAAGGCTGCGAAGATCAAAGAAAAGCGCTGAGCTACTAGCCTTTCCTTGTGCCCGGGGTATACAGCGACGACTTCTTCGCCGAAGGCCCGGGCGAACCGGAGGAGCCCGACCCCCGGGCCGACCAACCCTCGTGGTGGCGCAAGCGCCCGCGTCTACCGGGCAAGCCGGGCTCGTTCTGGCGTGAGTTGCCGGTGCTGGTGCTCGTGGCGCTCGTGCTCAGCTTCACCGTGCAAACGTTCCTGGCCCGGGTGTACGTCATTCCGTCGGAATCGATGGAGCCCACCTTGCATGGCTGCACGGGGTGCAGCAACGACCGGATCCTGGTGGACAAGGTGAGCTACCGGTTCACCGATCCACGTGCCGGGGACGTCGTCGTCTTCCGCGGGCCGGACAATTGGACCAGTGACTTCACCACCGCGCGCTCCTCCAACGTGCTGCTGGGCGGGCTGCAGCAACTCGGCGCGGTGGTCGGACTTGCGCCGCCGGACGAGCGTGATTTCGTCAAACGGATCATCGCGACGGGTGGTCAGACCGTGCAGTGCTGCGACGAGCAGGGTCGCGTGCTCGTCGACAACCAGCCGCTCACCGAGCCCTACGTCGTCAACGACTTCCCCTTCGTCACCGGCCAGCAGAGTTGTACGACCGCGTTGCGTTCTGGTCGGTGCTTCGATCCGGTGACGGTGCCAGCGGGCAGCCTCTGGGTGATGGGGGACAACCGGAGCAACTCTGCGGACTCCCGCCGCCACGGTCCCGTGCCGGTCAGCGACGTCCTCGGCAAGGCGCGACTGATCGTGCTGCCCGTGAGCCGCTGGCAGGTCGTCAACGCTCCGCACCTCAGCGCTGCCCCCGGTCCGCATTGAGCCTGCGCGGCTTGCTTTAGCCTGGTGCCGTGCCCGACAACGAGAACGAACCCCTCGTCGATGACGAGGACACCGCGGCCGGGTCGGCAGAGGCAGCGACTGCTCCCGAATCCGAGACCGCAGGCGCGAGCTCTCGACGTCGCCGGGTCCCGGCGAAAAAGCGGTCGTTTTGGCGGGAGTTGCCCGTCCTCATCGTCGTCGCTCTGGCGCTCAGCTTTCTCATCCAGAACTTTGTCGCCCGCGTCTACGTCATCCCGTCGGAGTCGATGGAGCCGACATTGCACGGATGCACGGGGTGCACCAACGACCGCGTGCTCGTGGACAAGATCAGTTACCGCTTCACCGACGCGCGGCCGGGCGACGTCGTGGTCTTTCTCGGCCCTCAGTCCTGGGATAACGACTTCACCAGCAACCGCTCAGCCAACGTGGTCGTCCGCGGGCTGCAGGAACTGGGTTCACTGGTGGGACTTGCGCCGCCGGACGAGCGGGACTTCATCAAACGGGTCATCGCATCCGGTGGTCAGACAGTGCAGTGCTGCGACGCCCAGGGGCGCGTGCAGGTGAACGGCCACCCGCTGACCGAGCCCTACATCGTCAACGACTACGGCTTTATGCCGGGTGCACTCGACTGCAGCACCTCACCGGCGTCACAGCGGTGTTTCGCGCCGGTGACCGTGCCGGACAAGCATCTGTGGATGATGGGCGACAACCGCAACGACTCGGCCGACTCCCGCTACCACATCGCCGATGACGCCAGAGGCACCGTGCCGGTCGGCAACGTAATCGGCAAGGCCCGGTTGATCGTGTCACCCATCTCACGGTGGCAGGTGGTCAACGCTCCGCAGATCGACGCAACCCAGGCCACCGCAATGCCGGCTGGAACACCACCGGCATTGCCCGACGTGCCGCTGGGCGTGCAAGCGCTGGCCGTGCTGCCCGTACTGGGATTGGCACGCACTCGACGCGGGTACCAGCGTCGCGAGTGAGCGCTAACTTGCCCCCACGCACCGTCATCAGACGATCGCAGGGATTGCGCACGCTCGAGTCCGCGTTGCAGCGCAGCGGACTCGGGCCGGTGGCCGGTGTGGACGAAGCCGGGCGCGGTGCTTGTGCCGGCCCCCTGGTGGTGGCCGCCTGCGCCCTTCCGCCGGGTCCGCATCCGCGATTGCCCGGCCTGACCGACTCCAAGAAGCTGACCGCGCAGCACCGTGAACGGCTGTTTCCGGAGATCGAACGAACCGCGCTGGCCAGCTGCGTGGTGGTGATCCCGGCGCCGGAAATCGACCGTCTCGGGCTGCACGTCATGAACATCGAGGGCATGCGTCGTGCGGTGGCAGGGCTTACGGTGGCCCCGCAGTATATTTTGTTGGACGGTTTCCGAGTTCCTGGCCTGCCCGCGCCATCGCTGCCGGTGATCGGTGGTGACGCGCAGGCCGCGTGCGTCGCGGCCGCGAGCGTGCTGGCCAAGGTGACGCGGGACCGGATCATGGTCGCGATGGACGTGCAGCAACCCGGCTACGAGTTCGGCACCCACAAGGGCTACATCACGCCCGCGCACTCGGCGGCCCTGCGGCGCCACGGACCGTGCACCGAGCACCGGATGTCCTACGCGAACGTCGTGGCGGTATCGCGGGCACTTGTGGGACATGATGGGAGGCCAACGGCCCGAGTGGCCGCCGGGAGTCGACGAGGAGGAGCGCCGCAGCGATGAGTGCGGAAGATCTCGAGAAGTACGAGAACGAGATGGAGCTGTCGCTCTACCGCGAGTATCGCGACATCGTGGCGCAGTTCACCTATGTCGTGGAGACCGAGCGGCGGTTCTACCTGGCCAACTCCGTTGACGTGCAACCCCGCAACGCCGACGGCGAGGTGTACTTCGAGGTGCGGATGGCCGACGCCTGGGTCTGGGACATGTACCGGCCGGCCCGTTTCCTCAAGAGCGTCCGCGTGATCACCTTCAAGGACGTGAACGTCGAGGAGCTGGACAAGCCCGATCTACGATTACCGGAAGACGGTCCGTTCGGCGGTTGAGCTAGCACGCACCGCCGACAGCCCTACTGTTTCGCGCCGCGGAACTGTAGGGTTGTCCACAGCCGTCCTAGTTGTCCACATCGCGGCCAATTGAGCTCTGCCGGCGGCACCGGGCGGGCACGGTGGAGACCTCAGCGGCCGAGCCCTTCGGCCCTCCGACAGCCGAGGACCACCATGATGCACCTCAGTACCCGGACGCCGCGGCCCCCCGGATCCAACACCCGCGCAGAGTTGGGTGTGCGCGGCGAGGCGATTGCCGCCCGCTACCTCGAGGCCGGTGGGCTGGTGATGCTCGACCACAATTGGCGGTGTCGGGAAGGCGAAATTGACCTCGTCGCCACGGACGGTACGACGGTCGTAATCGTCGAGGTGAAAACCCGCTCGGGTACCGGCTTCGGCCGGCCCGCGGAGGCAGTGACTCCGATCAAACTGGCTCGCCTGCGGCGATTGGCGCAGCTCTGGCTCGCGGCCAACCGCGTGGGTTGGGTCGAGGTCCGCTTCGATGTGGTCGCGGTACTGGCCCGCCCGGGCGCACGTGTCGAGGTTGAACACTTTCCCGGAGTGTTCTGATGGCGCTGGGACGAGCACACTCCGTAGCGGTCAGCGGCGTCGACGGGCAGTTGGTGGAGATCGAGGCGTACTTGGGCCGGGGCCTTCCTGGAGTCCACCTGGTCGGCCTGCCGGACACGGCACTGCAGGAGTCCAGGGACCGGGTGCGCGCCGCGGTGGCCAACTCCGGCGAAAAGTGGCCCTCGCGTCGGATCACGCTGGCGTTGTCACCGGCCACGCTGCCCAAGGGGGGATCGGCTTACGACATCGCGTTGGCCTGCGCCGTGCTGCGGGCTGCGGGCGAGGTGCCCGACCGCGCTCTGGCGAACACCGTGCTGCTCGGTGAGCTGGCGTTGGATGGACGTATCCGCGCGGTCCGCGGCACCCTGCCTGCGTTGCTCGCCGCCCGCAGCGCGGGGTGGAAGCGTGCCGTCGTCCCCGCCGCGACGCTCGCCGAAGCCGGCCTCGTCGAGGGCATCGAGGTACTGGGTGCGCAAACCCTACGCGAGCTCCTCGGCTGGTTACGAGGCCATGCTCACCTGTGCAGCCCGGGTCGCACCGTCGTCGCCGAGCAGCAACTGGACGGCGATCTCGACGAGGTCGTCGGCCAACCCGAGGCGCGGTGGGCGCTCGAAGTCGCCGCAGCCGGCGCGCACCACCTCCTACTCACCGGCCCACCCGGCACCGGAAAGACCATGCTGGCCCAGCGCCTTCCCGGACTCCTGCCTGCCCTGGGTGACGAGGAGGCACTGGAGGTCACCGCAATCCACTCGGTGGCGGGCCTGCTGAGCACGGAACAGCCGCTGATCAATCGCCCGGTGTTTGTCGCTCCGCACCACACCAGCTCGGTGAGCGCACTCGTCGGTGGCGGCTCGGGCATGGCCAGGCCAGGCGCGGTCAGCCGGGCCCATCGGGGGGTGCTTTTCCTCGACGAGTGTCCCGAGTTCGGCTCCCGCGCGCTCGAGGCGCTGCGGACTCCGTTGGAAGACGGCGAGGTCCGCATCGCTCGGCGAGACGGCGTCGCGCGCTACCCCGCGCGATTCCAACTGATTCTGGCGGCCAATCCGTGCCCGTGCGCGCCGGCCCGCGAGCTCGATTGTGTGTGCCCCCCGACGGTGCGACGACGTTATCTGGGGCGCCTGTCGGGGCCGTTGCTGGACCGGGTGGACCTTCGGGTTCCCATGCGCGGTCTTGCCGCGGCTGCGCTGACCGACGAGACCGCGGAGAGCTCTGCCGCGGTTCGTGCACGCGTGGCCAACGCCCGCGCCGCCGCTACCGCGCGTTGGGCGCCTTATGGCTGGCGCACGAACGCAGAAGTTCCGGGACCTGCCCTGCGTCAGCGGTTCCGATTGGATCGCGCAGCGCTGGTGCCGCTGGAGAATGGTCTACGGAGGGGGGAGATCACCGCGCGCGGTGCGGACCGGGCGCTGCGTGTGGCGTGGACCCTGGCCGATCTCCGCGGCCACGAGCGACCACAATGCAATGAGGTTGCCGCTGCCCTGCTGTTCCGGGACCGGAGAGCGGCATGACGACGACTGCGCACCACGATCGCCGTCGGGCGTGGGCCTACCTGTCCAGGGTGGTCGAGGGGCCCTGTGCACCGCTCAGTGCGCTGGTGGTCGAGCACGGCCCCGAGCCTGTCATGCGGGCAATCCGTGACCGGGGTGCATTGCCGAACGTGGTCCGTACTCGAACCGAGTCCCGCCACCACCTCGACAGCTCCGCGGACGATCTGGAGCTGTTGCGATCGTTGGGCGGTCGCCTGATCACCCCGGACGACGACGATTGGCCCGCGTGGCGGATGCTCCCGTTCATCGGGGCCGCCGCGTCCGGAGTGCACGGCGCGCACGCACCGTTGGCGCTGTGGGTGCTGGGCAACGCGTCGCTCGGCGCCGTCACCGAGCGTGCCGTCGCGATCGTCGGGACCAGAGCTGCCAGCGGCTACGGCGAGCATGTGACCGCCGAACTCTCCTACGAGCTTGCGGCCGACGGATGGACGATCACGTCCGGTGCCGCGTACGGAATCGACGGCGCGGCACACCGTGCGGCGCTGGGGGCCGGCGGTTCGACAGTTGCGGTGCTGGCCTGCGGGGTCGACCGGTGCTATCCCAGCGGCCACGGTGCCCTCCGCCGACAGATCGCCCGCCAGGGTCTGGTGATCAGCGAGTACCCACCGGGCACCACGCCGGCCAGGCACCGCTTCCTGGCGCGCAACCGCTTGGTGGCGGCGCTCAGCGATGGTGTTGTGGTTGTGGAGGCCGGGTGGCGCAGTGGGGCGCGGAGCACTGCGACCTGGGCGCGCAACCTCGGGCTGCCCGTGATGGCCGTGCCGGGCCCGGTGACTGCACTGAGCTCTGCGGGGTGCCACCGGATGGTGCGGACGCGCGAAGCCACGCTGGTCACCTCGGCCGCGGAGGTCGTCGAGGAGGTCGGGCGCATCGGCGAGCTCGCGCCACAGTTGCCGCTGGGTATCGCCGAGCATCGCCCGACTGACGGCCTCGATACCGTCGCGGGCCAGGTTCACGGTGCGTTGCCGGCATCGGGCGGTGCCAGCGAGCGTCAACTGGCGCAGACATCTGGTATTGCGATGGATGACGTACGGGGTGCGTTGCCCATGCTGGAGATGGAGGGCTTCGCACGTCTGGCCGAGGACGGCTGGCATCGGGTGGTGCGCCGGTAGGATGCCGCCAGTAGTCCGCCGCAGGGACGGATTGCGGGCGCGGCGGCTTGACCGCCCTCCGACGCTGTCGCACGGTGGGCAGATGCGCACCGATAGCCCAACGGATGAACAGTCGCTGCCCGCGACACTCCACGCGCAGTTGGATGCCTTCGCGCAACACCTCCGGTTGGAGCGCGGACGCTCCGAGCACACGGTGCGCGCGTACTGCGGCGACGTCCGCTCGCTGCTGGTCCACGGCCTGGGCGCGGACCCGACAGTGGTTGAACTGGTCCAGCTGACCTTGCCCGTACTGCGGTCCTGGCTTGCCGCCCAGGCCGCAGCCGGCGTCGCGCGCACCACCCTGGCGCGACGCACGGCGGCGGCGCGCTGTTTCACGGCGTGGGCGCTGCGGGTCGGACTGATCGACAACGATCCCGCCGTACGCCTGGTCGCGCCGCGCGCCCACCGCACCCTGCCCGCCGTGCTTCGTCCAGAACAAGCTGGCCAGGCACTCGACGCGGCGGCGCTCGGAGCCGCGCAGCAGGACCCACCGGCCCTGCGCGATCACTTGGTGATGGAGCTGTTGTACGCCACCGGCATCCGGGTCGGCGAGCTCTGCGGCCTGAACCTCGAATCGGTGGATGACGCCCGGCGACTGCTTTTAGTACTGGGGAAGGGGGGCACCGAACGCGCAGTGCCGTTCGGGATACCCGCCGAGCGGGCTCTCCGCACCTGGCTCACCCACGGCCGCCCGCGGCTGCGCACACCATCCAGTGGGGCCGCGCTGCTACTCGGCGCGCGCGGTGGCCGCCTGGACCAACGGGCGGTGCGGCGCGTGGTGCATCAGGTGGTCGACGCCGTGCCCGGGGCGCCGGACCTCGCGCCGCACGGTATCCGGCACTCCGCGGCCACCCATCTGCTCGAGGGGGGCGCGGATCTCCGCGTGGTGCAGGAGCTGCTCGGGCACACCACCCTGGCCACCACCCAGCTGTACACCCACGTCAGCGTCGAGCGGCTGCGTGCGGTCCACCAGCAAGCTCACCCACGCGCGTGACGCTCACGCCTCCCACGTCTTGAGCCGGACCTGCCAATGTCCGATCAGCCGAAGCGGGTCGAGGTACACCTCCCCGCGACGCACACCCCAGTGCAAGCACGCTGCGGCGGCACAGCCGGGGTGGCCGGGTTCGAGCACCCCGAGTGGCTGGCCGCGCACTACCGCTGCCCCCGAATGTACCTGCGCGATCACCGGTTCGTAGGTGGTGCGCAGCCCATCGGGATGTTGCACCGACACCACGCCGCGTCCGGCGAGCTCTCCGGCGGCTACCACAACTCCGTCGCCGGCCGCCAGTACCGGCGTGCCCACGGCGGCGGCCAGATCGACCCCGCGGTGACCGGGCCCGTACTTGCTCGCCGGCGGTTGAAACGGTCGAGCCACGCGCGGCCACCCGGCCAGGGGCCAGCCGTAGTCGCTCCGGGGCGCTGCTGTCGGGCCGCCACCGCCAACGCCCGCGGCCGCGGCCGTGGCCGCACCAGGCGGCAGAACAGCAACGGCGGCGAGGACACAGCACGCCAACAGAGCCCAGCGACGAAACATCTGCCCAGCCTCGCCCACCCGTGCGTCACATGTCGCCGGAACGCTCCCCCCTTGTGGACAGGGGCGAGGTTGTCCACAGCGAATGAGCCGGTGGCGACTTGGCGTCCGCGAAGGTCGTATAGTGACATTGCGGCCCGTGTATGAACGGGTCGACTTCGCGCGCCCGAGCCCCACCCGTTGTACCAGGTGGACGGTTGCCGGCGGTCCCGTCTGAGCGGGTCCGGCATCCCGCTCGGACGCCAGGGCGTTGGTCACCACGGCCAGCGCGACAACCGGCCGCACGCTCGCAGGCGTGCATAGCAAGAAAGCGAGGACGAGGGTTCGCCCTCGACCACACCATGGCAGTCGTCACCATGAAGCAGCTGCTCGACAGCGGCGCACACTTCGGGCACCAGACCCGTCGTTGGAACCCCAAGATGAAGCGGTTCATCTTCACCGACCGCAACGGCATCTACATCATCGACCTGCAGCAGACGCTGGTCTTCATCGACCGGGCGTTCGAGTTCGTCAAGGAGACCGTCGCGCACGGCGGCACCATGATGTTCATCGGCACCAAGAAGCAGGCGCAGGAGTCCATCGCCGAACAGGCAACCCGCGTAGGCATGCCCTACGTCAATCAGCGCTGGTTGGGCGGCATGCTCACCAACTTCCAGACCGTGCACAAGCGTCTGCAGCGGCTCAAGGAACTCGAGTCCATGGAGCAGACCGGTGGCTTCGAGGGCCGCACCAAGAAGGAAATTCTCATGCTCACGCGGGAGATGACCAAGTTGGCCCGCACCCTCGGCGGTATCCGCGACATGGCCAAGGTGCCCAGCGCAGTGTGGATCGTTGACACAAACAAGGAGCACCTCGCGGTGGCCGAGGCGCGCAAGCTGAAGATCCCGGTGGTGGCGATCCTGGACACCAACTGCGACCCTGACCTCGTCGACTACCCGATCCCGGGCAACGACGACGCCATTCGCTCCGCTGCCCTGCTCACCAAGGTGGTGGCCACGGCCGTCGCCGAGGGTCTGCAGGCCCGCGCCGGTCGCAGCGGAGACGGTGACTCGAAGCCCGAGGGTGCCGCCAACGAGCCGCTGGCCGAGTGGGAGCAGGAGCTGCTCGCCCAGTCGGCGACCGCCGAGGCCCCAGCCGCCGAGGCCGCAGCCGCCGAGGCCGCTGCCCAGGCCGAAGCGCCAGCTACCGAAGCGCCAGCTACCGAAGCGCCAGCTACCGAGGTTCCAGCTACTGAGGTTCCAGCTACCGAGGTTCCGATTAGTGAGCTGCCTGCCTCCGCGACACCGTCCGCGGCGATGGCCGTCACCGAGACGGTCGAGGAGGCCGCCGGGATCCCCGAGACCGCTGCGGCAGAGTCGGCCATCGGCGGAGCACCCGTGAGCGACACGGACACCCCCGTCAAGAGCGCAGACAGCACCGCAATCAACTCCTGAACACCGTCGAGCCGGGCACCCACGGTGCCCGGCTCGCCCGTGCCCAACCGCAACTGGAAAACAAGGAGGCTCGCCGACCATGGCGAACTACACCGCCGCTGACGTCAAACGGCTCCGCGAGCTGACCGGCTCCGGCATGATGGACTGCAAAAACGCGCTCGCCGACAACGACGGCGATTTCGACAAGGCAGTCGAGCATCTGCGCATTAAGGGGGCCAAGGACGTCGGCAAGCGCGCCGAGCGCTCCACCGCCGAAGGCCTGGTGGCTGCCAAGGACGGCGTGATGGTCGAGCTCAACTGTGAGACCGACTTCGTCGCCAAGAACGACGACTTCCAGAAGCTCGGTGAGGCTGTGGTCAACGCAGCCGCCGAGGCAAAGCCGGCCGACGTGGACGCGTTGAAGGCGGCCACGGCCGGGGACAAGACCGTGGAGGACACCGTCAAGGAGCTTTCCGCCAAGATCGGCGAGAAGCTCGAGTTGCGCCGGGTGGTCTCCTTCGATGGGCCTGTTGCCACCTACCTGCACAAGCGCAGCGCCGACCTGCCGCCTGCCGTGGGCGTGCTCGTGGAGTACAGCGGGGACGGTGTCGGTGCGGCGGAAGCCGCTCGAGGCGCCGCCATGCAGGTCGCAGCGCTGAAGGCGCGCTACGTCACCCGCGAGGACGTCCCCGAGGAGACCGTCGCCAACGAGCGTCGGATCGCCGAGCAGACGGCACGCGAGGAGGGCAAGCCGGAGCAGGCACTCCCTAAGATCATCGAAGGTCGGGTCAACGGCTTCTTCAAAGACGTCGTGTTGTTGGAGCAGTCCTCGGTGCAGGATTCGAAGAAGTCGGTGCAGGCACTCTTGGATGCGGCGGGTGTCACCGTCACCCGTTTCGCCCGCTTCGAGGTTGGTCAGAGCTGACCGGAACCCCATGAGGCAAGATGGCGGGGCCGTCCCGGCCACACTCTGGTTCGCAGTGTGTGCTCGAGATTGCCCCGCTGTTGTGTGCCGGGCCAGCACCAGCTACCGAGGAGTCCGATGACCGACCACGCCGCAACCGCGCCACGCGACGGTTATCGTCGCGTGCTGCTCAAGCTGGGCGGAGAGATGTTCGGCGGTGGCAGCGTCGGTGTCGATCCCGATGTCGTGCAAGCGGTGGCGGTGCAGATCGCCGAGGTGGTCCGCTCTGGCGCCGAGGTTGCCGTGGTGATCGGCGGGGGAAACTTCTTCCGCGGCGCGGAGTTGCAACAGCATGGCCTGGAACGCTCCCGCGCTGACTACATGGGCATGCTTGGGACCGTTATGAACTGCCTTGCGCTGCAGGACTTTCTGGAGAAGCAAGGGGTGGACACCCGGGTGCAGACCGCCATCTCGATGGGCCAGGTCGCCGAGCCCTACATTCCTCGCCGGGCCCAGCGGCACCTGGAAAAGGGCCGTGTCGTCATCTTCGGTGCCGGCATGGGCATGCCCTACTTCTCCACGGATACGACGGCGGCGCAGCGCGCGCTGGAGATCGGCGCCGAGGTGGTGCTGATGGCCAAGGGGGTCGACGGTGTGTTCACCGCCGACCCCAAGACCGACCCGAGCGCGACGATGTTCACCGAGGTCACCCACCGCGAGGTGCTCGAGCGCAGTCTCAAGGTCGCCGACGCCACCGCGTTCAGCCTCTGCATGGACAACAACATGCCCATGCTGGTGTTCAACCTGCTGGTGCAGGGCAACATCGCGCGGGCGGTGGCCGGGGAGAAGATCGGCACGCTGGTGCACACACCGGCACACTAGACATCTCCCACCCGTAGACGCGCACGACAAGACCGGAGGAAGCACTGTGATCGAGGAAGCCCTCTTCGAGGCCGAGGAGAAGATGGAGAAGGCCATCACGGTGGCCAGGGACGACCTGGGCGGAATCCGGACCGGACGCGCGAACCCCGGCATGTTCAACCGTATCGCGGTGGAGTACTACGGCGCGATGACCCCGGTGACCCAGCTGGCCAGCGTCACCGTGCCCGAGGCCCGCATGGCGGTGATCAAGCCGTACGAGGCGACCATGCTGCGGGCGATCGAGACGGCGATCCGCAACTCCGACCTCGGCGTCAACCCGTCGAACGACGGACAGATCATCCGCATCGCGCTCCCGCAGCTGACCGAGGAGCGCCGCCGGGATTTCGCGAAGCAGGCCCGCGGCAAGGGCGAGGATGCCAGGGTGTCGGTCCGCAGCGTGCGCCGCAAGTCCATGGATGAGCTGAACCGTATCCAGAAGGACGGCGACGCGGGAGAGGACGAGGTCAGCCGGGCCGAGAAGGAGTTGGACAAGGTGACGGCGCGCTACGTTGCCCAAATCGACGAGATGGTCAAGCACAAGGAGTCGGAGCTGATGGAGGTCTGAGGACCTCCTGTAGTGAACCGGGCTCAGCGCGAAACGAGAACAGGAATTCAAGGTGGCCGACGACGGCGGGGTGGTGGACAAGGCGGGGACGACAGCTGCCCCGGTCGCGTCTCGAGCTGGCCGTAACCTGCCGGCCGCCATCGCGGTGGGGGGCACACTCGGCGCGCTGATCATCTGCACACTGATCCTTTTCCCGCATGTGTGGATCCCGATTGTTGCGGTGGCCATGGCGGTCGCGACGTGGGAAGTCGGTTCGGCTATGCGCCACGTGGGGGTGCCCATCGGGCTGCTGCCGGTGCTGACGGGCGGCCAGGCCGTGGTGTGGCTGGCGTGGTACAAGGCGGAGGCCACGCTGGTCGCCTTCGTCCTCACGGTGATCGCGTGCATGGTCTGGCGGCTGTGGGGACCGACGGAGCACTACCTGCGCGACACCGCGGTGTCGATCTTCGTCACCGCCTGGGTGCCGTTGTTCGGGGCGACGGCGGTGCTGCTGGTCCTGCAGGATCAAGGGGCGGCCAAGGTGGCATGCCTGATGATCGGCGTCGCCTGTTCCGACATCGGCGGCTATGCGGTGGGTGCGTTGTTCGGTAAGCACCCCATGGTTCCGGCCATCAGCCCCAAGAAATCCTGGGAGGGGTTCGGCGGCTCGATTCTCGCCGGACTCATCGGGGGAGCCCTGACCTTCGCGTTGTTGCTACACGCCTCGCCGCTGTATGGTCTGCTGTTCGGAGCGGTGATCGTGGTAGCCGCCACCCTCGGGGACCTCATCGAATCCCAGGTCAAGCGCGACCTGGGCATCAAGGACATGGGGTCGATGCTGCCCGGACACGGGGGGCTGATGGACCGGCTGGACTCCGTGCTCCCCTCGGCAGTGGTGGCGTGGCTGCTGCTCAGCGTCCTGGTGTGACCCAGCGTGCTGGCCTGACGCAACCCGGTGTGATTCCCAGCCCCAACCTGTGGCGCTGGCCGGCGACGTACGAGGCGGAGAACAAGGCCCAAGACGCGGACGGTGCCCTGGCGCAGACGGTGCGCGAGGTAGCCGACTGGTACGACCGCGATGTGCTTGACATCGGTTGTGGCGCAGGCTTTCACCTGCCGATGTTTGCGGCCGACGCCCGCTCGGTGCTGGGCGTCGAGCCGCACCAAAGCCTGGTCGCCCTCGCCCGCCGGCGAGTCAGGGATCTCTCAACGACGACGGTGCAGTGCGGGTCGGCGCAGACGCTTCCCCTGGGGGACAACAGTATCGACGTGGCCCACGCGCGCACCGCGTACTTCTTCGGCCCGAGTTGTGAGCCGGGTCTCGCCGAAGCCTCCCGGGTGCTGCGTCCGGGAGGCGTGCTGGTGGTGGTGGACCTCGACGCGAGCCGCTCACCCTACGGCGCGTGGATGCGCGCTGATCTGCCTGACTACCGACCGTCGCTCGTCGAGCAGTTCTTCGCGGCACACGGCTTTGCGATGCGACGCGTGGACACCCTCTGGCGGTTCGAGAACCGGGACATGCTGCGGGACGTGCTCGGTGTCGAATTCTCGGCTGAGGTAGCCCACCGGGCTTTCGCGACGACGCCGGGGACCAGCGTGGAGGTGGCCTACCGCGTGCACTGGCGCCGCAAGACGCTGACCAGCAGGCGGTAAGGGTCAGAGCCGAGGGGGTTTCCTGCGGTATGCCTTGCGCAGCTGCAAGATCCGGGCGCCACCCGCCAGTGCCATGATCAGCGCACCGGCAATCGCGGCGAAGAGCATGCTCACGCCCAGCGGGAGGTTGAAGGACCAGAACAAGATGTGAACTGGCGTGCCGTCGGAGTTTTGCAGAATGAAGACGAGCAGCAGGATCAGAATCAACGCACCGACGATCAACCCCAGCCAGGCGCCCGCGGTCCGGGTCCGCTTGATCGATCGGGTGTCGGTGGCACCGGGGCTCGACTCGGGGGTGTTCGTCGCGCCGGCGCTACCTGCTGCGGGGGCCGAGGTCGCTGGGCTCGTCGGCTCTGGGCTCGAGGCGGGGGTGCTCGACTCGTTCTGCATGCCTTGATGATGTCGTGCCGAGCTTGCGTGCGCACGTCGTGACACGCCGAAAATTATCCGCGTCAACAATGAGATACTGAGTCATCATGGTTTCGTTGCCGCTCGTGTTCGATGCCCCCAAGCGCGGATTGCCACCGCGCCACCTCGCCGACCTCGATGCCGCGGAGCGCAAGGCCGCCATCAAGGAGCTCAGCCTTCCGGCGTTTCGGGCCGACCAGCTTGCGCGGCAGTACTACGGGCGCCTGCAGGCTGATGCGGCGCAAATGACGGATCTCCCGACCTCCGTGCGCGAGCGAGTAGCCGAGGCGCTGTTTCCCACCTTGTTCACCCCGGTGCGCCACCTGTCCTGCGACGAGGGGACCACCCGCAAGACCCTCTGGCGGGCGCATGACGGAACACTGATCGAGAGCGTGCTCATGCGTTACCCCGATCGCACGACCCTGTGCATCTCCAGCCAGGCCGGCTGTGGGATGGCGTGCCCCTTCTGTGCTACTGGCCAGGGTGGCCTGGACCGCAACCTGTCCACGGCCGAGATCGTGGACCAGGTCCGTGCCGCGGCGGCGGCGATGCGCGACGGTGAGGTCGGCGGGGGACCAGGCCGGTTGTCCAACGTCGTCTTCATGGGAATGGGGGAGCCGTTGGCCAACTACAAACGCGTCGTGGCTGCTGTGCGCCGCATCACCGAGCCCGCGCCGAACGGGTTGGGGATTTCCCAGCGCTCGGTGACGGTGTCGACGGTGGGCCTGGCGCCGGCCATCCGCCGGTTGGCCGACGAGGGTCTCACCGTCACGCTGGCGGTGTCGCTGCACACTCCCGATGATGAGCTCCGCGACACCCTGGTGCCGGTGAACAACCGGTGGTCAGTGGCCGAGGTGTTGCAGGCCGCCCGGTACTACGCCGATACGTCGGGGCGGCGGGTGTCCATCGAATATGCGTTGATCCGCGATGTCAACGACCAGCCCTGGCGCGCGGACCTGTTGGCTAAGAAGCTGAAGGCGGCGCTGGGCGCGCTGGTGCACGTCAACCTGATCCCGCTCAACCCGACGCCGGGCAGCGAGTGGGACGCGAGCCCCAAACCGGTGGAGCGCGAGTTCGTCCGTCGAGTGCGGGCGGCCGGAGTGTCATGCACCGTGAGGGATACGCGCGGTCAGGAGATTGCCGCCGCGTGCGGGCAACTCGCAGCCGAAGGGTAAGCGAGCCTGGACTTTAGCTACTTACGCCAGGACGTGCGGCGCTTGGCGGCGTCGCGCAGCAGGATCACCACGAGCACCAGCGCCATCCCGATCAACCAGAGGTCCTCGACGTGGCCGCGGTGATTACCGATCAGGAACACCAACAGGATGGCCGCGGACACCCAGCCGGCGGCCCGGGTCAGGCGGGGCGCCTCCCCGTGCCAGCCCCACTCGGCGGAGGGCTCGTCTTCGACCGTGGACAGAGCGGTCGAGGACGAGGTGTGCTCCAGCTGCTTGTCAGCCACGGTCTGGTCTCCTTGCCTTCGGCATGTGCGTGGATACTAGCGGTCCTCCGCCCCGCATTCCCGTATGACCCCACCGGGCACACTGTGCGCATGAGCGAGCGAAGCGACGTGGGGATGTGCCAGTGAGCGACATCGACATCGACAACGGCGTACGGCGAATCCTGCTACTGGGCAGCACCGGGTCCATCGGCACCCAAGCGTTGCAGGTCATCGCGGCCAATCCGGATCGGTTTCGGGTGGTCGGCCTGGCCGCCCGCGGAGGAGACATCGATGCGGTAGCAGCGCAGGTTCAGGCGACTGGCGTCCGCACCGTGGCCATCGCGGACCGTGCCGCGGCGGAGCGACTGCGCGAGCAGCTGCCCGAGATCGAGGTGATCGACGGCCCCGATGCCGCCACCGCGCTGGTGCAGAACACCCACGCGGACGTGGTGCTCAATGGGCTCGTGGGCTCGCTCGGGCTGCGCCCGACCCTGGCGGCGCTGGCGACGGGTGCACGGCTGGCACTGGCCAACAAGGAGTCGTTGGTGGCCGGCGGACCGTTGGTGACCGCTGCGGCCGCTCCAGGCCAGATCGTGCCGGTCGACTCCGAGCACTCTGCGATGGCGCAGTGCCTGCGCGGCGGGACAGCCGGGGAGGTCGCGCGACTGGTGCTCACTGCGTCCGGCGGTCCGTTTCGGGGATGGAGTGCAGCAGACCTGGAGACCATCAACCCGTCGCAGGCCAAGGCGCACCCCACCTGGTCGATGGGGCCGATGAACACGCTGAACTCCGCCACGATGGTCAACAAGGCCCTGGAGCTGATCGAGACCCACCTGTTGTTCGGCGTGCCGTATGACCGCATCGACGTCACCGTGCACCCCCAGTCCATCGTGCATTCGATGGTCACCTTCACCGACGGATCCACCCTGGCCCAGGCAAGTCCGCCGGACATGCGCCTGCCCATAGCCCTCGCGCTCGGCTGGCCCGAGCGCATTGCCGGCGCTGTGACTGCTTGCGACTTTGACACGGCAACGACGTGGGAGTTCGAACCGCTGGACGACGCGGTGTTCCCGGCGGTGAACCTCGCGCGCGCCGCCGGGACCACCGGGGGCTGCCTGCCCGCGGTGTTCAACGCCGCCAATGAAGAAGCAGCACAGGCTTTCCTCGCCGGAGCGATCTCCTTTCCGGCGATCGTACGGAGTGTCGAGGCGGTGCTGACCGAGGCGGATGAGTTCACAGCGCTGCCGGCGACGGTGGACGAAGTGTTGGCCGCGGAGGGTTGGGCCCGAGAGCGTGCGCGCGAGATGACCCGGCGATAAGTCACCGTCGACGGGGGTGCAGGCCGCAGCCGGTACCGTTGGGGTGACAACGGCGTGCGTGGTGAACAAGTAGGAGTGCTCAAATGGCGTTTGCCATCGGCGTGATTCTCTTCGCGCTCGGCATCGGAGTCTCGATCGCACTGCACGAGTTTGGGCACCTCCTCATCGCCAAGGCCTTCGGTATGAAGGTGCGCCGCTACTTCATCGGCTTCGGTCCCCGGTTGTTCTCCTTCACCCGCGGCGAGACCGAGTACGGGTTCAAAGCCATCCCCGCTGGTGGGTTCTGCGACATTGCGGGCATGACGGCGCTGGACGAGCTGGAGCCTGACGAGGTCGACCGGGCGATGTACAAGCAAAGTGCGTGGAAACGGATCGCTGTCATGCTTGGCGGCCCCATCACGCACTTCATCATCGGCATCATCCTGATCTACATTCTCGCCGTCAGCTACGGCCTGCCCAACCTCGACGCGAGCCCCGCCGCGACGGTCGGCGAGGTGGCGTGTGCGGCGCCTACCCAGGACTCGGCGGGCAACTACGCGCCCTGCACCGGGCCCGGGCCCGCCGAGCTTGCCGGGATGCGATCGGGGGACGTCATCAAAGCCGTAAACGGCACACCGACGCCCACCTTCGCCGACGTCGTCGCGGCCACTCAGGCGCTGAAGGGACCCGCCGACTTCACCGTCAGTCGCGACGGGCAGGACGTGCACCTGCAGGTCCAACCGGCCCAGGTGCAGCGCTACGTCACCGCACCGAACGATCCCACACCCCACACGCAGGACGTTGCGGCGATCGGGGTGGCACCCGAGAGCCTGACCACGCAGTACAACGGGCTCTCCGCCGTTCCGGGCACCGTCGCGTTCACCGGGACCATGTTCGACAAGACCTGGCAGAGCCTGCTCCGGTTTCCGGAGAAGGTGCCCGCGGTGGTCAAGGCCATCGGCGGTGCACCCCGGAGCGCCGATACTCCGATCAGCGTGGTGGGAGCGAGCGTCATCGGGGGTCAGGTGGCCGAACGCGGGCTGTGGCAAATCTTCATCCTGCTGCTGGCCAGCTTGAACTTCTTCATCGGCGTGTTCAACTTGGTGCCGCTACTCCCGCTGGACGGGGGACACATGGCCATCACGATCTACGAGAAAATCCGGGACAGCATCCGGCGGGCCATGGGCAAGGCCAAGGGCGCGCCGATCGACTACACCAAGCTGCTGCCGCTGACCTATGTGGTCCTCCTGCTGGGCGGCGGCGTCACCGTGCTCACCGTCATCGCCGACGTGGTCAACCCAATTCAGTTGTTCAAGTGAGTGCCCACCTACTTCGGAGGAAGGTCAGCCATGACCACACCCGTCACGCTCGGTATGCCCGAGGCGCCGCAACCGGTGCTCGCGCCGCGCCGCGCGACTCGTCAGCTGTACGTCGGTGACGTCGGGGTGGGCAGCGAGCACCCGGTTTCGGTGCAGTCGATGACCACCACTAAGACCCACGACGTCAATGCGACGCTGCAGCAAATTGCTGAGCTCACGGCCGCGGGTTGTGACATCGTGCGGGTGGCGTGTCCGCGCACCGAGGACGCCGAGGCGCTGAAGGTCATCGCCGCCAAGAGCCAGATCCCGGTGATCGCTGACATCCACTTTCAGCCGCGCTACATCTTCTCCGCCATCGAGGCCGGTTGCGCCGCGGTGCGGGTGAACCCGGGGAACATCAAGGAGTTCGACGGCCGGGTTCGGGAGGTCGCGCTCGCCGCCAAGGATGCGGGCATCCCCATCCGCATCGGCGTCAACGCCGGCTCCTTGGACCCGCGAATTCTGCACAAGTACGGAAAGGCCACCCCGGAGGCGCTGGTGGAGTCGGCGTTGTGGGAAGCCGGGCTGTTCGCCGAGCACGGCTTCAACGACATCAAGATCTCGGTGAAGCACAACGACCCGGTGACCATGGTGCGCGCCTATGAGCTGCTCGCCCAGCAGTGTGACTACCCGCTGCACCTCGGCGTCACCGAGGCCGGCCCGGCGTTTCAGGGCACTATCAAGTCCGCTGTCGCCTTCGGCGCGCTGCTGTCCAAGGGGATCGGGGACACCATCCGGGTGTCGCTGTCCGCGCCGCCGGTGGAGGAGGTCAAAGTCGGCACCCAGATCTTGCAGTCGCTGGGGTTGCGGCCACGCAAACTGGAGATCGTCTCCTGCCCTTCCTGCGGACGGGCGCAGGTCGATGTCTACACCCTCGCCGACGAGGTGACCGCCGGACTGGAGGGCATGGAGGTCCCGCTGCGCGTCGCCGTAATGGGCTGCGTGGTCAACGGCCCGGGGGAGGCCCGCGAGGCCGACCTCGGGGTGGCCTCGGGCAACGGCAAAGGCCAGATATTCGTCAAGGGTGAGGTGATCAAGACGGTGCCCGAGGCGATGATCGTGGAAACCCTGATCGAGGAGGCGATGAAGATCGCCGACCAGCTGCAGGCCAGCGGCGCCGGCGATGCAGGCACGCCGGCCGTGACGGTCGGCTGATGCTCGCCACCGGCAAGGTCGGCTGATGATGTCCGCCCCCGGCGTGGCTGGTTGACTGCGATGCTGCGGGCAGCCGGGGTGCACCAGCTCACTGAGCGTGCCACTGTGGACGTGCTGCGGGCGCTCAACAAGGACCCGGTGGCCAACTGCATGGTCGCTGCGCGGGTCGAGGCCTACGGTGCCTCCCCGAGTCGCTTGGGCGCGGCGCTGTGGAGCGTTGATGACCCCGCTCGCTCATTGTGCTACTCGGGGGCCAACCTGATCCCGGTCTACGGCAGCCGCGACGCGTTGGCCGTCTTCGCCGAGCGTGCGCGTCGACAACCGCGCGTCTGTTCCTCACTGGTGGGTGCGGCCGAGTTGGTGCTACCCATGTGGGAGATGCTCACCGAGTGGTGGGGCCCCGCCCGCGACGTTCGTCCCCGCCAGCCGCTGCTGGTACTCCCGGGCGCACCCCACATCTCTTCGGATCCCCTCGTGCGCAGGGTGGCACCGAGCGACCTGGACTCCTACCTTCCCGCTGCCGTGGCGATGTTCACCGAGGAGGTGGGGGTGGACCCGACAGGGGTCGATGGTGGACGGCACTACCGCAGGAGGGTTCAGGAGGTGATTGCCGAGGGACGGGCCTTCGCACGCTTCGACGACGGCAAGGTGACCTTCAAAGCAGAAGTGGGGGCCAGGTCCGCGCGCGTCGGGCAGATACAGGGCGTGTGGGTCCGTCCGGACCGCCGGGGTACCGGACTCGCCACCGCCGCCACCGCCGCCGTCGCCGACTTCGTTCGAACCGCAGGCCGTACGCCGTCGCTGTACGTCAACGACTACAACACAGCCGCACGGCGGGTCTACGACCGCATCGGGTTCACGCAGGTTGCGACCTTCGCCACCGTGCTGCTGCACTGAATGTCACCGTGCTGCTGCACTGACAGTTGCCCCGCGGCCCCGCGCCTATGCTGGACAGCGATGTCTTCCCGCTCAATTCGGCGCCTGTGCGCACTCGTCGCTGTGGTCTTCGGCGTCGTCTCGTTCGCGGCCTGCAGCGCTGCACCCCCGGGGCCGGATGCCGCAGCCACTGCGTTCCTTCGCGCCTTTTCCGCCGGAGATTCGGCTGCCGCTGCCGCGACGACCGACCAGCCGCAGCAGGCGAGTGCCGCCATCCAGGCCGCCCGCAGTGCGCTCAAGCCCGACTCGGTGGACGCTCACGTGCGGCAGGTTCGCACCACCGGGGACACCGCCACCGCGGACTTCACGGTCAGCTGGAAGCTGCCGCAGGGCCGGACGTGGACTTACCCGGGAGCGTTGACCCTGGGGCGAACCAAGAATGTGTGGTCGGTGCGGTGGAGCACGGCAGACCTGCACCCCAAGCTCGCAGCGAATCAGACCTTGGCGTTACGGGTGGACGACGCGCCCACCGCATCTGTGCTCGACCGCGGTGGCCAGCCGGTCCTGACCCCGGGCGTGGTGGTGAGCATCGTGCTCAATCCGGCGGCCGCCGGTGATCTCGGCGCCGTGGCCAACAGCCTCTCGGCGGCCCTGCTCCGCTTCGACCCGACCATCACTGGGCCGTCGATCCTCGCGGGAGCGGCCAGCGGCGCTCCGTACCCGGTGGCCACCCTGCGCGACGCCGACTACCAGTCGATCAAAGCTGCCATCTACCCGCTGCCCGGCGTCAGCTTCTCCACCCAGGCGCGCTTGCTCACCGCGGATCCCGCGTTCGCGCCCACATTGGTGAGCCAGGTGGGTAAATCGGTGGACGACGAGCTGGACGGTAAAGCCGGGTGGCGCGTCGTGACGGTCAGCCCCAACGGTGCCCAGATCGATACCCTGTCCACCACACCGGCCGAGCCCGCCCCCGCGGTGCGTCTCACCCTGGACCGTGGGGTACAGAACGCGGCGCAAGCCGCCGTGAACACCCAGGTCAAGCCGGCGGTGACGGTGGCCATCAAGGCGTCCACCGGCGAAATTCTCGCCGTCGCCCAGAATCCCGTCGCCGACGCGACCGGGCCCATCGCACTGTCCGGACTGTACCCGGCCGGATCGACCTTCAAGATCATCACGGCGGCCGCCGCGCTGCAGGCCGGTAACGTCACTGCCGAGACGCCCAGTGCGTGCCCGGCCAGCACAGTGATCGGTGGCGTCCGCCGCATCCCGAACTACAACGAGTTCGACCTCGGCACGGTGCCCCTACGTAGTGCGTTCGCCGCCTCATGCAACACCACCTTTGCCCAGCTCTCGGGCTCCTTGCCTGCCGATGCGTTGACCAAGAGCGCACTGCAGCTCGGGGTGGGCCGGGACTACGCCGTCCGGGGCGTCACCACAGTGACCGGACAGATTCCACCTGCCGCCGACCTCGTCAAACGCGCCGAGGACGCGATCGGTCAGGGCGATGTGCAGGTCAGCCCATTCGGGATGGCCCTCGCGGCGGCGTCGGTCGCGCACGGCGGTAGCCCGGTGCCCGTGCTGATCCAGGGCGCTACGACCACGGTCGAGGGAGACCCTGCCCCCGTGCCCGCGCCGGTACTCGACCAGCTGCGGCTGATGATGCGGCAGGTGATCACCGGCGGATCGGCCCACGGTGTGGACACCCAGGGGGAGGTGTTCGGCAAGACCGGGGAAGCGCAGTACGGCGACGGCAGCAACTCGCACGCCTGGTTTGTCGGTTACCGCGGTGACATCGCCTTCGCGTCCTTCATCGTCGGCGGTGGGGGCTCGGGCAACGCGGTGCTGATGTGTGGCCAGTTCCTCGCTGCACTGCCACCCGGGTACTGATCCTCTAGCACTACTCTGAGGGCATGTCTGTTCGTACCATCGCCCGATCTGCTCTCGTTCCGGGTCAGCCCACGCCGCTGCGCAGCGTGCCCCGCGACATCCCCCGCCCGGAGTACGTCGGCAAAGCGGCGCCGAGCCCCAGCACCGACCCCTGGGTGCAGACCCCCGAGGTCATCGAAGCGATGCGCGTCGCCGGGCGGATTGCGGCCCAAGCCCTCGCCGCGGGTGGCGAGGCGGTCGCTCCGGGCGTGAGCACGGATGAGGTGGACCGTGTGGTGCACGAGTTCCTTTGCGACCACAAAGCCTATCCGTCGACGCTGGGCTATCGCGGCTTTACCAAAAGCTGCTGCACCTCGGTGAACGAGGTGATCTGCCATGGCATCCCCGACTCGACCGTGATCGAAGACGGCGACATTGTGAACATCGACGTCACCGGTTTCATCGGCGGGGTGCACGGCGACACCAATGGCACCTTCCTCGCCGGTGAGGTCAGTGAGCCGGCGAGACTACTCGTCGAACGCACCCACGAGGCGACCATGCGCGCGATCAAGGCCGTCAAGCCCGGACGTCAGCTCAACGTAGTCGGGCGGGTGATCGAGGCTTACGCCAGCCGCTTCGGCTACGGGGTGGTGCGCGACTTCACCGGCCACGGCATCGGACGTGCGTTCCACAGTGGACTGGTGGTGTTGCACTACGACGAGCCCAACGTGGACACCGTCATCGAGGCGGGCATGACCTTCACCATCGAGCCGATGATCACCCTCGGCGGCATCGACTACGACCAGTGGGACGACGGCTGGACGGTGCTCACCAAGGACAAGAGCTGGACCGCGCAGTTCGAACACACCGTCCTGGTCACGGAGACCGGCTCGGAAATTCTGACTGTCCCGTGACCGGAGCGTGAAGGGGGCGCTGCTCGTCGCCGGCACCACCTCCGACGCGGGCAAGAGCGTGCTGGTCGCGGGGATCTGCCGCTGGCTGCACCGCCAGGGTGTGTCTGTCGCCCCGTTCAAGGCGCAGAACATGTCTAACAACTCCGTGGTCACCCTGGACGGCGGAGAGATCGGTCGGGCCCAGGCGCTGCAGGCCGCGGCCTGTGGGCTGGCCCCGAGTACCGCGTTCAACCCGGTGCTGCTCAAACCTGGCAGCGACCGCAGCTCGCAGCTGGTGGTACTGGGCCGCGCGCGCGGTCAGGTCGACGCGGGCGACTACCACCGGCATCGCGGGGAGCTGCGACGGGTGGTGGCCGACAGTCTCGCGCAACTGCGCGCCACCTACGACGTCGTGATCTGTGAGGGCGCCGGCTCGCCCGCGGAGATCAACCTGCGTCACTCCGACCTGGCGAACATGAGCCTCGCCCGGTCGGCGCGGTTGCCGGTGTTGGTGGTCGGGGATATCGACCGGGGCGGAGTGCTGGCCCATCTGTACGGAACGCTTGCGATCCTCGAACGGGGGGACCAGGCCCTGATCGCGGGCTTCGTCATCAACAAGTTCCGCGGAGACCCTGACTTGCTGGCCCCCGGCCTGGAACAACTGCGGAAGCTGACCGACCGCCCGACGCTGGGTGTGCTGCCGTTCAGCCCGAACCTATGGCTCGACGCCGAGGACTCCCTGGGCACGGTGGCCGATGCCGACGTGGGCCGCCCGCGGCCCGCGCTGGGCACCCAGTGGCTGCGGGTTGTGGTGATTCGGCTGCCCAGGGTGTCCAACACAACGGATGTCGAGGCGCTGGCCTGCGAGCCCGGTGTCAGCGTGCGGTGGGCCAGCGAACCGTCCCGCCTTCTTAACGCCGACGTGGTTGTGATCCCCGGCTCCAAGTCCACAGTGGATGATCTGACATGGTTACGCCGCACCGGCCTGGCCGAGGCGATTGTGGACCACGCTGCCGCGGGCAAGCCGGTGCTCGGCATCTGCGGGGGCTACCAGATGCTGGGGAAGAAGATCACCGACATCGTGGAATCCTCGGTGGGAGCGGTGCCCGGGCTGGGTCTGCTCGACTTGGAGGTGGAGTTCCTCGGCGAGAAGGTGTTGGCCACCCCGTCGGGTTCGGCGCTGGGGCACGCGGTGTCCGGGTACGAGATTCATCACGGGCGGGTGGTGCACAGCGGAGACGGCGCGCTGCTGGACTCACCGGCCGAGGGCAGCCGTCGGGGTGCGGTGCACGGCACGCATTGGCACGGATTGTTGGCCAACAACGGCTTTCGGCGCACCTGGCTGACGGGGGCCGCCGCGGCTGCCGGCCGACCCGGCTTCGTCGTAGCGCCGGACACCGATGTCGCCGCGTTGCGCGAGGCACAACTCGATCTGCTCGGCGATCTGGTCGGCCAGCATCTGGACACCGCTGCGTTGACGGAGCTGATCGAGCACGGACCGCCGACGGGTCTGGCGGTCCTTGCCCCCGCAGCCCCGGGCGCCGCAGAAGAGGTCCGGTAACGCGGCGTGCGCGAGAACGGCGATCGCATCGCTACCGCCGCCGCGGGCGCGGGCGCTGCCGCAGATGGTTGTGGGTGTCCGGGAACTCCGTAAAGACACCGCCCGCGTGATCGACGTACTGCGCGCAGGCGAGCGCGTCACGCTGACCGTCCGCTCACCCCTCGCTTCGCGTCATCAGGGTCTGACCCGTCCGGGCGAAACCGTCGTCAGGCGTTCGACTCCAAGGTCCGGCCGTTGGTCTCCTTGACGAACTTCAGTACGACGAACAGTGAGATGACCGCCATCGCGGCGTACCCGGCGTAGGTGATCGAAAGGTTCGCCGCGGAGAAGCTGGGGAAGGTGACGGTGACGGCGAAGTTGGCGATCCAGTTCGCCGAGGTGGCCACCGCCACGGCAGCCGCGCGGGAACGATTGGGGAACATCTCGCTGAGCAGCACCCACACCACCGGGCCCCAGGACAGGGCGAAGAAGAAGACGAAGGCATTGGCGGCGACGAGGGCGATAGTGCCGTAGGGCGACGGCAGCGTCGCCGAAGAACCTGTCCCGGACACCGATGCCGAGATGCCCGTGGCGTGGGAGAAGCACCACGAGGCGGTGCCCAGCGAGATCGCCATGCCGACGGACCCGATGGCCAGCAACGGTCTGCGGCCGATCTTGTCGATGACGGCGATGGCGACGAAGGTACCCACGATGTTGACCACCGCGCTGACCACGCTGATCAGCAACGACTTGTCCTCGCCGATGCCGACGGACTGCCACAGCGACGAGCTGTAGTAAAAGATCACGTTGATGCCGACGAACTGTTGCAGCGCGGCCAGACCGACTCCGAGCAGCACCAGTGGAATCATCGAGTTGCTTCCGGTGAACAGGTCACGCACGCGTGAGCGCTTCTCGATGTTCAGCGAGGTACGGATTTCCTCGAGGCGGGCCTGCACCTGGTCACGGTCCCCGCCCTCCAGGTCGCCGAGGATCTTGCGAGCGGTCTCGGTGCGCCCCTTCGCCACGAGGAAGCGGGGGGACTCGGGAATGGTGTAGGACATCACGAGGTACAGCAGCGCAGGAACAGCGGCCACGGCGAGCATCCACTGCCATGCGTCCAAGGGGCCCAGCGGTTTGGTCGAATCTCCTGCGGCGCTGGCCAGCGCGTAGTTGACCAGCGCGGAGATCGCGATGCCGAGCACGATGGCGAGCTGGTGCATCGAACCGAGACGTCCGCGGTAGGCGGCCGGGGCGATCTCAGCGATGTAGGCCGGGGAGATCACCGAGGCCACCCCGATGGCGATGCCGCCGAGCACGCGCCAGGCGGCGAGGTCGACGATGGAGAAGGGTAACGCCGAGCCGATGGCACTGATGATGAACAGGACCGCGGCGATCCGCATCACCCAGATGCGACCCAACCTGTCGGCGAGACCACCCGCCAACCACGCGCCGCCGGCGGCGCCGATCAGCGACAGCGACACCACGAGGCCGGTTGCCGCGGTGCCTGCTTCGAAACGGGACTGGATGGCCTTCACCGCACCGTTGATCACCGCGGTGTCGTAGCCGAAGAGAAATCCGCCCAGCGCGGCGGCAAGGGAGAACAGCAGCGCGTGGGCGAGATCTGCATTGCGCTGCGGGTCGCTCTCGGAGACTGCGGGCGTGCTGGTCGATCCTGCGCCTGTCGCCATGGTCCATCCACCTCTGTTCCGCCAAGATGATCACCGATGGAGCAGGACGTTACGCCCGCAGAGGCGGGTCTGCCGGACGTCTGCGGAGTAGCGTCACCGTAATGGCGGCTCAGCGGGTCACGGTCGGCGACATGGTCTTCGACGTGGACCTCGGCGGCGAGCCCGCTGATCCGGCGGTGCTGCTGCTGCACGGGTTTCCGCAGAACCCGCGCTGCTACGACGCGGTGGTGCCGCGTCTGCATGCGGCCGGTCTACGCACCATCGTGCCCGCCCAGCGCGGTTACTCACCCGGCGCGCGTCCGGCTGGGGTGCAGCACTATGCGATGAGCCACCTCGTCGGCGACGTGATCGCGTTGCTCGACGCGCTCGGGGTGGGCTGGGCGCACGTGGTGGGTCACGACTGGGGAGCGGCGGTGGCCTGGCAGGTTGCCGCCCGTCACCCCCAGCGGGTCAGCAGTCTGGTGGCGGCCAGCGTCGGGCATCCCACTGCCTTCGCCGCAGCGCTGCGCAGTGACGCGGAGCAGCAAGAGGCGTCGAGGTACATGACGTTGTTCGCGCAGCCGGAGAAGGCGGAGGACCTGCTGCTGTCCGATGGCGGTGCGCGACTACGCGCCATGGTCGCCACCGGAGGGCAGAGCGAGGAGCAGGTGCGCGCCTGTACCGACCCGCTGCTCGAGCGCGCTGCGCTGACGGCGGCGTTGAACTGGTACCGCGCCATGGCAGCCGCAGACTATCGGGACTGTCCGCGCGTCGAGGTGCCGACCACCTTCGTGTGGAGCACGGGAGACATGGCCTTGCGGCGCACTCAGGCGGAAGCCACCCGGCGGTATGTGCTCGGCGACTACCGCTTTGTGCAACTGGAAGGCGTCACCCACTGGATTCCCGAACAGGCAGCCGCTGAGCTGGCCTCGGAGATCGCGCTACGCTCCAGTCCTTGGTAACAGTTGCGGCCCGGTGTCCCTCCGCTCACCTGCGCGCGTCGGGGATGGAAACCGCGGAGGATTCGAAGGCGTCACCCGCGATCAGCACGGTCAACTGCTCGATCACCGCCCCGCTGATCAGCAACCTGCCGACCGGGTCGCGAGGCAGCTGCGGCAGCCGTTGCAGGGTGAGCAGGTAATTGTCAGCGATGTCCAGGCGGTCGAAGCCGAGATCGCGGACCGCGGCGTACAGCTGGGGAATCGGATCCAGTTTGTGGATGGAGACCTTGATGGCGATCTCCCACAAGCTGGCTACCGAGACGGTAAGCGCCTCGGCCTGGCGCACCGCTACGCGGGCCGAGCTCCCGAGACGGCCGTCGTCGTCAAGCAGCCACAGCAAGGCGTAGATGTCCGGCAGAAGACGTTGGCCGTACCCGTAGCAGGCAATACCAGCTGGATTAGCCCTGCACTCAACGGCGGCGCCGGCGATTGTTGGAGCGCGTTCGTGCACGCTGGGCCTCGCGCGGTGGTGGAGAGGCTTCGGCTGTCCGGCCAGCGCGCGAGCTGTTCACCGTGCGCCCTCGGACGATGCCGATGAACTCCTCGATCTGTTCGTTGCTGTTCTCCGTCAGCCACGCCAGTCCGATCTGTGTCGGCGGCTGATCGGTGACCGTGCGGTAGACCAGATCGCGACGACTGTGCAGGCGCGCGAGCGACTGCGGCACGATCACGATGCCCAGACCGGCCGCCACCGAGGCCAGCAGCTCCGAGATCGCCTCGTCTGCAACCCGCGGCTCCTCCGCAAGCTCGGCGAGGGTGACTGCCTCGAACAGGGCGACGGGATGTTCCTTGGGCACCACGACGACCGCCAACTCGGCGTAAAGGGGTATGACGTGCAACCCCTCGCGCGTGACCGGCAACCGTACAAAACTCATCTGCGCGCGACCCTCGTGCAACACCGTGGTCTGCTCGGGGTCGGTCACACCGAGCAGCTCGAGCCGGCACGCGGGGCGCCGCTCGGCCCAAATCCGCGCCCACTTGCTCACAGTGACACCGGGAACGTAGGCGACGGTGAAGGTCTCGCCACCCATGTTTCTCCCTCGGTTGGGACCGTCAAGGCTACGGATAGGCTGGCGGAGTGAGCGCCGCGAAGAAGCAGCAAACCATGAAGCCGCTGACCGCGGCTACCAAGCTCGAGATCTACCTGCCCGCGGCGCCGGAAGCTTTCCAGAACGGGCCCGTCTCCCGCACCGAGCTGGCCGCGCTGCAGGAAAACCCGCCGGAGTGGTTGGTGACGCTACGGCGGGAAGGACCGCATCCCCGGCCAGTGGTGGCTCGCAAGCTGGGGATCTCCAACTCGGGCCTGGCCCGCTGTGGAGTCACCGAAGCATTGACCACGGCCGCGATCAATCAGCTGCTGGCCGACCCCCCGGATTGGCTCGTCGCGGAGCGGAAGATCCAGGCCGAGGTGCGCGCCCAAACACGATGAGCGCGGCGAGGAATAGCCCCGCAGCCACGCACAGCCCGGCCCGCGCGCCATTCGCCACACCTCAGGGGTTGAGTCGCACACCGGTGACGGCCGCGGACCGCGGTGAAACTGGGCCCGTCCCAACAGCCCTCCACCCATTACCTCGAGCACTCACAGGCCGAACAGATGGAAGAACTGGGCGAACTGGATGAGGTAGCCGGACACCACCTGGAAGAAGTTCGGGGCCGCGGCGACGTCGACGGGGACGCCTCCGGCCGAGGGCGCGTAGCTGCCGTCCCCGTCGTAGGTCGCGGTGATGGTGTGCACGCCGGCAGAAGCAAAGCCGGTGAGACACGTTGCGCTACCGGCAACGAGAGGTCTCGCGGAGCACCCGGCCAGGGGGGTTGCTCCGTCGCTGAAGGACACTGTCCCACTCGCGGCGGCCGGGGCGACGGCGGCAAACGCGACCCCTGGCACACCAACCGCGGCGTTCAGGACGGATGCCTTCGTCGTCGTTGGCTGGGGATTGCCGGCCAAGGCGAGGTAGCTGGCCGCGCGGTCGCGAAGGCTTCCCAGGTACGTGTACCCGACGTCGCCGGGACACGCGGTGATGTCGACGTCGCGGTGGCCCATCAGCTGCGGAACGGTGACCACCGTCCCCTCGGTGAACTGGGTGTAGCTGCCGCCCCCGGACGTGAGCTGGGTGCTGCCGTGTGGGTCCAGCCCCCAGATGCCCGACTGCCACGCAAGATAACGGGCAACGGAGTTCAACTCCGGTTCGGTCGGAGCGATGCTCGTGTAGTCGCCCATCATCGAAACCCCGACGGTGCCGGTGTTGAATCCGCCGGCGTGGGCACCGATCACGGCCTTGTCCACACCGCCTGCAGCGCCCTCGAAGATCTGGCCGTACTTGTCCACCAACGCGTTGTAGCCGATGTCGCACCAGTCGAGGGTCTGCGCGTGATAGGCGTAGATGCCCCGCACGATGCTCGCGGACTGCTCGGGGGTGTAGTCGTTGCTGCCATCGGTGTGGTGCACCACCGCCGCATGCACGCGGTCCGCGTACTCCGGTTGCGAGCAGTGCAGGCTCTCGTCTGGCCCCCAGGCGGCTCGACTGATGATCGTCGGCATACGGACTGCCGCAGCGCTCATGCCTGTGGGCTGCACGCCTGCGCCGGTGGGTGTTGGCCGTTCGTCGGGCGCCAGCACCACCAGCGTCACCTGGGCCGAGTCCGCCGTGGACGCCTGCACTTGCAGAGCGTTGGTGTGGCCAACAAACACCGGGTCGGTCGCGGTCGCCGCGGCGTCGCCGTCCCCAGCGGCGTCCATGGGGGACAGGCTGTACCACGGGCCCCAGGTGCCGTTGGCCTGCTGTGCCCGCACGTGCATTTCCGCTGGTGTCGCCGCCGTCCACCTGATCGCTGCCATGGAGAACGGGGCGGGACGAGCGAACTCCCGGACCGCCGGACCGGCACTGCCCGCTGCCGAGGCCACCACCCGACCGGGAACGGAGGGTGCGCCCGCGCCATCGGTTGCGGCGGGCAAGTTCGACAACGGCACTTGTTCCACCGCGGTGGGCGTCACCGCCGGCGAGCTCACCGTGGCAGCGACACCGATCGCAGGAACCATGGCGGCCGCCGGGATGACGACGACCGCGGTGAATAGGCCAAGCATCGTGAATCGGCGCATCGTGACTGCTCTCAGGTGGGTGCGGGACCGGAATCTGCCTGCCATCATCCAGGACGGGTGCAGACTTCCCTACCGCAACGCTAGATCTCCAGCCCTAGCAGCGCGTTCTCGACCACCTCGGGCAACCCCGGGTGGATCCAGTACTGGCCGTGCGCCATGTCCTGCGCCGACAGGCCGAAGCTCATCGCCTGGATCAGCGGTTGGATGACGGTGGAGGCCTGTGCGCCCATCACGTGTGCGCCCAACAGCCGGCCGGTACCGCGCTCGGCGATCACCTTGCATAGCCCCTCGACATCCTCCATCGCCCAGCCGTAGGCCACGTCGCCGTAGGCCTGCACCTTCACCGTGACGTCGAAGCCCTGCTCTCGAGCGGACTGTTCGGTGAGCCCGACAGTGGCGATCTGGGGGTCGGTGAACACCGCGGCGGGCACGAAGCGGTGGTTGCTGGCGCGCAACGCCTCGGGGTTCAGCAGGTTGTGCTGCACGACGCGCTGCTCGTGGTTCGCGACGTGCTTGAGCTGGAACGGCGAGCTGACGTCACCGAGTGCGTAGAAGCCCTCGACCACGTCACCGGCGGGGGACAGTGCACGCTGGTAGGGGTCCACCATCACCCGACCGTCCGCGTGCAGGCCCACCCCGGCGGCACCGACCTGCAGGCGCTCGCCGTTGGAGCGCCGCCCCGCCGCGACCAACAGAGCATCCCCACGCACCGTCGAGCCGTCGGTGAGCTGGACGGTGATGTCACCGGCACGACCGCTGACGGACGCGACACCGAGACCGAGGTGCACGTCCCACTTCTGCTGGGCCAGTGCGGTGAAGCGCTCGGCGATGTCGCTGTCCTGCTGACGCAGCAGCAGCTCGCTGCGTCCGAGCACCGACACCTCGCTGCCCAGAGCGGAGAACACGTGCGCGAACTCCGCGGCGATGTACCCGCCGCCGATGATGATGAGGTGCTGCGGCAGCTCGGGCAGCCGCATCACGTCCTCGTTGGTGTAGTACGGGACGCCGCCCTCGGCCACCTCGGGCGGGATCACCGGGTGCCCGCCCGCGGCGATGACGAAACGGTCCGCGGTGATCGTCTCGCCGGTGCCCGTGTCCAGCTTGTTGGGCCCGGTGAACGTGGCGTGGCCGGTGAATAAGGTGGTGTTCGCGGTGCCCTCGGCGCGGAAGCGCTTGCCACCCGCCGAAATGGGATCGATCCGGCCGAACACGCGGTCCACGACGTCGCTCCACCGCACCTTGTCGATGTGCGCGTCCACCCCAAAATGTTCCGCATGCTGCACCCGCCGCGCCGTGTCCGCGGTGTAGACGAACATCTTGGTGGGGATGCATCCCACGTTGAGGCAAGTACCGCCGAAGACGCCATGCTCCATGATCGCCACATCAAGTGGATCGAACCGGGGGTCGAGAATGCTGTTGCCGGAGCCGCTGCCGATGATGGCCAGGTCGAAGTGGGTCACGACTCTGACGTTACCGGGCGTGAGCGGAATTCTCGGCCAGCGTCAGCAACCAGGTGTCCAGCTCGTCGTACGCCGCCTCTCTGGCCGGGCGGGTGGACAGGAACACGTCGTGGCGAGCCCCCTCGATGGGCACGGTCATGGTGCGGTCGCCGAGACAGCCAGCCCAGCGGGCGATCTGCGCGACATCCAGCACCGCATCAGCGATGTCGACCTCGGGACGGTGTTCCCTGGCGAAGTGGCTGCGGGCCGAGCGCAGCAGCAGCGATGGACAGCCGACGTCCAATCCGCGGTGCAACCGGGCCTGGGCCTTGCGCACTGCCCGGAGCCAACCGAAGCGAGCAGGAAAGCCCCCCAACGGTTTCCACGTCAGGTCGTAGGTCCACTCGCCCTTGCCGCTGGAATGCAGGCTGGTGCCGTACGAGTCGCCGCCGCCGCCGACGGGGATGACCCGCTTCGGCACCAACTTGCCCGCCAGGTTGATGACCGCGGTCCCGAGCAGGCTGCGGTGGTAGGCGGGCCCCTGCAGATCGAACCACGGGCTGTTCAGCAGCAAGCCGTCCACTGGGCCCGATCCTGCTGGGCCCGATCCTGCTGGGCGCAAGCGATCCAGCCACAGCGGGACGATCAGACCACCGGTGGAGTGCGCGCCGATCACCACCGGTCCCGGGGGATGCGCGGCGCGCACGATCGCCAGCGCCTCATTCAGCTCGGTGTCATACAGGGAGAGGTCGCTGACAAAGTGCGGCGTCTGCCCCGCCCTGATGGAGCGCCCGCACTTGCGCAGGTCCAATGCGTAGAAGGCAAAGCCCTGGGCCACCAGGTGTTCGGCCATCCCGACTTGAAAGAAATAGTCGGTGTAGCCATGCACGTGCAGGAACGCCCCGCGAGTACCTGGCCTGCAGTGCCGCACCAGCGTCGCCACCACGTCGCCTTCACCGTCGGGGTCGGCCCCCAGTGGCAGCACCAGCTGCTGGTAGTCCGCACCAAGGATGTCGGGCAGCCAATCGCTCATGGCCAGTGACTCTAGGGTGCGATGTGATAGGCACTTCGGGTGAACCTTGCCGTGCGCCGCTCGTGGTCGGCAGACCTCGACAACGCCACCCTGTACGCCTTGCTCGCCCTGCGGGTGGAGATTTTTGTGGTCGAGCAGAATTGCCCTTACCCGGAGCTCGACGGGTTGGACCTGCTGCCCGACACCCGTCACCTGTGGTTGGCCGGCGATGGGAAGGTGGTGTGCACCCTACGACTCATGCAGCTTGACCGCGAGCGGCCCGACTTCCGCATCGGCCGGCTCTGCACCGCGAAAGTGGCACGCGGCCAGGGGCTTGCGCGACGGCTGATGCACACCGCGCTGGCCGAGGTCGGTGCGGCGCCGTGCCGGGTGCACGCACAGTCGCACCTGGCCGGCTTCTACGGCGACCTCGGTTTCGCCCGGGACGGCGAGGAGTTCACCGAGGACGGCATTCCGCACGTCCCGATGCTGCGCGCAGGCCGGTAGCGGCGGTCTGCAAGGATCAACGCACCAGATACGAGGTGCGAGCAGGGAAGCCGGTGTGACTCCGGCGCGGTCCCGCCACTGTGAGGGCTAACCACCCGAGCCAGGTCACTGCCGCCGCCTCGTTGCCGCAGCAACCACGGGCGTGGACACCCGAGGAAGTGATGGGTGGGGCGTGTCAGCCACCGAGCTCGAAGCACCCGGATACCCGTTCTCGGCCGTCGTCGGCCAGGACCAGCTGCGCTTGGCGCTGTTGCTGTGTGCGGTGCACCCCGGGATCGGGGGTGTGTTGGTACGCGGCGAGAAGGGCACCGCCAAGTCCACCATGGTCCGCGCGCTGGCTGCCCTGTTGCCCGCCGAGAACGGTCGTCCGGGACGGCTGGTGGAGCTGCCTGTCGGCGCCACCGAGGACCGCGTGGTCGGCTCGCTGGACCTGGAAAAGGTGCTGCAGAACGGCCAACGTGCCTTCCAGCCCGGGCTACTTGCGGCCGCCCACAAGGGTGTGCTCTACGTCGACGAGGTGAACCTGCTGCACGACCACCTGGTGGACGTGTTGCTGGACGCGGCCGCGATGGGGCGCGCCCACATCGAGCGGGACGGGATCTCCCACTCGCATCCCGCGAAGTTCGTGCTGGTGGGCACCATGAACCCGGAGGAAGGCGAGCTGCGGCCCCAGCTGCTGGACCGCTTCGGTCTCGCCGTGGACGTCGCCGCCTCCCGGGAGGTGGACACCCGGGTCGAGGTGATCCGCCGGCGCCTGGCCTACGAGGACGACGGCGTCGCGTTCGGGGAACGGTTCGGCTCCGAGGATGCTGCGCTGGCTCTCCAGATCGTGGACGCACGCGAGCGTCTGCCCGCGGTGGAGCTGCCGGAGACCGAGCTACGCCGGATTGCCGCGTTGTGCGCGGCTTTCGACGTGGACGGGATGCGCGCAGACCTGGTGCTGGCGCGCACTGCGTTGGCGCACGCGGCGTGGCGTGGGTCCGACGTGGTGCAGGAGACCGATGTGCGGATGGCCGCGGAACTAGCTCTGCCGCACCGCAAGCGTAGGGACCCCTTCGACGAGCCGGGGCTGGACTCAGAACAGCTCGACCACGCCATGCGCGACGCCGCGGAGCAGGCCGAGCCGCCAGAGCCACCGGAGGACGACCCTTCCGGCGGTGGGCAGGCCGATCCGACTCCCGACGAGGGTGACGAGCCGCCGGACAGCCCTGCTCCGGAGCCGAGTCCGCAGCAACAGGCGCCTGAGCAAGGCACCTCGGGTCAGCCGGGCGCGCAGTTCCGTACCCGGCTGCTGGAGATCCCCGGACTCGGCGAGGGTGCCCCGGGCCGTCGGTCGCGCTCACGGTCGGACACCGGGCGCACCGTTCGGTCCTCCTCGACGCAAGGCCGGGGGCTGCACCTCCTGGGCACCGTGCTCGCCGCCGCACCGCAGCAGCAACACCGCGGCCGGATCGACGGTCCGATAGCTCTCGCGCCGCAGGATCTCCGGCATTCGGTGCGCGAGGGCCGCGAAGGCAACTTGGTCCTGTTCGTGGTGGATGCCTCCGGGTCAATGGCGGCCCGCGATCGACTCTCCGCGGTCACCGGTGCGGCGATGTCCCTGCTGCGCGATGCTTATCAGCGTCGCGACAAGGTCGGCGTGATCGTGGTGCGGGGTAGCTCGGCTGAGCTGGTGCTGCCGCCCACCACCTCGGTGTACATCGCAGCTCGCCGTTTGGCCAGCATGCGCACCGGCGGCAAGACACCGTTGGCCACGGGGTTGCTCCGCGCCAAGGCGGTGTTGGCCGCTGAGCGCGTGCGCGACCCACAACGCCGTCCCCTGTTGGTGCTGCTGACCGATGGCCGCGCGACCGGCGGGGACAATCCAGTGGCTAAGGCGCAACGGGCGGCGGGGTTGCTCGCGGCCGACGGGACGGCAGGCGTGGTGATCGACTGCGAGTCCGGGATGGTGCGCCTCGGGTTGGCAAGCGCGCTCGCCGAGGCGCTGGGCGCCGCATGCGTGCGCCTGGAAGAATTGTCCGCCGAGCAGGTCGCCGGCACCGTCCGCGCTCTGCGCGCGGCCTGAGCCACGAGGGAGTACGCATGCCGCAAGGAGTACCCACCACTGTTCCGGCCGACGGGCTGACCACCCGACAACGCCGCAACGGGCCGTTGTTGGTCGTGCACACAGGGGAGATGAAGGGAAAGTCAACTGCCGCTTTCGGTCTGGCGCTGCGCGCGTGGAATCAGGGCTTTCCCATCGGTGTCTTCCAGTTCGTCAAGAGCGCCAAGTGGAAGGTCGGCGAGGAGCAGGCCTTCCGCGCGCTCGGCCAGGTGCACAGCGACACCGGCGTCGGGGCACCGGTGGAGTGGCACAAGATGGGCGAGGGTTGGTCGTGGAGCCGCAAGCACGGCACCGAGGAGGACCACGCCGCCGCAGCCCAGGAGGGCTGGGCGGAGATCAGTCGCTGCCTCGCGGCGGAGAAGTACGGCCTCTATGTGCTGGACGAGTTCACCTACCCCCTGCACTGGGGCTGGATCGACACCTCCGAGGTGGTGCGGACGCTGCGTGATCGCCCCGGCCACCAGCACGTCGTCATCACCGGACGCAACGCGCCGACGCAGCTGATCGACGCGGCGGATCTCGTGGTGGAGATGACCAAGATCAAGCACCCGATGGATGCCGGACGTAAGGGGCAGCGGGGTATCGAGTGGTAGCACCCGGAATCGTGATTGCCGCCCCCGCATCGGGCAGCGGCAAGACCACGGTGGCGACGGGGCTGATCGGCGCCCTGCGCGCGGCGGGGCACCGGGTCGCGCCGTTCAAGGTTGGTCCGGACTACGTCGACCCCGGCTACCACACCCTCGCGGCGGGGCGCCCAGGCCGCAACCTCGACCCGGTACTGGCGGGTGAGCACCGTATCGGCCCGCTCTACGCCCACGGCAGCACCGGCTGCGACGTGGCGGTGGTGGAGGGCGTGATGGGGCTGTTCGACGGGCGCAGTGGCGGAGGCGCGTCCGGCCCGGGGCACGGGTCGACCGCGCACGTCGCCGCCCTGCTCGGCGCGCCGGTCATCCTGGTCGTGGACGCGCGGGGCCAGGCCCGCAGCATCGCTGCCCTGTTGCACGGCTTCGCCACCTTCGACCCCTCGGTGCGTCTGGCCGGGGTGGTGCTCAACCGGGTGGGCTCCGCCCGTCACGAAGAAATTTTGCGCGACGCCTGCGCGGACGCCGGGCTCACCGTGCTCGGTGCGCTGCCCCGCCATCGGGAGCTTGCGGTGCCCTCGCGCCACCTCGGTCTGGTCACCGCAGTCGAGCACGGCACAGCGGCGACCTGTGCGGTCACCGCCATGACGGATCTGGTGGCCCAGCACCTCGACCTCGCCGCCGTGCGCGCTTTGGCCGCCACGACTGTCACGACCGCCGCGTGGAATCCGGCGGACGTGGTGGGTCAGGCGGCCACGAACAGACCGGTGGTAGCCGTCGCCGGGGGCGGTGCGTTCACCTTCGGCTACGCCGAGCACGTGGAGCTCTTGGCCGCTGCCGGTGCTCAGGTGGTGACCGTAGATCCTTTGCACGACAAGGCATTACCGGAGCATACCCGCGGGCTGGTGTTGCCGGGTGGTTTCCCGGAGGAGCATGCGGCGGCGCTGGCGGACAACACCGGACTGCTGCACGCGGTGCGAGCCCTGGCGGAAACCGGTGCGCCTGTACACGCCGAGTGCGGCGGCCTGTTGTACCTGGCGCGCGAGCTTGAGGGGCATCGTCTGGCGGCGGTGCTGGACGCCGTCGGTGAGTTCAGTCCACGGCTGACCCTGGGATACCGCGAGGCCGTGGCGTTGTCCGACTCGGCGCTGCACCGGGCGGGGGAGCGGGTGAGCGGGCACGAGTTCCACCGAACGGTGGTGCGACCCGCAGCAGGGGCGGCGAAGGCGTGGGGTTGGTCGGGCAGCACAGAAGGCTACGTGCAGGCCGGCGTACATGCCTCCTACCTGCACACCCACCCGGCTGGCGCGCCGAAGGCGGTGGCCCGGTTTGTCGCGGCATGTGCCCGATGAGCGTCACGGTGATCGGCCTCGACGGGGCCGCGCTCACCCCGGATGCCGCCCGATGCCTCGGCGCGGCGACGCTGGTCGTCGGCGGCAGCCGCAATCTGTCCGCTGTGGACCTGCCGAGCAACTGTCGGCGAATTGTCTTGGGCACCTTGGCGCCTGCGGTGCAGGCACTCCACGCCCATGACGGCCTCGCGGTGGTGCTGGCTTCGGGTGACCCCGGTTTCTTCGGTATCGTGCGAACACTGCGGGAAAACGGCATCCAGCCGCGGGTGCTGCCTGCGGTGTCCAGTGTGCAGCGCGCGTTCGCGGCCATCGGACGGTCCTGGGACGACGTGAGCGTGGTCAGCGCCCATGGCCGCGACCTACGCCAGGCAGCCAATGTGTGTCGGGCCCGGGCCGCAGTCGCAGTCCTCACCGCCCCCGGTGCCGGGCCGGCGGAGCTGGCTGTGGCGCTGCAGGGCTGGGAGCGGACGTTGGTGATTGCCGAGGATCTGGGTGGCCCGGATGAGCGGATCAGCGTGGTGAGCCGGGACGAGGCCGCGGCTGGAGCGTGGCGCGAGCCCAACGTGGTGCTGTGTTTGACGTTCCCGGACGTCACCCCGCCGCTCGGCTGGGTCTCCGGCGGCGAACGCCCGCCCCCGCCCGCGCACATTGACCCGGAGGTGGTGGCCAGTATCTGCGTGCATCTCGATCCCCGTCCGGGACAGTTGGTGTGGGCGATCGGGGCGCGTGCACCCGCGGTAGCCGCCGGCTGCGTACACCACGGTGCGGCCGCGCTGCTCGCGTCTTCCGGCCCCGTCATCCCGGAGGATCTGGGTGCGGCCGCTGTCGGTGTCCGGGTGGTGCACGAAGGGGTCACCGCGTCACTGCCGGAGCCCGATGCCATCTACCTCGGCCGTGCCGATCCTGCGCTGTTGCCCATCTGCGCGTCGAGCATTGCCCGCCGCGTGGTAATCGCCCTCAACGACGCAGAGAGCCTGGACCGGACCCGCGCCGTGCTGCAGGGCACCGGGTTCGCCGTGCAGGTTCGTCAGGTAGCGGTCTCCGAGGTGGGTTCTGAGTTCAGCGACGAACCGCTGGCGCGCATGGTCGCAACACTGCTGGTGGCCACCCGCTGAGTCGGCCGAACGGTGTCGGATGTCGAGCACGATCACCGTGTGGTCGGTGTCGTCGATCTCGTACAGCACCCGCCGGCTGCGACCGAGACGGGCACTGTGAATACCAGCGAGCTCCTCGCCCAGGGGTCTACCGAGTCGCTGGGGGTTGGCTAGCAGGGGGCCGGTAATGAACTCGGCTGCCGCCTCGGCGACTTCAGGCGGCAGCCGATCGGCGAGGGCCCGGCGAGTGGGGGATGCGGTCCCCAGCTCTTACGGGCCGGTCACGAGGCGTGACGGCCTTTGACCAGAACACGGACGGCTTCGGCCCATACCCGCGCCGGTGACCGGAGTCACACCAGGACATCACATGATCGACACAACATCGTTACCGTTGCGCACCGTTGCGCAGTCGCGAGCGGGGCTATCGTTCCTGCGAGCCTCGGCCGCACCCGGTCGTAGGCGTTCAACCCGGGCACGAGACCGGTGCGGCGGGCAAAGTCATCACTCGAGAGGAATCCAGGGATGCGGGTAAGACGGTGTGCGACGATTGTTGCCCTCCCGGTGGCGGCAGTGATGCTCGTCGCGGGATGCAGCAGCAGCAGCGGTGGTAGCAGCGGCAGCGGGGGAAGCAGTAACGCAAACGGCGCCATCACCATCGACGGCATCCAGCCGCAGAACCCGTTGATTCCGTCCAACACCAACGAGGACGGTGGTCACCGCGTCGTCGAGGCCGTCTTCTCGCACCTGGTGAACTTCAATGTCGATACGGCGAAGCCGGAGATGAACACGGCCGAGTCGATCACCACCACCGACGCCAAGAACTACGACATCAAGCTCAAGCCCGGTTGGAACTTCCAGGACGGCACGCCGGCGGATGCGCAGAGCTACGTCGACGCGTGGAACTGGGCGGCCTACGCGCCGAACGGCGCACTGAACTCCAGCTTCTTCGCCCCGATCGCGGGGTATGACGCTGTGAGCCCCTCTGCGCCCAAGGGCAGCCCCAAGGGCACCAAGCCACCGGCGCCCACCGCCAAGACGATGAGCGGTCTGAAGGTGGTCAGCCCCACCGAGTTCACCGTCGAGCTCAGCGCGCCGTACAGCCCGTTCGAGTCCGAGCTCGGCTACTACGGGTTCGACCCGCTGCCCAAGGTCTTCTTCCAGGACCCGGAGAAGTTCGGTCGCAACCCGATCGGCAACGGGCCGTTCAAGTTCGTCGAGTGGAACGACAACGCCGACATCAAGGTCACCCGCTGGGACGACTTCAAGGGCACCAAGCCCAAGGTCAAGGACGTCACCTACAAGATCTATCAGGACCAGAACGCCGCCTACGCCGATCTCACCTCGGGCAACCTCGACTTCCAGCAGACGATCCCGACCGCGGACGTGGCCGGGGACAAGTTCAAGACCGACCTCAACAACCGCACGATCGGTAAGCCGACGCTGCAGTACGACCAGATCCAGTTTCCGCTGTACGACCCGCAGTTCCAGAGCGCCGATCTGCGCAAGGCGATCTCCATGGCGATCGACCGCAACCAGATCACCAAGGTAATTTACAGCGGCACCAGGACCCCCATGAGCTCGTTCACCGCCCCGGGCATCGACGGGTATAAGGCGGGAACCTGCGGCGAGAACTGCGTCTACGACCCCGCGAAGGCCAAGGCCGCGCTCGGCAAGGCCGGCGGCTTCCAGGGCGATCTCACGCTGAATTACAACGCAGACGGTGACCACAAGGGTTGGACCGAGGCGGCGTGCAACAGCATCAAGTCGGCCCTTGGGATCAACTGCGTGGCCACCCCCTTCCCGACCTTCGCCGCCTTCCGCACGCAGATCACCAGCAAGAAGATGACCGGTATGTACCGCTCCGGCTGGCAGTACGACTACCCGAACATCGAGGACGGTCTGACCCCGATCTTCGGCACCGGGGGGTCGTCCAACAACGGCGGTTACTCCAACCCCGCTTTCGATGCCGCGCTGACGAAGGCAGCGGCAATCAGCAACGTCGATCAGTCCAACGCCGCCTACGCGGACGCCGAGCCGCTGCTGGCTGCTGACATGCCCGACATCCCGCTGTGGAGTTACACCCAGCAGTCCGGGTACTCGGAGAAGGTCGGCAACGTCAAGGTCGACGCTTTCGGCTTCCTGGACCTGACGAACATCACCGCCAACAGCTGACGCCCACGTAGGTCGGCTCGCCGCAACAGGCGAGCCGACCAACGTGCGCCCGAGTGCTCACCGGCGCCGGGTCCCGTCCACCGTGACGACGGACAGCATTGTGATGCGCCGTCACTGTTCCTGAGCGGAGGTCTCATGGGCCGTTACATTCTTCGGCGTCTGCTCCAAATGATTCCTGTTTTCTTGGGTACGACGTTCCTCCTCTATTATCTGGTCTACTCAGTTCCGGGTGATCCTTTCGCGGGCAAGTGCGGGGACCGAGCGTGCCCGCCGGCGTTCGTCGCCAAGCTCACCAAAGACTTCAACCTGAACGACAACGTGTTTCTGCAATACGTCAAGTATCTGAACAACCTGCTACACGGAAATTTCGGTTCCACGTACTCGGGCCGCCCCATCAGCGACATCATCCTGACGTCTTACCCGGTGACTATTAAGCTCGCCGTCATCGCGCTCCTCATCGAGATCATTTTCGGTATCTCGGCGGGGGTGCTCACCGGGCTCGGCCGCAAGAGCTTCGTCGACAACCTAGTGCTGATCTCGACCCTGCTGCTGATCTCGCTGCCGGTGTTTGTCACCGGGTTCGTGCTCCAATACCTGCTGGGCGTCAAGTGGGGCATCGTCTCACCGACCGTTTCGGCCAAAGCCCTGGTGCAGGAACTGATCGTGCCTGCGTTCGTGTTGGCCAGCCTGTCGTTGGCCTACGCCACCCGAATCACCCGAACCTCCATCGTGGAGAACCGGCGGGCTGACTACGTGCGCACCGCAGTGGCGAAGGGCCTGCCGCAGCGCCGGGTGATCGGCGTTCACCTGCTCCGAAACTCGCTGATACCGGCGGTGACCTTTTTCGGCACCGACCTCGGTGCGTTGATGGGCGGCGCGATCGTCACCGAGGGCATCTTCAACATCAACGGTATCGGGCGGCAGGTATACCGGGCAGTGACAGTCAAGGAGGGTGGAACCGTGACAGGGCTCGTCGTCCTGCTCGTCCTCGTGTACTTGGTGATGAACTTGATCGTCGACATTCTTTATGCCCTACTCGACCCGAGGATCCGTTATGAGTGAGCCCACGCTGATCGCCGAGTCCACCGGCGGCCCGGATGCCAACCCGGAGGGCATGACGGCAGCGGGTGGCCAGCTTCCTGAGCGCATCGGCAGCCTCGCCTCGGATGCCTGGCGGGATCTGCGTCGCAGCCCCCTGTTCATTGCCGCCGCGGTCTTGATCATTCTCGTCATTCTGATCTCGCTTTTTCCCGGCCTGTTTACCCATACCGACCCGCTGGCCTCGGACTTGAACAAGAGTGATCAGGGACCGTCGGCGCAGGCGTGGTTCGGCTATGACCTGCAAGGCCACGACGTGTACTCCCGTGTCATCTACGGCGCGCGGTACTCGGTGATCGTCGGGATCATGGCCACCTTGGGAACCACGCTGATCGGCGTCACCGTGGGAATCACCGCCGCCTACTACGGGCGGTGGCTGGACGGTCTGCTCTCGAGGATCGGCGACGTGTTTCTCGGCATCCCGTTCCTGCTCGGCGCGATCGTCATCCTCACCACGTTCACCGTCACCAGCACAGTGGGCATCGTGTCGCTCGTCGTCCTCTCATTGGTAGTGCTCGGCTGGCCGGTACCCATGCGCGTGATGCGCTCCTCGATGATCCAGGCCAAGCAGGCGGATTACGTGGCCGCGGCCCGCTCGATGGGTGCGGGCACCGGCAGGATCGTGCTGCGCCACCTGCTGCCTAACTGCCTTGCCCCGACCCTGGTGTATGCGACGATCTCGCTCGGTGCCTTCATCGGCGCGGAGGCAACGTTGTCCTACCTAGGCATCGGTCTGCACGCGCCGGTGGTGTCCTGGGGCGTGATGATCTCCGACGCGCAATCCCGCCTGCGTGATGCGCCCTTCGCGTTGCTGTTCCCGGCCGCATTCCTCTCGGTCACCGTGCTCGCGTTCGTGATGCTCGGCGATGCGGTACGCCAGGCACTCGACCCGAAGCTGCGTTAGGAGACTCGTGTTTACCAAACGCACGAAGCAAGCCACCGCCAAAGACGTACCGTCACGCACCGAGGAGGCGCCGCTGCACCCCACCGTGGCAGCGGACGGAGCAGGCGCCCTGCTGGATGTTCGGGACCTGCACGTGGAGTTCCGCACCCGCGACGGGGTGGCCAATGTGCTCAACGGCGTCTCCTACGATGTCCAGGCGGGCGAGACCCTCGCCGTGCTCGGCGAGTCCGGTTCGGGCAAGAGCGTGACCGCGCAGACCGTGATGGGCATTCTCGACATGCCGCCCGGTGTGATCACCGGCGGCGAGGTGCGCTTTCACGGTCAGGACATGCTGACCATGACCGCCGAGCAGCGCCGGATGATCCGCGGCGACGGCATCGCCATGGTCTTCCAGGACGCGCTATCTGCCCTCAACCCGGTGTTCAGCGTTGGCTTCCAGATCGCCGAGCAATTCCGGATCCGGCGCGGGATGAGCCGCAAGGACTCCACCGCCCGCGCCGTCGAGCTGCTGGACCAGGTGCAGATTCCCAACGCCAAAGGCCGGGTGAAGGAGTATCCGCACCAATTCTCCGGCGGGATGCGCCAGCGGGTGATGATCGCGATGTCCCTGGCGCTGGACCCGGAACTGCTTATCGCCGACGAGCCGACCACCGCGCTGGACGTCACGGTGCAAGCGCAGATCATGGACCTGCTCAAGGAGATCCAGGCCGAGCGGCACATGGGCCTGATCCTGATCACCCACGACCTCGGTGTGGTCGCCGACGTGGCCGACAAGATCGCCGTGATGTACGCCGGACGCATCGTGGAGCAGGCCGAGGTGCACGACCTGTACGCCAACCCCTGCCACCCGTACACGGTGGCGCTACTGGAGTCGATTCCCCGGGTCGACCTCAAGGGTCAGCAGTTGGTGAGCATCGCCGGTCTGCCGCCCAACCTGATGCACATTCCCCCGGGCTGCGCATTCCACCCCCGATGCCGGATGGCCCAGGACATCTGCACGGAGAAGGTGCCGCCCCTGCTCGAGCTCGGCGGGGTGCGCTCCAGCGCCTGCCTGTTCGCCGAGGATCTCTACCAGCGTGAGGACGTGTCGCACCATGGCTGACCTGTCGAAGAAGGGGGAGACCCTGCTGGAGGTCCACGACCTGGTGAAGCACTACCCCGTCACCCAGGGCATCCTGTTCAAGCGCACGATCGGCCAGGTCCGTGCGGTCGACGGGTTGAGCTTCGACCTGAGCTCGGGGGAGACGCTGGGGGTGGTCGGCGAGTCCGGTTGCGGCAAGTCCACCCTGGCCAAGGTGCTCATGCGGCTGGAACCAGCCACCTCCGGGCAGGTGCTCTTCGAGGGCGAGGACATCCTCAAGCTCAAAGGTGCCGCGCTGCGCAGAATGCGGCGCAAGGTGCAGATGGTCTTCCAGGACCCCTACACCTCGCTCAACCCGCGAATGACCGTGGGCGACATCATCGGCGAACCCTTCGAGATCCACTCCGAGGTGGCGCCGAAGAAGTCCCGGCGTAAGGCCGTGCAAGACCTGCTCGACGTGGTGGGGCTCAACCCGGAGTACATCAACCGCTACCCGCACCAGTTCTCCGGCGGGCAACGCCAGCGCATCGGGATCGCCCGCTCGCTGGCGCTCAAACCGGACCTCATCATCTGCGACGAGCCGGTGTCCGCGCTGGATGTGTCCATCCAGGCGCAGGTGATGAACCTGCTCGGCGAGCTGAAGCAGGAGTTCGGGCTCTCCTACATCTTCATCGCCCACGACCTCTCGGTGGTGCGACACCTCTCCGACCGCGTCGCGGTGATGTACTTGGGCAAACTCGTGGAGGTCGGCACCGACAGCGAGATCTACCGGCAGGCGTCGCACCCCTACACCCAAGCGTTGCTGTCGGCGGTTCCGGTGCCCGACCCCACCGCGCGGGAGCGCAAGGCCGTCATCCGGCTGGAAGGCGACCCACCCAGTCCCGTGAACCCGCCGTCGGGCTGCCGCTTCCGAACCCGGTGCTGGAAGGCCCAGGACCGCTGTGCCGAGGAAGTCCCCGAGCTGATCGAACGCCACGGGCACCTCAGCGCCTGCCACTTCGCGGAGCCACGTGAGGTGCTGCACACCTGAGCGGGTTGCTTTGACGCCCACCCCGAGCAGCCGGGATGATGACGGATACCGAGGGAACGAGTGTCTCCCCGCGACGGAGGAGTCGATACGTGCGCACCGATGCGAGCCCCACCGCGGTGCCAGGTGGGTGACGCCCACTTCGCCCCGTACCTGGCGGGGCTCGACCTGCAGGGCAAGCAGGTCATCGTGATCGGCGCAGGATCCGTCGCGCAACGCAGGCTCGGTCGGTTGCTCGCGGCGCGGGCCGACATCGTGGTCGTCTCGCCCGAGGCCACGCCGGCACTCGAAGCCATGGCCACCAACGGCGAGATCCGCTGGGAGCAGCGCGCTTACCTCGACGGAGACCTGGCCGAGGCCTGGTACGTGCTGGCGTGCAGCGACAGTGCGATTGTCAACGCCGCGGTCGTCGCGGAGGCGAGCAGGCGCCGCGTCTTCTGCGTCCGCGCCGACGCCAGCGTGGACGGCACCGCGGTCACCGCGGCGACCACCGAGCACAACGGGCTGACCGTCGGTGTCCTCTCAGGGGGCAATCATCGCCGGTCCGCCGCGGTACGTACCGCGCTGCGCGAGGCACTGCAGACCGGACTCGTCGACGACCACGCCGAACCGACGGCGCCTGGGGTCGCGCTGGTGGGCAGCGGGCCCGGCGCTGCGGACCTCATCACGGTGCGCGGTCGGCGGTTGCTTGCCCAGGCCGACGTCGTGGTCACCGACCGGCTCGGCGCCACGGATCTGCTGGACGAGCTCGATCCGCGGGTACAGGTGATCGACGCCGCGAAGATTCCCTACGGCCGGGCGATGGCACAGGAAGACATCAACGCGGCGCTCATCTCCCACGCCAAGGACGGGAAGTTCGTGGTTCGGCTCAAGGGTGGGGACCCGTACCTGTTCGGCCGCGGCTACGAGGAGGTGCTGGCCTGCGCCGAAGCAGGAGTGGCGGTCACCGTCGTGCCGGGCATCACGAGTGCCTTTGCGGTGCCCGCGGCCGCGGACGTTCCGGTCACCCACCGCGGTATGGCGCACGAGGTGGTGGTGGTATCCGGCCACGTGGCGCCGGATGACCCCCGCTGCCTGGTCGACTGGCCTGCGCTCGGGCGCCTGAGCGGCACCCTGGTGGTAATGATGGCCGTGCGCCGCATCGAGGCCATCGCCGCATCACTGATGAGCAACGGCCGAGCGGGCGACACCCCGGTCAGCGTGATCCAGGAGGGCACCACGCGCACCGAGCGCATCCTGCGCACAACGCTGGAGCGAGTCGCGGTCGATGCGGTGGCTCAAGAGATCCGCCCGCCAGCCATTGTGGTAATCGGCCCGGTGGCGGCGCTGCACGGTGCTCGCCATGACTGACCGTGCGATGGTGGCCGAGGACACCGATCACCGCCCACTGGCCACCTCCGTGTTCGGGCTGGCGATAGTCGTGCTCGGCGCCGTGCAGCTGATGCTGGTGATCGACGGCACCATCATCAACATTGCGTTGCCGCACCTGCAGCAGGATCCCAGGATCGGGCTTTCCGACGCAAACCTGTCGTGGGCGGTCAACGGCTATGCGCTGGCCTTCGGCGGGCTGCTGCTGCTCGGCGGACGCTCGGGTGATGCGCTCGGGCGCCGCCGAATGTTCATCGTCGGTATCGCCGCCTTCACCTTTGCGTCGCTGCTCGGGGCCTGCGCGTGGAACGAGGCGTCGCTCATCGGCGCCCGGGTGCTGCAGGGTGCCGGCGCGGCCATCGCCTCACCCACCGCCCTGGCCTTGGTATCGACAACCTTCGCGCCAGGGCCGGTGCGCAACCGGGCGTTCGGTATCTACGCCGCGATGACCGGCGTCGGAGGAGCGGTGGGCTTGCTGCTCGGCGGTCTGCTCACCGACGTCTCCTGGCGCTGGACCTTCTTCATCAACGTCCCGATCGGCATCGTCGTCCTGGTTCTCGCGCCCCGTGGGCTGCGAACGACCGTGCCGGTGAAGGCGAACTTCGACGTGCGCGGTGCCGCCACCGCGACCGCGGGCTTCGTCGCCCTGGTCTACGGGCTCACCGCCGGAGGACGGGGCTGGCCATGGGTCATCGTCGGGGTAGCGCTGGTGGCACTGTTCGTGTTCCTCGAGTCCAGGACCGAGAACCCGCTCGTCCCGCTGCGCCTGTTCATCGACAAGGATCGCGCGGTCACCTACCTGGCTACCTTCATCGCCGGTGCCTCCCTGTTCGCGATGGCCTACTTCATCAGCCGTTACGTGCAGGAGGTGTTGCACTATTCGGCGCTACGGGCGGGCCTGGCGTTCGTGCCGTTCGCCGTCGCCTCCGCCGTGGCCTCCCAGCTGACCTCGATGCTGGCCTCGCGTGTCAACCCGCGCTGGATCATCGGACCAGGGTCGGTGGTGATGGCCGCCGGATTCCTATGGGCCGCACCGATGAAAGTGGACGCGAGCTATGTCCGGGACCTGCTCGGGCCGACGATTCTGATTGCGTTCGGATTCAGCCTCATGCTGATTCCGCTCACGATGTGCGCGGTGACCAGGGTGGCCTCGCACGATGCGGGCGCCGCTTCGGCCGTGCTGAGCGTGATGCAGCAGCTCGGCGGAGCGATGGGCCTGGGTGCGCTGGCGGCGATCTCCACCAGCGTCACCCGCTCGGCCGGTGACGGAGTCGATCGCAGTCGGGCACTGGCGGACGGCTTCGGTGCGGCGTTCGTGACCTGCGCGATCTTCGTGATCCTCGCGGGCGTCATCTCGGTGGTCGGCCTGCGCACCACGCATCAGGAGCTGGAGTAGCTGCGGGTCAAGCGACTCCGGCGGTGGCTCGCATGAAGGAGTCGATGATGTCGACGACAGCTTCGGGCTCCTGCACATGCGGGTAGTGCCCGACCCCTTCCAGCACGCTGAGGTGGCTCTGCGGCATTGCCTCATGCGTGGCTCGCGCGTGCGCGACGGGAATGATCGGGTCGTGATCGCCCCAGATCAGCTGCATCGGGAGCGACGCGCTGAGGTAGAGGCGGCTGGTTGCGCTCACCGCCTGACCGCCGGGATCGACGACTGAGCGCAGGATGCGCAGAAAGGCCCGGCGCGTGGGTGCGTCGGCCAGCGAGGCGTACGCGCTCCAGGTCTGCTCCGTGTTGGGAGCCCGGACGCCCTTGGACCCGAGCCACGTGCCGAGCGCGTTGCCTGCATCGCGGACGAACGGCGGTGCCAACAGCGGCAGCAACAGCTCGGAGCCGGGCGTCGAAAGCAGCCGCAGCATCCAGCTGACCTCGCGCCCGAGCCCGCCGCTGGAGATGAGCACCAAGCGTTGGCACAGCTGTGGGTACTGATAGGCCAGCTGCAGCGCCACCCCGCCACCCAGGGATTGCCCGACCACGGTGACCCGCTCGATATCCAACTCGCCGAGCAGGTCCCGCAGGGTGGCGGCGTAGCTGCCGAGTGAGTAGTCCCCCCGCGGCTTGTCCGACGCGCCGTGGCCGGGAAGATCCGGGGCGAGCACGCGGTAACGGGTACTCAGCTCGGGCATGACGTAACGCCACGTCGCCGAGCTGCCCGCCATGCCGTGCACCAGCAGGAGCGTCTCGCCTTCACCGGCCAGGCGGTACGCGAGCTCGTCGCCGTGCAGGTTCAGGCGGCTCAGTTCGGTCATGACCTCAGCATATGCACGGTAGTGCAAGATAGTGAACAGTTGTGCACCAACTCACGGCGACACGCTTGGGTGGGTCGCGGTGTAGCGCGCCGGAAACTCGCCGCCGCCGTGGACGGCAAGGTCGGCGCCGCTCACGTAGTCCGACAGCGGGCTGGCCAGGTACAAGCACGCGTTGGCGACGTCGTCGGGCACCGCCATGCGCCCCATCGGGATGGTCTGCGTCACCGCCGCGCCGCCGTCGGCGCCGTAGACCGCCGCGGCACTCTCGGTCCTGACCAGGCCGGTGGTGATGTGATTGACGCGCACCTTTGGCGCCCACTCCAGTGCGAGCGCGCGACTGAGCACCAGCAGACCCGCCTTCGCTGCGGAGTAGGCCGCCGTGCCCGGCTGCGGATCGTGCGCCGACACGCTCCCGATGTTGATGATCGTGCCCCCGTCGGACTGAGCCTGCATCACCCGATTGGCGGCCTGTGCGGCGTAGAACGGGGCCAGCAAATTGAGCGCGACGACCTTGTCGAAGAATCGCGGCGACACCGTTGCCGCATCAGCATCCGGCGATCCCCCCGCGTTGTTGACCAGGACGTCGACGCGCCCCCACCGGTCTACGGCGTGCGCTACAGATGCGTCCACGGCCGCGGGATCGCGGACGTCGGTCGCCAGGAATTGCGCCTTGCCTGACAGCTGTTCGGGCGGCGTCCGACCACAGACCAGGACTTCGGCGCCCGCGGCGAGGAAGCGCTCCGCGATGGTGCGTCCAATCCCCTTGGTGCCGCCCGTCACCACCACGACACGGCGGGTGAAGTCGAGCGGATTTGTGTTGGCCATGGGCATGACCCTACCAAGCGCTTGCTCGGATCGATCGACGACTTCGTGAGGCTTTCGAGGCCGCGTGCCGGCTGTGGCAGGCTTGCCGCGGACCGGTGTCGGCGAGCGAGGTGATGGAAGTGGCTGGGCGCAAGGCAGCGGAGGACGCCGCGGCGATCGTGGCCGAGAGCGAGCACGCACCTGCTTCTTCTACCAGCATCGTGACCCTGCCCAACGCCCTGAGCGTGTTGCGCCTGCTCGGCGTCCCGGTGTTCCTGTACCTGCTGCTCGGCCCGCACGCGGACGGCTGGGCGATTTTGCTGCTCATCGGTAGCGGGATCACCGACTACCTGGACGGTAAGCTGGCCCGGCTGCTGAATCAGACCAGCAAGCTCGGTGCCCTGCTGGATCCGGCGGCCGACCGGCTCTATGTTCTGTCGACCTTGATCGCGTTCGTACTGCGCGACGTCGTGCCCTGGTGGGTGGCGGCGCTGATCATCGGGCGCGACCTGGTCCTGGTGGGGACCGTGCCGTTGTTGCGCAGCCGCGGCTTGGGCGTGCTGCCGGTGCACTACCTCGGCAAGGCCGCCACCTTCTGTCTGCTGTACGCGTTTCCGCTGTTGCTCGCGGCGCGCGGTGACTCCACCTTTGCCACCATCTGTGCGCCCATTGCCTATTCGCTCACCATCTGGGGAACGGGGATGTACCTGTGGGCCGGCGTGCTCTACCTCGTGCAGACCAGGTTCGTCCTGCGGGATCTGCCTCGGCGCTGAACATTCGGTAGGGGTGATCGACACGGTGGCCCGGGCAGGCGGCACACTCACCGTGGAGCAGCCACACAGGTTCGCGTGAGCGCCTCGCGCGCTGCTCGCACACCTCAATACGCTCGGCCGGCAGGCCGCTGAGTCAGGAGTCGATCACCCGTGTCGGATGTACAAATACCCACAGACCGTCGCTACACCGCCGAGCACGAGTGGGTGCAACGCATCGGCGACACCACCATCCGCGTGGGCATCACCGATTTCGCGCAGACCCAGCTCGGCGACGTCGTGTTCGTGCAGCTGCCCGAGGTCGGCGCGGCGCACTCGCTCGGTGTGGCACTCGGCGAGATCGAGTCGACCAAGAGCGTGTCTGACGTGTTTGCGCCGGTGGCGGGCACAGTGCAGGCACGGAACGAGGCGCTGGAAGACGACGCGAGTGTGATCAACTCCGATCCCTACGGCGCCGGGTGGCTCGTCGAGCTGAGGGTCGCCGACGTCGCGACGCTGGAGCAGGCCTGGGGCGAGATGCTCGACGCCCAGGCGTACCGGGCGCTGACCGCGCAAGGCTGAGGGCAGCGCAAGATGGCAGCGCCGCAGGCAGCGTCCAAGCCAGCGCCGCGGTGGTGTTCCTGAGCTCGGATCACGGTACGGTCAGTGCTCACGCTCCTCAGTCATTGGCGGGCTCCATCGGAGAAGGAGAACAGGTGAGTCAGAGCAACGAGCAAGGCGCCCAGGCAGCGGGGTCGTCCGAGACCACCTCGGTTTTCCGGGCCGATTTCCTGGTCGAGATGGAGGGGCAGTCGGGCGCTTCTGCGGAGGCTCCGGTGGCCGGCCTCGAAGCACTTCCCGCGGGTTCTGCGCTCCTCGTCGTCAAGCGCGGACCAAATGCAGGCTCGCGCTTCCTATTGGACCAGGCGATGACCTCGGCGGGGCGGCACCCGGACAGCGACATCTTTCTCGACGACGTGACGGTCAGTCGCAGGCACGCGGAGTTCCGCCAGGACGGTGCGGAGTTCCTGGTGGTCGACGTCGGCAGCCTCAATGGCACCTATGTCAACCGTGAGCCCGTCGACTCGGCCGTGCTGGCCAACGGTGACGAGGTGCAGATCGGCAAGTTCCGCCTGGTTTTCCTGGCGGGCCCGCGCCAGTCCGCCGACGCTGACCGGTCAGCGGGTGCAGACGGACAGTGACCGCAGCCGGCCACTCACCGCGTGGAGGTGTCTCGATCGGAGCGGTACTGGACCAGCTTCGACCGGACTTCCCCGACGTCACCATCTCGAAAATCCGCTTTTTGGAGGCCGAGGGGCTGGTGACCCCGCAGCGCACTCCGGCGGGGTACCGCCAGTTCTCTGGTGCCGACTGCGAGCGGTTGCGGTTTGTGCTCGCCGCTCAGCGTGACCACTACCTACCGCTGAAGGTGATCAAAGAGCAGCTCGACGCTCTTGATCGGGGGATGAAGCCGCTGGCCGTGTTATCGATGCCGCGGGTGCCCCGCTCACTGACGGTCGCCGGGTCAACGGTGAGCGCGGACGACTTTCTGCCGCAGCGCGAGCGTCGGCTCACGCGCGAGCAGCTGCTCGCCCAGTCCGGGGTCGAACCCCAGCTGTTGGCCGAGCTCCAGCAGCACGGACTGTTGCGGGCGGGGTCCGCGGGGTTCTTCGACCCGGATGCGGTGGAGCTGGCCAGGGCGGCCCAGTCGATGGCCGCCTTCGGCATGGAGCCGCGTCATCTGCGGGCCTTTCGCGCGTCGGCCGAGCGTGAGGCGGGACTGGTTGCCCAGATCGCGTCGCCGGTGGCGCGAGGGCGGGACTCCGGCGCGAGCGCACGGGCCGACGAGCTGGTGCGTGAACTCGCGGCCCTTTCGGTGACCATGCATTCGATGCTGGTCAAGTCGGCGCTCAGGGACGCGCTGGGACGGTGAGCCAGGTCCTGGCCGTGTAGCGTCGACAACGTCGGAAAAGACACCTCGGAAAGGCGGTCACGGTGGGCGAGATGCGCGTCGTCGGTATCCGGGTGGAGCTGCCGGCAAACCAGCCGATCCTGTTGCTCCGTGAGTCCGAGGGCGACCGCTACCTGCCGATCTGGATCGGCCAGGGCGAGGCGACGGCCATCGCGTTGGAGCAGCAGGGGGTCAAGCCTGCGCGCCCGATGACGCATGACCTGATGAAGGACGTGATCGGCGCTCTTGGGCGTGAACTCGAGCAGGTGCGGATCACCGACATCCAGGACGGGACGTACTTCGCCGAACTCGTCTTCGACGGTGATCTGCACGTGTCGGCCCGGCCGTCGGACTCGATTGCGCTGGCCTTGCGCAGCGGGGTGCCCATCCACGCTGAGGAGACCGTTCTCACCGAGGCCGGCCTGCTCATCCCGGATGAGCAGGAGGACGAGGTGGAGAAGTTCAAGGAGTTTCTGGACTCGGTCTCGCCGGAAGATTTCGGTGCCGGCGAGGGCTGATCGGCCGGTCTCGCCTCGGTCGCACCCTCTACTGAAGGTTCAGCTTTCCCGCGCGTCGCATTGACCGTGCCGTCCGGCGGACCTACCGTCATCAGGGAATGACACCGGTGGGGTTCCCCGCTGAGCGGACGTTGTTCGGAAGACGTCGTCACGCGGTGGCGACTCGGACCGGGCGATCGAGTAGGGAGTTAGTCCGTGGTTGATGGACCGTACCTGCAGGGCCCGTACGACACTGGGCCTCTCCACAACACCGAGCTCCAGCCCGGCTTGTTCCCCGATGACACGCTGCCCGATGAGCTGGTTGGTTACCGGGTGCCGATCGCCTGCCAGATCGCCGGCATCACCTACCGTCAACTCGACTACTGGGCGCGCACCTCCCTCGTCGTGCCCTCGATCCGCGGCGCCGCGGGTTCGGGTAGCCAGCGTCTCTACTCGTTCAAAGACATCCTCGTGCTCAAGGTCGTCAAGCGACTGCTGGACACCGGTGTGTCTCTGCAGAACATTCGCGTCGCCGTGGAGCATCTGCGCCGCCGTGGCGTCGCCGATCTCGCGCGGATCACGCTTTTCTCCGACGGCACCACGGTCTACGAGTGCACCTCTGCCGAGGAGGTCGTCGACCTGCTTCAAGGTGGCCAGGGCGTGTTCGGGATCGCGGTGAGCGGCGCGATGCGCGAGCTCAGCGGCACCATCGCCGACTTCCCGGCCGAGCGGGCTGATGGTGGCGAGGTGGAGTCTGCGCCCGAGGACGAGCTCGCCTCACGCCGCAAGGAGCGCGGGAGTCGCAAGACCGGCTAGAATAGCCGCTGCGTCGACGTCGCGCGGGAGAGTTCCGACTGCTGGCCACAGCGGTCGGGCGCCGAAGGAGCAGCACCTCCCCGTCAATCTCTCAGGCAGCCAGGACCGCGCGGGCTCCGACGCCTCTGAAGGGCCGACCATCGGCACAGCGACAGAGGGGGAGGGACCACTGACGTCGCTGTTCACCAGCCGGAGGCCCCGTGTACCACTCATCGCTGACCCAGACCTCCCGTACCTTCGCTGACCGCCACATCGGTCCCGATGCCACGGAGCTCACCCGCATGCTCGAGGTCATCGGCGTCGACACGCTAGATGAGCTGGCCACCGCCGCGGTGCCCGCCAGCATTCTCGAAGCGGGGGGTGCCGGACTCGAGGTGCTGCCGGCCGCGGCGTCCGAGCACGAGGCATTGGCCGAGCTTCGGGCGCTGGCCCAGCGGAACACCGTCACGACGTCGATGATCGGTCTCGGCTACTACGACACGCTGACGCCGGCCGTCATCACGCGCAACGTGCTGGAGAACCCGGCGTGGTACACCGCGTACACCCCCTACCAGCCCGAGATCAGCCAGGGACGACTCGAGGCGCTGCTGAACTTTCAGACCATGGTTACCGACGTCACGGGCATGGAGTTGGCCAACTCCTCCATGCTCGACGAGGCGACCGCCGCCGCGGAGGCGATGACCTTGCTGCGCCGGGCAGGCAAGTCCCGCTCGCCGCGGTTCGTGGTCGACGCGGACGTCTTACCGCAGACCCGTGCGGTGTTGGCCACCAGGGCCGAGCCGCTGGGGATCGAGCTGGTGGAGGCCGACCTCGCCGCGGGCGGGTTGCCCGACGGGGAGTTTTTCGGAGTGCTGGCGCAACTGCCCGGTGCCTCCGGTCGCGTGGTCGACCACACCGCGATGATCACCGCTGCGCACGAACGCGGTGCCCTGGTGGCGGTGGCTGCCGACCTACTCGCGCTGTGCCTGCTGACCCCGCCCGGCGAGCAGGGTGCGGACGCCTGCCTCGGCACCTCGCAGCGCTTCGGTGTGCCGATGGGCTTCGGCGGGCCGCACGCCGGGTACCTCGCGGTACGGCAGGGGTTGGCGCGCCAGCTGCCGGGACGACTGGTCGGGGTGTCGGTGGACGCGGACGGCGCACCCGCCTACCGGCTGGCCCTGCAGACCCGCGAGCAGCACATCCGCCGGGAGAAGGCCACCTCCAACATCTGCACCGCCCAGGTCCTGCTGGCCGTGGTCGCGGCGATGTACGCGAGCTACCACGGTGCCGAAGGACTGCGCACCATCGCCGCACGCGTGCACCGCTGCGCGTCGGTGCTGGCCGACGGCCTGCGCGTCGGCGGCGTGGAGGTGGTGCACGGGGCGTTCTTCGACACTGTGCAGGCGCGGGTACCCGGGCGGGCGGCAGAGGTCGTCGCCAACGCCCACTCCGCGGGCATCAGCCTGCGCCTCGTCGACGCGGACCAGCTGAGCATCGCCTGCGACGAGGCCACCACACCCGAGCACCTCAGCACGGTCTGGGCCGCTTTCGGCGTGCCCGACGCACTGGAGACCCACGCACCCGACGCGCTACCTGCCGAGCTGGCGCGCTCCACCGCGTTCCTCACCCACCCGGCGTTCACCAGCCACCATTCCGAGACCTCGATGCTGCGCTACCTGCGCACCCTGTCCGACAAGGACATTGCCTTGGACCGCAGCATGATTCCGTTGGGCAGCTGCACCATGAAGCTCAATGCGACGGCGGAGATGGAACCGATCACCTGGCCAGAGTTCGCCGGACTGCACCCGTTCGCGCCGCGGTCCGACGCGTCGGGGCTGCTGCAGATCGTGTCCGATCTCGAGCAGTGGCTGGTCGCCATCACCGGCTACGACGCGGTGAGCCTGCAACCCAACGCCGGGAGCCAGGGCGAGTACGCCGGACTGCTCGCCATCCGCGCCTACCACCACAGCCGCGGTGATACCCGCCGGGACGTGTGCTTGATCCCGTCCTCGGCGCACGGCACCAACGCCGCGTCGGCGGTGATGGCCGGGATGCGCGTTGTGGTCGTGGCGTGCCGCCCGGATGGCGACGTGGACACCGACGACCTGAAGTCCAAAGTGGACCAGCACGCGGACGTCCTGGCCGCGATCATGGTGACGTACCCGTCGACCCACGGGGTGTATGAGCACCAGATCCGCGAGGTCTGTGAGCTGGTGCACGCGGCGGGCGGGCAGGTCTACGTCGACGGCGCCAACCTCAACGCCCTGGTCGGACTGGCGCGGCCCGGTCGCTTCGGTGCCGATGTGAGCCACCTGAACCTGCACAAGACCTTCTGCATCCCGCACGGCGGCGGTGGCCCCGGCATCGGTCCGATCGGGGTCCGGTCGCACCTCACGCCGTTCCTGCCCGGCCACCCGGAGGCCCCTGAGCTCGGCGGTGCAGGGGCGGTTTCCGCGGCGCCGTGGGGCTCGGCATCAATCCTGCCGATTACCTGGGCCTACGTCCGGATGATGGGACCGGACGGTCTGGGCCGCGCGACATTGACGGCGGTGGCTGCTGCGAACTACATCGCTCGACGCCTGGACGAGCACTTCCCAGTGCTGTACACCGGCGAGCACGCGATGGTGGCGCACGAGTGCATCCTCGACCTGCGCCCGCTGACCAAGTCGAGCGGCGTCACCGTCGACGATGTGGCAAAACGCCTGGCCGACTACGGGTTCCACGCGCCGACCATGAGCTTCCCGGTGGCCGGAACGTTGATGGTGGAGCCAACGGAGAGCGAGAACCTCGCCGAGATCGACGAGTTCTGCGACGCGATGATCGCCATCCGCGCCGAGATCGACCGCGTGGCCTCCGGGGAGTGGCCGGCAACCGATAATCCGCTGCGAGGCGCCCCGCATACCGCGGCCTGTCTGGTGGGGGAGTGGGATCACCCCTATGACCGCGCCACCGCCGTGTTCCCTGGCGGCATGTCGCGGGCGAAGGTATGGCCACCGGTGCGCCGCATCGACGGTGCTTACGGTGACCGCAACCTGATGTGCTCCTGTCCGCCGATCGAGGCCTTCAGCAGCTGAGCGTTCACTTAGGACAACAACTGCGCGAACGCCGCGGACAGCGGGGTCCCGCCGGTGACGTCGGTTTGCACGAGCTTTCCGCCCGTCTTGTCCGTCAGCTGCCGTAACGCGGTGGTGTCGGGCTGCGACCCGATGGCCACCACATCGATGCGTACCGGCTTCGTCGGGTCCTGCGCCTCGGCGATGGTGGCCTGCAGCTCGGAGGTGGTCGTGCGGCCGTCGTTGCGTCCGTCGGTGATCACCAGCATCGAGTTCGGCTGGCCGGCGGCGTAGTTCTGCACAGCACTGGCGTAGGCAGCGCCGATGGAGAAGTTGAGCGAGGTGCCGGTCTTCGGGGTGAGCGCGGGTAGCGCCGTGGTGAGATTCTGCCGTCGTCCACTGTCGGCCAGCGGGCCCGTCGGCACGTCGACCCGGTAGGGCAGGCCGGCGTTGAGGTCGGTGGAGAACGTCCACAACCCCACCCCGGCCGCGCCGGGCAGCTCGCCGATGCGGGCGTCCAGCGCACTGGTCGTGGCATCCAGTCGGGTGGTGCCGTTCTCCCTGGTGGACATGGATTCGGAGACGTCGAGCAACACGGTGCTGGTGCTCGTGGGCGGAGCCGGGGCCGCGGCGGGCGCGGCCAACAGGGCGGTGACCGCCGCACCGGTGGCTGCGTCGACTGGACTGAGCTTGGTCGTCACCGGAGTGAAGCTCACGGTGGGCGACGCCGGGGGGAGTGCGGCATCGCCGGCATGGAAGCCCTTGTTGCCGAGTAGCTGCTGCTGCGCGGGCTGCGCGAGATAGTCGGAGAAGGCGGCGGCAGCGCGGCTCTGCGTGTCGTCCACCCACGCCGCTTTAATCCCCGCGTAGGGATAGTCTGCCACCGGGGTGGGCCCGGTGAGCGGCACTCCGGCAATCGGGGTGCTGCCTGCTTGACCGGCGTTCGCGAACACCTGCTGTTCGGTGGCTGGGAGAGCCTGGTATGGGCTTCCGGCGACCAAGGTGAGCTGGCGCAGGGCGCTCAATGCGGTACTGGTGCCCGACGGCTGTTGCGCGGGTCCTTGCCGCAGGGTGCTCAGGGCGCTGACCACCGGGGGGGCACCGAGCACGCTCGGGGTGACGGGGGACGTTCCGGACGCGCCTGCTGCCACCGCCGCCACGGTCAGCGTCGCCGTCGTGCTGCCGTCCTTGCCGGTGGGCAGCGCAATGGTCGACGTTCCCCAGCTCGGTTGGCCGAAGCGGGCCCAGCCGTCCGGCGCCCCTTGGACTTTCGCCAGATCACCCCAGCTGAGCTTGGCGCCGCTCACGGCTTGCGCTGCGGGTTGGGGGACGGCCAGCACAAGGGGGCTGCTGGCCACCGAGCGAATCTTGTCGGTGATGATGGCCGGCGTGCCTGCCGCGAGCTGCGCCGTCAACGAGCTGTCCTGGGGCACCCAGGCCGCCGGCGGGTCACCCATGGTGGCGTTGTCCCAGCTGCCTTGCAGCCCGGCCAGTACTTGCTGATCGCCCGCGACGCGCACAGCGACCTGAACGCAGTGGTCTCGGATGACCGTCTTGGTGGCGGTGTATCGCTGCGCCAGTTCGGTGAGCGCGGGCGCGATGGCGTCGTCGGCGACCACGGACAGCGTGGACGGACCACTGACGCAGCTGGCCGCGGCCGTGCTGCCCTGCGCATCGACCTTGTCCCGCAAGCGAAACCAGCCAAATGCGGCTAACGCGACGATCACCATCGCCAGGACGACGATGATAGGACCGCGACTGACCCGACGCCGAGATGCATTATCGCGGTGGCGGGCCACTGACGAACCTCCAGGGGAGGGTTGCTGGTTGCGCTCCACCTTACTGACGCGCGGCCACCGAACTGGGACGCGGCGTCGATGTCGCGGCCTGCTCGCACACGGTGATCAACTCCTGCCGCAAGGCCGCGCTCCGACGCGACAGCTCGGCCTGTTCGCGCACGTACTGCGCCCGACCCCGCGCCGTCTCGATGGCCACCGGCTCGTAGCCATGTTCGCGCAGGTCGTAAGGGCTCGCCCGCATGTCCAGCTCGCGTGCGTCCCGGGCCAAGGAGAAGCAACGCAACAACAGGTCAGAGGGGGTCAACGGCTCGAGCTTGAACGACCACTTGTACAGATCCATCGCAGCGTGCAAGCAACCGGGTTGCTCGTGCTCGCGCTGGGTGACCCGGGTGGTCTGCACCGCGTTGCGGGGCCGCGCCTGCGGGGTGAAGAAGCGGAACGCGTCGTGATGGGTGCAGCGCAGCTCCATGCTCTCGACCACTGCATCGGTGCCCCGGTGGCCCAGTCGCAGCTCGACATCGCCGTGGCGCAAGGCGTCGCGGCCGCCCCGGTAGACCATGGCCCACTCGTGCAACCCGAAACAGCCCAGCTGCGCCGGTCGCTCGCCGGTGGCCCGTAGCAGCGAATGGACGAAGTCGACGGTGTCCGCCCGCTGGCGCATCACCTCCTCGCCCACGGTGACCCCGTCGCGGTTGCGGACGTACCCGCGGACGGCGAGGTACTCCGCGGCAGCGTCACCGGCCAGGGTCGTTCCAACTCCGGGGTGCCAATGTCGCAGCCGGCCCGGGCGGTGGTTGTAGTAGCTGAACAGGAAGTCCAGGACAGGATGTGACTCGCCGCGTTCCCGGCGCGCCCGGTGCGGGGCCACCACGGTGTCCACCGTTGCCCGGTGCGCCTCGCGCGCTGCCAACCATTCGTGCTCGTGCAGGATCATTCGCGGTGGGTGGCGTCTCGGACGGTGCCGATGAATTCCTCCACCAGGTCCTCCAGGGCGATGACCCCCACGGTGGCGCCTCTGCCGTCCACCGCGCGTCCGAGGTGGCTGGAGGCGCGACGCAACGTGGTCAGCGCCTCGTCCAGCGGTTGCGCGCAGGCCACCGGCGGCAACGCACGAATCCTGGCCGCCGGGATGACGGTGTCCGGCCCGGCGTCGTCGTTGAGCACCGAATCGAGCACGTCTTTGATGTGCAAATACCCGGTCAGGGAGCCGTCGGCGGCAGCGACGGGATAACGCGAGTAGCCGGTGCTGCTCACTGCCTGCTCCAGCGCGCCTAGGGACATGTCCGCAGCGGTCAGGGTGCGTAGCTGCTCCAGGGGGATGAGTACATCGGCCACCGTGCGGCCCGCGGTGGTGAGGGCTTGGTTCAGCCGCCGGTGCTCCTGGGCGTCCAACAGCCCCTCCGAGCGCGACTCGGCGATCATTCCGGCCAGCTCACGAGTGTTGTAGGCCGTGTCCAGCTCGTCGGCAGCGTGCACCCCGAAGATGCGCAGTGTGCTGTTGGCGGCGAGGTTGTACACCGCGATGAGAGGCCGGGCCACGCGCACGAAGCCCAGATGCAGCGGCACCAGCTGCAGCGCGATGCGCTCGGGACCGGCGATGGCGATGTTCTTGGGTACCAGCTCGCCGAGCAGGATGTGCAGCACGGCAACGACGGTGAGCGATACCGCGAACGCGATCGGGTGCAGCGCAGCGGCGGGGACGCCGAGCGGATCGAGGACGCGCTCCAGCAGGTCCGCCACCGCGGGTTCTCCGACGCGGCCCAGCGCGATCGAGCAGATGGTGATGCCCAGCTGAGATCCGGCCAGCATGAGCGACAGTTGCTCACCGGCGGCAATCACGGTACGCGCGCGGTGCTTGCCCTGCTCGGCCAAGGCTTCTAGGCGGTCCCGGCGAGCCGTGACCAGCGCGAACTCGGCCCCGACGAAGAAGGCGTTCCCCGCGAGCAGCAGCAGTGCGAGCACGACGGCGAGGACGTCAGCCATCTGCGTCCGACTTCCCTGCGTCCGACTTCGTGAGCGAGACGATGTCGACCCGCATGCCGTCCATCCGCCGGACACCGATTCGCCACGGCCGTAGCTGAACCTCGTCGCCGACCACCGGAATGCGACCCAGCTCGGCAAGCACCAGTCCACCGATGGTCTCGTACTCGCCCTCGGGCGCGCTGAATCCGGTCGCGTCCAGCACCTCATCGGTGCGCAGCAGCCCGGAAAGCTCCCAGCCCTGCGCGGTGGGCAGGACGTCGCGGTCCAGTGAGTCGTGCTCGTCGCGGACGTCGCCGAGTATCTCCTCGATGAGGTCCTCCATGGTCACCATGCCTGCGGTGCCGCCGTATTCGTCGACGACGAGGGCGACCTGCATCCCGTCACCACGCAGGCGATCCATCAACGCGTCCCCGTCCAGGGTCGCAGGCACGGTGGGGACGCGGCGCACGATGCGGTCGAGGCTGGTGCTGTGGCGCTGGTCGTCGAGAACTGTGAACGCCTGCTTCACGTGCACCACCCCGAGGGGGTCGTCAAGGTCTCCGTTGACCACCGGAAAGCGGGAATGCCCGGTTCGTCGCGCGGCGGCGAGCAGATCGTCGACGGTGTCGTCGGCGGCCAGGGTGTCGATCCGGACGCGCGGGGTCATCAGCTCGTCGGCGGAACGCTGTCCGAACCGCAGGGAGCGATCCAGCAGCGCCGCCGTGCCCGCGTCCAGCGCGCCCTGACGGGCGGAGGTCCGCACCAGCGAGCCCAGCTCCTGGGTGGAGCGCGCCGAGTGCAGCTCGTCGGCGGGATCCACCCCGAGGTGGCGGACCACCCAGTTGGCGGCACCGTTGAGCCCGTTGATGACCACCTTGAACATTGCTGAGAAGGCAGCCTGGGTGCCTGCGGTGGCCCGTGCGATGCGCAGTGGCTGGGCAATGGCGAGGTTTTTGGGTACGAGTTCACCGAAGACCATGGACAGCGACGTGGCAATGAGCAACGCCAGAGCGAGGGATATCCCGTCGGCCACCGATTCGCTGGCCCCCAGACCTCGCAGCGGTGCCCGCAGCAGACCGGCCAGCACCGGCTCGGCGATGTATCCGGTGACCAGTGTGGTGATGGTGATGCCTAGCTGAGCACCGGAGAGCTGGAAGGACAACGTGCGATGGGCGTGCTGCACCTGCTTGGCGCGGCGGTCGCCCTCGCGGGCGGCTTCGTCGACGGTGCTGCGCTCGAGGGCAGTCAGGGAGAACTCGGCGGCGACGAAGACGGCGGTGCCTGCGGTGAGGGCCAGAAAGCCCAGCAGGCCGAGGATGGTGAGGGCGATGGTCACGGAAGTGGGCGCCAACGCGGTGGTGGTGCGCCGGCATGTGCTCCCGGCTCAGTACTCGCGCCCTCGGGCACCTGGGTCCTTCCTCTCAACGGCCTGGCCGGTGGCCAGGAGCTTGCCTCATCGTAACGGCCGTGCCGCCTACCAGCCGGACGGCAGGGGACGCCCCTCAGCGAACCCGGCAGCGGACTGGACACCGAGGAGGGCGCGCTCGCTCAGCTCTGCGAGCGTCCGTGCACCGGCGTAGGTGCAGGTGCTGCGTACCCCGGAGCAGATGTGATCGATGAGGTCTTCGACGCCGGGGCGTTCGGGGTCCAGGCGCATCCGCGAGCTGGAGATACCTTCCTCGAACAAGCCCTTGCGGGCTCGGTCGAAGGCGCTGTCCGCGCTGGTCCTGGCGGCCACGGCGCGCTTGGAGGCCATGCCGAAGCTCTCCTTGTAAGCCACGCCGTTCTCGTCGCGCTGCAGGTCGCCGGGGGACTCGTAAGTGCCGGCGAACCACGAGCCGATCATCGCGTTGGACGCCCCGGCCGCGACGGCCAGTGCGACGTCACGGGGGTGGCGGACACCGCCGTCGGCCCACACGCGGCAACCTCGCTCGGCGGCCGCCGCAGCACACTCGGCGACGGCGGAGAACTGCGGGCGTCCCACCCCGGTCATCATCCGGGTGGTGCACATCGCACCGGGACCGACGCCGACCTTGACGATGTCCGCGCCCGCATCGAGCAGGTCGTGGGTGCCCTCGGCGGAGACCACGTTGCCTGCCACGAGCGGTACCCCGAGGTCGAGAGCGCGGACGGCCCGCAGCGCCTCGAGCATCCGTTCCTGGTGTCCGTGCGCGGTGTCCAGCACCAGCAGGTCCGCTCCGGCCGCGACCAGGGCACTGCTCTTGCCTGCGACATCACCATTGACTCCGACCGCTGCGGCCACGCGCAAGCGGTTGTCGCTGTCGACTGCGGGGAGGTATATGCCGGCCCGCAGTGCACCGGTTCTGGTCAGGACGCCGGTGAGTTGCCCGTGCTCGTCGACGACGACGGCGAGGTCGCTGTTGGCCGCGTGCAGAGTGTCGAACACCTCGCGCGGGCTCGCAGTCACCAGTGCGGTGACGAAGCTGGTCTCGGCCACGTCGGACAGCCGGGCGAAGCGATCCACACCCGCGCACATTGCCTCGGTCACCACCCCCACCGGGCGCCCGGCCTCCACGACGACGACCGCGCCGTGGGACCGCTTGGGCAGCAGGGCGATGGCGTCGGACACCGCGTCTCCAGGTGCGAGCACCAGTGGTGTGTCCGCGACGAGGTGACGCGACTTCACAAACCGCACGGTGTCGGCGACCGCTTCGACCGGTAGATCTTGCGGCAGCACGACCAGTCCGCCACGCCGGGCCACGGTCTCGGCCATCCGCTTGCCCGCGACCGCCGTCATGTTCGCGACGACGACGGGGATGGTGGTTCCCGAGCCATCTGCGGTCGCTAGGTCGACGTCGAAGCGTGAGGTCACTTCGGTGTGCCGCGGCACCAGGAAGACGTCGTCGTAGGTGAGGTCGTAGGGCGGAAGCTGATCGTCGAGGAAGCGCACGTGCGGCAACAGTACCGGTGGGCCACGTCAGAAGGGGCAGTCGTCTTCGGGCGGTGGTTGTATACCGTGCTCGCGTGGCCGGCGGGGGCGCACCTTGGCGAGGTCGATCTCAGCTTGTCGCTGGCGTCGTTCGGCGCGGATGCTGGCGGCTTTGTTCTCAGCGCGGGTGCGTCGGCGTTGGGTGACGGTCTCGTCGGGGTCGATGACGCGCGACGGGTTGATGTCGAGGAGGTCGAGGTAGCCGCTGGTGCTTGTGCGGTAGTGGTGTCCGGTGGGGGCGAGCAGGTCGATGCTGCGGTCGGTGTTATGGCGTTCGGCCCATGCGCCGCGATGCTTGAGGCGGTGGTGGTGGCGGCAATACGGTTTCATTCCGGCTGCGGTGGTCCTCCCTCCGGCGGTGGGGTCGCCGTGGTGGAAGGGGGTGTCGTGATCGAGGTCGGTGTTCCACACAGGGGCGTCGCAGTGCAGCCATGGGCACATGCCGTCGAGGATTCTGATCCAGGTGTCGAGGATCGCGGAGGGCCGGTAGATGTATGCCGATGACGGCAACGGCACCTTCGCCAACTCGGCCTCATTCGAGACCCGGCCGCGGCTGGCGCGGACCGTCCGCGTGCTGTTGTGGTTCGTGGTGGCCTGCGTCGGGTGGATCGTGGGCGGATCCGTCCTGGAGGTGCCGCTCGTCCGTCGCCTTCGCCGTACCGCTCGCCTCGGTAGCACCGTTCAATCGAAATCCCCGGCGTCGCGGCGCAGTTCGGTCAACACGGACACCAGCGTGCCGACCCGGCGCGGAGACAGGCCCGGGCGGGCGAACACCTCGGCGTTGAGCTTCTCGGTGGCCACCTCGGCCTGCTTTCGGCCTTGAGCGGTGATCTCGACGAGTGTGGCCCGGCCGTCGCCGGGATGCGGCACCCGCATCACCAGTCCGGCAGCTTCCAGACGGTCGACGGCGTTGGTGACGCTGGTGGGGTGCACCTGCAGGCGGGCACTGGCCTTGTGCATCGGCAGCGCCCCGCTACGGGTGAAGGTGAGCAGCATCAGCAACTCGTACCGGGAAAAGGTGAGGCCCAGCGGTTTGAGCACCTCCTCCACGCGCGCGAGCATGATCTGTTGCGCCCGCATCACGGACGTGACCGCGGCCATGCCGTCGGCCACCTCGCCCCAGCCGTGCCCGATCCACTGGCGACGCGCCTCCTCGACGGGGTCGAGGTCAGACATGCGTTGATCAGACATTGCGCCGGTACTGTCCGCCGACCTGGAAGAACGCGTCGCTGATCTGGCCCAGCGAACAATGCCGCACCGCCTCCATCAACGCAGCAAAGACGTTGCCTTCACCGGTCGCCGCCTCCTGCAGGGCAGCGATGGCCGACTCCGCGTCACCCTGAGGGCGGTGGTGGAAGTCGGCGAGCCGGTCCAGCTGGGACTGCTTTTCCGCCTCGGTGGCCCTGGCCAGCTCCGGGCTGGTGGGGGTGCCGTCGTTGTTCGGGTTGACGAACGTATTGACCCCAATGATGGGCAACGAGCCGTCATGCTTGCGGTGCTCGTAGAGCATCGACTCGTCCTGGATGCGGCCGCGCTGGTAGCCCGTCTCCATCGCGCCGAGGACGCCACCGCGCTCGGCGATCCGGTCGAACTCGGTGAGCACGGCTTCTTCCACGAGGTCGGTGAGCTCATCGATGACGTAAGAACCCTGCAGCGGGTTCTCGTTGTCCGACAATCCCCATTCCTTGTCGATGATCATCTGAATGGCCAGCGCCCGGCGCACCGATGCATCGCTGGGCGTCGTCACCGCCTCATCAAAGGCGTTGGTGTGCAGGCTGTTGCAGTTGTCGTAGATGGCGCACAGGGCCTGCAGGGTGGTCCGGATGTCGTTGAAGTCCATCTCCTGCGCGTGCAGCGACCGACCGGAGGTCTGCACGTGGTACTTCAGCTTCTGCGAGCGTTCGCTCGCTCCGTAACGCTCTCGCATCGCGATGGCCCAGATGCGCCGCGCGACCCGGCCGATCACCGAGTACTCGGCGTCCAGGCCGTTGGAGAAGAAGAACGACAGGTTCGGCGCGAAGTCGTCTATGTTCATGCCGCGGGCCAGGTAGGACTCCACGTAGGTGAAGCCGTTGGCCAAGGTGAACGCGAGCTGGCTGATGGGGTTCGCGCCGGCCTCCGCGATGTGGTAGCCGGAGATGGACACGGAGTAGAAGTTCCGCACCTGGTTCTCGATGAAGTACTGCTGGATGTCGGCCATGCAGCGCAGCGCGAACTCCGTGGAGAAGATGCAGGTGTTCTGCCCCTGATCCTCCTTGAGGATGTCGGCCTGCACGGTGCCGCGGACGTTGGCCAGCACCCACGCCGCAATGACGGCGCGCTCGGAATCGGAGGGCTCCCGGTTGTTTTCGGCGGTGAACCAGGCCAGGCGCTGGTCGATGGCGGTGTTCAGGAACATGGCGAGAATGGCCGGGGCCGGGCCGTTGATGGTCATGGACACCGAGGTGGTGGGGGAGCAGAGGTCGAAACCGCCGTAGAGCACCTTCATGTCCTCCAGCGTGGCGATGGACACCCCGGAGGTGCCGACCTTGCCGTAGATGTCCGGGCGAAGGTCGGGGTTGCGCCCGTAGAGGGTGACCGAGTCGAAGGCGGTGGACAGCCGGGTGGCCTCGTTGCCCGCGGAGAGCAACTGGAAACGCCGGTTGGTGCGGAAGGCGTCGCCCTCCCCGGCGAACATCCGCGCCGGTGCCTCACCCTGGCGCTTGAACGGGAACACCCCCGCGGTGAACGGGAAGTAGCCGGGCAGGTTCTCCCGGCGCAAAAAGCTCACCAGCTCGCCGTCGTCATGGGTCCGGGGCAGCGCCACCCGGGGCACGGCGTTGCCGGACAGTGTGGGGCGGCGTAGCGGCGTGTGGATCTCCTTGCCCCGCACGGAGTACACCAGCTCTTCGCCGGAGTACTCGGCCACCCGCTCCGGCCACGCTTGCAGCAGCGTGGCCACCTCACGATCGAGCTCGGCTGCGTCCCGCAGTGCCTTGGCCTGGCGGGAGGCGTCACCGTCGAGCAGCTCGGCAGCAGTACGCAGGTGCTGGCGGCGGCGGGCCAGCTCGGCGTTGCGGGCGGTGCTGGCGTGGTAGCCGCGGAGGGCGTCGGTGATATCCGCCAGGTAGCGCGCGCGGTTCGCGGGAATCGCTGAGGTGAGCCCGGAGGAGGCCACCACGTCGACCCGCGGAAGCACCCCAGCGCCGAACGGCACACCCTGCACGGCCAACAGCTCCCGCAACTTCTGGTACAGCGCGGTGACGCCGTCGTCGTTGAAGCGGGCGGCGCTGGTGCCGAACACCGGCATTTCTTCCCAGGACGCCTTGAAGGCCTCCCGGTTGCGGACCAGCTGCCGGGCGACGTCGCGGCGGGCGTCTTCCGCGCCGCGACGTTCGAACTTGTTGATGGCCACCACGTCGGCGAAGTCGAGCATGTCGATCTTCTCCAGCTGGGATGCGGCACCGAACTCTGGGGTCATCACGTACAGCGAGGTGTCGCAGAACTCTACGATGGCCGCGTCGCCCTGCCCGATCCCGGGGGTCTCGACGATCACCAGGTCGAAGCCAGCAGCCTTGCAGGCGGCGATGATGTCGGACAGGTGCTCGGGGACCTCGGCGCCGGCAGTCCGGGTGGCCAGGGAGCGGAAGAACGTCGTCCCGCCCTCTCCCGAGTCCAGGGCGTTCATCCGGATCCGGTCACCCAGCAGGGCTCCGCCGCCGCGCCGACGGGTCGGGTCGATCGCGAGCACCGCGATCCGCAGCTTGTCCTCGTTGTCCAGGCGCAGTCGACGCAGCAACTCGTCGGTGAGGGAGGACTTACCGGAGCCGCCGGTGCCGGTGATGCCCAGCACGGGCACCGTCCGAGCTGTCGCAGCCACCGTGACCTGCTGCGCCAGCTCGGTGGAGGCGCCGGCCTCCAGCACCGTGATGGCGCGCGCCAAGGCGGCCGGGTCACCGGCGCGCAGAGCGTCGAAGTCGGGGCCGTCGCCGGTGAAGTCGACATCGCACTGGGCGATCAACTGGTTGATCATGCCGGGCAGGCCCAGGCGCTGGCCGTCCTCGGGCGCAAAAATGGTCACCCCGCGACTGGCCAACAGCTCGATCTCCTCGGCTACGATCACACCGCCGCCCCCGCCGAACACCTGCACGTGGCCCGCGCCTACCTCGCGGAGACGCTCTACGAGGTAGCTGAAGTACTCCACGTGCCCGCCCTGGTAGGACGAGACGGCCACCCCCTGCGCGTCTTCCTGCAGCGCCGCCGTCACCACCGCCTCCACGCTGCGGTCATGGCCCAGGTGCACGACCTCCGCCCCTTGGACCTGCAGCACCCGCCGCATGATGTTGATCGAGGCGTCGTGGCCGTCGAACAAGCTCGCGGCGGTGACGAACCGCACCGGGTTGACAGGGACGTGTAAGGCGGGTGCAGCGGTATCAGACATACGGTCAATAGTAGGACGTCCGAGTAACTAATGCTAGGACGTCCATAGAAATATTGAGGGCTGTCGCGTGCGGAGGCGTCGGCGTGAACAATGGGGCGAACGACGGACGTGTTCATGACGAAGGGAGCTCAAGCTGTGCGAATCGCACTGCTCGGAACGGGTTTGATGGGTACGCAGCTGGGCGGGCACCTGCTTGCTGCCGGTCACGAGCTGACGGTGTGGAACCGCACTTCGGACCGCACGGCCGCGCTCGTGGTAGCTGGTGCGCGAACCGCCGACACTGCGCAAGACGCAGTGCAGGGCGCCGATGCGGTGGTCAGCGTGCTGTTCGGCCCTCCTGCGGTGCGGGAGACGGTGATCGGGCCCAACCTCCTGCCGGAAGGGACTTTATGGCTCGACGTCACCACTGTGGGGCCTGATGACGCCGACAGGTTCGCCGCCGCGGCCAGAGAGCACGGCCTCCGCTACGTGGCCGGACCGGTGCTCGGCTCGATGGTCCCTGCGGAACGGGGCGAGCTCGGGGTGCTCCTCGGCGGCGCAGCCGACGACGTAGCCGCAGCCAGGGAGCTGGCGCTGCTGTGGGGGGATCCCGCGAAGATCAGGAAGTTCGGCACTCAGCGCGAGGCGGCGGCGGGCAAGCTGGTGGCGAACCTGGCCTTGGCGGTGGCCGTGGAAGGGGTGGCGGAGGCGCTGCAGTTCGCGTCCGACGCGGGCTTGGACCGCGACCTCGCGCTGTCGTTGCTGGCCGGGTCGATACTGGCACCGGCCGTCGCTGCGAAGAAGCGGCAACTCTCCGAGCGGGACTTCGAACCGGCCGAGTTCACCGCCGATGCGTTGCACAAGGACATGGAGCTGATCCTGTCCGGCACCCTTGGGCTGCACGCCGTGCAGGCGGCCCACGATGCGCTCGAATCAGCCCAGCAGGATGGCCGTGGTGGTGAGGACTTCTCGGTGATCGCCGACGTGTGACCCGGCTCGCGGCCCGGCGGGTGTGTCTGACCTCACGGTCAGTATCGGACCAAGCGGTCAGTACTGGCCGTACGGTGAAGCGGTCCACGCAACCGCACTGCACGGCAGGGGAGCCGCATGCCTCGCACGAGCAAGCACGAGGCGCTGGCCGAAATCCGAGCATGCGCGCTGCAGCTGTTCGTCACCAACGGGTATGAGGCGACCACGCTCAACGAGATAGCTGCCGCCGTCGGCTACTCCAAATCAGCTCTGCTATACCACTTCTCCTCCAAGGATGCGCTGCTGGCCGAGGCGCTGCTGGAGCCACTTGCCCGTCTGCAGGACTTCATCGCCGTTGCGCAGAAACAGCCACGCGCAGACCGGATGGCGGGGCTCGTGGACCTGGTGCTGCACCACAAGCACGAGTCTTACCTGCTGCTTCATCACGGCCAGCGCTTGGACCAGGCGGAGCCGATGATCCGGCGTTCGGCGTGCGCGGACCAGGTTCTTGCGCTGTTCGTGGCGGCCGACTCCCCGCTGCAGGAGCAGGTCGCCGCACGCGTGGCCTTGGCCGGTGTGTGTGAGACAGCCATGGCTCTACCTGAGGTTTCCAACGACCAACTCGGTCCGGCGCTACTGGCTGCCGCCTTGCGCACCGTCGCCAGCTGACCAACCAAACTGTTCTGGAGGAACACGTGGCCACCACGCTCGCCCGGCTCGGTCGTTGGGCATTCCGTCGGCACTACTCCGTCATTGCCGCGTGGGTGGTGCTGATCGCCATCGTCGGCGCGGCGGCGGCCATGTTCAGCGGCCCGACAGACAACAAGTTCACGCTGCCGGGGACCGAGTCGCAGCAAGCGATCGACACCCTCAGTGCCCGCTTTCCGGCGGCGAGCGGGTCGAGCGCCAGCATCGTCTTTGCGCCCCCGGCGGGACAGAAGGTCACCGACCCCGCCATGCAGGCCGGCATCAGCGCGGTGATCAACGCGAGCCAGCAGCTTCCGCACGTGATTAAGACACCCACGGCCACCGCCGAGACGCTGGCGCCGGACGGATCCCTCGCGGTCGCGCAGGTGCGCTACGACGTGAAGACGGGTGAGCTGGGCGAAGCCGACCGCACCGCGCTGAAAGACACGGCGACGCCGGGGCGGGCCACCGGCCTGACCGTGGAGTTCGGCGGCGAGTTGGTCTCCGGCGGCGGCGTTGGGGTGTCCGCGACGGAAGGCATTGGCATCCTCGTTGCCTTCCTCATCCTGATCATCACCTTCGGCTCGCTGGCCGCTGCCGGTATGCCGCTGCTCACCGGCATCGTCGGGGTCGCAGTCGGGCTCGCCGGGGTCACCGCACTGTCCGGCGTCGTCAAGTTGTCCTCCACCGCACCGATCTTGGCCTTGATGCTCGGCCTCGCGGTGGGCATCGACTATGCGTTGTTCATCGTGTCCCGGCACCGCAGCCAACTCGCCAAGGGCATGGCCCCCGAGGATTCCGCGGCGTTGGCGGTGGGGACTGCGGGCAGCGCGGTGGTGTTCGCCGGCCTCACCGTAATCATTGCGCTCGCGGGGCTGTCCGTGGTGGGCATTCCCTTTCTCACCGTGATGGGTTTGGCCGCCGCGGGCACCGTGCTGGTCACCGTTGTGGTGGCGCTGACGTTAATTCCAGCGATGCTGGGTGTGGCGGGCAGGCGTCTGGTCCCCAAGCCACGGTCCCGCGCAGCGCGTCGGGAGACCGAGGCCACGACCATGGGTCAGCGGTGGGTCGGCCTGGTCACGCGCAATCCGGTGCCGATTCTGTTGATCGGCATTCTGGGGCTTGCGGCGTTGGCGCTGCCGATCCAGAGCCTGCGCTTGGGTCTGCCCAGTGCGGGAACTGCCGCACCGGAGACGACCCAACGCCAGGCCTATGACTTCACGGCGGCGCACCTCGGCGCGGGGATCAACGGCCCGTTTACCATCGTGGTCGACACCGCGGGCACCGGCAAGGATGCCGACAAGGCAGCGAATGCCGTGTCCACCCAACTCAAGACGTTGAGCCCCGATGTCGCGGTGGTGAGCCCACCGCGTCCCGCACCCAGCGGCGACCTCGCCGTCATCTCCCTGATACCCAAGAGCGCACCGGACTCCGCGGGCACAACCGAGCTGGTGCAGACCATCCGCAAGGCCGCGCCGAATTTGGAGCAGGCGAGCGGTGCGCGCGTCCAGGTCACCGGACCAACGGCGCTGGCCATCGACGTCTCCAAGGGGCTGTCCTCGGCGCTGCCGCTGTTCCTGGTCGTGGTCGTGGGGCTTGCTCTGCTGCTGCTCGGGCTCGTGTTTCGCTCGATCGTCGTGCCGATCAAGGCTGCGGCGGGCTTCCTGTTGACCGTGGGCGCATCGTTGGGCTGCGTGGTCGCGGTCTTCCAGTGGGGTTGGCTGGGCGGGGTGATCGGCGTGAATACGCCCGGGCCGATCACCAGCTTCCTGCCGGTGCTGCTGGTCGGCATCTTGTTCGGGCTCGCCATGGACTATGAGGTGTTCCTGGTCTCCCGGATGCGGGAGGAGTTCGTCCATGGCAGCGACGCCGTGGACGCGGTCCGCTCCGGCTTTCGGGCCGGATCACGCGTGGTGACGGCCGCTGCCCTGATCATGATCTCGGTGTTCGCGGGCTTTGTGCTCGCCGACGACCCAATCATCAAGTCCATCGGATTCGCGCTCGCGCTCGGCGTGCTCATCGACGCTTTCGTGGTCCGGATGACCTTGGTGCCTGCGGTGTTGGCATTGTTCGGAGCTCGGGCGTGGTGGTTGCCGCGCTGGCTGGACAAGGCGTTGCCGAAGGTGGACATCGAAGGTGAGCAACTGCAGGGGGAGCTCCGCTCCGCGCAACCTGCTGAGCACGATCGAATTCCGGTAGCGGCGAGCGGCAGGTAATCGAGCCCCCGCCGTGCTCGACTGACCATCGAGTGGAGTGGGCTGCGTATGCTCGCCGCAACGGTAAGCATGCATCGGGAGGGCTGAGGTGGCGCGTATCGCTGAAGGGCGGCACGCGGCCGAGCCCAGCTCACCCGATCAGCATGCGCGACAACTTCGCATTCTGCAGGCCGCTGAACAACTCGGTAGTGAGAGCGACCTCGACCATGTCCAGATGCACGAGGTGGCGAAGCGGGCCGGCGTCGCCATCGGCACTCTTTACCGTTACTTCCCGTCCAAGACGCATCTCTTTGTCGGCGTCATGGCGTATCAGACCACCCGCATGGGGCAGGCCCTGGCCGAGCGAGTACCCACGTCTGCCGACCCGGCGGACCAAGTGTTTGAGGTGCTGGTCCGTGCGAACCGTGCACTGCTGAGCCGTCCGCACCTGACCAACACGATGATGCAATCTGCCACGGTGGCGAATGCGGCTACGGTGACCGATGTCGCGACGATCGACAACACGATGCGCGACCTGCTCCTCACCGTGGCAGGGATCGACCGCCCGACGGAGGAAGACCTCGCCGTGATGCGCGTCCTGCTTCAAGCCTGGGGTGGAATTCTGCAATCCAGCCTTAACGGCCGTCTTTCCATGGCCGACGCCGAGGGCGACCTGCGGTTGGCTTGCACCATGATGATCGCCCGAACCTCGGCGGCCGAATTGCGCCCACGCGACGCAGTGAATGGTGTGCCAGTCCAAGATTGACGGGCCGTCTCGGGCTCACCAGATCTGGTGCGAGTGCCGCGTCTCACTGAGCGGGAACAATGCTGCGGCCCAGCGGGTGGCGGTGTGTGATTTACCCCACCAGCGTGGAAGGCGCGGCCCCCATGCTACCGGCCCCGGCTGCTCACGGCAGAGACCGACGACCCAACGCAATCGACTGCCACTCGAGTGTCATCCACTCGCTGGCCCCGCAAGACCCGCCGAAATAAGGAGCATGATCGTGCAACGCAGGAGAACAATCACCATGGGGGCCGCGGTATTCGCGCTCCTGATTGCGGTACCCGCCTGTAGCAGCAGCCGCAGCGGATCGGACACGGGTCCCGGGCAGGCGACCAGCGCCAATGCGGCCGCGACCGGTACGGCGAGCGCGGCGAACTTCGGCACACTCACGTCGCCGTGCGGCAAGGGCGACGCCAAGGGTGCCACCGACCAAGGCGTAACGGACAGCTCGATCAGCATCGGCTATGGCGATGACCGAGGCTTCGCTTCGCAGCCGGGCTTGAACAAGGAGATTGGCGACGCGGTCAAAGGGATGATCAAGTGGTGCAACGACCAGGGAGGCATTAATGGCCGCACCCTCAACGGTAACTTCTATGACGCCGCGATCACGCAGGTCAACACCGCCATGACCAAGGCATGCAAGTCCGATTTCATGCTCGTCGGCGAGGGTTGGGCCGGGGATGAGGGATCCGAGCAGACCCGCATTGCCTGCAAGCTGCCCGCTGTCCCCACCTACACCGTGGGCCCGGACTTCGCAAACGCCCCGATGATGTACCAGGCGATCCCCAACCCGGTCGACTATCAGCCCGCGTCCGGCTGGTACCAGATGGCCAAGCAGTTCCCAGACGTCACCAGCGGCGCCGGGTTCATGAACAACACGCTGCCCGCCACCCAGGCGACCATCGCGAAGCTAATCCCGACCGCCCAGGCCGCCGGCTACAGACGCTGGACTGCGGCGTCACCCTGAACTACACCGGTGAGCCGAATTACGTGCCGTTCGCGCAGAAGTTCAAGGACTGCGGCGCGAAGATTGTTTATGCGCCGAACCCTGGACCGCAGTTGAACGGCATGCTCGCCGCGATGAACCAGGTCGGCGCCCGTCCCAAATACCTCATGCAAGCCAACGGTTACACCACCGACTTCGCCCAGTCGAACGGCGCGGGCCTGGCTGATGACGTCTACGTGCAGGCCGCAACCCAGCCGCTGGAGAATGCCGGCGCGGTACCGGCCGTCAAGCAGTACGTCGACGTGGTCGCCGCGGTCCAGGGAAAGACCGGCGTGCTCGGCGAGCAGGCCGCGTCGTCCTTCCTGCTGTGGGCGAACGCAGCCAAGACCTGCGGCTCGACCCTGACCCGTCAGTGCATGGTCAACAACCTGGCCAAGACGCACGACTGGACCGGTGGCGGACTCCACTCCTCCACCGACCCGGGTGGCAACCTGCCACCCTCGTGCGGCATGTTGCTGAAGCTGGACAAGACTAAGTGGACGCAGGCCTTCCCGGCCAAACAGGCCGAGTTCCAGTGCGACCCCGCTTACCGATTCAAGACCCCGGCGTCCACCTACGGCACCACGCTGAACCCGGATCGGATCGCGACCAAGTTCCTGACACCGGACGTGATCAAGCCGCAGACCTGAGCGCACAGGGCGGGGCGGTGTCCGTGCTGGAACCGCCCCGTCCGCTCGGCCGGACCAGTCCCACCGCTCGTCTCCACGAAGGTTGCCGATGAACGTCTTTCTCACCACCACCGCACTCGGCCTGGTCCTCGGCGCGGTGTACGGCATCGCCGCATCCGGTCTGGTGCTGACCTACACCACTTCGGGTGTGTTCAACTTCGCCCACGGGGCCGAGGCCATGCTCGGAGCGTTCGTGTACTGGCAGCTGCACACCGGCTGGGGCATGCCCACCCTGCTCGCATTGGTGCTGACCTTGCTGGTCGTGGCTCCGCTGATGGGGGGTGGGCTCTACCTGCTGATCATCCGTGGCCTGCGGGACACCTCCGAAGTGACGAAGATCGTCGTCACCGTGGCGATTTTGCTCGGCGCTGTCGCGTTGTCGCAGTGGATCTGGGATCCTCTCGAGTCGCGCACGAGCGAGAAGTTCTTCGGTGCCAGCAGCAACGTGTCGCTGTTCGGGGTGACGATATCGACACACGAGGCGATCACTTTCGGCGTCGCTGTCCTGATCGCCATCGGCTTGCGGGTGCTGTTCTACCGCACTCGGGCGGGTGTGGCGATGCGCGCCGTGGTGGACGATCCGGACCTGGTGCAGCTGAACGGGCACAATCCGGCCTTCCTCTCCTTGCTGTCCTGGGTACTCGGCGGGATGCTCGCCGTGCTGGCCGGCATCCTGGTCACCCCCATCGCGGGCGGCACGCTGCAGGCGAGCACACTGACCCTGCTGGTCATTGACGCGTTCGCAGCCGCGATGTTCGGCAGGCTACGCGGCATTCCCCGTACGTTCCTCGGTGCCGTCGTGTTGGGCCTCGCCGCGAACTACGTGCTCAGCTACTTTCCGAGCTCCTGGTCCTGGACCAGCAACTCTCGCTGCCGATGATCATCCTGTTCCTCGTGCTGATCGTGCTGCCGCAGGATCGTTTGCGGACCGTCGCCGTGCGGACGAGGGAGCGCTACCGGGTGCCGCCCGTGCGCACCGCGGTTGTTGCCGGCGCCGCGTTGGTGGTGGCGGTCGTGCTGCTGCGGCTGCTCATGGTGGACACGGACGTCACGGTGCTGATGTTGGGCATGGCCTTCGCCGTGGCCGCGTTGTCGCTCACCGTGCTCACGGGTTACGCCGGGCAGCTGAACCTCGCCGTGCTCTCCTTCGGCGCGATCGCCACGATCATCGTCTTCCACCTCGGGTTGTCGGGCGTGGGAGTCGAACAGCGCATGTCGATCTGGGGGGTGCTGCTCGCCGTTGCGGTGACTGCCGTCGTTGGCGCCCTGGTGGCGCTGCCCGCGCTGCGCCTGCGCGGGCTCTACCTGGCCCTGGCCACCATGGCGTTCGGCGTCTTCGTATCCAACATGATCTTGGCCGACATCAGCCCGCACGTGCTTCCGCTGCTGCACATCAACTTCTCGTTGTTCACCGAGGGCACGCTCATCGTGCCCCCGCTGAAGGTCGGACCATTAGATCTGCACAACACCACGACCTTCTTGATCACGACCACGGTCGTCTTCGCCCTCATCGGCATCGGGCTGGTCGCCTTGCGCAACAGTGGCTACGGGCGACGTCTGGCGGCATTGAAGGACAGCCCCGTCGCCTCGGCGATGCTCGGCCAGAACATCGTCAAGCTCAAGCTGAGTGTGTTCATGATTTCTGCCGCGATCGCCGGACTGGGCGGTCTGCTGATCTCCAGTGCCATTGGCACGGTCACCACCGACAACTACTCGATCCTGCTCAGCTTGTCGCTGTTGATGCTCACCGTCTCCGCCGGCATCGGGTATGTGACCGGTGCCCTCGTCGGTGGTCTGCTCTCTGGTGTCGGCTTCTTGGTGATCATCACCTCGTTCAACAATTTGGCCGCGACCGATTCCGGGCTGTCCGGGCTATACACCGCGCTCGGCCACGTGGCCGCGGTGCTGCCTGCCCTGATCGGTATCACCATCGGGCGCAGCCCCAGCGGCTTCTTGCACGAACTGTTCGAGGGGTACCGCACCCTTCGAGCGAAGGCGATGCCGGTGCTGATCGGCGGAGTGGTCGTCGAGGTGCTCGCCTATGTGCTGGCGTTGGCCGGGCTGCTCGACAACTGGTGGTTCGGCATCATCACCTACATCGTGCTGATGATGCTGCCGGTGCTGGGGCAGGTCTTCATGCCCGCCGCCATGCGCGACACCTCGCTACCGGTCACGCCATTGCCGGAATCGGTCGGATTCGACGAGCCCTACACCGAGGACGTGCGGGTACTGCTGGACCAGAAGCTGGCGCTGACCGGACAAGGGAGCTGATCGGCAATGGCCATGCTGCAGACAGAAGGGCTCACCGTCCGCTTCGGCGGTCTGACCGCCGTAGGCGAGGTGAGCATCGGCGCAGAGGCAGGCACTGTCACCGGGTTGATCGGCCCCAACGGGGCAGGCAAGACGACCTTGTTCAACGCGATCACCGGGCTACAGCGTCCGACCCGCGGACGGGTGCTGCTCGACGGCAAGGACGTCACCAGGCTTTCCCCTGCCAAGCGCGCGCATCGGGGACTGGGCCGCACCTTCCAGCGCCTCGAGCTGTTCCTCTCGCTCTCGGTACGCGACAACCTCCGGGTCGCCGGCGACATCCGCAACGCCAACCAACGCGGCCGCATCGATGTGGGAAGCGAGACCGAGCGCCTGCTCGAGCTGACCGGGCTCACCGCAGTCGCCGACAAGGACGTGGCCGACATCCCCACCGGGCAGGCGCGCGTCGTCGAGGTGGCGCGGGCACTGATGGCGGGACCACGGGTGCTCCTGCTCGACGAGCCTGCGTCCGGACAGACCGAGCAGGAGACCGTGGTGTTCGGCCAGCTGCTGCGCCGGCTCACGGCCGATGGGCTAACGGTGTGCCTGGTCGAGCACGACCTCGGACTGGTGATGGACGTGTGCTCGACCATCCACGTCCTGGACTACGGGGTGGTGCTCGCCTCTGGAACCCCGGAGGAAATACAGCAGGACCCGGCCGTCATCGCGGCCTACATCGGAACCGCCGAGGAGGCCGCGTCATGACCACGCTCCCGATGCTCGACCCGCAGGTGACCGGCCACGATGAGCCGCTGCTGGAACTCGCCGGGGTGCGCGCGTGCTACGGACCGATCGAGGTGCTGCACGGCATCGACCTGCAGGTCAGCGCAGGCTCCGTGCTCGCCTTGCTCGGACCCAACGGTGGCGGAAAGACCACCACCCTGAAGGTGTGCGCGGGCCTTATGCCGCCGAGCGCCGGTGAGCTGCGGATGGCCGGGCGCACGATCAACGGGGTCGGTGCGACACAGCTCGCGCGGATCGGCCTGTGCTCCATCCCGGAAGGGCGTGGAGTCTTCGCCAACCTCACCGTGCGCGAGAATCTGTGGCTCGCTGCCGGCAGCCGCACGACGCTGGCCGCGATGGAGGATGCTGCCTACACACGGTTCCCCAAGCTTGGGGAACGCCGCAAGCAGTTGGCGGGCAGCATGTCCGGCGGCGAGCAACAGATGCTGGCCCTGGCACGCGCCCTGGGCACCAACCCGACGGTGCTGCTGCTGGACGAGCTCTCGATGGGTCTCGCACCGCTCATCGTCGCCCAGATGTACGACATCGTCGCCCAGCTTGCCGGCGAGGGCATTGCTGTCCTCGTCGCGGAACAGTTCGCCCGCGCGGTGTTACCGATCACCGACGCCGCCGCCTTGGTCCTGAACGGGCGGGTTGTGCGCGTTGGCGCGCCTGCCGACATCGAAGACGAACTCTCAGCCCATTACCTCGGAGGATGACAAAATGCTCATAGAAAAACGTCGCGAACAGTTCACCGCCGACGTCAAAGACCTGAAGCTGAAGTCCAGAGGCGCTAGGCGCGACGGGCTCTGGCGGGGGATCGGCGTGCTGTTGATGCTCGTCGGTGTCATCGCCGCATTCCTCGTCTACGAGGTGTCGTTGTCCAAGAGCGACTACCGCGACATCGCCTCCCAGCAGGTCCTGGCTACCGCATTCGTGGCGCTGACCGTGCTCGGCGCCGCGCTGTACCTTGCAGGCGCGATTGCGTCAGTGCTCCGGCTGTGGCTGCTCCGTCAGCTCTACGAAAGCCAGCAGCAGGCCGAGCAACTCGCTGAGGCCGTCCGGGGCACGCAGGTCTGACCCGAGCCCAGTCTTACTCACCGGAAGGCACCATCATGGTCACCCGCTTCGCGGGTGAAGATGGGTTGTCCCCGTCCGTCACTCATCAGGAGTGTTCATGCCCAACGCCGTGATCGTCGACGCCGTCCGCACACCCGTCGGCAAGCGCTACGGTGCTCTCTCCGGCCTGCATCCCGCGACGTTGATCGGTGTGCCCCAGCAGGCGCTGCTGCAGCGCACCGGCCTGGAGCCCGCAGAGGTCGGCCAGATCATCGGCGGATGCGTCACGCAGGCGGGGGAGCAATCCAACAACGTCACCCGCCAGGCCTGGCTGCACGCCGGTTTGCCCTACACCACTGCGGCAACCACCATCGACTGCGCCTGCGGCTCCTCCCAGCAGGCGGTGCACCTCGTTGCAGGTCTCATCGCTTCGGGATCCATCACCGCGGGGATCGGGTGTGGAGTCGAGTCGATGAGCCGGGTGTTTCTGGGGCAGGCCAACACCCCGGAGACCGGAAACCCCTATCCCGACGATTGGGCCATCGACATGGGTGACCAGTTCACCTCCGCCGAGCGCATCGCCGGCAACCGCGGCATCACCCGCGTCGACGTGGACTCGCTGGGGTTGCGCTCACAGCAGCGCGCCGCGCAAGCCTGGGCGGAGTCCCGCTTCGACGGCCAGATCGCGCCGGTGGAGGCCCCCGAGGTCCTCGACCGACAGCTGACCGGCAATACCGTCACCGTCACCCGCGATCAGGGGCTTCGCGAGACCACTCGGGAAGGCCTTGGCAAGCTCAAGGCCGTAGTACCCGACGGTATTCACACCGCTGGCAACTCCTCACAGATCAGTGACGGGGCGGCTGCGGTGCTGCTCATGGACGAACATCGCGCCCACGAGTTGGGGCTGAAGCCGCGCGCCAGAATCCTGGCCTCCGGCATGGTCGGGGCCGACCCCTTTTATCACCTGGACGGCCCCATCCAGGCCACCGAGGAGGCACTGCGGCAGGCCAACATGAGCCTCGACGACATCGACCTGGTGGAGATCAACGAGGCCTTTGCCGCCGTGGTGCTGTCCTGGGCGCAGGTGCACAAGGCGGACATGGACAAGGTCAACGTCAATGGCGGCGCCATCGCGCTTGGACACGCGGTTGGCTCGACCGGCGCCCGGTTGATCACCATGGCGCTGCACGAGCTGGAGCGCACCGACCAATCGACGGCTCTGATCACCATGTGCGCCGGTGGGGCTTTGTCCACCGCCACGATCATCGAACGGATCTGAGCGAAGCCCATGACCATTGGACTGACCGAGGACGCCCGTGACCTGCGGGATTCGGTGCGCGGCTGGGCGGCCCGCCACGTGGGCCCCGACGTCGTGCGGGCGGCCGTCAACGCCAAGGTGGACGAGAAGCCCGCGCACTGGTTGGACCTGGCCGCCCAGGGACTACTCGGCCTCTATGTACCCGAGGAGCTCGGGGGGGCCGGTGCCGGTCTGCTCGAATTGGCCGTCGTCGTGGAGGAACTGGGCCGCGCCCTAGTGCCGGGGCCCTACCTGCCGACGGTGTTGGCCGGCGCCATCCTGCGCGAGGCAGGGCACACCGCGCTACTGCCGGGCATTGCCGAGGGCTCGGTCATCGCGGCCGTCGGGCTGCAGCCGGGCAGCCTGCGGCTTGACGGCGACGGTGCTTTGAGTGGGGAGCCAGAGCCGGTCCTTGGTGGTCAGCTGGCGGACATCTTCGTGTTGCCCGCTCGTTCCGGGGACGGCATCGCCTGGGTCATGCTCGAGCGGGCCCGGCTGCAGGTCACCGCCGTGGTCAGTCACGACCCGACCCGACGGTGCGCCTTGGTGCGCGCCGACACCACGGTGACCGGCACCGAGGTGCTCACCTTCGCCGATGACCACCGGCCGCTGGATCTCGCGGCTACCCTCGTCGCCGCGGAGGCCTCGGGGTTGGCCGATTGGGCCGTGGGAACCGCCGCGGACTACGCCAAGGTGCGCCAGCAGTTCGGCCGCCAGATCGGGCAGTTCCAGGGCGTCAAACACCGGGTCGCCCGGATGCTTACCAGGGCTGAGCAGGCCAGAGCCTGCGCCTGGGACGCTGCCCGCGCGCTGAATGTCGATGCCGAGGTGAGTGCCCGCGAGGCTGCGCTGTCCGCGGCGGTCGCCGGGGCTGTCGCGCCCGAGGCCGCGTTCGCCGTCGCCAAGGACTGCATCCAGACTTTGGGTGGCATCGGCTTCACCTGGGAGCACGACGCCAACCTCGTCCTGCGGCGCACCCAGTCGCTGCGCATCCTGCTCGGCGCCACCGCGCACTGGCAGCAGCGGGTGGCGAGCTTGACCTTGGGCGGCGTGCGTCGCCAGCTCGGTATTGACCTCCCGCCAGCGGCCGAACAGACCCGGGCCGCGGTGCGGGCGGAGCTGGCCGAGATTGCCTCCGCTGTCCCGGGTGAGCCCAAGCGCCTGCTCGCCGAGCGTGGCTACACCTCGCCGCACCTGCCCACCCCGTGGGGACGGAGCGCCGACGCGGTCGCCCAGCTGGTGATCGCCGAGGAACTGGCCACCGCGGAGCTCGAGCCGCACGACATGATCATCGGCAACTGGGTGGTGCCCACCCTCATCGCGCACGGCAGCGACGCCCAGATGCAGGAGTTCTGTCCGCCGTCGCTGCGCGGCGACATCGTCTGGTGCCAGCTGTTCAGCGAGCCGGGCGCCGGCTCCGATCTGGCGGGGTTGAGCACCAAGGCCACCAAGGTCGACGGCGGCTGGCTGCTCAACGGGCAGAAGGTGTGGACCTCCGGCGCCCAGGACGCGCACTGGGGCATCTGCCTGGCCCGCACCGACCCCACCGTGGCCAAGAACAAGGGCATCTCTTACTTCCTGGTGGACATGTCCACCCCGGGCATAGACATCCGTCCGCTCCGAGAGCTGACCGGTGAGTGCTTGTTCAACGAGGTGTTCCTGGACAACGTGTTCGTCCCGGGCGACAAGCTCGTCGGCCGCCCGGGCGAGGGATGGAAGCTCGCGTTGACCACGCTGGCCAACGAGCGCGTGTCGATGTCGCAGGGCTCGTCGTTGGGTGGTGGCGGAGACACTGTTGAGCATCGCCGCCGAGGACGGCCGCCAGCTCGACGACCAGGAGCTCACCACTCTCGGCGGGGTGCTGTGCGACGCCCAGTCCTTGGGTCTGCTCGGGCTGCGCGCCACGATCCGATCGCTGTCGGGGCAGCAGCCGGGCGCCGAGTCGAGTATCGCGAAATTGCTTGGCGTGGAACATATTCAGCAGATGTGGGAGTTCGCAATGAGTCTGCTGGGCAGCGCCGCGCTCGTCGGTGAGCAGGAGCGGCAGGGGCCGGTCTGGATGTTCCTGAACACCCGGGCCCTGACCATCGCCGGGGGCACCACCGACGTCCAGCTCAATATTATCGGCGAACGGCTGCTCGGCCTGCCGCGTGACCCCCAGCCCGGAAAGTGAGCTTCTGAACCGTGCCCATTGATGTTGCGACTGCGCTCGCCGCTGAGCCAGCCGTCCGGGAGGCGAGCTGGTCGGAGCGCGACGTACTGCTGTACCACCTGGGGCTCGGCGCCGGTACCGACATGCGCGGTCCCGACGAGCTGCGGTGGGTCTTCGAGCGGGAACTCCGGGTGTTGCCCACCTTCGCCATGGTCGCCGGGCAGGGCATCTCGTCCGGTTCCGCCGTCGCAGCTGGGATGAAGACCCCCGGAGTCGACATCGACCTGCGCAAGATCCTGCACGCCGGACAGTCCCTCACCGTGCACGCGCCCATCCCCACCGCTGGTTCGGCTCGGATCTCCTCCCGTGTCGCCGACGTGTGGGACAAGGGCAAGGCCGCGGTGCTCGTCATGGAGCAGTCGGCGGCCGACCTCGACGGCAATCCAATTTGGACCACCGAGATGCAGATCTGGGCCCGCGGTGAGGGTGGCTTCGGCGGCAGTGCCGGGCCGGAGGTACGCGCCGAGCTGCCCGAACGGGAGCCGGAGACGGTTTTGGTGTCACCGACCACGCCCCAGCAGGCGCTGCTCTACCGGCTCAGCGGGGACATGAACCCGCTGCACGCCGACCCTGCGTTCGCGGCGCTGGCGGGGTTCGATCGGCCGATCCTGCACGGCCTGGCGTCCTACGGCATCGTCTGCAAGGCGGTGGTCGATGGATTGCTCGATGGCGACCCGTCCCGGCTGCACAGTTACTCGGTGCGCTTTGCGGGTTCGGTGTACCCGGGGGAGACGCTCGAGACGTCCGTCTGGCGCGACGGCGACCACCTGACGCTGCTGGCCCGCTGCCCCGAACGCGGCGGCTCGCCGGTCCTCACCCACGCCAGCATGGAGATTGCCTGATGACGGTCCGCATCAATCCCGACCGCCCGGTGCTCACCTCACCGCCCGAGGACACCCCCGTCGACCACGCCACCGAGGCGGCCCGCCGGGTGGTGAACGCGCTGCTGCGCACCGACCGGAACAACGCGAACCTGCAAAGGGTGGCCGAGGAGCTCAATGGCATCGCGGAGCACCTGGAGACGCACGCCCCCGCGGTCCGCGAGCGGATGATCGACATGTGGGGCGGTGAGGGGACCACACGCCACGACCCGGTGACCGGTCCGGAGAACGCCATCGCTCCGCCGCTCGCCCTGCAGGGCCAGGAAGACGGTTCGATCACCGGTGAGGTCACCTTGAACCTGCCGTACCAGGGTCCGCCCGGATGCGTGCACGGGGGAGTCTCAGCCCTGCTGCTCGACCACACCCTCGGCGTGGCCAACTACTGGGCCGGCGTGGACGGGATGACGGCACAGCTCAACGTGCGTTATCACCGTCCCACCCCGCTGTTCGAGCCGTTGACGATCACCGGCCGTCAGGTGGCGGTGGAGGGACGCAAGATCCGCACCGTCGGCGGTATCAGCGCCGGCGGTGAGCTCTGTGTCTCAGTAGAGGCGCTGTTCATCAACAAGCACCTCGAGCGTCCGCGCGCGGCAGAGGAGAAGTAAGAACTGGCCATGGGCAAGCTTGAGGGCCGGGTCGCCATCCTCACCGGCGCGGGATGGGGCCAGTGGGCGCCCGACGTGGACTGAACCGAGCTAATGCGCCGGGTGCTACCGTGTAGACACCGTGAGTAACAGAGTGGGCATCCGCGAGCTCCGACAACAGGCGAGCGCTGTCCTGCGACGTGTTGTCGGTGGCGAAGCCATCGAGGTCACCGACCACGGCCATCCCATCGCGCGGATCGTTCCGCTGCGGCCCGGTGTCTTGGACCAACTGGTGCTGGAAGGCCGCGCGACCGAAGCCGACGGTGACCTCTTGGACATCGCTGACGAGCTGGGGCTTCCAGTGGGCGCCGGCGGCACGATGCCATTGTCGGCGGCGTTGGCCGAGTTGCGCGCCGATGACCGGTAAGGCGGCGTACCTCGACACCTCTGCCTTCGTGAAGCTGCTCGTCACCGAGCCGGAGTCGGCGGCGCTCCGGACGCGCCTGCAACGCTGGCCAGATCGTGTCTCGGCGGCGCTGCTGCGCACCGAGACGGTGCGCGTACTCCGGCGACAGGGCAATGACGCCCTCATCGGTAAGGCCCGTCGACTCTTCGGCGGGCTTGTCCTCATTCGTATCGACGAGCCACTCCTCGACCGTGCAGGCGATCTGGGGCCAGCGGAATTGCGTTCACTGGACGCGGTCCACCTCGCGGCGGCCCTGTCAATTGGTCCGGATCTCGGGGTCCTGCTCACCTACGACATCCGCCTCAGGGACGCGGCCGCTGCGCAGGGCTTGGACGTCGAGTCGCCGAGCTGATCGGCCTTGCCGTCGTGCGTTTCCGGTGAACGGGATGGGCGCAGAAACCTGGCCGCGCAGCGGTTAGCGTCGACGCGTCCGCCGCAGATTGTCCGCGCTGGACGTCACCACGAGAGGGAGCACGATGAGCGAGTTCGAGGGCAAGGTGGCGCTGATCACGGGCGGCGCACGGGGCCAAGGGCGTTCCCATGCGGTCGCCTTTGCCGAGCGCGGCGCCGACATCGTTATCTGCGATCGCTGCGCGGACAGCGATGTCGTGGGGTACCCACTGGCGACGGCCGAGGATCTGGCCGAGACCGTGCGCCTCGTGGAGGCCACCGGACGTCGCTGCATCGCAGTGCACGCGGACACGGCCGATCGCGCGGCGATGGAGGCACTGGTCGAGCGGGCCACGTCCGAGTTCGGGCGCCTCGACATCGCCGTGGCGAATGCCGGCGTGTCCGCGATCAGCCCGGTGCAGTCGACCAGTGCCGCGCTGTGGGAGGAGGTCATCGGCACCAACCTGACCGGTGTGTTCAACACCGTGGCGGCGGTGGCTCCAGGCATGATCGAACGGGGCTACGGACGCATCGTGACCATCTCGTCGATGCTGGGGCGGGCCGGGAACTACTTCTCCGCTGCTTACAGCGCGTCGAAATGGGGCGTTATCGGACTGACCAAAAGCGCCGCAATGGATTTGGCGCACGTGGGGATCACCGTCAATGCGGTGGCCCCCGGCAACATCTCCACGGCCATGATTCACAACGACAGCCTGTATCGCCAGCTGAGGCCCGATCTGGAGTCCCCGAGCATGGACGATGTGCGGCCCACCTTCACCAGCTTGCACGTGCAGCCGGTTCCCTGGCTTGAGCCCGGTGAGATCACTCGGGTGGTGCTGTTCTTCGCGGCCGAGGGCAGCGCGCACATCTCCGGCACAGTGCTCCCGGTGGATGCGGGGAACGCCGCGCGCGTCACCGGATGAGACGTACTTACCGCTGAGCGGGACAGGCAATGAAAACAAGCCCCGTGGTCATTAGCGTCAGCACGACCGGGCAGCCCGTCTGTGCGCTCCCGCCTGTCCCTAGCGCTGCTGGAGGTTTCGATGACCGCTCCAACCCATCGTCAGGGCGACACCGTCCCTGATCCACTGGCTCCGGCGAAATTGGGACCGGTGACCCTGCGCAACCGGGTGATCAAGGCGGCGACGTTCGAGGGGATGACGCCGAAGGGCTTGGTGACCGACAAGCTGATCGACTTCCACCGGCGCCCCGCTGCCGGCGGTGTCGGTATGACGACCGTCGCCTACTGTGCGGTTGCCCCGGATGGACGTTCGGCCCCCGGTCAGATCATGTGGCAGGACGAGGCCCTGCCGGGGTTGCGCAAGCTCACCGACGCGATCCACGCCGAGGGTGCTGCGGTGTCGGCGCAGATCGGTCACGCCGGTCCGGTCGCTCCGCCGAAGCTGATCGGGACGCGGGCACTGGCTCCGAGCCGCCATTTCCACCTCACCACGCAGACGTTCGCCAAGGCAGCTACCACGGCCGACATCGCCCGGGTGACGCAGAACCACGTGGATGCCGCGAAGCGGGCCGTGGAGGTGGGCTTCGACGCCGTGGAGATCCACTTTGGACACAACTACTTGATCAGCTCGTTCCTCAGTCCCAAGGTCAATCATCGCACTGACGAGTACGGCGGCAGCCTGGAGAACCGGGCCCGATTCGCGCTGGAGACCGCCCGTGCGGTGCGCGCGGCCGTCGGCGACCGCATCGCCGTTGTTGCCAAGCTCAGCATGGATGACGGTGTGCCCGGCGGATTTTGGCTGGACGAGTCGATCCAGGTGGCCCAATGGCTCGAGCGGGAAGGCTCACCAGAGGTGCCCCCGGGTCAGGGCCGCGAGCGCGACACCGAGCACGACAAGTCCGAGAAGAATCAACAAGTAACCCAAAACATCCTCCTGGTTAGGACCGGACACCAGGGACTGTGCACCCTGGC
>JAABUK010000122.1_pt1 | contig 184100 bp, 191 predicted proteins | sample 5559141 | NCBI WGS metagenome assembly JAABUK01 (sample SAMN10711869, study PRJNA513367) | rock metagenome | isolation source: Antarctica rocks | place: Antarctica: Victoria Land, Pudding Butte nord | collected 2016-01-03 | reverse complement strand
CCCTAGGCCCCTTGGCTGTATGCCTCGGGCGCCTGTCGAGTCGGTAGATAGGTGTCGCGTTTAAGGCTCCCGGGGCGCCCGTCGAGCGCCCTGAGCCACGATCGAGCCACTTTTCGTTTTGCCGACGCTTTATCCTTATATAATTAAGTGTAATTAAAAATAATCGCGTATTTCATACGATTATTCTTTATTAATCGTATTATAGCTAGTTACCCGTTATTTATTTATTTAGGTTATAAGCTACTTCTCGAGTTAAATACCTTTAACTAGTTTTTAAATCGCGTATTTAAAGAAATCTTATCGTATTAAATAACTAGCCCGGTTTATAATAAAGAAAGATATCTACCCGCTAGTAGCCAGGTATCTTTATCTTCCGTTATATTATATACGGGCTTATCGTATAGTAAATCTTTAACTTTTTCGCTATCGACTCTATCGTCGACTTCGTCTTTAATAATTTATTTATTATCTACTTTATCGCTTTATTTAGAAGTAGAAGCGCTGGACTTTTTATCCTCGTTAATATTTATTATCTTAGTTAGTTTAGTTTTAGTTATTTTCGCTACTTTCTTTATCTTTACTTTATTAATCTTTAAGGCTAGCTTCTTTATAACCTTTCCTAAACGTAATTTAATTATATTATAATTAAAAACTTATTAGAATAAAGATATCGTATTATACTCGATAAGGGCGAGCGATATAAATAAATAATTAATTTTAGGATTAAAAGAGGAAAGATATATTAATAATATTTAGTATATAAAATACTATAGCTAAATAATATAATAATAGTAGTATTTATTAATCGTATCGAGCGAGAAAAAAACGACTTATTATTATTTAAATAAATTAGAAATATCGTATTAACGTAGCGGGGCTATTAAGAAATTCGTTATTATTAAATAATAAAGTTATCGTCGCTTAATAAAGCGAAAACGAAATAAAAATTAATAAATAAATAAAATAAATCGTCCTTTAAACCACCTACGTAGTTTATAACGACTTTATATTATAGTCGTTAATTACGCCCTCTACGTTTTTAAGATCTTAGTTATTATATTATATATTCTAATAGGGCCCCTAGCCCTTCTACTTAATTAGGTATTATATTATTAACTTTTTTCCTCGTTCTAAAAGCTTCCTTATCCTTTTATCTAAAATACGTTTTATTTTAAAATAATTATTTATATCTTTATTATTATTATCGAGAATAGTAGCTTACCCGACTTCTTAAGGACGGTTATATAGATCCCCTCCTAATAAAATAAGTTCTAAAACGGCGACCGAAATAACGGGGTAGATATTATTATCGGCGGTAACTCTAGTTTATAGGCTAAGCCGTTTATTCGTTTTAAAATTTTAAACGGGCTAGCTCTTTAGTTCGAAAATTTATAATTCTTTAAACCCGGGATCCTATAATCTTTATATAATTTTAAAAAGATTATATCCCCTTCTTATATTATTAAAGGTATATATTTATTATTATATCGAAATTTAGTATTAATTATTATAAATAAAATCGTATTAACGGCTTCCTTCCGGTTAACGGTTTTAATATCGGTAAAATCTATTCTTCTTATTATATTTTAAACCGAAATTCTATTATTAAGTTTTATACCGTAGATAATCTCGTTTAATAAAAGCGTCGTTATTAAGTTTAAAGAATTATTTATAATAAATCGTAAAGTAGTTACGAATTTATCCTATAAATTATTAGGGTAGTATATTAAATAAAATCGTAGTATTATTTTTATAATCTAATTTATCCGTTCCGATTAACCGTTAAATTAAGGGTAGTAGGTAATAAAGACTATTAATTTAGTTTCTAATATTTTAAAGATTACTTTTTATAAACTTAAAAGAAACTTAAAGTTTTTATTAAAAATAATCGTCTTTAAAATTCTTTAGTCGGTAAAGGCGAGAAGTAGCGCGTTTATTTATTTTTCGGTATTAAATATATTTTTCCCTAAAGCCGTAGTAACTACTTTCGAGAATTTATAAGTAATAATTATTAAATAATTATATCCGTTTATAAGTATAAGGAGCGCTATAATAAAATTAATAATAATATAATAATAGATCTTTAGCTTTATTAGGATTAGTTTTAAAATATTATATAATATATACCTCTTTATCTAATTAAATTAATATTAAGGGTAGTATAAAATATAATATTTAAATCTTCGAGTTAAATACCGTATATAATAATTATCGGCGATATTCTTATACGTTTTATGAAATCCTATATGATTTCGCTTATTATACGCGAGTTCGAAAATATTCTATTTTATTAATTTCGGGATATATAGGCGTTTCTTATTAATATAATCGTCTTTATACTATATAAGTAAATCTCTAAGAAGGAAAGAAATATTAATATTAATTACGTTAATTTTATCCGTAGACCTTAGGGCTTCCTTCTTAAATCTATTCTTTTTATATATAAAGAAAGTTATTATCTTTAATTATTTCTTATTTTTAGAATACGCCTTTTATAATTTAAGGTAGTATTTAGAAGATATTTTAATTAGGGTAAAATAAAAAACGAAGACGTCGTCTAAAATACCGGGACTTTTAACGTCGAGATATTCTTTTTTACCGAGGAGGCGAGATAATATATCTAATATAATATTTTATTTTCTTAGATATTAACGAATATCGAGATTATATTATAACGTATATTAGGAAGCTTATATTAACCGTAGGTTTATCTTATTAAAAAAGGACGACGATAATATTATTTATCGGGTAATATTAATAGTTACCGAGTAGTTAATAAAGATAATAACTTTCTTTATTAAGATTTATATAAGTAGGTATAGGATTTTCTTTAGTATTTAAATTAAGTCTACTATTTCTAATTCCGTAGGCTAATAGCGCGACTCCGTAGGATTAAGTAATTTGGATAGGAATAGAATTAGTTATATATTAATATAGGGGAAATTATTACCCTAAAGATCTTTTTAAATATAATATACTATCGCGTTAATTCCGTACGACTTTAATATATCGATATTAATATATAATTAATAAACTAGATCCCGATAATATAAATAGGTTTTAGAGGTAAGTACCTTTTATAATAATCTAAAAAAAGTTAATTCCTCTTTTATAAATACGAAGTAAGTTTTTCTAAAATAAATCTTTCGTATATTCCCGTCTTATAACGGCGAGCCCTTTAAAAACTAGGTTTTCTAGTATTAAAGTAACTTAATAATTTAAGCGAAGTATTTAATATTATTTCGTAATTAATTTATTATTCCGATATATATTTCTAAAGTTTATAACGTATTTAGGAAACGAAGTTCCTTAATTATTATAATTCTTTCTTTAATAGTAGTTAAATCTAACCTATCTACTTTCTAGCCTAGAAGTATAACGGAGGGGTAAACTAAAAAGGATTTCTTAAATTTAAACGAGATCTTAAGGCCTACGAATAAAGCGAAGATAATTATAAGATATTCGATATACTCGGAATAGGACCGTAAGAAAATTACGACGTTATCGATATAATATCTCGCGAACGCTTTATACGGGCGAAGAAAAGTATTTATTTTATATTAAATATATAGAATTAACCCCTTCTATCCTATTACTACGACGTTATAATACTCCGAACCACGGTAAGAAAATATCGTAAATTTATAACGATTATCTCTCTTAACTAAGAAGAGATAGAATTATCCACTATAATTAATAATATTTATATAAGTATATTTTTATACTAACGAAATAATATCGCTTTAAAGCGGAAGAGGGTAGTTATTAAAGATAATAATTTTATTTAAATTACGAATATCGATTACGACTCTACCTTTCCGTATCGGTATTCTCTCGGGGCCTTTATATACTATCCGCTATATAACGAAGATAAAGAAAACGAATAAGGAAGGCTCGGTAAATTACGATATTTTCTTTTATTAATATATTTTATCGAATTTCTCGTTTATTAAAGCTTTTATATCGGGGTTTAATAGGTAAATCTTATAACTAAATTTCGTATTAAACGATTACTAGTCCGTAATAAACGGAATTAATAATTACTCGGATTCGGGTAGGTCGATTATATCTCCCGTATTTTCCTAAATATAAGGGTATTACTTTATAATCTCTTTAATCGCGGTAATATCGGAGTCGTTATTATAAATCATAATTTTATTCGGTAGCTTCGTTTTTATAGAAGGATCGACCTTAGGCCTTAAGATTAACCTCGGATTATAAAGATTAATAAAACGTAATACGATTATATCGTCCTCGTAAATTTTCGCCGTAAGGGAATAATTATTTAAATCGATAAAGTATACTTCTTTTACCTTATATTCTATAATTAATCTTATTCGTTAGTAGCGAGGAATAATAAAAGGTATATTCCCCTCGTTACGAACGTTAATAAAGTTAATTATTAAGTTTATAAAATAAATATAAACTCCTTTTATCTATAGTTCGAATAAAAAGTCTCGGTCCGGTAATTATAATTTCCTTTTTAGCGAGATTACTACCGCTAATATAATTCGTACTAGAATTATTTAGCGGCGCTTTAACTATATAATATATTAGATCCTTATATTATCCCTAGTTATAAATTAAATAAAGATTATAATATCTTCGTAACTACCTAAAATTATTTAATTATTAGAGAAGTCGATAATAGCCTTCTCTTAACCTAGAATATTTATACCGATAAATATATTAACTTTAAAGTTATCGATAATATAGAAGTCCCTAGTGATTTTAATTATTATTTTTATATTATTCTTCGTTTTTCCGTCTATATAGAATATAATTAAAGTTTACTTTATAATTAAATAACGGTTCGAGCCGATACTTTTTAAAGTAATAACTTTATTATAAATCTATAACTAAACGCCGGGGATTCATTACGTAATAAATACTTTATTAATTATACTTATCGGATACCTAGTATTAAAATATCCTAATTCTCGAATAATATCTAGGGTAAGGCCTATTTAGCCGGTAAAATAGTATTATATACGAAATATTATCCCGTTAATTAGTAAAGACGGAGTAGTAGATTCGATTATTAATCTACCCTTTTATAAAGGGGAAGATTTAGAAACTATCGACTTTAATATTATTATAATCTTTAAAACTAAAATCTTCGGAGTAATACTTAACTCGGTATTCTTAGATTTTATAGGGGCAGGATTAATTACTTTCTAAATATTAATCGAGTATATATATTTCCTTTCTTTTAGGTATATATATAGAAGATTATTCGACGGGAAATTAAATTTATAATTCCTATAAATAGGACGTTAACTTATTTTCTCTATAAAAATATAATACGTAATTAAGACGAACCTAATATTAACGTCTTTATTAACACTTTATTCTTCGTTTATAACGCTCTCCTTAGTATTATAATAGCTCTTATCGGCGTTTATATAATAATTATAATAATTTATCGGCGGAGCTTCGGGAGAGCCGAAATAATTATTAATAAATTTAAAGAAAGTACCGTAATCTATATTCTTATTATTAAGATTATTATATAGTTTATTAAAGTAAATAGGCTGTATCTATACTTAATTACCGAAAGTATTATACGGTCTCGGCGGGTAGTATAGGCGTATCCTATAATTTTTATAGTTTTAGTTATTATAGCTCTAGTTCCCGTAGCCCCGATTCTTAGCGAATAAATTTTAGTTAAATTAAACGTTTCCGGTAGTAATTATAAATAATTATTTTAATAATAATAGAGCGTTTTTTAGAGGTTCTTACGGGGGAGGCTTTTAAACTTATTATAATTATTACTATTATTATATTTAAGGTATAATCTACCGATTTTAAAAATAAACTAGTTAATTATAAATATTAATATAAAGGAAAGAAGGTCTAGCCATCTATTAGTATAAAAAAGAACGAGAATTATAAAAATTCGGTTTTATAATAAACGGTCTCTACCTTTAAAAGCCTTAAGACTAAGAACCTTAAGGTATTTAAAAATCTTAAAACTAAAAAGATCGATACTACTACTAAGGCCGATAAGGTATTAAATTATAATATTTATTTTACCGTTATAACGACTATTTATCCCTAAATAACTATTTATCCTCTTTTATATCGCGATCTTTTTCTCGCTCTTTAATTTCCTTTCGATGATTTTTATAACCTTTTTTATCCTTTTAGATTTATATTTTATATTATATCTCCTTTTTATTCTTAAGTTATTCGATAAACTATTTAATCGAAATATTATTCGTTAAAGGAGGGATAATAGCCTAGAAATTAATATCGAGATAATTCTATACCTATATAACCTATATATACTCTTCGGTAATACCGACTTAAATAGTATATTTAACTATATTCTAGACGTAGATAAATAGATTACTTCGTTCGGCCGTATCCTTCGATATATATAATTAACGACTAAACTCTTCTAAAGCTATAGATATTATAATCTTAAAGTAATTTTATAACCTAATAATTTAGCGCTATAAATTATTCGGTAGTTATATTATTATATCTTTTTTATCTTAGGAAAGGATTTTGAGTTATTAATTTATAATAATACCGTAGAAATAATTATTTAAATTCCTCTTTATTATATCTTTACTTTTTATTATAGCGAAATCCTAAGTTTTATTATAAAAGGTATAGACCTCCTTAAATATTAACTCTTTAAGGTTAAAGACGATATTACCGGCGCCCTATAATTTTAAATAATCTAAATAAAAGAAACTTAATTCGCCGGTACGGAAATACCCAGTTTATTACTATATTTATTAAATATACCCGTTTTTATTAGCTAGCTCTTATAGTCCCGTAGGTCCTAAAGACCCTTTAAAAACTTAACTTTAATTATATAAAGTAACTTTAATAATATCTAGTATAGTAGATCGTATAACCTAAATTATAATATTATATAAATTTAAATCGATCTTTACCGGTGGAGGCGGTATTCGTAGTTAACCTATAGTTTCTTATTCTTACTAGGATTAAGGATTAAATAGAGTAAATTAATTTCCTCGAAAATTATTAAAATCTTTTTAGTTTTATCTTAAGGAGCTAGATTAACCCTTATTATTATTAACTATATTATCGATCTAATTAAAAAGAATCCTTTATATAACGTCGTTTATAATAAAAATTAATTCTTATAAAAGGAATTAAAATATTAATTTTCTCGGAGCTAGTTAAATTATTAATTTAACTAGACTAAATAATAAAGAAAAAAACGGAGTTAAAAGAGAATAAATAAAAGTAATTAAAATCCGGTCCTTAACTTTTCTTTAAAAATAAGGTAACTAAAGGTTTAAAATTTCCTCGTTTCTTTCTTTTTAATTATTAAAGTATAGTAAATCGGTATAGTACCTAACGCTTTTAACGAAAACTATTAATACTTCCGCGATTAAAGGAGGGTATATTTAGGAAATTAGAAATATAAAAGGGTTTTCTTTTACGGAACTTTCTTTTTCTTAAATAATAATAGAGGTAGAATATCCTTTTTTTACGAATAACTCGCTACCTTTTAGTACGTCTAATAGAGGATCGTACTAATCGATAATAAAAAGAACTACTTCTTAAATTAGTCTATTAATATTCTTATTATATTAATCGAAATACTTTTTCGAAAATATAAGTAATTAAAACGCTAGAGAGATAGTAAATTCTAATAAAAACAACTTCTTTACCTCCGCGTAGCTCATAAATAAAGAAAATAAAATAAATTATATATATTTATAAAGATCTTCTACCGGTATATAGTTCGAAAGTTTATTTATATAATATTAATTTTTTAAACCTCGATTACGTAAATTAGAAATAACGAAGTAAAAGGTAAGAAATAAGGGATTAAAAAGAAATTTTTAGGGTTCCTACCTTAACGCGGGGAAAATCTATCGATTTCGTTATAATTCTTAGTAAAGTAAATACCGTTTCTCCGCTTTCGGGTAAATATAGGCTTTAAATTATAAGAAAAATAAACTCCGCTCTTAACTCCGTAATTCCAGCGCGATTTAACTTTCCTAATAATTAATTATAATTAGACCGAGATCCTTAAGAAAAGGTAAGGATTTTCTATATAAACGAAAATAATAGTATATAATATAGACGGCGGCGATACTTTAATTTAATATAGATCGTTCCCTACGCCTACGGCCGAAATATAAAATACTTTTTATAACCGGGGTATAAATATTTCTTCGGGTTTATAAAGTGTATTTATAAACTAATTTATATACCTATAAAAGCCTAGTATAATAACTCGATTATTAGAATTAAAGGTAGGCGTAGCTAGAGTAAAGAAATACTACTATTATATATAATAATTAAAACGAAAACGAAGCGGCTCGCTTCGTTCGTCGTCGTAGAATATTAACGGTTAAAGGGTTAGTGCTAATATTATAACTAGTAGTAGATATAAGGACGAATTATAATTAATTTATAATCCCTTAAAATAATTCGACCTATATAAAGGAATAATAATACGGATAATAGTTATATCTTCGAGATATTAATAGAGGATTTAGTACTTTATAACTAGTATTTTAAAGGCTAGTAACCGGTCTCCTTCTATTTATAAATAGAATTCGACTAAGCCGTTACTACTAAATAGTAAGAATATAGTATTAACGAAATAAGATACGTAAGAATTACAGTATTAACGAAATAAAACAGTGGTCAAGATTTAGTCTCAGTGTATTATATATTACTTCTTCTATCTAGCGGTACAAATAAGCTACTATCTTATACCAAGGTACTAGCTCTTATACCAAGGTACTAGTAATTATAACAACTATAGACCTAAATAATATTTTTAATTAAAACTATTATAATACGAAAGATACGAAAGGTAGTTAGTTTTATTAGCGCGGTTTTAATTATTCTAATATTCTCTATTTAAATTTTATAGTACGAACTTTATATTATATTATTAAGAGGATAATATAAGTAAGTTTAATATAGGAAGTTATTTTAATATTATATATAGAGACGGTTATAATATAAATTATTTAATATTCGACTTTTAGGCGTAAAATCGATTTGGCGTTGGGGCGTGATTCGCGTTGGGGCCAGCCGCACCGAGTATAGCGAGGTGCCCGCACGGTTATAGCAAATCACACAACGATGGCTCTCACTTAGCTCCAGCTGGCTTAGAGCTTCGCTTATCACTAAAGTCGCCAGGCGGACCTCCAGGCAACTTCGGCAAGAACATCCCCACCCTTCGTTGATATTCCATGTACTCGGGGTATTTCTTCGCAGAGATAAGCTCTGTGAACCATGTTGATGCTTGGAAAAGGATCAAATATGCGGCCGCACCAATGCCTGACCAATTGTAGTTGCTCTGTGTGACCCAGCAAGACCAAGCGTACAGGGCGACCCAGACAGACTGCTCTGCTGCGAAATTTGGATGACGGCTGTATGCGAAAAGTCCTGTAGTATTGAAACCGCGGTCTAGATCTTCTTGGTGGTAGCCTTCGGGGACTTTGGCTGTCTTTTGGTACTCTTTCTTTGCATTTTGATAGTCTGTAAGTGACGCAATCAGTGCCAAACCCATGAATCAAGACGTCTTTAGTCGAAGCGACTTACTCCACTGCTGTCCGTCTGCATAGTACGCCAAAAATACCAAGCTGACTAGGCCCCTTGAGAATACCAGGTCGCCAACGGGATATGAGGCTGCGGTGTTCTTCGCGGCGAGCAACAGGATGTATGTGGGTGCCGTCACTATAAAGAGAAGGAACTGGATTGTATGTCAGTGATCTCTCCTAATAAATTAAATACGTATTCTTACGCTTTGGGCAAGCGATATGAATACCACATTGAAGACGAAGAACAATGGTGGGCTGATTTTCTCCTTCAGAACTTCCCAGCGGTAGTCCTCCGAGCCAATGCTGTAGCCTCCCTTACGCCAGTAGTTGTAGGTCAGGCGTGTCTAACGCAATTAGCATAACGTATTATTACATCAACGATCTCCAGCACTTACACTCCAGAGTGCGCTAAAGAGAAGCAGGATGTCCAAACGTCGCGTCGGCAAGCCAGTAGCATGAGCATATGTCGCATAGTGAGCATTGTAGATTGTGGGCAGCAGGCTCCAGCAGCGGTCCACTTGCGAATAGTTCTTGTTGACCTCAGAGACGAGCAGAAAGATAGGCGCCAAGAACAAAGAGAACGCAAACCCCAAGATCAACGGATTCGTGGAGACGTAGAGGACCTTGAGAGCCTGGAGGTTATTTATGTTCTGGAAGACCTGCTGGGGGAGGTCGTAGAGTTGTGGCACGTATGGCAAAACGGTCTTGTAGATGTCGGTACACTCAGTGAGAGTGTTTACCACTGGTAAAGACATGTTTGCAGGTGACGATTATTGACTAGGGAGAGTGTCGACAATGGATGGAACAAAAGTGAACTCGATGACGGAGCCAGCCATCCCTTGCGGATCTCTTTTTGATGCAGGGTCCGATCTGCGGCGGCGCGAGCCTAAAGCGTGTTTACGATTGAAGCATTCTCAACTTCTAAATTTGACGCCTTATACACAGTTTCACGAGATGCGAATGCACGCTATGGGCTTGGATTATCTAGCAGGCGATGTAGGAGCTGCGTTGAGAAGTCGGTATGACACGCAAGATCCTTTGCGTCGCTGAAAAGCCGTCAATCGCCAAGTCTGTGGCTCAACATCTTAGTGGAGGGCAAGTGACCACTGTACGTGTATCAACCTTGTCGAAAGAAGAGGAAAACTGAGTTTGGTGCATAGAGGAGCATTGGTGGAACCAAATTCGTCAAAAACTACGACTTCGATTTCAACTTTGGTACGCCATGGGGACAATGCTCAGTCACGATGACAAGCGTTATTGGCCATCTAACCCACGTTGAATTCCCACAGCAATACCGCAAATGGACCTCCTGCTCACCAGGACAGTTGTTTGATTGCCCTGTTAATGTTGGAGTGGATAAAGTATGTGTCTATCGAGGAATTAGCAGTAGACGTATCTCATGAACTCCTAGGAAAAGAAAGTTATCGCAACCAACATAACCAACCAGGCCCAATATGCCAGAGCGCTTTTCATCTGGACGGACTGTGATAGAGAGGGTGAGCACATCGGTGCAGAGGTGCAGCAGGCAGCCTTCGAAGGCAACAGGGCCATTGAAGTCAAAAGAGCCCAGTTCAGTAACACTGAGAGGGCGTAGGTTTTCATCCTCTCAATCTAGACATTCAAGCTAAGATCTTTCCTTGTGTTGCAGTCACATACTCAGAGCCGCTCAAAGCCCTGTGAATCTAGATGACCGACAAGTTAATGCCGTGGCAGCAAGAATCGAGTTGGACCTCCGCCTGGGCGCAGCGTTTACTCGTTTCCAGACCCTCAATCTGCAGACTATGGGTGCCGAACTTTCGGACCGTATCATCAGCTATGGTCTGCCTTCCTAACGGGACAGATGAAGAAGATCTTTGCGTTCTCTAATGTCTGTATAGGGTCCTGCCAATTTCCTACACTTGGCTTCGTAGTGGACCGGTACTTTAGAGTACAGAACTTTGTGCCCGAAAAGTTCTGGAGCATCAGAGTCATGCACCAGCGTGACAAAATGGATGTCATGTTCTCCTGGCGGCGACACCGGCTCTTCGATCGTGCCTCGGTCATCATTCTTTTCGAAAGGTGCCTCACAGCAGGGATTGCTAAAGTGTCAAAGCTACAGAGAAAACCGACAAGCAAATGGCGACCTTTACCATTGACGACTGTGGAGCTCCAGAAACTTGGAAGCATGTTTCTTAGAATGGACAGCCAGAAGGTCATGAAGGTAGTTTTTGCTACGTAGTGGTTGTACGGTTGACTGAATCCTGATCTAGATTGCCGAGGATCTGTACAATAAGGGTTGGATTAGCTACCCACGTACAGAAACCGACTCTTTCGATAAAGGCATCGATCTGAAGAAGCTCATTGAGAAACAGTCGCAAGACGCCGGCTGGGGAGGCTATGCCCTAGGACTCCTAAGAGGGGCATTCAAGCAGCCGCGAGGGGGCCGCAACAACGACCAAGCTCATCCTCCGATACACCCAGTCAATTATGTGGCTCCCACCTCTTTAGACAGTGAAGAACGCAAAGTCTACGAGTTCGTCGTCAGAAGATTCCTGGCGTGCTGCTCTGAAGATGCAAAAGGAGATTCCACCACCGTCGAGATTGAGTATGGTGAGGAGACACTGTTCACCAACGGCCTTATCGTGTTGGAAAGAAACTACTTGGACGTTTACCCCTATGAAAAGTGGACAAGCAGCCAGCCTTTACCAAGATTTAATCTCAACGAGACCTTCGAACCCACAGAGGCGAACATTACTGAAGGCGAGACCACTGCACCAGGCTATCTTACTGAGCCCGAGCTCATCAGCTTGATGGACGCAAATGGTATCGGAACAGATGCAACGATGGCAGAACACATAGCCAAAATCAAGGAGCGCGTTTACGTTATGACGCAGCCTCGAGCAGGTGGAGGCGGACGCGGCGGCTCCGTGCAGCAGTTCATACCAACTACCCTCGGCGTGGCCTTGATCGAAGGATATGACGATATCGGCTTAGAGACAAGTCTCGGCAAGCCATTCTTGAGAAAGGAAATGGAAATTAAGATGAAGGAGATCTGCGCTGGGACAAAAAGCCGCAACGACTTTGTGCAGGAAACACTGGAACAGTATAGGGAGGTTTTCGTGAGGACGCAGCAACAAGTCGGTGTGCTAAAAGCGGTAAGCGAGGGCCAGACTTCTCTTCCTGCATTAGGCTAACGTTTTTTAGGCCTGCAGGAAGTACGTCTTTGGAGGGCAGACTTGAGAGCTGTCAATTCGGAGGTACAACTTTCCGAACATATTTGCGGTCGCGATGCTCCGTCTATGGTTGCAATGACATATAACGGTCATCCTACTCAGCATCATTGCAGTACAATTCGTCAAAATGATCGTCGACGCCTCGATGTTGAAACAGTAACAACTGTTGCGAGGGATGGTCCTAACATCAATTCGATGTCTGGCAGGTACTGCGCCTCGAGTAGACCCCAAACACATCATAGCCTGATCGCTAACAGCACGGACAGAATGGAAGCTTCATGGGTATCTGGAAAGAATACGAACAAGACCACAACAGCATTGTACCAGCGCCACTGGGAATCGAACCTAATATGGTAAATTATTGAAACCTACCAAACGTCTGGGTTCTATACGATTGTCATTAGGCCTTAGCGTGCTTTAAAAATCAAGGCATAGACAAAAAACTCCAAGAAGGGCAACTTCAAAACGCCCAGGTACTATTATGGATAGATCATAAGGTTCATTTTCAATACGTCGAAAAAACAAGTTGGGCGAGAAGCTGTCAAAATCCTCAAGTTAAGTAAAGATTGGCGGGGCAGCTGCCTCCGCCACCTCCACCGAATTTCTTTTCCCCACACCGCCGACCGGACCACACCCTTAAGAAATTTAACATTTACGCTACAGCAGTCCCTTCCCATTCCGAATGGTCTAAAATAATTTAATCTGCAGATGGCTGCATTTTCACTCGAGCACTTATCTGACGTGTGTTGCCTTGGTGGTTGCAGAAATGCTGACGCGCCCGAGCTGGACGTCTACTCGCTCCTACTGCACCGTGCTTACGTGCAGAAAACCCAAAAGCTGTAGTCTAGCCCGATGCGCGCTGACTGCCACTCGTACTAGTAAGCCAGCAAAGACGTATACAAGCCTCAAATATGTCTCATTGCTGCAATGTCATTTCAGCTCTTGGCTTTGAGTATCTCCTTTTCGCTTGGGCGAGTACTTCTACTATCTTGAAGATGGGCAATCCTCGAGTCTCTTGACGGCACATTGTCTCAACTCATGCCATTTATGTGACCATTTTCACGCCCTCCTCGCCAGCTTGTCTACCGCGCTCTCATTACCTTAATGTCGAATTCGCACGCGCATGGTGTCCATAAAACGTTTTTGCGACCCCTAACAGAACCGTGTCAGCCATGCCTTTGACAGACGTCCAACAGAGATCGCTAGAGACGACTGAGCGAGTCGCGTCATGTTTTTCGCTCGTGGGGACCATCTTCATCTTCGTGACCTTTGTATCTTCGCCCAATTTCCGGAAGCCGATCAACCGCCTCGTCTTTTACGCTTCGTGGGGAAACACACTTTTCAATGTCGCGACGCTAATGTCTCAATCGCCTATTCGGCTGGGATCGCATTCGCATCTATGTCAATTCCAAGCATTTCTGGTCCAGATGTGAGGCGTTCCGAGAGCCCTCGTTATTGGTGCTTGCTTATGGAGTTTAGGTTCGTGCCTGCTGATGCATTATGGAATCTGGCTATGGCAATCAGTATGCGCCCTTTACTCCAGTGCAAGGCTTTCAGGGCTAACGAGAAAAGCCAGATGTGTATCTTACCCTCTTCAGGCAATACAACGCCCAGCAACTCAAAGCGCTGGAATGGCGATACCATGTCATGTGCTACGGCTGTACCTTCTTGATAGCCTTCGTATTGATCTTCGTCGATACGCACACGAGAGGGAAAATTTACGGTCCAGCTGTGGTACTACCTCCTCTTAGGGCGAGTTAAACCAATCAGGCTAACCTGAATACTAGCTATGGTGCTGGATAGGCGGAAAATGGGACTTCATGCGCATAGCAGTCTGCTACGGCCCAGCCTGGTATGCCAAACCAGAATCATCCATGCAAGCCATTTACTAAACACACCCAGGATCTGTATCATAGTCTCCCTAGCAATCTACCTTCTCGCCGGCCGCGAAATCTTTCAAAAACGCCACCAACTCCGCGCCTTCAACATCCCCGTCAAAGAACTTGCCTTCACCACCTACAACCCCAACAAGAATCGAATCCAAGTAACGCGCGAATTCGCCTCGGTCCCGCACCCCCCTCACGACAAAACATCCAGCAGCTACAGCGACGGCAGCAGCGACGGCCTTCCCGATAGGAGCTACAGCGTAAACATCACCGCTCATCCCGCCCTCCCGCACAAATTACCCTCTGGCATGACTACCGTCCGAAAGAATAGAGCGGCCATGGAAGCCAACCGCGCAGCTTTCGGCTACGCGAAAGTCGCATCCTTGTTCTTCGTCTCGCTACTGGTAACCTGGGTCCCCTCCTCCATAAACCGTGTCTACTCACTCATCCACCCCAACTCGGTAAATGTCTACTACTCCTACGCAGCAGGCATCGTCCTGAGCCTGATGGGTTTCTGGAATTCGGTTATTTATGTTACGACTAGTTGGAGGGCCTGCAAGACGGGGTTTGAGCATTTGTTTGAAAAGGTGAGGGTCGATGAGATTGAAATTAGGACGCAGGGGAGGGCGAGTGGGAGTGGAAGGGCGGGAAGAGGAAGTCGGGGGGATGCGGATAGTTTGGAGGGATTGGCCGTGGAGAGAGATAGGGGTAGTGAGAGGGATGGGGAGAGTGTTTGAGGGGGATTGAGTTGGGCGTTGGATTTGTGATATGATACCACTTCGTTCGAGCTTTACAGGAGATATTCCTGAGGAAAAAGGTAACAGTTCAGGATTAAGGTAATGACTAATTTTCAAAGCCTCTGCAACCGATCCCATCAGCTCTTGAGTACAATACGCTCGCATGACCTTGTAGCGACATACATAGATACCGCTCTTTCACATATTGCTCTTTATGGCTCTTCCACTTCCACACAAGCTAGTGACCTGGCGAAAGATGATATCAATTTGTCTTTGTCCTGACTAGAAGATTACTGCTATCTGTAAGTATAAAGGATCTCTAATCTAGACCGAACCACTATCCACATTCTAGGTCAATAGATGTTCTTGGTTGATGGGCTGTTGAGTAAGGTACCTTAACTTTTCACACTAAAACCCCCCCTTGTCGCTCCCCCGGGCTGGGACTGAACCCCATACCTCGCCATCTACAGAGACTGTCAAGGTCAAACGTGCAAGCCCAGCCAGCCAGTAGTAAGACTTCCATATGAAAGCAATCCCACCAACTTAGCCGTCCGTAAACAGAGCTCTTCACATTATTAAATTATTGAAAGTGGACCCGAGACCGCGGATTTAACGGCTGGCTGTAAGGCTGACGTAGGCGAGGAGGAACCGTTCGATTCTGGCGTTCCTCTGAACGAGCATTTTATGTATTTTTTCCCTTAGTGGAAGCTTTTCCAAGGTACCCTAAAGTCTCGATTTTCAGGAGTAATCTAAAATGCCTCTCTACGAAGTGGAGCACATCACCCCGCTCACGGGCGACCAGAAAGACCTCCTCGCATCCGCCATCACAACCATCCACTCCCAGCTCTTCACTACACCTTCCCTGTTCGTGAATGTGCGCTTTACGAATGTAGTTGGTGATGATACATATATTGGTGGTAAGAGGGTATGTCATTCCCTTATCCTAGATCCACTCCCGTTCAGCAAATCGCCCACAACGGGTTTTCTCTCTTGGAGATGGCCTGATAAGTATCTAGAAATCTGCAAATAAAATCCTCGCGCACGTCCGTCCTGGTGGCGGTCGCTCCACCTCTGACTTTGGTAAACTCTGCAAATCTGTAACGGAGGCTTGGGATCAGGTTGTCAGTGATCGTGCTGGGCTTCAGCGAGGAGGCGAGAGGGAGTTGAGAGCAGTGTTTGTGCTTGGGACGATTATTGCGGGGAGTGAGGCCGGGTTTGAGTTGCCGCCGGTAAGTCTCTGCTTTACATTCCTTTCATGGGTAGAGTCAAGTAGAGAAGCGGAGGGGGGTTGGTGTGTGAGGTAGGATATTGGGGATGGTGCTGACTAGAGTGCCATGGTGGTAGGCTGGGGAAGATAAGAAGTGGCTCAAAGCGAATATGCACTCGTTCCTGGGGAAGGCTGATGGTGGGGATGAGGATTTCAGGGATTTGATGGCGGAGGTGAGGTCGAGGGACGATTTGAAGGAGTTGCTATGATCTTGGCGGAGAGTTTATGTCCTCATGTCGTTATGGAATACGCACGCTGAGAGAAGGATACATGAACACTGACTTGTTGCAACAATGCGTGGAGTATGTGGTCTGCTTTGAGGTCACTGACTGCTATTTTGAAGGACTGTTGTTCGAAAGTAGCACGCTGAAAGAAGAATGCGATTCTCAAAGCAGTCATGATAACTCACAATCGGCCCTTGGCATGAAGCAGATCTTGTCGAGCTTTTGACGGTCCAAAAGAGGTACGAGACCTCGTACTCGCACTAGCGCACCTACTCTTTTGGAAAGACGACCATGCAAATGGGGAAATAGCCCCTTACGCTACACAGGTCGAGAGTCAAGAAGTGAGCAAGAAGCATATCGAGTCTCGTCTTGGACATTAGCAAGTTGCGCGTGGCAAGCTGGATGGAGCGCGAGGTCTCGTTGACAGAGGCAACTTTCGGCTCGAGGACACTACCAAGGTACCGGTCGTGTTTTTGACTTTTTGTTTTTGAGTTGCGACATCCAACTTGAAATTTGCGATGTGCAATTTGCAAGGCTTCAGAACAAGAGTCAATAAAGATGGGTAGGGCAGGGACAGTATGTTGCGAGTTACAGAATTGTGATGGCAAGGTGTAGAAAGTTACGGCGTTGAATTAGATCTGAGTTACATGAAAGCTGGCTTTGTGTGATTTCCAACTACATTCAAGTATGTACAAGCGCAACAGTCAGTAGCAGCCAGCACACATGTTTCTAGAACTCCTATTCAACATCTCTCAATTATGGATTACATCTCTGTACACTCTGAAAGTGCGAAAAGCTCGCAAGTATGCCGTGGTTGGTGACTCGCACCCTTCCATCATGATGGACCATTCGTCAATGCACGCACACATATTTTCCAACCAAGATCTATCCTTGCTTTTTCCTCCTTCATGGCTATCGACCGGAGAATATCATGATGGTAATGGATGATGGATCTAGGCGAAGAAGATAGCAGCGAAGGCAGCGAGACCAGCGATGGCCATTGAGCTGCCAACAGTGCTAGCGGCGCCGGTGAATGGGGTGATTGGGGAGCTGGTCGGCTTGGGAACAGCACTGAAGAACACGTTAGCTACGGAGTTAGTGGCGAGGAGGGGGAAAGAAGCTTACCCAGTTCCTGAGGGAGCAAAACCGGATGAAGCTGGGGAGCCAACTGCGGGAGATCCGGCAGCGGGAGAGCCAGCAGCAGGTGATCCAGCAGCTAGCACAGCTGGGGCGGTGGCACCAGACTGAGCAACTGGGGAGGAGCCAGCGGGGGAGCCAACAGCGGGAGAACCAGCAGCAGGTGAGCCAGCAGAAGGAGATCCGGCAGCTGGCACAGTTGGGGCTTTGGCACCAGACTGAGCAACTGGGGAGGAGCCAGCTGGGGAGCCGGGGACAGCTGGGGCGATGGCGCCAGACTGAGCAACTGGGGAGGAACCGGCTGGGGAGCCAGCAGCTGGGGATGAACCGGCTGGGGATGAACCGGCTGGTTTGGCAGCGGCAGTTGGGGCAACGGTAACAGTTGCGGTAACGGTGACTGCTGCTGGGCAAGTTGGGCAGGTTGGGCAGGCAGATGAAGCGGCAACTGGGGCTGGGACACCTGGTGCGGCGCTCGTGACAGCCTTAGCTGGGGAGCCGCCAGCGGGAGAACCAGCAGCAGGCGAGCCAACAACTGGTGCAGCACTCGTGGCAACCTTAGCCGGAGAAGCTGGAGAGGAGGAAGCTGGTGCTGCGACGGTGGCGACCTCAACTGCTGATGGGCTTGATATTGCCACAGGTGCTGCTGGGGCTGCTGGGGCAGATGAGACTGGGGCAGCTGGCGCAGCTGGCGCGGACGAGACGACAGGAGCGGCGGTCAATGCTGGCTTGGAATTGACTGGCACAACGATGTGGGTGGTGATCGGGCTGTGCTGAGCGGGGCACTCAGTGACAGTTGGTGCGCAGCTGGTGATGACAATCTCCTTGGTGCTGTAAACAGTCTGCTCCACCACTTTTGCGGGCGAAACTGGGGTAGCGACAGGGCCACCGGTAACCTGCTGCTGGACCTGTCCATCACCTATCTCATTGAGGAGAGTGGCAGCCATGGCGGAGCCAGCCGTGAAGGCAGCGAGGGCGAAAGCGTAACGCATTCTGATTGATTCGAGATGTTGATTCGAAAGTTTGGGTGTTTGAAGATTTGGTGGTGAGGTTGAAGAAGGAAGTAGTATGGTATTAAGAGAGCGTGTATTTTTCTTGTTTGTTAAAAGAGGGTGGATGACCGAAGTCGAAAGCTGGCAAGTAAATATGCGACTGAAAAGGCGAAGTGTGTTGGAGGAAGGGAGAAAAAGCCTTGCGGGCGGGTAGAGTGATCCTTATACTCAGGAGTTTGATTACAGTCGATGATCGCGAAAAAGGAGTTGAAGCTAAGCGGCCGAAGTCCACCATTGAAATTGCCCCACAACTGCCAATGTCATTTGCAGGGAACAAATCACCGCTAGCTGTGATCCACTCGTCAGGTACCAGCCTATTGGATGCTTGGACAAATCATCTACGAGAATAGAAACAAAAGAGTATCGGGTGTCTTACAGCCGGGCGAGGGAAGAGGCGTGGAAGAACAATGCATGCTGACAACGTGTTCAATAAAGAGACCCCAACGCGTCTTTTCACACACCCTTTCGAAGCTGTTGGAGATGATGTGTGCTTCGCCACGATTGAGCTTTTGAAGGCTCAATGTTTGTGCAATTCTTCCCATGCGCATGTCCTTAGTCGAAAACACTGCCGGCACAACATGCGCCTTTTTATTTGGTTTGTCACAGAAACTGCAAAGTGATGTCGGCTGCCGCTTTAGCGTCAGGGGTAATACTTCATTGGGCTTAGTATGAAACCTTGGCTCCTTTAGCAACAGCCTATCGGAACGCCGATGTTCCTGCATCATTTTCCCCAGCTTCGTACCGAACTCATTGGAATTTGAGCCTCTCGGCCCTCAATCACATATGCAAGGCGGGACAAGGCTCGAAATTGGCAATGGCGTCACACCGTTGCAGATACAAAATCCCGTGAGACATGAGAATTTTCGAGGCGCTTGAAGCGAGCGGACCAACAAAATGATGTGCATGCTCACAACCTTAAAGTGCAACAACAACTGCAATCTTTTTGCAATCGTTATTTGCGCCGACTTTGCTCGCATGACCGACGTCGAGCTCCTTCAGATGCATGAAAGGGCAACATGGCCGCACCGATGCAACTTACTCATCATCTTTTAGAACTCAGCATCAGTCGCCTTCACGGTGCTTCTTTTTAGCGAAGTCAGTGCTCACATCCGAAATAGACCAGCTGCATCGAAACATCGTATTTGCTTTCTGGCTATCTGCATTGATAAACCTTCCATTTTCTCATATACTTCGCTCCTTCGGACACTGCGGCGCGTTACCGATCATACCTGCTCTGACTTTGTTGCAGACGTGGATATGAATTATCTGTGACATCATGGTGCAATTGCAAAGCAACGATACTTCTAGCTCTTTGAAGATAGGAGTGGCCAAGGCATTGCGTCTTGTGGAAGTGTACCCATCCTATTCTTGATCTAAGACTGGGAATCGCAGGCCAGGTACCCAAATGGCCGTTGCATCGAGGATACCTTCTGTCCATTAAGTCTTACCAGGCGGCATTCGACCACTTGGCTGGTCAGCAGAAGGCTGTCGCTACCAAAAAGCAACGACCTGATGAGAAGGAAATCTGTCAATTTTCTGGAAAGGCTTCGCACCATGGCTTCCCCAAATCGTTTTCTCAATCAGCTTGGATCTATCGCACGTTGCAGGGTAAGATTCGTCTCGGTCCCACTGATCAGAAGTTTGCAAGCGGAACAGATGATGAGAGGTAGTCTTTCATTTATGAATCCAACCCCCCTTGCTTGCATGTACCAAGCACGGAACCCTTTCTCCAACACAAGTACTCGGAGACACAACGAAACCAGGAAAACCATCTTGGTATTTATCTATCTTGGCAACATGCCGAGATTAGCAATACCCAGGGTTTGTAAGAATGACTCTGAGCAGCATTGGAGTGGAGGGCGGAGGAAGGATTCCTGCGCAACTGGATAGGACCAGAGGGAATAGGAAGAGGCAAGGACATTCACAGCTGCGGTCTCAAATACAAATAGTGGCAACCATCAGAACTTGATTTTTAGTGAATATGGTGTATATGGAGAGGTGTAGATATCAGAATTTGTATATCATCAAAGGCAAGTACAATTGGCCCGATAGACGCCAAGTCTCGCTTAGTCACCACCCGAAAAAAGAGATTGAACCCCTCGTTTCAACTTCCAATCTTCCCCTCGTTAGATTTTACCACCGCATGCACTGCCTCGGACTATCAGAGCTTCAAAGGCAATGCATTCCAACAGTAATCTTTCGACCAAGAGGAGAGCAGATTCTCTCAACACACAACCAGAGTCATATTGATGAGCGCTGCAAAGCGACATTTGTGTGCCGTTGGCCAGGCGCTCTACGTACGCTTTAGCGAAGCCTCACTCTTGACCGAACACCCTGTGTCTCATGCCTCCAAGTGTTCCATAAGGATTCGCATGGTATCTGCGTTCTGGTAGGGTTCCACCAATCGCAAATCCCAGTCCGCGAACGCGAACAAGCCCACCATTTTCCTTTGGGTGCTTATCGTTGAATTGTTGTTGTATGCCGAAGATACCAGTGAGCCCGAAGGATGTTGTAAAAACCATGGCTAGATCAAGTGATCTAGGTAATCTATGTTGCTGTTGGATTTGAGACATCACCGCGAAAATTGACCGATTTTGGAAGGTCTTACCCCGCAACCATAGATTCCTTATTTCTATGTGTCTTTTATCTTTTTCATGTCAGCAGTTCCTCGTTATCGCGTTGGATTCTATAACTATAAAACCCTGTACCCGGTCAAAGGTATCTGGGCCGCATTCGAGACCAATCTTCCAGAACACCGCCCCCAGTGGCGGGTAGTTGGCGCCCGGGCGCTGCAACACATCCTATACGGTTAGGCCTTCTAGTCACGGTCATACAAGAGATTCTTGCTCCTCTTGGGAGTGCTTGCGCCTCCGCTGCTTGCTACCTCCTATTGTGTCTGCCAATATGCTGTCGTCGATTCCCGCTTCTTGACATCTTCAACTTCCCTTGTACCTGACGTATCAAAATGTCTGAGACTGAAGAGTTGTTTGACCTATCCTTATTCGCAGTGTCACCCACCAATGACCAGAGCTTTACGACCTACATATCTGAACAGCATCACCAGAGTGAGCTAAGTCGCCCGCCGGCAGACTACAGGCCTTGTGTGCCCGCATACATCCAGGAGTACCTCTCAGACAAGCCACTCCCACCGCTTCCTCAAAGACGAGTCTGCCCTGGGGTCTCACTCCCAAGAGGCGGCGATGTTGACTACGAGTCTCGCTGCATCCTGTCAAGGATCAAGAGGACTGTGACACCACCAAGTACCCGAGATAACACCTTGCTCCAAAGACGGAACCCAACTTCGGCGCCCCAGCTTACCCTTACGGTTCCATCGTCAAATTCACGCAGTAGGAACCCTGCTTCAGCTATGGTATGGATGCCAGACGAGCAGATGTGGCTGATTGCTGGCGATGTTCAACCAGAACCCGTCCGGACCCAGGTTGCACACCCGACTCCCCCAACTTACACCCCAAGAGACTATCCACGGTCGGAGCCACTTCCACGAGCCCAGCCTCAGGTCACCCTAACACCACCACTCACGCCTCTCCAATCTCAACTCATGAGTCTTTACGAGCCACGAGACGAGGAACGATTGTCTCCCCTATTTCAGGAAGCTATGAACTCCGTCCCGATGATAGATCCAACAGATCTCTATCCAGATCCGGAGCCATGGTCAGCGCCAGCTGCTAGGCCTCGGCGATCACAGACCTCGCCAGAGCATTCAATGTATAATCCCAGCCCAGTCACACCTACTGGATGGAACGTCCCAGCAAGGTCAATGTCTATGGGTAGCCGAGCTTCGCAGACGAGGTCAAATGCTTCCAGCCGAAGCTACCACAGCGCTCGTGAGAGCCTTGCCGAGGTTTTGTCTCAGCAATTGCACTCTGCGAGACGCTGGCAAGGTCTGGCGAGGAGGATCGCGAGACCGTCGTCTGCTACATGAGGCTTCGATAGAGTTGACTGGATTGACGTTCTCAGGATTAGGGACGTCAGATTATGATGGACCTAGGACACAGTATCTGATGATCAAGAACAACGCTTGTACTGAAACTATAGGCAGCCACTCTCGCATTGGACCAGCTTCACTTCGTCGCGGAAGCAAATAAGTGTTATTGGCACTTGGATGAGAATAGATTCGGGAGCTCACCGACGCCACCACATCGAGCAGATAAAACGAATGATATTTGTCCGATCAACGATTCGTCTACGGCTCATACCCAATCCCCTCGCAAGACAACCACATCTACAGTGGCTCAACACGCCCTTCCATCATCATATAACGGGCGTATAACCATGCCTCTAGAGTGTTCCACCATGTGGGCCAATGAATATAGTCAAAGTAACCATGGATAAGTTCTGGCAGAAGTCTAGAGGAAATATGGTAAAATACCAGTAACAAGACCAGTGTTGGCGACAGTAAGAAATACATCAAATACAAAAGGGGCAAGAGGAGGAGACTATTGGACATCAAAGCCTGGAATTCGCGAGCGAATGGTGTGAGTGGTGTTCAAAGGATTTGCGATGGGGAGGCTATGCCGATGGATGTGTTTAGGGAATTGGTGAGGGGGTGGGATAGGATTGCATTGCATTTACGAGGAATGAGAGGCTATGAGGGGAAGTGTCACCTGCGATGTTGATTGGAGACTGATTCTGTGATATTCTATTAAATCATTATGTATTATATATACTTCAAATATCCGCTCGATGTGCCATCGTTCCCCACATCTCACAAAAAACCGCCAAAATGTGGCCTCCAACAATACTTTGTCCCAACTCATGTATTCTGTCGCTCTCAGCAAACCACTGAAGAAAAGAGCCCTCATCGCATACCCTTCTGACCGATAGAGGAACGTAATGCGTGCGGCCCTCACTGCAAGCACAACAGAAGGTAGGTAAGCAATAACCTCCGTTGAGGGAGTGGGCCAATCCTGCACATAGCCTCGTTTGTGATTTGTCTATTAACCATTCTTAGTTTCGGCACTGCTCAATTCGTGTGATGACGGGAGGGTTCTTGTATATGGGTTCTCGTGTATAGAAAACCTATAGGGGCTGGGTGGATCGATGGGAAATCTTGGTACGCAAATATCCGCGGAGATTCCTTCCTTATGGTAGTATTACACTTTTTGTGGTAGAGTAGCTGTTGTGTAAGGAGGGTTGTATGGACATGGGGGTGCAAGGCCCGTTTTTCGGATTTTAGAAATGGTGGTTTGACGTGTCTGTGGTTTGTGTAGTGCAACGTCCGCAGTAGTTGGCTCTGGATTTTTTATCCTACACCGGATTCAACTGAGAAGCTTGGTCTCCAGCCAATGCATTCCCGTGCTTTCCCAAGAACACGATATGGTAGGGCAAACATAGCTCTTGAAACGAACGCTATCATAAAATAGAAATGCAAGGCTAGGAAATATACTTATGTATAACTCGACATTATGCTGGGCTAACGAGATGTTCATTTGATTTCAACTATGTACATTAGAAAGCTGCGCTTTTGGCCCAAGTAGCCTGCAAGTAGGCCACCACATACGTAATCTTTAGTGGGTAGAGGTGACTCGTTTCAGACCTGTCACGCATGGGAGGCTTGACTTTTCTTTGAATGAGGAACTGAACATTTATTGATAGTAACATGTAATGAATTGTACTGCTCTGATATGCTTACAGAGTAAACGATAGATGACCGTAAGATGGGCTTCCGCCCTAGTATTGGATGAACTTTGGTAAAATCGTGAGACGGCGCAAGAAGGAGACTGTTCTTGAAGAATCTACTCTTGCTGCTCTTCAGACATCCCTCTCGTCTGGCTACCACTTTGTCAAATGGGTTCTCGCCCACACGCCTGACTATTGACACTTCATCCCGTCCATCATGCACTTTGTAATTCGAGGATGGCCAAGAGTATGCACATTCTCCTGACGGCTTAGTCTGGAGCTGGCTCTTGTCGAATAGAACTCAAGGATGATTAAGAAATACGTTGAATGGACCTTTCGTCCAATAAACATGTGATATAGAGCTGCTAGTCCATCCTTCAACCATAAAGATGATGTCAAAAGCGCTTAACGAAACGACCTGAAGATGTTGAAACGTCAGGTTGCACATCCTTCGTCGGAAAAACTTCGGGTACGAAGGCGCTATTAATCGAGTCTGAGATGCTCGCTCACCCCATTCCATTTCATTCACACTCGTTATTTCCGATTACTCCTTGTACTATCGCTGTCCTTCTCAACCTTTGTTCTCTGGCCTGTTCTTTACCGAACAAGCTTTAGTAGCTTCTGCCCAAGTCCATAGTACATGTTGATGCCCAACCCCACTAGGCAGGCTGGTTACTCCGTCACAAGCGGTGAGCATCGCAAACGCGACTGCTTGCAGGAGCTACTTGGCTGTTCCTCGAGAACCAGGACTTATCCCCTGGGACTTGCAAAGCCTGACACTTACATGACATCCTGGCCCAATCCTGAGGCCGCGTCATACTGCTATACAGGCTCTGACTCCTGTCAACACCGAGGCAGGGTTTAATTCTCTGAGCGTTGGCATCAAGAAAGCTGGCAACATGGAAGAGAACCAGGAATTGCCCAAGCCCGAGACAGGGTCGAGTCCTTCACCAGCTCCACTCCTCCGGCCCCCAATTCCAGGAGGTATCAGAAGCGCCGGTGGTGCTCGAACACCCCGTCTAGGACTTGCTATACCTCCCTCACCAAGCCAAAAACCTCTTGCCGACAATCCTTCTATACCCAACTTACCTCCTCTCGCCTCTATTTCCCGGCCCTCCTCACGACCCACCCCACCCTCATTGCGACTAGCTACACCAAAAGGTAGCAACACGACCCCACAAGAAGGTCCCTCCCTTGCGAACGGCCGGCCATCGCCTCTGCCGCTGGCAGGTAATTCCGCAAGCGGTGCTAGCGATGGAAGTGGGCATTCGAGGTCCGACAGCTTTACCATGGTGGATGGCAAGAACAGTAATCCAACGTCAGCATCTTCGTCCGGATTCTCAGCTTTATCAAATGCCCAGAGACACCCTACTGGAACCCCAGACCCAGCTTCCGCTATCAGCTCAGTCTACTCGGAGGCAGGCGTGTCTATGGAGGGAGATGGAAGCAACCACATAATACCAGACTTCGACAACCTGAGGATAGAAAAGGGAAGAGATCTGGATATAGAGGACCTGGACGATGATGGATGGAGAGCGGCAAGTGAACAGAAGAAGATCATTGAGATTGGTAGCTTAGGGGAAGGGGCTGGTGGTGCCGTTACACGCTGTAAGCTTGTTGGTGGGAAGACTGAGTTCGCTCTGAAGGTAATATCGTGATCCCACAAAGGAAATGGCCGGGCTCATTACCCTATAGATCATCACCACCGACCCAAACCCGGATGTGAAGAAACAGATTGTCCGAGAATTGGCATTCAACAAAGATTGTACTTCGGAACATATATGTCAGTACTACGGGGCTTTTATGGACGACTCTAGTGGCACCATATCAATAGCAATGGAGTACTGTGCGGGAGGCAGTCTTGACGGCGTCTACAGAGAAGTCAAGAAGCTTGGCGGCAGGACTGGCGAGAAGGTCCTGGGAAAGGTAGCAGAGGGCGTACTGAATGGCTTGACCTATCTGCACGGCCGAAAGATCATCCATAGAGGTACGTAACCTCACGTCGAGACACACTTCCTTCCGCTAATAGATTGCAGATATCAAACCCTCGAACATCCTGCTCACCCGTTCTGGCCAAGTCCGTCTCTGCGATTTCGGCGTTAGCGGTGAATTCGGCACCAAAGGCGACGCCAATACTTTCATCGGCACATCATACTACATGGCCCCAGAACGTATCACTGGCCAGTCCTACACTATCACCTCGGATGTCTGGTCTCTTGGCGTCACACTCCTCGAGGTAGCCCAACACCGTTTCCCATTCCCTGCAGATGGCACGGAGATGCAACCGAAAATTGGCATGTTGGATCTATTGACCTACATTGTCAGGCAGCCTATTCCAAAACTCAAGGATGAGGGGGAGAACTCGATCAAGTGGAGTGAGAATTTTAAGTACTTTATTGAGTGCTGGTACGTTCTCGTGCAAGGTTCTGTGAGAGAGCGGATTGTGCTAATCTTGCCTTTAGCTTGGAAAAAGAGCCAGCTAGGAGAGCTACTCCATGGCGCATGCTTGAGCATCCTTGGATGGTTGAGATGAAGACTAAAAAGGTCAACATGGAACATTTTCTGCGGCAAGTTTGGGACTGGAAAGACTGAAGAATGGAAACTATCTCTTTTCAAAAGCTCAGGGGGCTATTTTTACAAATTGATATCCGGCCATAAGCTCTAGGGGGTATTGATTTGACATAAGAGCTCAACGGGGTATATTCTCCTACGCTCTGGAGTAGGCATTTGGTTTGGTGACATACAGCTTATTGTGAAACAATCTTATCGATGCAAGAGGGCGCCTGTGAGCGAGCGAGTAAATGAGGCTTCTGAAGTTGGATAATGAACATGTAACAACGGAAATGACGAGCAAATAATTCGCGGGATCGATCATTTTGGCGTTCTCATAGAATCAAGTCCACACGGAAGCACTCGCGAGACTGACAAAAAGCAGAGGCGAAAGAGGAGTGAGCCATGACTATCCCCTTGAAGTGATTTCGGGGGACACGGTACACGCCTTCTCCATCGTGGTAAAAGCGTCCGCCCGGCTCTTTCCAGGAGTAAAGATCAGTCCATCATTCACCACCTCAAGGTCATTTGTATTTCGTGCGAAAATTGGCGCGGCTTTAAGCTGCAGTTGTGTCAGGTACATGCATGACACCCCCTTTTACTTTGATGCGAGGCTGACCTCTGAAAACAGCTTTAGGCCCCACAGCCTCAACGATTTCGAATATCTAGACGCAGATTAATCATTAGCCTCCCTCCAACATACAAAGACTAACGACGATGCACTCTTCCATTCACTCGGAAAGTGCTAGCAATCCCAAAGTACTCCATTTTCTCCTATCAGCGCCTTCTCAATGTATGCTTCCTGGCCAGTGCTCGCAGCTTAGCCAGCTGCGCATGCGTCTAGGAACAAGAGGCCCCGATTGGTACGCAGACCTCTTCCGTTTGCTTATCAATGACAGCTCGTTGCGATTCAGCCTGGACCATCTATTTCAAGCTCCACATATTCCGTTGACGTTGCGCTATGCACTTTCAGCTGGGGCTATCTGTGGGTTGCGCTGGCGCTCCCCTTTTTCATTTCGTTATTTCTCACTATCCACCGCCTTCTGTGTCAGACATTGATGATCTTACATTCAAATGCCATGAAACGGGATGGCAGAACCTTTGTCTATCGTCGCTAGCTTCATCGTTGTTATTGGTGCCGCTGAAGGTGTGGCAAAGACTTTGAGAGAGACACGCAACCTTACCACCGCCCCAGATGAAATTCTTGACCTAGCGAATGAAGTCTCTGATTTTCCGATCGTGTTGCAAAGTATAGAAAGCTACGCAATGAGCTCCCTGTTGTCTCTTGAATGGTCCGAGCATTCAAAATACTTGGTGGTCTTGACACAAAAAGCAGAGGATCGTCTGAGCCTTCTTCACTAAATTGTCCAAAAACATCTCCTCAAGGGCAATGGCTCAAAAAGCCAAGCTTGGGTGTCGCGTCTTCAGTGAGTAACAGACAGGAACAAGATCGATTGTTTGCGAATGGGTATTCGAGATATCAGACGTAATCTTCTTCTTCAGCGGACTACTATCAGCTGGTTCTTCTCCATATAGCGCATCAAGAACGAGTATTTCCTGACTTCGACCAGCTCGCAACAATCACAAATTCAACTCATCGTCGACGAAGCTTTAACCGTCACAGGCAAACTAGAGGACGACCGTACTAGGTTTCGAAACCAATAAAAGGAAACAGCAAGGCATGTTTTCCACAGCCCAACTTTTTTCGAGTCTCGAGATACGCAGCAAGCCGGTGGATACTCAATTTCGCTCATCCATCAGGTGACATCCCAGCGTGGTAGCCATGAAATGCTACAACGCCAAGCACGAACCGGCGAGTCGTATCATCTTGTCTCGGCCTGGAGGCAAAGAAAAGGGTCCCATCATCGGGATGAAGACTTCTGTTCAAGGGTATCAGCAATCGCCCTGCGTATCTTCATGCGCTTGTGCATGTCATATGTCACTTCAGTACAGATCTCCTCCTCCGCTCGACAACTTCTTAGTGTCACTGTCTCTAGGATATAATGGCCTCCATATAAAGGGCCTTGGGAAGTGCAATACTTCCTTTTGCAAAAAGAAGTCGACTTTCAAAGCTCGAGTCGAATACCTTTCCGCAATGGTTCCTTTCGATATATTTGCGACACTCACTATCGCTATAACGGGCCACCCGCCTTTCAACCTAAGCATCATGAAATTCACGACTGGCGGACCAGACACATTACGTCTGATAAAAGCTAACGATCTGAAAGGTATACAATTGCGATTCAGTAAAGGGGAAGCTTCTCAACAAGATGTCTATGAGGATGTCTTACAGCCTTATACGTAGGTCGACCGTATACGCCATGTGGCACTTTGCAATACTCTCTGTACAGTGTCCTACTATGTGGGTCATTGGCAGGCAGCGGTACGAGAAGATAGCTTTGAAATCAGCAGTTTCCTCCTCGAAGCTGGTGCCGTAAGTTCTTCAGGGCTTTCCCCTCGCAAATGTCTCGACAGTCCCCCTAGGATCCTTATGTAAGATACGGTCTTCAAATGTACGTTGGAAACATCTAAGATTCAGTGATAGCAATGACTACTACTATCGACCACTTTAGTTCAGCTTATGAAGCCTCCTGGTACATTGCTTTTGCTGGGATGGAGGGTCTTGCGGCTTTGCAGTATTTCAGAACACTATTCCCAGTGATGATTACGTTGAAGACCTGCTGCTTTCGAGGCTTCACAGGATTATTTTGGAGGTCATGCCTGGCGATCTGCAAGAGGAATTGCAAAAGTCGAGTAATGCTGAAATCAATATGACCAACACTGGAGGACGGAGTGCTCTTTCCTGGGCAGCTCTTCGAGGGGATCACACGGCCGTCAACCTCGTTCTTGAAGCCGGAGCTGACGTAGATCAGTCCGAGGTGGACAGAGAAACTCCTCAGCTCTACTCCATAGAAAGAGACAATGCTACGTGCATGGAGCTCCTGCTCAAGGCTGACCCAGACTCCCTTCACAGGAACAACAGAGGCCGCGATGCACTACTCAAAGCGTTGGATAGCATGGATAAACAAACACGTGCGCTGTCTCAAGCCTCTGCTGGCAGCGGGGGCTAATATCAACACGCGAGATTCGCGAGGATTTCGGCCCTGAGTAAAGCAGCATCGAACGATAGGCTGTCACCACTCTGCTTAAATACGGAGCTCACATTGAAGCCGTGGATGTTGATGGGGATACTGCTCTAATGGAGACTCTCTTCTTCAACGCTCATAACGCACTGAAGCTACTCCGCGACGCAGGAGCGGACTACATCAAGACTGACAGCTACGGCGGACCCCATCCTCAATGATGTCGCCATCTATGGCGTTCTTAGGACCATCGTGATCATACAAGCTGCTAAACTCCGAGGCATAGACATCAATGCGACGAACAAAGCGGGCAAAACAGCGCTTGAATGCGCACAGTCGCGAGAGGTCAAGCCAGCAGGATTCGTTGATGCATTTCAGGAGTTATTGGATAACATATCTTTCCAAGATCTTGATGGGACGAACGACTTCTTCGACGCTATGGAAGAGCAAGCTACAATACTTAGCGATCTTTCGAACTTCCTCTAAAAAGATTCTCGCTGTTGAAGATGCTTCCAGCACTAGATGAGGTGAAAGATCCGGATTGTCTGATTTAGATCTACGAGACAGATGTAGAGCTCCTCCGTCTGTATACAGACAAATCAAACATTCTAACCATTACCTTCCAGGAAAAAAATGTTTGCAGTGACACAGGTACTTTGAAGCTGCGGATAGGATAAGGCTTATGGGCGTGATAAGGGCAAGTCTCGGCGACACTAGCTCCCTAAGACCCTGCAATTCAGGGTTGAAAGTGGGGCCACGTGACGCTATAGGCGCAGATCTCCAAGATGCATTTTCGACGCGGGGGATTCCTCGACACCACGAGAGCGTCCTGGTAGGACTTTGCTGCCAATACGTCCACAAAGATGGCGGCAGCCAGGCAACAGGCGTATTGTACGGTAAGTCGATTCTGAGTCTTATCTAGCCTTGCATTTTGTAGGTAGCTGTGTTAACGAGATTTAGCTGCTCATGAGCGATGCATACTTACCAGGTAAGTCAAAAGTTGGTTCTCAACGATACTCAACGCTGATATCTTCGTTCAGGAGCTATAGTGCTTGCACACTCATTACGAGATAATGGTACCAAGAAACAATTGGCGGTCCTCGTCACTCTGGACAGCCTGAATGCCACAACCATCGAAGAGCTTAAGGTATACTCGGAAATCAATTGGGCAAGAGAAGCTGCTAATACTGGCATTCAGAAAGTCTACGACTGTATAATACCGGTCGACCGCATTACCAACAAATCTCCTGCCAACCTCTATCTCATGAATCGTCCAGACCTCTCCTCGACTTTCACCAAGATAGCCCTCTGGAGGCAGACCCAATTCGAGCACGTTGTATATATAGACGCAGATGTCGTGGCACTACGAGCTCCTGATGAGCTATTCATCGACCCTCCTACCTTCGCGGCCTCCCCTGACATAGGGTGGCCCGACTGCTTCAACAGCGGCGTCCTCTCCTTGAAGCCCAACATGGGTGACTACTACGCACTTTTGGCCTTGGCAGAAAGAGGAATAAGCTTCGACGGTGCAGATCAAGGGCTGTTGAATATGCATTTCCGTGACTGGCAGAGATTGAGCTTCGCCTACAATTGTACACCGAGTGGGAATTACCAGTATGTGCCTGCTTACAGACATTTCCAGAGCAGCATCAGCATGGTACATTATATTGGCAATGAAAAGCCCTGGATCGTTGGTAGAGAGTATAAAGGAGCAATTGGAGTCTATGAAGAGTTGTTAGGCAGGTGGTGGGCTGTGTACGATAAGCATTACAGAACACCAGTACGGTTCTCTAGACTGACGGTATTGGTACGATGCTGATGAGGCTTCATAGACCACGGCATACATATCGGGACAAGGACCAAAACAGCCAGAAACGGTACAACAGTATGTCAAGGGCGAAGCGACGAGCTCGGATTACGGATTCGCTTCGGTGGCACCGAAGACGGAAGAGCTCAAGGAGCCTGAAGCTCCTCTTCATACCTCTGAGCCGTTGCTGCCGGAGGAGACTGACCCAGCTGAGGACTTGCAGAAAGGCGAGGTCGAGCCTATCCCTAATCCTCAAGTGCGGCGCTTCTCTGTCGACTGGGACCCAATACAGTACGTACAAAGAGTAGCTTACATATGGCCATGAGGCAATACTAATCTATGTGTAGTCATGCACCACCAGCCAACTCTAGACCGGAAGCTCCCAACTTTCCCAACGAACAATACAATATGTCCGCAGACACAAGATTATTTCAGGCACCCAAGAACCCCGAGCCTCCCAAAGGCATGTACTATAAAGTCCCGTCAACACCACCCGTTTTTGAACGCCCAAAGCCAATCTTCCCATGGGAAACTACCGCACCGAAACCCACTCGCGTGTTCGCAGACGACCTGCCCTCCACTCCATCAGAAATAACGCCCTCAGTAACCACCGACGACGACGACGACGACCAGACGGAAACCATATCACCTCCGACTCCTACAGGGCCACCCGTCGCCACAATCCCCTACCAACGCACGAATGCATGGGACGAAATCCCAGAAATAGAACGCTACATCAGCAACCTCCCACAGAACCGCCGCGCCAAAGTACAAGTCCTTCTCAACAACGTAGCCGCCCAATCCAACACTGAAGCAGTTTCATCCCCCGGCCTCGAAGACGGCCCAACAGGACGAGACCGCCGCCCCTCAATGAAACTCACAGACTTTCCCACCGAAATTGAACGGCCTTCTCTCCCCGTCACCCCCGCTCCAGTCCACAGACTCTCCTTCTGGGGTGCCGAGCGTAACGCTGCAGGTGATTTGCCCGGTGCAGCAGGCGTGCCTGAACAGAGCGAGTGGGATCCAGTAGCTAAATTGCAGGAACTGTCGAGGAAGCAGTCGGAAGTATTGTCCCAAGGTCCCAGCAGCTCAGGCTCATCAAGGTCGATCCCAGACCGCGATCTGCCAGGCAGTGCGAGTATGCCTATGAGTGAGGTTAGGGAGGAGGGAGAGGCGACGGAGGAGCTGGCGGCGAGTAGAAGTGATCCAGATATGCCGAGTAGTTTCCAGACTGTTGATTATAGCCGAGGACATCCGGCGGAAGAGCAGAGGGGGAGGAGTATTGAGGTTGCGCCGACTGAGTCTTGAGAGGGGTGACTGACTGCTGATGGCCGTTCATTTCTTGAATACGAAATGAGGGGAAAAAGGGCGGGTTGGCACCGACTGAAACTTGAGAGCGACCACTGCCTGCCAAGCGCTATTCACACTTGGTATGCAAGATGAAGGGGCAGGCCGCTGAGGTCGCACCATTTTAATGTTGACAGGACTCGTTGGCTCCTCCATCATTTGCATGCATATCTACTGCGGTTCACTGCCAAAGAGTTGCATGCACTACAATTTCCTTTCGATCTTGCATCTTCACTGTTGCTCGTTTCGTTGTTGAATTCGCATTACGATTGATTGTTTTTTCTGTAGGCTTCGCATTTTGTTGTAATTAATACTTGCATATATGGGTGGCCACTATCGATTATGCGCCGAGACTGTATGAGCGATGGTTCGCTAGATACCCATCATTAGCTGTTAAATAAGAGATTGAGTCCCACAAAAGCCACGTCCATTGGTGTGAACGAAGTCACGGCTTGAGGGCACTGAAGGTTTTCGATAGCTACAAGCATCGGCGCTATGAGCTCCGTACTGCATCCTTCTACCAACAGTAGCCCTTCTCCTCACAAGAAGACCTCAATATTCATCTCCAACGTACTAACCGGATACTTCAACTCAAATTTCTCCAGCACACTCGGATGCAAAATCCCAAACACCCCAATCACCTGCTCTCGCCCTCCCATCCTCAAATTAATAGCTGCCGCATGCCCCGGCAAGAAGGTCTTATCATCAACCTCCGTAATCCAATACGCAGTCTCCCCCGCAGCCTTGCCCTTTAACCCTTCTTCGCTAGTCATGAAAGCGGATTTTAGCATTAGCATGACGCGATCCATGAGACCGTGCACGACTTCGAAACCGCTGTTTTTGCCTAGGAAGGCGGCGGCGAAGTGCCGCTCGTTGCGGGATTTACGTTCGAGGTGGGGAGCTTTGAAGGCGACGTCGCTTACTTCGAAAATTTTTATAGGGACGCTGTGGTGTTTGTTCTCACGTAGCGTCTTTAGCAGGCCAGGGAGCAGAGATGTTCGCACGACTTGGTACTCTGCTGTCTTTGGATTGGCGAGTCTGACGGCCGTGGTACCATCATCGATGCGGTTCAGATGGGAGAAGTTCTCGGCGTGCGAGCAGAGAATTAGGGGAAGCACTTCGGACCAGCCTGCCATTGCGGCTTCTAGCCGGACTATGTCGCTGAGTTTGTTAATGGCGAGGGGTTGGGCGACTGTGCCTGAGATCTCGGGGAAGGCGCGTGGGAGGCGGTTGAAGCCGTAGGCGATGGCTACGTCTTCCATAATGTCGGCTTGGTGGAGGACATCTGCGCGGGTTGGAGGGACGTGGACGTCTATGAGGTCGGGACCAGCGGATGAGGGAGAAGCGGTATAGGACATGCGTTTGAGGAGGGAGCAGATCTCATCGGCGGTGAGGGAGAGACCGCAGCAGGCGTTTATGTAGGATATTGATGCCTGGGTCTCTCGGGGCGTGAGGTCAGGAGCGATGCGGGACTGGTGGTTGTGAGGGGAGCGGATTTCGATGGGCTCGACTGTGAAGGGTTCCTCGGTGTACTGTGAGATCATGGAGACGAGGATGTTGTTTACTATCTCAGCTTTCGTCTTGTCCGTCGCCGTTATGTCGATGAAGACGTTGCGGGTTTTTGTGCTGATTTTGGAGTGATTGGAGTTAATTATTGGAGGCATTGAGCAGACTGTTCGGTTCGCGTCAAGAATTACGGGGTAGACTGGGGAGTCCCGTATGATGTGGAGGTGCCGTGAAAGGTGCTTGTCATTCTACTGAAATTGTCAGCCCCTTTACCTTCCAATAATTCGACTCGCGTGTTGGGTACCTCGTAAAACTTCATGAGCTCGACGGCGTTCATGGACTTTGTCTGGTTCAACGGGACAAATTTGATGTCTTCCGGCGGTAGTGCCTCATATGTAAAAGGTCCTTGTAGTGTATCCAGGTCGTGCGTCCCTATTGCCACAAGTGTTCGCTGTCGAGCCAAGTTCTGGTGTAGCTTGTCTTGTAGAGCAATGAAGGACTCGTATCTCGCTTGAGTAAATCTAACGTTCCTCAAGATCGCTCCGGAGACATATGGCCGAACTCTGGACGTCTGCAGATTGTTCAGCGCGATCCGAAAATCGTTGAGCTGCTGCCACTGACCGAGTCATGGCAAGTAAGGACCTCTAATTTTCCACTAGGAGGTGGTACCAGTCGATAGCTTGGCGACGATTGCTTCCCACGGAAAATGTTCAACATCAAAGATATACCCTCGAAACATAGCATATCATATCTGCTCACACAGCTCGGTCAATTGGCTGTTTCCTTGCATGCCGGGTGTGTCTGACCTGTTTGCTGGTATCTCAATCTTGAGCTGCGCTGGTTCTTGCTTGCCATTAATCACCGGTCGCTCGGTCGTTGAAGTCTGAGCGCTTCCTTAGCCAAGTTTGTATAGGCATAATGGGTTCGCTACGTACATCCTCGTCGAGCTCAATACCTATCAGCCGTCAGCATAATCCGCCTCTCAACCTCGTCTGCTCCTGCTCACCAAATTCGAAACATAGCTCATCGAATTCCTCAGTCGTGTAGCTAGTAATAGCAAACACATCAGCAACCCACAATTGTCTCACTTCGGTGTTCGTGGTCATTTACCTACTCTCGACCGAGGGCTTCAAAGAGCGCTGCTTTGTCTACCGATATGGTAGGCATTTTGGCGGCTCCTCGAGGGACTGAGGTATTTAGCGGAAGCGAGATACCTCTGCTGTAACAACTTAGAAGTTTGCGTAAAAGTTGTTCTTCACCAGGACACGCAGTCCAAAGGTTGACTCAAGGCCCAAAATAATTCGACGTCCGTAGGGCTGATAAATTGGCTAGGCGCAAAGCCTTACAACACCAACCGCGGGATTCCCTGCGTCAGATCAGCTACCAAGTAATGGAAGCACACGATATAAACGACCTCATCAACATCAATTGCCTATAACATAGGCTGACTCCCAGGTGTTACCAGAGTCTTCAATCGGAAAGGTCAGCTTTCCTGTTCCCCAACCTAGCGGTAACCAATAACGTCCGCCTACACCTTTCCCATGCATAGAATACCAGTGAAGGAGCTTCCCTTTCGATACTGGGACCTCGTGCTCAACTAACACTTTTTGATAGTCTACAAGCTTGTCTTTGATGCCCGTGTCCAGGAACAATCAGCTCTGACTTAACAGCGCTCGCGACGTCAACACGGCAACATACGCCCTTTTACGGAAATCGGCCCTCTGCTTCTCAGCGCCTGCGCACCTGATTCTTTTCGTGTAACATGGAGGATCAAGCACAGAATGACCCTCTCTTTCCCATCGCCGTGTTAATAGATGAGCTCAAGGTATTCTTTCAACCAATTTTCCCACTAGCCTCTGCTTCTGTATTCAGCTGTTAAGACATGGATTTCCACCAGCACGATGATGTCCTTCTCCGCCTTAATGCCATACACAGACTCTCGACAATAGCTCTAGCGTTGGGCCCTGAACGAACAAGGGATGAGCTGATTCCCTTCCTCGATGGTCAGTGTGCCCAAGGAAAATAGCTTCGTGGCCCCCAAATGGCTGCTAACGTGGTTGCAGAGTCCGTCGAGGACGAAGACGAGGTGCTAACTGCACTGAGTGATGAGCTTGGAGGCTTCGTCGAGTACGTTGGTGGTCCAGAGTTTGGGCACGTGCTCCTCTCACCTTTGGAAAACCTCGCTGGAATCGAAGAGCCACTAGTGCGGGAGAAGGCAGTGGAGTCACTGAACAAAATCTGCAAGGAGCTATCGCAACAGAAAGTCGAAGACTTCTTCATCCCCCTCGCTGTCCGCCTCTCAAAAGCCGACTGGTTTACCTCGAAGATCTCCGCTACTGGACTCTACAATGTCCCCTACAGCAAAGCTACACCCCCATCCCAGGAAGGTCTTCGGCAGCAATTTACACAACTCGTGCATGATGATACCCCCATGGTTAGACGGCAGGCCGCGAACAACCTTGCCAAATTCGTAAAAGAGATGCCCCCTCAGATAGTCATTGACGAGATGATACCATTATTCCAGCACTTAGCAGGCGACGACCAAGACAGCGTTCGCCTGTTGACGGTAGAAATTCTGATCGCGATCGCGGAGGTAATTCCCAAAGAGCAGCAAACGAGTCATGGGACGCTCTTGACAGCACTACGGAGTCTGTTCGAGGACAAGAGCTGGAGAGTCAGATATATGGTAGCAGATCGTTTTGAAAAGGTAATATAAGATTACTTGGCTATGGGGCATGAGAGAGGCTGACTTTTGGCTCGTATAGATTGCAAAGGCTGTAGATGAAGAGACTGTGAACCGCGACCTAGTCCCTGCGTTCGTAAAGCTCCTGAAAGACACTGAAGCTGAAGTACGTACCGCTATAGCCGGACAAATTCCTGGTAAGGAGTCATTTTCCTAGACAATCATAACAGGCGGGATTGCTAATTTTGATAGGATTTTGCAAGTTGCTAGATCGCGAGACCTTGCTTAACGAAATCATGACGAGCATTGAAGACTTGGTGTCAGATACATCGCAGCACGTGCGTGCTGCACTTGGGACACAGATCAGCGGTTTAGCACCAATTTTGGGCAAAGAAGAGTAAGCAATCATGGCCCTGCTGTTCGTCGTCTTTGATTGACAGCTGTTTAGGACCATTGCACACCTCCTCCCTATGTTCCTGCAGATGCTCAAAGACGAATTTCCTGATGTACGATTGCATATAATCTCAAAACTTGAGCTCGTTAACAAAGGTAACACCCGTCATTATTCGCATGCTAAATATCGCTGAACATATCTAGTCATCGGCATTGAGCTCCTGTCCCAATCTCTGCTTCCTGCAATCGTTCAGCTGGCCGAAGATAAGCAATGGCGTGTTCGGTTGGCGATCATCGAGTATATTCCACTGCTCGCTGGTCAACTAGGAGTGCAATTCTTCGACGACAAGCTCAGCACTCTATGCATGAGCTGGCTTGGCGATACCGTCTTTTCGATAAGAGAAGCCGCCACAAAGAATCTTAAAAAACTGACTGAGGTCTTTGGTGTTGAATGGGCGAGCGACGCGATCATTCCCAAGGTGACGGCTATGGGCAAACACCCCAACTATCTCTACCGAATGACCACGTGCTTTGCGATATCGGTATGGCTTCAAAACGCTTCACACTTGCTTTCCATGTTGCTGATCCCTATATTCAGACCCTCGCACCAGCAATAAATCTTGAGGTCATCGAAAAGTCTATCCTGCCCATGATGGATAAGCTAGTCTCCGACGACATTCCAAATATTCGCTTCAACGTCGCCAAGTCATACACAATACTTATCGACATCCTGAAGCGCTTGCCTGCAGAAGGAACCATTTTCGATCTTGAGAAGTCGGGTCAATCGCTTCAGCCCTCCTCCGCTGGCCAGCATCTCATCCAGCAAAACATCCTACCAAACCTTGAAAAGCTCCAGCAAGATGACGACGTAGATGTGAGGTATTTCGCGACAACGGCTGCCCAGAGCATAGAAGGCGATCAGATGGCTACATCGCCGTAATCGTGAGCTTTACGTATGTAGCTTTGCTCTTCATTTCTAGGTTCATTGGGTTTTAGACGCATCCTGTGATACCTACATAAATCATTGACCAGTCTTTGCATCCACTCAAATTGATTGCGCCTCATTGCGTTATGCTACTGCTGCTCTACTTAGAGTATCCGCACTCGCTTTCTCTATGCCAACGTCGCTCTGTCCTGGGTATTTCCAACACAAAACGATCCACAAAGCACCCGACGTCCACATCACATCCCTCCTGAAAAATTCCCTCGTCCCTGTCCCTGTCCCTGCCCCTGCCCCTCCTGTATTGGCACCACACCCTCCCTCGTCATCTCCGCCCGATCCTGGTATGTATCCCAAATCTCCTCCACCACCCTCGCATTCAACCCCGGGAATCCGTTAGCCCCTAGATACTCAGCAATGAGCTCAAAGGGCCAGGCTCGCGCACACAAGAGGACTTGACGGATTAGCACCTGAAGCGAAGGCTGAGGCCGGGGCCGAGGGGCTGGTAGGCTGCCGAGCGGCTGGTAAGGCTCGAAAGGTACAGATCCGTAAGTTGGAGGCTGGTGAACTGGGGCTCGAGCTGGGGCATGTGCATTTTGTCGGCTGGCTACCAGAGATTGCTGAGGTTGGTGAACTGGGGCTCGAGCCGGGCCATGTGTGTTTGGTTGGTTGGCTACTAGAGATTGCTGGGGTCGATGGGATTGATGAATTGGGGCTCGAGCCGAGACAAGTGCGTTCGCTCGGTTGTCTACTGGATATTGCGGAAGTCGATGGGGCTGGTGTAAACCGGGCGTAGGAAATTGCGGCTGGTATGGTGCCACACGAGGTAAGCTATGCTGTTGACCTCTGCCCACTGAAAGTGGCATTTGCTGGCGAGGCTGATCGAACGGCAAGCCATGGTGTTGGGGCATTGTGCGCGTGGGAGGTGGTGCTGGCCCGTATGGAGACACGTATTGTGAGGTGTTTGCAGGATTCTCGCGTGTTAACGGTGTTGATTGCTGATTTGCATACCATACTATCCCATCTAACAGGCCGACTGGTGCTGAGTTTGAATTATTGTTCGATGGGTTTGTGACCGGAACGATGCGAGCTGGGCGTTCCAGAAGAGCAGGATCATTTTCATCTACGTCCTCGAGGTCGATAATTGGTGTGCGTCCAGGCCGCTCGTTCTCTTCTGTGTGCTCGTCTTCTGTGTGCTCGTCTAGGTTGGTAAGATCGATAACCGGTATATCTGTAGGTGGAGGCATATTGTTTGTTTATTTATCCGGTTTGGGCTTGATACCCGGGTGCACTGGCATAGGTGGTGAGCTTGAAACAGTTGAAGGCCGGGATGCAAATGATAAGAAGCCTGTGTTGATTAGAATCTTACAGTCCGAACACGGATACGAAGAGTGAATGCTGAAATTTCAAGCCAATTTGGCATGCCTAGAACAGAATCGATTGCCATCTTTTGTTCGGACCTGTGAAACGAGGGCATGCTTGGTATGGAAGTAGAGTACAAATAGTGTTTTGTGATGCCATCTATGCAAGCCTGGACATGCTGAGCAGAAAGGATTTTAAGCCACTTCTCTACGTCCGAAAGTCCTTCCGTGCATTCTCGACTACCCCTTTTCTCTTCGTCCCTGTTAGTTCCCTTTAATCAGAATCGTAGAGACAAGGCTTTCCAACATCTATTGCTCAGTCTGGAAGTAGTTGAGCAAGATGCTTCTCTCTTGGCTCTCCTCACCCCAATCCCTCACCACAACGCAAGAACAATTAACAACCTTTCTCGCATTGCCTTCACGATCGAGCACACCTATACCATCCCAATCAGCTTCCCACCCATAGACTTGCCCAGTAGAAAGCTGTCACTCACACAACCCAGCCCATTCCCCCAACATCTTCCCGTCCGGCACCTTAATCAACGGAATCCCATGCTCCCCACAAAGCGCCACCACCAACTTCTTATACGCCTCCTCCTCACACCCTTCATTGAGGACACACATATGCGCCTGACGCCGATCAAGCGCTTTGCTAGCTTCGCGAAGACCGCGGGCGAGGCCGTCATGGATGAGCGCGAGCTTGAGGACGCCTTTGAGGGCTTCGAGGACGGTCATTTGGGAGCTGCCGCCCGCTGGGGTGTCTGCCGGCACGCTGGGCTCTTCCGCCTCGGCGACGGGCGAGGCGGGCTCTTCTCCGTCCGACTGGGTTGTGTTAGTAGATGCAGTGAGACGTGGGCATGGGGTGAGGGCAGTGCGAAGGCTAAGGCAGTGGGTGTCAAGGGTAATAAGGGGATGGACGGCGTACCATTTTGACTGAGTGTGTATTTAGTCAGTGTAGGTTGTCGGATATCCTCAAAGAGCGTGGTTGTTTCAAACGTGGATGTAGCAGTCCATGTCTTCGAGAAGCTCTCAATGTTTGATGTCGTGTGCAAAATCTCGCTTAAATTTCCGCGGGTCCTATGCCTAAGAATATTTGAAAGTCATATTGGCAACTGAAAGTAAGACACGGCCTGAACATTCCTTTCCCAATCTTTACAGGAATCAACAGTCGCGGTAAATCCAAAATGGCTTTTTAGACTACAAGCTATTGTCGACAGCTTTGTTACTTTAGATGTTCACAACCATCCTCAATATCAACTATCCACTTGAATTTACCACCACGGCCACTATGTCAAGGTGCTAGAATGCGAGAGATGCAGGTTAATTGAATGACAGCCTTTTAAATCTCAGAAGCGAGGATTCAATCTTGCCTGCTGGCGTCAATGTGTTGTATCGAGGCTTAGCTTTTTGCATAGAATAGACATTTGTAGTTCTGCATGCTACAACGAGTGTAGCCACTACCTTACTCACGCCAGAGATTGAGCGGATTGGTATACCAGACCAGAGCACCACGCTAATGCATGCCAAAAGCTATACCGAACCCTTGGGCGACAAGCCACGTCACTGCATCTCGACTTCCATCTCCTGCCTTATACTCGAAGTGCTCTTCCGAGGCTCATCGCCCTTGCTCTTGCTAAGTCCAATTCCTCCAAGGCCAGCTGTCAAGGCAGATAAGCCAGAAGCATCTCCATTGGGTAGCGTATTACCGGGCGCTCCAGCTCCAACAGCAGAATGTGCTGTCTCGACACCAGTGAGTACCGTCGAATCGCCAGTGTCACTCTCTCCATCAGTTCCAGCATGAGCAAAGAGTCTTGGAGGACCATTCATCTCGGCATCCGTCCGGCCAAAGAGCTCATTCCACCACCTCAGCTGGCCGCTTCCTGGTAGTACGAGTCGTTCCTTGCCGCGTACGTTATCATCGATCATTTCGTCATATCGGTCATTCATAAATTGCTCTTTCCGCGAAATGAAGTAATCCCAAACACTTCTCGTCTTCTCGCTAACACGAGCCTCAACGCGCTCTTTCTCGTTGTTGTACAGGAAAGTCCCGTATTGACATGAGTACAAGTGGTAAAGAAGGCGTCGCAAGAATCTCTCGTTGAACTCAAAGCGAGTAGGATGGCGGTACAGCAGCTGGTATGTAGCATCAAGGAATTGATGGAACACTGGGCTAGTCTCCTTGACTTTCGTGGTATTTTTCTCGGTTTCTTTGCCAGCAGGAATGGCTTTCCTTGACGTCGGAGAGCCCAGATCATAAGGCTGCAACTCACCGTCGGAATCAACAATTGAGTCTCGACTCTTGTTATCCTTGTTAAAGAAACCTTTGGCGCTCAGGAGAGCATTCTCGAGTGCTTGGCCTGCTCCACTGCCCTGTCCAGGCAACCCTGGTTGTTTGTTGGTATCACCGCCTACGCGCTCATTTTCGATGTTAAACCACTTCTCGCTCGAGAGGTATCCAGATCGATGCGCGAATTGGTGGCCAAATGAGAGCCAATCTTTCTCGACAAGAACGATGAAGCCCTCCAGAGTGCGGTAATAGGGGTCGAGACAAAGTTGACTCAGAGCACTAAGCTGACTAGTCCGGTCCCATCCGTCTGAACAGTGTATTAGCACATGTGAATGCTGAAGCGCCACCTGTCTGGCGATGATGCCGGTTCCATCAAGAAGGCCACCGATGTGTTTCAACCAGTTGCTCTTCGCTAAAGCTTCTCTATTGGGCGCCAACGGCGTCACGTCCGATTCTTTCAGTGTATCAATGACTTTCTGGAGCGAATCTCTCATCACGTGAATATTGTCAATTCCCAAGTAAGCCTTGGTTGCGAAGCGGTAATTGTCCATATTCTCAGAGCCCAGTCCTACCGCCTGCATAGCCAATGCATTCACAGTCGGTCGGGCGTCGACAATCAGGTTGTGTTGCTGGGCCCCATATATCTTCGGCTCATCTGACTTCTCATCGCTGCCGGTACGGTTTATTATCTCATCTTCAAGGGTTTCTGCATCCGTAGGGGGAGGATCCGAACTCGTTGGCGCGGGATTCGTTGGCGCAAAGTCTTCTCCTTCGGATCTGAGCGACTGTGGACTTCGAGGTCTTGAAGAGGGCTCTGAGTTGTTCGGATCTGAATGAGAAGTTGAAAAAATTGCCAGGAGCAGTTTCTCATCTTGTATGCTTCTATTGCCTTTGATCCCTACCAGAGGCTGGGCACAACGGGTAATCGAACAGTTGTTGACGGGGTGTAGATATGTCAGTACTGGTAGCCGTACTCGCGAACGATATTTTCCGGCGTAGTTAAGGGTATTGTCTGATATCGCCGCGGGTACAGGCAGAAGGGCAGGATATGTAGGTGAGAACTGCATATCTGGTGAGCACCCGCCCTATCACCTTTAAGCTTGCCGACTTACACCATAATCCGTATTGACTCTTGATATCCTCCAGGCTCTACCCGTACCCTTCTCACTGATCCCAAGCCTCTTCCATTCTCTCCGCGCATCATAGATTGTCCACCCATTGACGTCTTTCTCCGGCTGCTGAGGCTGATACATGAAAGCATACAGCTTCTCTATCTTCCCTAATTTAACCGTCCACGCCTTTATGCTATCATAAACATCTCGCGCCTTCTTCTCATCCGTAAAACAAAAGCAGACAAAGGTAAAGTCCCTACATCTTAGTCGCATTGAGGATGGTAGATGTGATGCTGGGGGCGACGGTCGCAAAGTACACGTCTGTATGATTGGGTAGGTAATCCATAGCTCTCGAGGCCTTACTTTGACGTCGTCGGTTGTGGCAGGTGGGGTATGGCAGAAGATGAGGTGGTGGGGCGTTAGGTGGAGGGTTCCTTCGACCTGCTCGCCTCTTCGGACGAGCTTGACGTCGTCTACCTGGGGATGGTAAGCTGGTGTCGCAATACTCGTTCGTAGCGTAAAACCACCTTAGCAATCCGTGTTCTTTCCATCGCAGCTCAGCGCTTTCAAGCCATTCCTGGTATTTGCGGGCGTACGGTCGCTGTACTAGGAAATCGTAGAAAGTTGTGGTCTGTCGCTCGAAAAGCCAATCAAAAGACAACCAGGTCTGCTAAGATAGGGACGAGTGCCTCATTGGGACAATGCAGCCAATTTCTGGTGCAATTCCCTTACGAGCTGAGCCGTTTGGCAGCAGGCGTCATCCCTTGAAGATATCGTCCTCTTCATACGAAGCGAGCCGAGCCCACACACTTCGGCCCCACTAAGAATATCAATCCGCAACTTCAACAAACGAGCCTCTTCTCAAGCTTCCAACCCTCCACTATACCGCAATCATGGCCACTGCACCCGGAGCCTCGATCTCGAAGCGTAGGAAGTTCGTCGCCGACGGTGTCTTCTACGCCGAGTTGAACGAATTCTTCCAGCGCGAGCTGGCAGAGGAGGGATACTCAGGTGTCGAAGTCCGTGTCACGCCCACTGTGACTGATATCAGTACACCCCATTAGGCAATCTCTCCTCTTCTATCGCTTTTCTAATGTTGGTCCAGTCATTCGCGCAACACACACTCAAGAAGTCCTCGGCGAGCAAGGGCGTCGCATCCGCGAGCTCACATCCCTCATTCAAAAGCGCTTCAAGTTCCCTGAGAACTCCGTCTCCCTCTACGCCGCCAAGGTTCAGAACCGTGGTCTCTCTGCCGTCGCTCAGTGCGAAAGCCTCCGCTACAAGCTACTCAATGGATTGGCTGTGAGGAGAGCCTGCTACGGTGTGCTGAGGTTCATTATGGAGAGCGGTGCAAAGGGATGCGAGGTGGTGGTATCTGGAAAGCTACGAGCTGCCCGTGCTAAGAGCATGAAGTTTACTGTACGTGCTGCGGGCGCTTAGGGTACAGGGGAAGGAAATATACTAATTGAAGTAATCAGGATGGCTTCATGATCCACTCCGGCCAGCCCGCCAAAGACTTCATCGACTCCGCGACCCGCCACGTCCTCCTCCGCCAAGGTGTTCTCGGCATCAAAGTCAAAATCATGCGCGGCTCAGACCCAGAAGGCAAATCCGGCCCTCAGAAATCTCTACCAGACTCCGTCACCATCATCGAGCCAAAGGAGGAGCAGACGGTCGTGCAGCCCATGAGCCAAGACTATGGCGCAAAGGCAGTGGCTGCGCAGCAAGCGGCTGAGCAGCAGAGGTTACAGGAACAGCAGGAGCAGGGTGGAGAGCAGGGGGAGGATAAATTTGGGCAGGAGTAGGGGGCTGAGATGGGAATGAGTGTGATGACGAGGAGGTGGCCGCTGTGAAAGGAACTTGCTGGTCGTGTATCTTGAGAGCTCGAGATTGGCATCATCTGCGTTCATAGGCTCAGCAGAAACAATTCAAGCTTGCAAATGATGTTCCATGTGCCGTTTTGCTTGAGGTAGGTGGATGTCATTCCAGGCTTCTGCGTAATCACTTTGAATGTCTTTGATGGTCGTGGATGTGCACACAAGATATTTCGTAAAGGGTCATTGATTCAAGCAATATGTGCACGTCTCGCTTTCGCTCTGACAACAGGGTAATCTACAACTCAACACGAGCTCAGCCATCCAAGCCCGAAATCGTCCCTAGCTTCAGCAACACGCTGTAAATAGGATCTTCTGATATACTCCTTATGCAGTCCTGTACACTCGCATTATCGAAATCCATTCGTCATATTTCCATTCATAACAGGGCTCATTGCCTCCTGCTTGACCGCGCCCTCTGCACCAGCGGGCCTGTCCACTGTTCCACCTCTTCCAAATGGAAACTCATGTAGCACTATGGCTCGGGTCTTCAATTGCAGGCCAGTCAAGTGCTGGTGCCTCGGTACGATATCCATAAAGTCAGATAACCTGAGCCAGAAGACCGGTTTGAGGGCGAAGAACTTGGGGCGAGTTTCGCCGTCGAGGCTGAAGACTTCCTCGGGGCTGAGCAGAGCGAGAGGAGTTGCTTGGGACATGGGATTGCGGAGCTGGCGCCATAGAGACCCTTGGTGGTCAATGCTGGCGGGGATACGGGTCCAGGCTGTATCTGTATCGGGTGTCAGGGTATTTGCATATGATGTTGGGGGGACAGGGACTTTACACTGCGAGAGCCCTAGATCTGTGATAGCGAGTATCGGCGCCCCTTGTATGTTCGCAATCCACCTCTCTTCGGCAGCTGTCGGATCATAGTACCTTTCAGGGTCAAGCTCTTGAGTCGTCACTGTCCGCAATGGCAGCCATTTGGTGATCTCCTTTGCGGTCTTTGCTTCCTCGGGGCGCAGCTCAGCAGCTCTTCTCAAGCCATTGGGTAGAGACGCCCGACGTAGACGCTCCTCATTTTCTTGTTCTCTGATGCGGCGTAAGCTCTCGCGCTCTTCTTGTTCACGGCGTCTTCGTTCCTGGTCCTCCTTCCGCCGTTTCTGTATCTCCTCATCGCGCTTTTTCTTCGCTACACGAGCTTCCTCTTCTTCTCGCTCCTGTTGCAGCTGCTTTTCAGCTTGCCGTTGGGCCTCGACGCGGGCTTCTTCCTCTTCACGAGCAATACAAGCCTTGCTTTCAGCTGCTTCTCTCTCAGCGCGAGCGCGGGCCTGAGCCTCATGTTCAGCTTGAAGCTGCTTTTGCTTCTCAGCTTCGAGTTTTGCGAGCCGTTCTTCCTCTTCCCTCGCAGCTTGACGATCACGTTCCCTCTCCAAATTTTCATGACGAAGCTTGTCTTCATCAACCTGTCTTTGTGCTGGCGTATCCTCTGAACCGGGTCGCCTTTGAAGGGCTTGGTCTATACTGGTAACAGGCGAGATCATTGCGGAATCAGGTCGAAGGTCAGTGGGAGATTTGGTGACAGGCGAAGCGACGTTGCTACCCATGAATGCCACAGGCGCAGTTCCTTGAGAAAGGGTAGGAGATGCAACAGTACTCGAGCTTGCTATCATGTTGGCTACCATAGCAGGTCCAGGTCGAAAGAAGTGGTCGTGGTCTGGATCAATCGCATTGCCCGGAGAGTCAACTTTCTGTCGCTTCTTTTTCTTGACGGGGTCAATATTCACAGCTGGATTAGACCTGCTGGCTTGAGGACTAACGCTCATTCGATGACGCTTCTTGCCAGGTTCACCCTTGACGTGTGATTGCTCTTCCGATGTAAAATTTGCTGTAGACTCGGAAGCATCGCTTGACCTACGCTGTATATTGTCATCTCCATAAACTGAGTCGCCGGACTTGCGTTTGAGCTCTAGTGAGGCCTCAGCAGCAAGGCTGGCCCTCCGCTCGTTACCAGACATTAGTCTGCGCTTAGGTTTGAGGCTGTGTGCGGGTTTGACGGTGAGGTGTTCTGCATCAGCACCAGATCTGCCCCCCTTTGATTTCGATTTTGGTGGTCCTAATGAATCCCTCTCCCGATCTGAAGTATCGGTGGACGAAACCTTTTTTGTGAATTTTGCATGTGCATGTGAATGCGAATTCGCATCGGGAAGCAGCGAGTCATCCTTGTGTGTTTCGCGTCTGACTAGATCAGGTGATTCTTCTTCCTCTAGATTCATGGGTCTCCTTGCCTTCCGCGCCTCGTGTGGAGATGATGACGGCTCAGAAGTTTTTGTTGAATCTGCCCGTTTAGTCCGTACCTTGCGAGGGGAGTTGCTGTTGCTCTTCCGACCTCCACTGTGTTTGTAATTGTCATAGGCTTCTTTGAGCATTTCAACCTCGTCTTCCCACTCGGATCCTTTTCTTTCTCTAGCAATCTCATAGTATGTAAGGGCTTTGAAGAGCCGCCTCGTAGGATCGAAGCCAGGCTGTTCTAACAACAACTTGATGATACTAGCGTTGCCTCGTCCAATCGCTGCAAGCATAGGAGTGTTGTATCCGAGCTTGTACTCTCCTGAGCGTAAAGGCTCCGGATCTGGGTCTGGTTTTGCGATAGCCAGTAACAGTCCGAGTACTACTTCATGACCACCTCGCGCTGCTGCGAGGACGGACTCCGTGTCGGCTTCTGGGCGCATCTTGAGGATGTGATCAACGATGTTCAAGTCTCCTTTGCCAGCAGCATCACGAAGTCTCGCTGGGGTAGCGTTGACCCAGAGAAGTGCATCGTCGGTCGGTTGACTCCTTGCAGTCCTTCTCCTCGCTCCTGGACCTGGTGGAGGTGGACTTCGGGTGCTGTGGACAGGGCTTGTACCGGTCATCTCCACGTCCCGCAAACCTGTATTGTGTTGCCTGCTGTGGTCTTCTGAAGGTCTTCGCAACAATTCCTTTTCCTTCTTGCTCGCTAAAAGCGCTGATCGTATTCCCTCGCCATCTTCATCATCTTCGGGGACTAGATCTAGAGGCTCTCTCCCCCTCGCATTTCCGATTCGTGGATCAAGGCCAGCTTTTAAAAGTATCTTGACTACCTCAACGTGTCCGTTCTCCACAGCATCGATGAGAGGAGTGTCCTTGTCGATGTTCTTGCAGGTGATGTCACATCCAGCGTTCAAGAGGAGTCGAACAATCTCTGTGTCTCCCTCGAGGGCGGCGATCTGCAAAGGTGTATTCCCTGCGTTATCCGGTACGTTAAGATCCTGTGGGCGATCCTTCAACCATCGTTCAACTTCTACTGCGTCTTGAGCACAAGCGCGTGCAAGCAGTGTCCGCCCATTTCTATCTCTATTCTTCTTATGCGATACTATTTTGGCTGGTGACATGGCGTTGTTATCGGTAGAGGCAAACCTTTGTAGGTGGTGGTGACTATGTACTGAGCTGCTATCGTCCGACTCAAGATGAGTGTCTTCAGAGGCCTTCCTTTGAGGTTCGACGTGTAGTGCCGCAGGGGCTTTCCTTCGCTTCGTCACCCCCGCATGAGGCAGAATTGGCTGTATTGATTGTCCTCTGATGTTGTGTTGAGGTGGAGTTTCTGATCGGTGGGTGGAGTCATCGTAGTGTGTTGCACTTCTGGTATCGCGTCGCTTTCTTGCACTCACCCGCTCAGTGTCACGATCACCCTTGCCTTCCTGGTGGGAATGATGGCGTGTCTTCACGCTGGGTCTTTGTTTGTTGGCTCTTCCATGTTGTTGTTGTTGTTGTTGCGCCACGTCGTCGAAGGGTGGCGATGACCGGGACCGATCAGAAGCGGCGTTGGAGGCCTTGGAAGAGTGTGCCTCTTGCACTGGGGATGAGATGGTGGAGCTCAGATTACTCGAAATTCCGCCTTCAGGTAGGTCGCTGGGAGGGTCTTGTGTCGTCCTTTTCCGTTTCAGCGACGGCTTGCGACTGCTAGATTCCTTGCTGCCTTCACTTTGTTCGTCCTTCGTATTTCGTGAATCCTCTGATTTCCCTTCCACGACTGTTTTGGCTTCATCCACGTCTACCAGTTCCGCGGCTTTGCTCTTCTTATGCTCTTGGTCCTCCTCTTTGCCAGACAAAACGACTGTCTCGGCCTCAGAATCGCTCTTGTCAACACTTGGATCCCCATGGCTACGATCTGCTAGGATTCCATTAGTCACTCGGACCACCGAAGATGCTGGAGAGCCTCGAGACACGGGCGCAGTCTTTACAGTGTGCGACCCATTCGCTGGATCTGGCTGTGTTCCATTTTCGCCAGTGTTGTCAGGCTTCGATATCGAGGTATCATTGCTCATCTCGACCGCTCTCTGAATTTCGCTTGAAGTGTTCCCATGGTGGGCCGTTGTGTCTTTCGAGTCTTGTTGCCTTGTCTTATGCGCAGACAAGCAATCAATCGTGTTCTATATTCAAGGTGGGCCTATTGGCGCGCTGAGTCGAACCCTATTATTTTAGAGCCTCTTTCAATTGATTTCGACAACGACAAGTAGAGAAGAGTCGCCAGAGAATGGATTGTGAAAGATTTTTGAGAAGGTTGAGTAAGGTAACCTGTTGCCGGTCGCAATCACTTCTGGGGCCAAAACGGCTTCCTTCTCTAGCAAAGACAGGGATGCGGCCTTGGCGGGCTACCCCACTCCTTGTTCCATGCATCGATGTTCATAATCTACCCCTTCATATCAACATCGGTGAGTACAGGATTTTGCCATCTTCTGAAATCAGAGCTAAGTCGATAGCGAGGCTGCGAGATGTTCTCTACCTCCTTCTCGTTGTGCAACCTATCTATGGTCTCGCGTCGCCTTCGGTGGCTTCCCAGATCCTCAAGGTTCGTACAAAAGGGGCACATCAACATAGAGCAGAATCATTCTGGAGAATGAGGATATGGAGTTCAGAAAAGTAGATGTTCACAAGGTTGAAAAGGGTGTTGGACTTGTACGCACACGGAAACACGTTGAAAAAGACGAAGGCCCCTTACAAGGATCCAATGAGACCAATCATCTCGTTACTATGTACTCGTACATACCCGAATTAGTTGGTGGCCGCTCCATGGACGACTCTCCCTACGCGTCAACGTTGACTACTTGGTTTTGACGCGGCCCATTTCCGAGAAGAGATCATATTGGACTACATGAGTTGCCTGCCCTGTTCTCACATCAAAGACGTCGCAGCCCTCTCTTGCGGCGTTCGGAGGCGTGTATACTGTATTCGTCAGGTATTTGGCGCGAGCAGCAGGTATTAGGGAAACTTACGGTGTAAGGATATAGCGTACTCCGTGGGATGGGGATTCGAGACTTTGTGTAAGCCATGCTGGACCATTTATTAACGGACTCATTATTAGGCCCGAGAACTTACACTGTCGGAAATGTACGTGACCTCGTCTCGAAACAAGATCGATTCTTTTCTAGGTCGCAGAGGTGAGAGGTGGCCTTCCTCTACGGCCTTGCGATCTGGCCAGTCATATTGGGTCTCTCTCAATGATCCTTGGAGCATCTGACCTGAACTTAGCACATTTGTTTCCACATTTGTCAGGATCTGTACCTTCATGATGCAGTGGGATCCAACGTGGTCATGGATCGGGCTTTCTTTGCCAGGAGTCCACACAAGGATGAGCTTACGCAGATGGTCAGTTTCCATGCTGAGTGTTATTTATTTCGATCCTTGCAACCTACTAGATTGTACTTGCCATCCCCAGGGTCCACGAGATTCCTCGTGAAACACTTTTTGTGATCCGTGTGTGCATACTCGTTCCAGTCTTGGTCGTTGGAAGTGTAATCTGTCATTGATTTGATGATGCGTTTCGGCTCTATATCTGAGAAGCTCACACATGGGGATCCTGCCAGGGTTTCGCCCAGATTCTGTGCCAGATGCTGGAAAGTGTCAAGTCGCTGCTTTGGTGTAGCCATCGAGCTCTGACTGACGTCTGGTGAAATTGCGATAGGCATGGTCAACGAGATTTGGGGTGGCTAGACCTACGATGTCCTATTGCTTCGAAGAGAACCTATCTTCTGGAAGATGAAGATAACAAAAAATTCGAAAATATTTAGGAAGACAAGCGTGCACGAAGGAGGGACGTGGAAGCCTATGAAGTCTGGGCTGCGGTCCGGATCGCCCCGTTTGAAAGGAACCATGTGCGCTTCGCGCCTGACCAAAAACAAAGAAAGCTTTTGCAAGAAGCCACCCTCGAAGAACAGCGTGTACTATTCGATGTCACATGTTTCGACGTTTGTTGGAGAATCGTCTGCGTACTATCTCAATTGATGTACAAGTCACTGCGAGTAATGCAGACCTTTTTTGCTTCTCGTTCTACGCTACCTCCTCTGAGAGCGGATTGTCGGTCTTGGGATTTTAAATGACGTTGCCAGTAAGCTTCGCTGTCGTATTCAGAAAGGCACGTTCGTTGTCAGCACACAAGTTTCCGACGCCGACCATATCCGTTCCTCCAACCCAAATCGTAAAATTTCCAACCCTATACTTTTCCCTCAGATATAAAGCGTTCCACAACCCTACCGCGACACCTTCCAACAGAATCCAAGTCATTCTGTGGCCAGGAGTGGACCATGCCTCAACAAAGGCGCCATGACGCTGGTTGTAAACGAATGGATCTTCACCAGGGGGAAGAGGGCCGTCGCCTTTGATTGCCATGACTTTTTGAACGAATAAATACACGGAATGGATGGCAAGCGAATAGCCCCTGGATCAAGAGGTTGGTGTAGGGTAAAGTGGATTGAGGTACTGAAGTGTCGCAGTCACTCAGCCTTGTATAGTCTACCTTGTGCGACGCTCTGGCTTCTTACATCGTGCCGGGGATCTGATCGTCAATGACCTCCGCGGCTCCAACGCTTGCCTTATTAAGCACTGTTGGGACATCCGAAAGCTCTAGCACAGATGTTCCGCCCGGGGCTGCTTATTCCGTGATTGGCGTGGCCGAAGATAGCAGGCTGCATTGTGTCGGTAGGAATAATGGCAGCAGCAGGCAGGTCCACATGGTGGAGCTGCTTGCTTCTTGAAGAGAATTGTACGACAGAGGGTAAGAATCAGTAGTCAAAGAGACATGGCTCAGACTCCTGTTAACAACAATGGTAAGTAAATTTGGCGCAAGTACGGACGTATCCACCACGATATCAAAAAGTCAATGTTCATTTTAGATGCACGATACGGTGATCTACAGGCACACAAAGGCGCTTGGACAGGATCTACGCCTCCTTCTGCAGATGGATGCAAAAGTGTTCTTCGTCATATAAAAAGATATGCTGGAGATGGTCGGAGGTACAGCCAATTTTCGCACTCCAGCAAAATTCTCCGCGTATCCCACGCTTCCAAGCGGCTCAAATAGCTTCCAACCCGGGATATGCCCACAGTAAGTGGGGTGAAGGCGCCTTTAGAGGCAAATGATCCACAGCTATCGGGGCATTTCGACCCAATAGAAATATATCTGTGTACAGAGTCGCCAAAGGGCGTAAGCCGTCCCACCAGCGTGTGCATATGGACTTGGTCGATCAATGTTATCATCAAGCCGCAGACCTCGCAAAATATTATTCGCCATCCGCGATGACACCAAACTCCTCGTTCGTCCAATCAATTCCCGCCACAATCCTGTTTACTCCAATTCCACCCATCGCCTCACCACAAGAAACCCTCCCATAACCCCTCAAGAATCCGCGCAAGCTGCACATAGTTGGCAAACGCAGACGCAGCATCCACAAACATCGCGATCGCACGAGCCACTACAATCGACCTGCCCACAGCATTTGAAGAGGGCGACGCAGAGCTCGAAGAGACTACGCCCACCGGATAGACCGTTTGGATATGTAGGTTCACCACAAAATCGGCAAGCAGTACAGCAGGAGTTGCCAGCACATTCCAGGCACGAACGGTAGCTCTCTAGTTCTTTCTGTTGCAGAGAGATGGTCTGGTGTCAAACTTTGGTGTTGTGGCTAGTGGAGACCTTGAGGTTGTGAGTGTGCTGATGTCTTTGCTGCTGTACGGTGGTAGGAGGGGTTCAGGTGTTTGATACCCATAGTCCTCAAACTTGAATGGAAGTGATGACGTTGAAAGACTATGATGAGTTCTTGATACTTGGTCTTCCGCATATAATGCCCCTGTCATCCCGTCGGCTTTCCTCTTCGCGTGAGTTTTGCAGATTTGTATCGCGCTGGGGGAGCGGCCGGGGTGAGGATTCTCGATATCGACACTGGTCTTTGGCTGTTCTGCATACAGTGCCCGTTTTACCCCATCGGCTTTCTATTTCGCGTGAATTTTGCATATTACTATCGCGATGGCGAGGCGGCCAGGGTGGGGATATTCCATATTGATGCTTATCAACGTTCTGTCCTAATTATCTTACAGCACTTTCCTGGCATAGATCTGAGATCTGATATGAGATTGGATCGGGCTCCCTTCACGGCTTAAGCTTTTGGCTTGCGAAGAGAAAGCTTGGTGGTGGAGAAGTTGGGCAACGATTTATCCACCAAGAAAATCCCAATTCTCAACGTCCGATAGCGCCATCGCTAACTTCGACTAAAGCTGTTCAAGCTGAAGAAGAACAGCAGGACGGTCGACGGTATAATTGGGGCGTGTCCCGCTATCCAGAGTTCAGCAAGCTTTTTAAGGGAGCACTTTACGATGACCATTTAGGTGGAACCATCTCGATATATCGAGAAATTATCAAACGTTATACGCCTTTACTCCCTCAGCCACTACATCGAAGCCTCCTCACTAAAATGGATTATCGCCAGAGATGCCGCCCCAACAAGAAACAGCACGCCGTGGTAAATCATCGTCTTCCTCTCAAATGTCTCCAGGCCCCAAGCCTTCCCCTCTTCCTCCTCATCATCCTCCACCCTCAGCACCAACTCCTTCCGCTCCCCCTCCACCTTCCCCTCTTCCTCCTCCTCATCGTCCATACCCAGCACCAACTCCGCCCGCTCCACCTCTGCCTTTCCCTCAATCACAGCCTTCTTCCCCTCTACAGCCAGCACATCTGAAACAATCCTAACCTTACGCTCCGACGAAGCTTTTATCTCTGGCAGGGTGTGATCCTCTACCTCCAATTCGTGCTGCTCGGAGGGAGGGCACATGGCTGCTTTGCAGCTTCGCACTCGAGCGCTGTGTAGGTGTCTATGGGTTTCGACGAAGCAGTTGAAAGGACAGTTGAGGGGGGAGGTGGCGAGGCAATTTGCTGTTTGCGCAGAAAGACGGTGACTGCCTGAACGATTGAGGAAAGGCGTCTTTTCGAGGGAGTCCATAGGGGCGAGCTTTGCTGGTGGGGACGGATAATAAAGTGATTATGGTGTGATGATGATGAGAGTGGTCAGAATGCAAAGGGTTTCTGAAGGTCTTTGGACGGTCGTTTTTAGTGTAGAAGTGATGGTGCAGACGTATCGTGAGGAGATGGGAGTCGTGATTTCTTTGTGCGATCCGAGAGTGCCTCAACCGAAAATTGAAGCTTTTCATAACGTCCGCCACATACGCCCACCATCATACTAGCCGAGATGAGGAAAGTTTATGTGAGATAAGCTCAAGACTGGACACAGGTCTTGCTCATAGCGGACGGGGTCTGGTTCGTCATATTGCTCGTCTACCTTAACATCGTAAATCAGCTGAGATTCTCTGGAAAGCAATCGGCTTATGATACTTGGGGCCCATACCATGAATTTGTTGTTCGAAATTGGCAATTGGCTTCTCACGGTCTTCCTTGCGTACAGGCGCAGAGTCGGGGTCTTTGCGGTCTCCTCAGCTGCCTTGGCTTGTTTCTTTTCAGTCTCAATGCTGTCGGGAAAGCATGACTGGCATGGTCCGTTCTTTCGCTTCAATGTCGAGAGGTGGACCGAGCAGGCTGTTACGTGGTCCATTCACAAAACTCCTTCGTCGATGCGTTCAAAAAGTTGCATTCTTTGCGTCTGTCCTTGCATGGGCTATTTAGCACATGCAAAGATTTAGTAGTCTGTTGACAAGTCCTATACAAAGCTTTAGTGCTAGGCTCAATCAAAGCTTTTCGAAAACACTCAATTAGACGGTGGAAAACGCTAGCTTGGAAGAGCACGATGGATAAGACTGCGGCAATGAAGCAAGAGCAGCGGAGGCAGAGGCAGTAGCGGTGAAGAAGATTGTGGGTCTACTTTTGATGAAAAATCTGAGAATCAATTACTGAAACCATCGATCCATGCCGCAGTGGCCGTCTAGTCTCCCATATGCTCGCCAATCTTACAGCGGATTACTCTCTCTTTATCCACAGGAGCTAGACTTGATAGTCTAATAGCCTCGTGTTCAGCGGAAGCTAAAGAATCGAAAAGTGAGTATACGATTGCTTCCGCAAAAAACACGACTTCCTTTGCAAAAGTTTGTTTGAAGATCATTAATGGAAAGTGTTTTGTGATCGTGCTCTCTTCTGCCATTGGTTTGTAGACTTCTACAAGGTTTGAAGAAGCAAGATCATAATGCTATATTTGTTCCTCGAGCAGTTGGAGAGATCCGGGCACAGTCCACGTCCATTGCTGCTATGACCTCCTCCCAAGTCCATCCGCATCACATCTCTAGGTTCTGTACGCCTTTGCCCACCTCGGTGTTTCCCATTGCCAACTCACGAAGCTCGCCATTAGCTTGAACTTTAGAGTCTCAAATTTGTCCTTGGGCTTTTCTGACCTTGGGAATTTGAGCACCCTTTTGCCGATAGATTCAGACTTGGTCGATCTCGGTACAATTCCACGCTCAGTTTCGAAAGAATAATAGCGCGGAATTCTAGAAGAATAAAAAAACCGTCGATTTTGGCGGAGGCATTTCCACGAGTACCGATCCTTGTGTAGACTTGATATACTTCAGCAATTATTAAGTTTGAGTAAAAAGACTCTAGAGTAAAATCATAGATAACGCCTTAATCTATATTCCTGTCGGCGAAGATAAGTTAATAGAAGTAATCGTTGTAGATCCAAAGATAATGAAAGTAGAAAAGATATTTCCATCAAGGCTAGCGTGTTTAGGCGTTCGTCATTGGATCCAGAGAATTCATCACCCGATTCATTTATAGCGGTCCTTTCAATGCTCAGGATTTGTGATATGGCACAATCATATATCTTGTGAGAGGACAGAGCCAGTATCAAATAACCTCCCCTTAAGTGTTCCCTCTACTCCGACACTATTCCGGTAGTCAAATTTTCAAAATTATAGTAATATCGCGCGGAACTGGTAGATTCCCAGGGCCGTCATCATCAGCTCATAGGGCTGTACGCTGTCACTCCCCAGGGCATCCCGATCATGCCGGCAGGCACAATCTGGAAAGGAAACAAATGACTGATGTTTATGCGAGAGTACTCTTATATGGCACTCTTAGAGCAATATTGGTTAGAAACCTGCGGCGGCCTCCTCGACGCGAGAAACAGGAAGGCCCGCAAGGAATTAAAGCGTGTCAATAATAACATCGTCTACTCCGCCTTTGAGTGCGTATGCGATGGCGCAGGCAGTGACAGAGAACTGTGGAAAATTGTGGTGCATGATTTCGATGTGTCGTAGGTCTTGTGTCTTCAAGAACGATTTTGACATTGGGATCAATCGATCGCCTTCAGCCGTTGCCTCCCACATACTCTGCTACTGTGAGAGGAGCGCTCTTCGCCTTACGATCTGGTCAGCTTTGGGGAAAGAGGAGATCATACTGACAGAAGCATGGCCAAGAGGCTCACAGTGGAGGATGGTCAAACCAAGATTATTGAGACCAGGTGCTCGTGAGCAGGATGATATCTTGAATGCAGGTTTTGAGCTTTTGCTATATTCTGAATCGATGGCATGGTCTTCTGACATCTGATATAAGTTTCGCGATCGATAGTGGGTGCGGAGGGGGTTCTGCAATCCACCGAATGAATCACTTATACGGCCAATGCCATAGTAGAGATCAAGATTGAGACGTTTGTGAACATGTATAAGTTTGTGCAGGATTTTTTGCATAGCAGAGTAGCTTAGTAATTGTGATTCTGGGTATATCCGCAATGACATTCACGTAATAGTGAAAATATACCATATTTGGCATCTCATGCTCTTATCCTCTGAAGCGCCCGTGTATTCAGCAGTTCTGTCTGACATACTTTCCTCGTGTCGTCCTTAGAATGTTCTTTCATCCAATGCAAGTTTGCGGCATAGAAGATTTCAATGGTGATATCTGTAGCTTGGCTTCTTGTGGAACGCAAAGAGATTTCCGAGAGAATGCAAAGATAATCAAAGTGAAGGCTATGCTAACAACAGGAACCGTCTCGATTTGATTGCTGTCTCGGATTGATACAGGAACTGTATCCGATTGATTATCTGCGAATTACGTCTTCATCTCTCGTGAACTCTCCGTGTTGAGCCCATAGCACTGCGTTCCCAAGCGGGCCGTTTTCAGTGATCTGGATCTGGGAATTCGCTTGTCTAAGTAATAGACCTTTAGGATCATGCTCTTGTAGCTTGCTGAACTGAATTCAACAATTGCGGCGTGGATGCTGTCCAGGAAAACACCCGAACCCAGACCATATCTTAATTGCGACGTAGAGAATCAATCCAAAAACAAAGGCTCAAACGTGAAAGAACACGAAGGCAACGATGGAACATGTGACATCCTCCGGTCGGCGGTAACTGTGTGATGGCTAATCAGTATCATAGCCCACAGCCGAGTAGTCTGGATGTGGGTATGAAGGCGCCGTCAAAGCTGCATCTGTCGCTGGATCCGGGCAGTGACTGTGTTAGTGTACGTGATTAAAATGCTGGTTCTTATGAGCCATTCAGCAACCTTTAGCAAACACTGCGGTTCGTAGGCTTATACTGGTCACGTCAATGAATATGGTGCTGAACAAAGTGTTGGTAGTAGATTTTGAGCTTGCATGGTGGTCAGCCATCGCAGAGGTGAATGCTACTCAGATTTTCAATGATAATTAAGGTAGTGAAGTTGGAAGGCAAGTCAAGGACTACGAGTGAAAATATCAAAGCAGAAAAGATAAGAGACAAGGAAAATCGCTGCGACGAGGACTGGGCAGTGGTGGAAATATTAGGTGCGCTTCTCATCCTGGCTAGGCATCCATAGACACTGTGTTCGTCCTAAAACCTTAAAGCTCGAGACTGAAGGACTCGTAAAGGTCTTTTCTCGTTATTTGCTGAAACAGCACTAACAATTCAGGCCTGGATACTGCCCCGGTAGACATCTTGGACGAGCTAAGAATATGAATCCACCAATACACAAAGCGATGAATAATATAAGGGAGATGATGCGTTCAGAGAATTCGGTTTCAGGTGTGCGGTGATCATGTATCGGTGAGTCATTGTGATGTATGATAGTGCCATAGTCTGTAGGTGGGTATGAAGGTATCGTTAGAGCTGCATAGGTGGCCGGGTCCGGTGTGGGGTGACTGTAGTGATGTGTGTTGTGATGATGTAAGTGCTAGACTGCGTGAGTGAACGGGTATTTCTCGTACAAAATACAATATCAAGTTACACTCGTGTTATCCATACCTGGTCGCGGCATCGGCAGTAAGTGCATGGTGAATTGTAGGGTCCGCCATTGCAGATAAAGCAATGATATGTTACGCTAAATTAATTTATGAGGAGCACGTAAGTCAGAAGTAAGAGGTTACAAGTACGGATCAAAACAGCACCAGTAAGTAGCAAAGCGATGCGAACCAGCAGCATAACTCTAGGATGTAAAGTGTCCTTAGCGGTCCGGTCCGAACAAAGTATTCTTTGGTGTATTCAAGACAAATCCTTAGGGACCGGACCCGGACGTTAATCTAGACACGCCAGAGCGAGAACTTCGCTCTGGTCAAAGCTCTCTCTACAACTGGGGACTGCCATTGCGACGATGCGTACATGATCAATTGTCACGGGAATGATGTGCTGTTTCGGCGTTCCTAGACGATGACACAACCTTCTCTTCGCCCTCCAACAAACCTCCAACCTCGCACCAAAGCTGTGCCTACCTTCAGCAGCACTTCCCTAGCTGCATCCCCAATATCAACAACACCCCAGCTCTCAAGATCTTCGTCTCGAAACCGCCAGTCCTCACCAGTCCGCTCGACAGGGGTCTCTGATGTCTCCGACAAAGCAACAGCTGCCCTCATCGGACGCGTACTTTGCCCCCAAAGCCATGGACAACATGGTCCTATCAACGAGCTCTTACCGCCCTTGACCAGCAGCAACGATGTCGACCTGCAGCTGTATGCCATTATTGCCATTGTTGTGAAGGACCTGGTTCAGAGCTGGTATGGGAAGATTACACCCGATCAAAGCTTTGTGGAGGAGGTGGTACGTATTGTGGCCCATTGTACCACGCAATTGGAAAGCAGGTTGAGGACGGTTGATCTGGAAGCCTTGCTCTTTGATGAGATACCGGAAATCGTGGAGAGCCACATCAATGGTCAGCGCGCTCATGACTCAAGGATTGTGCCAGACGTAGCATTAACTAACGCACGTAACAGCATACCGAGTCAGTCATCCGCCCAGACACCCTTCACCTCTCTCTACAGATCCGCGAGTCATCTACCACAATTTACATCCACATCCAGCGCTATCACCAGTGCCCAATCCCGCTATCCCAGCAACATCGACTGTGCAGCAGGAGCATGAAGCAGACTACAGGCAGCTTTTGGTGCAAGGAGCGCTAGCGGTGCTGCTACCTACGGAAGACCTAGAGAACGCTTGCCTCCGAACTTTGGTTGCGGATGTCATTGCGGAGACTATCCTCGGCAACTCGATCGGCGGCAAGGTCTGCGAGGGCTGGTTCATTTGGGGTAGCATCACAAAGCTCATCGAGGTGGTCAAAGCGAAGGCCGAGCCCAAAGCAACAGGTGAACAGATCGAGGTCGACACCCGCAGCCGGCTCGAGAAGTTTGGTCTACTTGTCGACAGGAACGACAACAAGGAACCAAGCAAAGAGCGAAGATGGTCTACGTTCTCGTCTGTATTCTGGCGAGTATTGCAATACGGCTACTTGACCTTTCTTACCGTTAGATTTGCCATTCTCGGCTTCTCCGCATCATACTCGCGACCCTTGCGTTCATTGACGACGTCAAAGACTGGAAGCACAGGAGAAAAATCACCAATGGAAGGTCGTGTGAAAATGTCTCGCATGACTCGCCCAATCCTGAGTTTCAGAGTGCTCTCACTATTCTCGATTCTTCTCGATCTTCCCCGTCGCATGCCCTGGTTATCTGGATCACTCGCGTTACTCCAACACCACCTGATCCACGGTCCTCTGAGAGTCGGAGCCACAGACGGGATGATAGACCAGTAAGTGATGCTCATGTCTCTTCTGCCACGTCGTTGGTCCTTTGTGTCCCGAGACTTCTGTTAGTCCCGCATGAGATTTCAGTCAGATGACTTCGAAATGGATGCATGCGCGCATGAAGTGGGATGGCCCTAGCTTGCCCTAGCTTTGGCCTAACTTTCGTCTTGACCTGCTTTGGTCTACTGCTTAGGGCGCGCGGGGGAGGAAGATGGCTTCGCCCCGTTATCGTGTTGCAGGATGCATTTCTAGTCTGTGGCACTAAAGAAGGTCATGCATGACTCCACTTTCCCTGTCAAGCCACACGGCCTACCAACCGAAGCCTAGATTTTCCCCCATCCTTACCGCTTTCGCTCCACACAAGAATTGACTTTTCGACTTTTTTTTTGGATTTACCTGTCAAATTAATTCTTTTCCTGCTTTTGGTTAGCTCTATCGTGGGAATTGGTGCAATTTTCCCTGCTCCTGATCCTCAATGTCTTCAATCTGCAGAATGAAGGCGATGATGCTTCCTCGGCCTTGCTCTGCTTCGTAACAGCAGTGCTTAAGCGCCCGGCAAATCCCTTGACCGAGAACAATCCATCAGAAGGATCGGCCCTCGCAGACCCTAATCTGCATGATCTTTCCCCACCGCTCTCTTCCCTTTCCAGCAGTTCTCCTCCACACTTGATCATCGGTAACAAGCCCTGCCAGATGAGCCTCCTTCAAAGGATGGCATCATGTTGGGGGCGAAGCCTCGTTCTCAAGGATGCCCGCAGCAAGGCTGCCCAAAGCGTCTCAGATTCGTTACCTCGTATTCAATCCTGCACTTCAATTTCCACAAATTTCCCACCACCTTCCTGTTTCAGATCTGACTGCAGAAGTCGTGTTTTGACTAGCATGATATTCCTTCCCAATTCTTGGCTTCTGTATTCAATCAGAGTTATGCCGATACTGATATCCGTGCCACCACCGCAGGTACATCCATTATCTCATCTTGACGCAACTTGATCCTCCGACTTTATTACCCCAGATCCTGGCTTTGGGCCGCCGGACCCTGTTTCCGAATTCTACCCTGCCGCCACCGGCACCACCTCCCCCTTCTGCAAGCGAGTTCGAGGACATCAAACGCACATGCGCCTCATCAATACTTTCACTGTTGCCCCCTGCTGTGTCCCGAAAGTTCTTCGGTACTGAGGACCAGAACCAGTGGGCTGGAGATGTTGAGGTAGAGCTGGATGTTTGGGGTGACGAGTACATGAACAAGCATGTAGCGTATGCCGTTCTTGAACTCATCATCGTGAGGGTATTGCCTGAGCTGGCCGAGAAGCGCGTAGAGGAATTGATGAAGGAAAGACTCGGCGACTCTTAGCATGACATAGCGAAATCCAAATACCCCAAAGACATTTCAAATCCACACAAAAAGTTCATCCATAATCCTTCGTCAAGGTCATACATTCCCCCTAATCCCCATCCGTAGATACTCAATATAGATAGATAAATACACATAACCCAACCGAATAATGCAAAAGACCTCCAGATATATGCCGCCCAAAACATTAACCAAAATTTCTTTCTCTCCACATCTTCTGAAGCCGCGAGGCTTGGGGTATTTCTAGGGTTTCTGTTTCTTTCCGGTGATGCACCCAAGGCCCTTTTCATCCAACATCATCACTCGAATTCGAGCCACGAGAACGAGAGAAGATGGAAGCAGGAAACTCCGACCAACCAGCTGGTCCTGTATGTATATCCATCCATCCCTTCCCAATTCTTCCCACCGGCTCGTCCGCTCGTTGTCGCTGTAAACAAATAAATGAGTATGCCGCCAGATGCTATGACCAAAAAACAAAAACAAAAAACAGTATGAAACAATGGAAAAGCGGCGCTTAAGGACAGCATGCAGTAATATGCGAGAAATACGAAGATGATCTCTGCAAGTGATGGATGGGGCCATCGTCGTATACTGGCCCCCTTTTTCCACGTTAGGAAAGCGAATGCTCGCTCCTCTTCCGCCCAATTGGCAGTGTACCATCCGCCCTCTCACTCATCGGAATAGTGTGCATACCGCCCGGCAGCTCGCCCGTCTCGAGCTTGAGCATGTGCATCCACTTGCCCATGACAAGATAGTCGTGTGGATCTACGGCGCCGTTGGGTTGGTGCTTGATGAACGTCATCAATGTGGACAGCGCTGCACGAGCTTCATCTTGTGATGGTGGTGAAGTGGGCGAATGGCTGCCGATGATGGGACTGGTGTTGGCGCTTAAATTGGAGGGTGGCGCCATGGATAGGGGAGATGGGTTGGTGATGGGTGTTGGGATGGTGTTGCTGCGGCTGGAGTGGTGGATGGATGAGTCGGTCGCGCTGAGGGGTGAGACTTCCATTTCTTCGTGGGGTGATTCCAGGGATGAGGAGGCCATGGATTGTGGGAGTTGCTTGGAGGTTACCGATTCGGGCGAGGAGTCGTTGCCCATTAGCGGTACGGTTTGTCGACGGCGAAGCGAGCTGGCTGGTGCGAGAGGAGGCAGGCGTGCCATCTTTTGAGCCGGGAGGGATGGACTGGGGCCGCAGCTTGACATTGGAGAGAAGAAAGGTGAAGTCGGGCTTCTGAAGTCGCCGGCGAAGGATGAGAGATCGGAGAAGCAACTTCCCATGGATGCTGTGCTTTGCGAATGCCCGTAATCAGACGAAGTCATATAATCGTCTGGGCTCAAGGCCTTCATGTTATCTTTCGCTGGGCTGATGGGGAGACCGTCCCAACCGACGGGAGAAACGCCATTGGGAGTCTGCGACCCGGATCGTGAATCATCGCGCTCGTGCTTGATGTCGCGTGGCTTCGCACCAGGTAGTCGATTCTTCTGCTTGAATTGCTCCAACCAAGCCGGGTCGTTGACTTGATTATGGCATTCAGAACTGCCGACAGTCGTTGCAAAAATTCTTGCTTGGTCTCTAATGGTATTGTCGTCAAGTGGCAGTCGCTGACTGAGACGATTCTTCGCCCATTGCGACAGGGTGCGTTCAATATCTGGGAATTTACTTTTGGTGCGCCTGATGGGCGAACGACTGCCTTCTTCTGGTAGGAGATATTTTTCTTTGTTTCGCAAGACTTTTGATACAGTACTTGAAAGAAAAGAATTAGTAAGAGTATTGCTAGAGACATGACTCGTAGCTAACAAACCTCCGTTCGACACCAAACATGGCTGGAATATCTGGTCAGTGACGTCCGTGTGTTTTTGACTGACTGCGCTCACCTCCAATCTCTGTCTGCTTGACATTGGGATTATCGCTATGGTACTCGCACATTCGCCGGCGGTCGCTATCTGTCAGGGTCCTCCTAGAAGTGGATGTTGGATGCGCAGGCCTCCTATCCGGGGCAGGAGAAGCATTAAGCTTAGGAACGGCGTCGGTTGTCTTTGAAAGCGGTAGAATTGGCCTATGTGATGGCATTGTGGTAGGAGGGCTGTTTTCCGAGGGATTGGTAATCTGGCTAGGCCATTGCGGCATGGTAACGAGAGGATGCAGAGGTTGAGGACTTGAAAAAGAAGACTGCATTGGCCGATTATACAACGGATCCAAATGTGCATGTGTAGAACCAAATTGAAAGTCACCATATTCATTCGGTGGAGAGTGATGCGGCGCTTGATCCGCATGGACGTCGACCATGTGCCCTCCTCCAAAGTCGTCTTCATGATGTAGTCCATAATGCTGTTCCATCTTGATATCCACGAAAGAGTCATGCATTATGTGACAGCAGTCTAAGTCGTCTTGAGAGGTTCCTGGTAGCAAGTAGCTGTTCTCGTGGTATGCGAGCATTGACCCGAGAGATGGACCAGATGGGGAATGGCAGACGCAGGACAACGCTTCATCGGAATGCGTCTCGGCGAAATGTCGTGAGCGACCAGGATGCAGCACATTAGGGCAGGTGGAAGCAGTTGAAGACTCGAGGTACCTGCCAACCATTTAGTATATGCGCGAATTGCAGATGGGTTTTAAGCGCAGGCATGAAATCTTGCTGGGGAGCTGACCTGCTGCAAACAGTGAAGTCGTGAAAGACCTTGAAGTGTCAGTTGTTAATTGTTGTGTGCATGTTGTGGAAGTGTAGTTGGACTCGAAGTTGGAGTGGGGAGCTACCTGGGCTAAGTAAGGTAGGTATTCTAGCTCTGCAGGAAGGTCTCTAGGCATTTCGCATGGGTCTCATGCATTTGCATGGTTAGGGGATGGTATAGGGAGGCTTTCGGGGCGGGTAATAATCGACGGCTTACTAAAATGGCTCCCCTAAGGTAGTGAAGCTGGTAGTGCTGGTACAGTATTTTAAACTTTGGCAGCGGTCTAATGGCCTGCCGTACAGCGGGGACGTTTTTTTTGCTTGCGGAACGGGTCTCGTTCGGGGGCTGCTCCCCATCCCTGAGAAAAAAGGTCAATCATTCGCAAGCCTCTGCCGACGATAAATCAAAACAAATTGGACGGAAACTACAAAATCCCACGCTGTCAACCAAAAGAAAATGCGATAACCCAATAAACTCAAATTTCAATAATAAAGAGTTTCGAAAAATCCCACGTTTGGAGGCGAAAAGAAAAGTAAACTCGCCTCAACCCTTTTGGCTTTGGCTCTCGCCTTGAAGATCTGAAGAAGATGATCTGCTAGGAAAAAGCCTCGCTCTCTCGGCTGCCCTTGACTGGCTGTCCAGCCCTGTCAATCGCGGCAGCCATTGCCCATTTTAACGAATGGGATCGATGCCCAAATGTTAGTGCTTGCTAGGATCCTTCTCAAATCCATTCTCATTGCTAAACATTTTAGTTGGGTTATCAGGCCTGCATTTCCAGGATAAGACGTGGGATGATAATAAATTCCGAATAATGGAATTAAATCCAGTCATTGGAAAAGGCTCGATAGGACGTCGAAGAAAGAATGCCATATCATACTTCGAAAGACCGGTCCGCCAGACACGGGCAGGTGACAGCTGTTAGGACGAATGATCGCACTGTGATCCCATTAAGGCCCGCTTACTGGCCGTTGTGCGGCGCACCTGTTTCCTGCTGATCCGCCTTTTAGCGGTCGAGCCTTCAAGGCAAGAAGCCTGCCAGTCTCAGATTCGGACCTAGCAGGCTAGCAAATCCACTTAGACTTAATGGCAAGACCGATACCGCTTCGGTGGAAAGCTAGTCAGCATTTACACGAGATGTTGGCCTATGCTGACTGAGAGAGTGACCTGCTATAGAATACCACTTGACCCAAGCGGAGCATCCGCCACACTAATATTAAATAGCAGAAGTTTTGCTTGTCGAATTACATGCCTCTGCACATCCTGATGCAAGTCATTCGCTCCTGCATAGGAAGTACGAAATGGGCGATCCTGGAGAATGAAGCTATTGCTGTGCACATGTCGAGCTTCATCCCGTGTAGTAGACAATCCCTCCGGCCGCGAATCTTGCGCCGGTGACATTGACATGGGACTCCAGCTTCCGAGGTTGATAGTCAACGCAATCATTGATCCATTCACCTACGTCAAGATCTTTCGCAGCTAGATCTGATCCATCTCATGTCCGATGAAATTGCACTGAGGACTTGATGCTGGTCATCTCATTGACGCCACTGATGCGTACTTTGCTAGCTTGCAACATCTTCGAGGTATTCACCCTTGTATCTCTCCTTTAGCAGCTTAGTCTAGGCACTATCGTTTAATGATTGTTACTGTAAACAATGAGCATCCTGAACACGCCTTTGAGAGTTAATGGCACTTACTGATGTCCTCGTCTGCAAGCTCGTGCGAGAGGCCCACCCTTTGCGGTTGATGCTTCACAGACTGTCCATACACGATTGCGTGCTTGAATTGCTCAACAATAGTCTTGTGGATGGCATTGCACTAATGGTTTGTCAGTGTCTACCTCTCGAACGGACGGGCCTACCTACGAAGTCCTCAACAGAGCACGCGCTTTTTCTCAGCACAACGGGCGTGCTATAGTCAGGGGACTTGCCCTTGGGCTTTGTGTATATTCGTCGGAGCTCCAGCTTCTCCCACATCTGTGCCAGCAGCTCATCGACGTTCCAGCCATGTTCGGCGCTGATGGGACATGCGTTAGGAATCCTATATATTAGGTCCAACTCCTCAATGGAGATCGAATCAATCTTGTTTAGGGCATATATCACGGGGATATAGCTTCTGCTCTTTGCTTCCAAGACATCGATCAAGTCATCTATCGTTGCATCACAGCGAATAGCAATGTCAGCGGACGATATCTTGTACTCGCCCATCACTGCTTTCACCTCCTACGTCACCGACTTAGCACGATTCCTCCGACGAGTGAAGGATGAACAACTTCATGGCTGATCTGGGTCATAGGAACAGTGTTCGTTACACTGATCCCTCCTTTGTCCTTCTTCTTGAAGACAATGTTGGGCGGCTCCTTGTTGATTCTGATACCGAAGCCTTCGAGCTCGGTCTCGATGACTCTTTTGTCGGTCAAGGGCTTGTTGACATCAAGAACAATAAAAATGAGATGGCATGTCTTCGCAACAGCTATGACTTGACGACCTCGACCTTTGCCATCTTTGGCTCCTTGAATGATACCGGGTAGATCGAGCATTTGGATGGCTGCACCATTATACTGCACTTGACCTGGTACAGTGGTCAAGGTTGTGAACTCGTACGCAGCAGCTTTGCCAAGGTCAGCATTTTCCGCGTTCCAAGCCAATGCAACAAGCCAGACCTTCTGAATATTGTCCCGTTAATTTGCTCATAAGTGTGCTCTTGCCAACAGAAGGAAACCCTATAAATCCCACACTGGCAACACCTGTTCGAGCAACATCGAAGCCAGCTACGAACATCAAAATCTGTATCTCCTATAGATTTCATGTGATCTTACAGCCTCCTCCGCCTCCACTGGATGACGGTGTAAGAAGCTCTCTCTTTAACTTAGCAAGCTTCGCCTTCAGTTGACCCAAGTGATAACTTGTGGCCTTGTTCTTCTGCGTCTTCGCCATCTCCTCCTCGATGCCTTTGATCTAGTGGGTAAAATGTTAGCCAACTAGATCCCTAGGCTTAGACGTAGCACACATACTTTATCTACCGTAGTCGCCATCTTGAATGTACTGTGTGAGAATTGTTGCTCCTACAGAAGATTTAGAAGCGTAGAGAATCTCGAATGATGGTCCTTTCTTTAGTGGGGTATGATCTACCGAATTTGGGCCGACTTAGCGTCGAAACGGAGTGGCCTGCCAGGCAGACTTCTATGAGAGATTACTTGGTGGCAACAGTGTAGATTTCACTCAGCAAAGTAATAGGTGTATGAACAGAATTTTCTTATAGCTGTTGTTGCTGATAAACTAGAACAAGATGTTGTTAAGGGTCGACTGCCACTTATCTTGAACCCCGGCCTCTGCTCTGTTACTGCCACTTATCGTCTGACTTAGCCGACAAAGTTGTTGATACCTTTTTTTCGTCTACCCAGGATTTGCTTAGTCTATCAAATTCTGTCTGACTATGTCCAAGAACCTATGAGGGGACTAGACATCCAGCATGTTACGTTCAAGGGCTTTTCACGACGTGTCAACGATGGGGCAATAGTCCTCTGTAAAGTTCTAGTCTTTTCCATCTAATATCGTCAAGAGAAGTCGAGCACCACTGTTGCCGTGTCAAGAAGGACGCTTCTCTGCAATACTTCAGCGTCCTTGCAAGCTTCGGATATTTTACACAGGATCGAAGGCGCCTCAGCAAGAATGTGGCACACTTCTAAGCACCCAACCTCAACTACATTTCGGGGTCGGTACTCTCCTTCTCCTTTCAACGTACGCTCCATTCCTATCTATTGCGATCTACCTAGCTTTTCAAATAATTTGACTGCTTCTCCATCTTCGAACTACTATCCGAGAGGACAATGTCAAATCCTGATCAAGTCACGGATGCAGTCTAGCAGCACGAAGCTATCCACCACCAGATTATAGTACACTCATACTCCGCCATGACTTACTTCCATGGGACCAACCCCACAGTCGCACGAGGGACAAGCCAGGACCATGCAGGAAGATCCTTGCGTACACCCTCGTAACACTTGCTTGATACTTGTTGTATCCGGTTTCTATGGAGGGATGAGGAAGAATCCAAAATCCTGGTAAGTCACCTATCGGAGGCCACGCATCCTTATGTTTTACTCATGGTTATTAGACTTGTCTTACTACTTAACCTCCATTCAGCAAGAGCAGTGCCAATACCGGATATTTCCAGATGCGGACACTGTCAGAGTTTCGAGAGGATTTTGGAGCAGTCTTGATTTCATCACGTAGAATCATGGAAAGTTTGGTCTCAATAGCAAGTCCAGCCAGTTTCGTGCGAACAAACATTCATCCGAGGTTGTGTGTGTGTATTAGGGGGAAAAGTTCGCAATCAAGAACACCCAGTGTTCCTAAATCATTCATTCTTCATAGGACGGAAAATACACCCGACTCCCCAGCGATCTCCGCACTGACTTAGACTGGCATCTGAAGAATCTCCCGCCACTGTTTCGCCCCATTCTTGCTTTTCGTTTGGCCATGACACTACCTTCATCAACAACCACATAAATACCGCTCAATTCCAAGAACTCACCTTGTAAGCATGCCTGAACCACGGCACGCCCCCCTTCTTCCCCGCAACAAGCGCGATCCATTTCCCACGTCCCCAACACAGCCCCTCCCAGATCTCCTTCGCACCTCTCCTGGTTTCCGTGGGGCCAGCGAAAGGTGCGCCTATGGCAGCGCTAATGCCGTGCCTAGATGGCTTTGGAGTATGCTTCGTAATCTGATACAATGTGAGTTGTGGAATATGTCTAGGGATCTAAATGTCTTCACACGGATAGAGAAGAATCAAATTCGAAAATGCGACTCACGTAAAGCTCTTGTCGTACCAAAAAGCGCTATTCTTGAGCACAAGCCAGCGTCCTGGCTGGCAGAGCCCGCACCACCTTTCGCGCTTAGGGCCTTGCTTGCGTATGAAGCTCGGAGAATAGAGATCGCCTGGGAAGCGAAGTCCTTGAGGTCGGTTGGAGGGAGAAGGCTGTGGGGAGCTTGGGCTTGAAAGAAGGGAGGCGAAGAGGTTGGGAGAGGCCAAGGCATGCGGATCATTGGGTGCCCCGTCAGCATTGGTGAAATAGGATGTATGTGATGTTATTGGTAGACCATTAAGAGATAGATCTGGCGTCTGGTAGCCGGGGTTTGGAGCGAGTGTTGGGATGCCTCGGTCATTCGCAGACAAATTCCGGCTGGGACGAGAGGGTCGCCACTAGTAAGGGGCTTCTACAGGGGTATAGCTCGTGCTTAATGTAGACTCGGAGGCCATCGAAAACCCTGAATTGTGTCTTGCATAGTTAGACCCGTCAATGACATCATTCATCGAGTGAGAGGTGCGTTGAGTTCTCGAAAAGGCTAACAAGCCATCCGAGTAGCTTCGGCTACGCGTCGGTGCTGGGTATGGCGATGTTCGAAAGCTATGAGGAACTGATGATGTGGAATTCCTGCCGCTGCTTAGTACTCTAGGGCCATTGTGGTGAAAGTCCTGGGCAGTCTCGAATCTAAAGGAGGAGCCGTAACCGAGGACATTCCCATGGGAATAGGTGTGCTCGTATCGAGTACGAACGTCTAGAAGAGATGAGAGGTCGTTCTACTTGCAATATTTTCGGAAGGAGGTGAACCAGAAACCCGGGATAAGAGATCGTAAAGCTAAGTCTGATGCTCTGCCTCATCCTCCGCCAACTGTACCGTAGATGTTCCATCATAGCTGGTGTTAGTTGCTGAAGACGCGGTTTCGTAGTCCGCTGCAAACCTAGTCACCGAGAACTCCACCCGCACCGAGAATTGGTCGTCAAGCCTAACAGCAAAGAGGTTTAAAAGTCACAGTGGTAAGCTGGGGCCAGTCTACTAACGTATGCCCCATGGACTCTGTAACCATAGGATACCTATGCACCGGAGTTGAATGGGTTACAATCGTTGAAAGGGAAGCGCCGTCTACATCTCTCGTCTGATGTTTAGGTCGCAGGGCAGTCGCCCCCTGTCCATATGCCACCCATGATAGAGAGGCTCGATGGATGGTACATGGGGCCCAATGCAGACCGATCTTTGTCGGATCCACCAAGCCAGCGCCAATCCTGTAGATGAGACATAGACACAAAAACAAGAAGGCTGCAAGGATATGAAAAGCGCGTCATGGCGGGGCCGAAGGTGTGTTTAAGTAAACGGAGAGATGTCCGCTCCGTTCACGAGTCATGACACGCGGCGACACCGTAGCACATGCAAGTACCCATGTACGCACTCCTGAGAGTGGCCGCGTCTGGGCTAATGTCTCGGGGAGAAGGAGAACGAAACGTTGGAATGCCCGACGCACGGACAGCAAACTCCATTTCATACAGGAAGGGATCATGATCGGAGAAGATTTGTGAAGTCAACCGTCTTGTGAAAAGTTATATGAAGAATGTATCAGGAGCCGCTCGCCGAAGCAAGCTAGTGCATCAGTAGCATTCCTTAAGGCTCTGTTGTTTTTTCAAGTAGGATAGGCTTGTTGGCAGAGGTCCAGGCTTTCACCGCCGAAACCGTCACTTAAAGAGCAATCTCGCCGGGTGAGCGTGGGCTTACTGGCCCTTTTGACTATGTCTTGTGCAAGGGTCTGATACCAATATCACTATCCTGTTGGAGCTCAAAGATCCATATGTTTGACCATATTGCTGGGTCGTACCAGAGCAAGGTCAGCTCCATGGAGGGCAGCATCCTCGACTTACCTCGTTGCATGTTGTTAGATGATGTCCACCATTGTCCGCGCTCTAAAGACGTGCGCTCAACTTTAGATATTGGAGCGAATGGACACCAAGTACCCGGCTGCGGCCGGACACACCGCGCTTTCAAATCCCGATCAACGCCTGTTCTTTGCTGCAGCTGTCACAGTACTCTTTATGCCAGGCTCGAACTTCTTCGAGGCGGACAAAGTCCGCGCCCAAGGTCTTCTGCTCGCTGTGGGTTTTCCCGGCTGACATCGCAGTGGTGTTTTGACCGATCAAGGCTCCTAGTTGCTCGCATCTCGCGTTCTCCTCCATAAGCCAACCCTCCCACTCCGCTTGAACCGTTTCACGCTCGATGCTATTGACCACTCGCATAGCCACAAGCAGGTCATGTCGCTGCGAGCCTAGGTGTTGTCTGCTCTTCTGTAACCGGCGGGCGGTTGAGGTCTGGCGAGGTTTGGACTGGGAGGCCTGGAGAGGTGTATCCCTCTCCGCCAGATTCATGATGCCGTTGAACGTGTCACGACTGAATTAATTATTATTCGAGTGTCTCACCAAAGTTGGAAAGTTTAGAAGCTTACCACTGGTTCCCAGATGACCCAAAAGACCCTACGTCTAAGCCGGTGGCCTCCTCAAGATCACTCATATAGATAGATTTACTCATGGCCAGATTGGGAACAATCCCCAGTCTCGTCATGAACTTCCTAGCCTTTCGCTCTCTCCACCACTCCGAAGTACCACTTGATGAGAAGATGAGATTCAAGAGAATACTAATCCCCAAAACCGTGAGTATGACACTGTTAGCACTAACTGTGTTCCAGATCCAATGGATGACCCGCAAGATCACCTGCGCTGCAGAAGTTACGACGCTCTCCGCCATTGATGCCAAGGACTCGAAGGCCAGTGCAGTCATCGTACGGGTTTTTATTGAGCGACGTAGCTGAGCCTTTATAGGCGCATCACTGCCAGCAAATTCCAAAACCTGTGTCTGAGCCCCTACCTGGCCAAAGATCTGGATGGCTTTCTTGGTTCGACCATGAGCACTAGCGAAATTACGCACCTGCTCTGCTATGACATCAGTCAAATCCAACGCGTCAAGCTCAAGATCGCTCAACGCGGCGTCGCTTATAATGCGCTGTGCATATGGAGAAGGCTTGGTCCAGTCTACCTTGATGTACACAGTCAATTTGCATTTCGACTTAGCAAGATGAGTAATAACGACCTTGGTGAGAAGGAGGAAGTCGTTTCGATGTGGAAGATGCCAGGGTCTCTTTCTATCAGAGACGACGTAGAGTAGATGCTCATTCGCTACGTCGACCATTTGGTGGTCCTCCACTCTGGCCTGGCGTGTCCGTCTAAGCACATCCAGGTACTCGATCTCGTACATGAAGTCTCGTCGAAGATGACCGTTGTCCGACTGAACCCAAGGTCCTTGCTTTATGTGCTGAGCCCGACGTTCATGGTAGAGCAGCTGCCAAACAACACTTTTGTCTCCAAACATGACGTGGAAGAGCGCCTTGGGACTAACGTTGAATTCTTTCTCGACGGCCATCTTGTCCATGCCACTAGGCGTGTAGATAACAGGCTGCTTCGGGAGCTTGAAAGTTTTGTTGTTGTCGCCCATGCCGTCGAGCTGCAAAGAACTATCACCATAGAGTCCGCGGTCGATGAGTACGTTTGTCCTAAGATCGCGATTATCTCTTGCAGAAGCTTTGCGCCGGGGCGTTGAGTCGCCATCAGTAGGAGTGTGGATGGAAACATTTTCCCAACTGTCCGTGCTTGGGCTGTTCTCCGGGTCGTCCTGCTCCATTCGTATCAAATTTTTCATGATCTCCTCAGTGCTCAACCCCTGTGAAGTACGAATGCGAACCAGGAAGTTCAGTCTACGTCGAAGGAGGTTGAGAGGCTCAAGGAAAGTTTTGATAGTAATGCGAGTGTATCCAGAAAGATCTTGACCCTCTTTCAGGTGACAGAATAGGAAGTCACAGTCCTTTCCAGTCGCCGCGGTGATCTCTGAGATCGATTCCAGGCCAATGCTCGTTATGAGTGTCATGCCACAGTGATTGCTATAGAAATAAATCTCCTTTGCTGTGACATAAACTCTTCCTGGGAATTCTTGTTGGTCGTTAGGATTCCACGTAGCCTTGAAGACCATGACGACTTTCTCGTCACGCCGCACGTTGGGGAAGAGAAGGCGAAACTGGGCGTCTTGCGTTCTAAGCTGCAATGGATAGTATTTTGGAAAGTCGGGTGGGTTAACTTCGGGTTTCTCGTCTGCATCAAGACCTAACGTCTTTCGATGCGGAGATGGCACGGCCGACTTGATAGATGTCTTGTCTAGTTCGACGGGGCTTGAAGTCGAATCCTTGACACTGAAAGCTGTAGCCGCCTTGGGAGGGGAGCCAGAGATGGATGGAGGGTTCGATAGCTTGAAAGATTGATCCTGCGATGTTTTCACTTCGCCGCGGGCCAGCCTATTGAGATGTCCCCAGTTCGTGCTTCCCCAAATGTTAGCCATTATTCCGCTCGGCATTCCACCTGAAGTATCTGTGCGTCCGACCCCAATACCCCTTTCCCCGTTGACGATAACTGCTGCCGTACTAAGATTTGTTGGTGCGGGTGGATTGGCCAAAGTATTTGGGGCCAAAGTACTTGTGGGCAAATCCCGTATGGAAGGCATTGGCAGATTTGACTTCTGTAGGGTTGGCGTCTCTGGCGGTGGTGGTGGGAGAGCTCCAGGCCCCACGGGCATCGAGCTGTGGCTAGCAGATATAAGACTTGCAATGCCTCCTCCAGAAAGCCCAGGGCTAGCAGCTGATCCGGATACTTGGCGATCGCCAGACTTTCTATGCAGATCTAGCTTCTGAATGATTCTCGAAGTTGGGTCGCGACTAGTGTCAACGTCCTTCTCGGCAAAGGACCGTCGGTGACTGCCTACATCGAAGCTGCTCCTATTGACAGAGAGATCTCCCCCAGGCACGGGAAGGGTAGAGCTTCGATCCACTCCATTGCCGACTGAGCTTTCATCGGTATGTTGCGGCATGCCCGAGTCAGCTGCACTGGCCGCGAACTCTGGGGCGCTGGGGGGCGAAATAGCGAAAGCTGGATCTTGAGGCCGTGGCCCAAAACCTGGTGATTCAGTGCTCGCTGGGTCTTCAAGAGCCTTCCGTTTCGCCACGTCGAAGGCTGCGAGCCACTCGTTCAATTCTGGCTGGGTTTCGGCCTGAAGGACGATGGTAGTGTCTTTAGTCTTCACTTCAAAGACATATCGCCGATCGTCTGAGTTACCAGGCTTGATATTGCAAAGCAAAACGCCAATCCTCTCACTCTCCTCAACGCCGCCAGATCGAGACCCCTGAACGAGCCAACCAAAGATGCCGTTCTTTACGTAGAACCACCTCCTGAGCCATACAGTGCGTGAAGGCTTGCCTGAGACAGTGCGCAGATTTAGCCAGCCTTGCTTCTCGGATCTAGTAGGTCGTGATTTACCACCTGGAGTTTGCAGATTTGTCGTTGACGGCCCTCTTGAAGCGGATGCTGAGGCTGACCCTATAGCGTAATCCTCAAGCTCGCGGGAAGGGCGAAAAGCAGCCTCAGCGCTTTCTTCAATTTGATTTCTTGCATTCTGTAGCTCTCGGCGGAGAGCTCTTTCTCCAGTCTCCAATTCACGACTCCATCCCCTGACACGGTCAATGTCACTTCCCCACTTCTCGACCGAGCTGCTGATCTTTTGCTGGGGATTCCGCATGTCACGCCATTGGTCTGCAAAGACTCTGACGAGCATCTTGTCTAATGCCATCCGGAGCTGTGGAGCGACCACGCTAAAGTCCATTGACGCCTTCAAGTATGCTTTGCGTGCTTCATGTAGCTGAAATGCATCCTCTCGCAAAGATGAGGCTTCCTTAGTCTTTGCTTGCGCAGAGTAGCGGGATTGTGAACTGTCTAGGTGCTTCTGTGACTGATCGAGGTTCCGTCGAGTCTCTCTAAATGATCGGAGGTCGTTATGGAGGAACGCTTTGATGGGCTCCACCATGTTGGTCTCCATTCTCTTAAGCCCCAAGATGGTAGCCGTCCAGAATTCCTTTGCACCATCGCCATATCTCTTCATCGCCAGTAGTGTGTAGTCATGGTCTAGGACTGCCTCCGAGATGTGGGTAGGCGGTATACTTTGTCCGAGGAACCCCGTCACCAAGGACTCGAAAGTCCCAACCTCATGAGATAATTTGGTGATGCATCTTATGTACCCTTCGAGCCATTTCTCGACGAGTTCCAATTGCTCCGAGAAATGAGTAAAGCCAGATCTAAATGTAGGGGAATCAAGGGCGGCTTCTTTGAGACCAACGGGTCTGAGGTGAATTAGCAGATGAGTTTTGTGAAAGTGATATAACACACATCAGAGTTATTGGCTTTCCCACTGGTACGAGAAGCGCCATGTCCGCCATCTGTGTGTGCGTCTAAGGGCGGCTTGCCTCCAGACCTTGAGATGGTAGACGATTACCAATCACTCTGTTCGCAGCTTTCTCGGCTAGATACCTATTCAGCACCCCGAACGAAATATGGTAATACTTCTGCAGTAAGATGACGGCTGTTACGATATGAAAGTTGCAATTGTTCGTTCCGTGAATCATCGTCAAGCGCGTCACCTCGGCCAGCCTTAAGATGGCGGCGTTACAGGGTGTATAAACGCCGACATGTCGGGCAAACTTTTTGATGCCCGACAGTGTAGAAATATTCAGTCTCTTGTGCATCACTAGGCGGTATACCTGGACGGCTCCCATGATGGCAAAGTCAAACTCTGATCAGCAGCCAGCTCATCCAAACGGCGTCAGAAGGGGGCTACCGGAGAAATTGCAGGAGGAGCGCCCACAGAAAAGAATCAAAGCGCTTTTGGACGACAATTCTTCTGGTGAGGAAGACAGCATCTCCAGCGCTGGAGGAGTGCCAGTGAAAGAGGAGGTATCATCTTCCAATGGCCATGGCTTTACCGTGAACCAGGAATTTGCACGACGCTTTGAGCACAACAAAAAACGAGAAGAGCTTCAGAAACTAGAAGAGAACTATCCTGAGAGAAAGCCTAGAACCAAAGTCGAGGAGAGAGACTCTGAGTCTTCTAGTGATTTTGAAGAGGAGGATGATGAGGGTGTTCTGGCATCGGAGGTTCTGGATGCGCAAATCCAAGATACACTGGAAGCTATCCGGAGGAAAGACCCTCGCGTCTACGATGCGAAGGTTTCATTTTACACGGAGCTAGACGAAGAGGTTCCAAATGGGATTATGCAGGAGACGAAGAAGGAGAGGCCCTTATATCTCAGCGATTATCACCGGAAGAATCTACTCGAGGACGCTGCTACCGCCAATGCACCAGGGGATAAACCCACGACTTATGCGCAGCAGCAAGATGACTTGAAGAACGTCATTGTGAAGGAGATGCATGCAGCTGCGAACGGCGACCAACGCTCTGGCGACGAAGGGTTCAGTGACGGACAAAATGTTGATGAATTTCTTGTTCAGAAGCCGCCTAAGAAACGAGATGACGCCAGTCACAACAAAGCCACCCGGAAGTTTGAAGTAGAGGATGTTGAAGCTGGCGACAAGGATCCCGAGACTTATCTGTCCAATTTCATGTCGGCAAGAGCGTGGGTCCCGGCGGACGGCACTCGATTTCAGCCATTCGAATCTGATGATGAGGAAGACGACCGTCGGGCCGAGCTCTTCGAGGAGGCCTACAATTTGCGTTTCGAGGACCCAAAGACTTCGAATGAAAAGCTATTGTCACACGCCAGAGATGCCGCAGCCAAGTACTCTGTCCGCAAAGAGGATATGAACCCTCGTAAAAAGGCTCGACAGGCCGAACGAGCAAAGAAAGAGGCCGCGAAGGAGATTCGTGAGGAGGAGAAAGCTCGTCTCCGAAAGTTGAGGGTTGCTGAAGCTGAAGTCAAGATCAAGAAGATCAAAGATGCTGCAGGATTGCGGGGCAAGTCTCTGCAGGAAGAAGACTGGTTAGCTTTCCTCGACGAAGGGTGGGACGATGACCGCTGGGAGCAAGAGATGCAAAAGCGTTTCGGAGATGAATATTATGCAGATTATGACATAGAGGAAGGCAACGGGGAGGAGAGTAGAGGAAAGCGAAAAGTGAAGAAGCCTAAGTGGGAGGACGACATTGATATTGGTGACCTCGTGCATATTTCTGACGAGGGCGAAGAAGATAAACCACAGTTCTCTTTGACAGACGACGAGTCCATTGCTGGCGGAGCTCCAGTCCGGGGCACCGACATTGAAATTTCTGGTGGCGAAAATTTCAATGAACCTATTAAATCGAAGAAAAAGTCCAAGCGGAACCGAGAAAAGGACGAGCAGAAAAAAACGGCTCGTCAAGAGCGCCGCAAGATTGAGCGCGTCGTTGACGAGCGCATGAATGTTGACGAAACGTTGTCCCATTTCAGCAAGAAGCATAATGGCCATTTCCGCTACCGAGAAACGTCCCCCACAGGGTACGGCCTAACGGCCCAGGATATCTTGATGGCTTCTGACAGCCAACTAAATCAGTACGCGGGCTTGAAGAAGATGGCTGCATTCAGAGACTCGGATAAGAAGAGAAAGGACAAGAAGCGTCTTGGGAAAAAGGCACGACTCCGCCAATGGAGAAAGGATACCTTCGGTAACGAACAGGGACCTCAAAAGACACTGGCTAATGTTCTCGCGGGGAAAGATATGGCAGAAAGTGAAGCAAATTCTAAGACTGACGGTGGCATTGGTATCAATCAGGGTAAGAAAAGGAAGCCTCGCTCAAGGAAAGCCAAAGCTTCGTAGAGCTCAAGTTTTTTCTCCTATCGGGGCTTGATATCCATTGTAGTAGCATCAATCAGAGTGAGCTTTGCTCAGCGATACCTCGTGTAACAGTGAAATGCTTCACAAAATCGGAACCCTCTCAATTGCTTGACAGCTGGCTTCTGCGGACTTCTAGGTATTCATAGATAGTATGAGGGCATTCTTATGTCGGAATGTTGCGGCTTTCATTTACGACTATACCTAGTCTGGACTAGCGCGCCAAGTGAAAATCGAAAAAGAATCTTGCAGGGCAACGACCACTTACTTTCCTACCTCACAACCACCTTACATAGAACCACTCCACTCAATCGATCTCCTAATAACACCGCTATCATGCCGGAAGGAGAAATCATCCAATCGAAGAAGTCCTTCATGGGCATGCCAGTACGTCCCTCCCCGTTCTCCCGGACTGATTTGGCCGAGTCTCTGGCATTGTCATTCGAGCACGTCAGCTTCGAGAAAGCTTGCAGCTTCCTATGACATCGAGTTCAGCGCCTTTGCAACCTACCGCAATGGCACAATCGATCGCTTTAATGAGATTGTCGTTGTCATTGACCATTGATCATTGCGACACGAAGAGGAGAGCATAGAGCTAACGCAAGCTGTGATAACAGGGTTTCGTTGTTGATTTTTTGAGTACGTACCACGATCGTCCCACGAACCCAACAAAGATTCAAGGCGAAAATAATTCAGAGGCACCACGTGCCGTGAACCTCATTACGAGTGCATATTTGGTTTTGAAGGACCATGTCTGATTGACTGTGAAATGTAGTGGGTGGTGTTTCAGCCGCCGTCTCGAAGACAGCAGCTGCTCCTATTGAGCGAGTCAAGCTCCTCATCCAAAATCAGGTATGTCGTTTCTCACATCACTCCTGCACTTAGCCTACATCTTCCTACAATCAAGCGCAATATAAGTCAGCGCGATATAAGATACTTATGTATCTGGCAATCTGCAATATCAGTTCTCTCACTGCTCTTTTGGGTCTGACTGTGCTTCCGCTCAAATTCTCGACCTCAATCCCTCCTGATCATTCCGGAATTTTTCACCAACGTAGAGCATATACTGATTCGCTTCGCACAATAGGATGAGATGTTGAAGACTGGTCGTCTTGACCGCAAGTACGATGGTATCGGCGAGTGCTTCAGCCGCACAATCAAGAACGAAGGCTGGGTCTCGCTGTGGAGAGGTAACACCGCCAACGTCATCCGATACTTCCCTACGCAAGCTCTCAACTTCGCCTTCCGTGATACCTACAAGTCGATGTTCGCCTACAAGAAGGAGCGTGATGGTTATGCCAAGTGGATGATGGGCAATTTGGCGTCTGGTGGTGTAAGTGCTGATAATGATGCACGTATGGCGGGCTACAAGCTGACTGTGATAGGCCGCCGGTGCTACTTCCCTTCTTTTTGTCTACTCGTTAGACTACGCCCGTACTCGTCTTGCGAACGATGCTAAGAACGCCAAGACTGGTGGCGACCGTCAATTCAACGGCCTGGTCGATGTCTACAAAAAGACCCTCGCCTCCGATGGTATCCTTGGACTGTACCGTGGTTTTGGCCCCTCAGTCGCCGGTATCATTGTCTACCGTGGTCTATACTTCGGCATGTACGACTCCCTCAAGCCTGTCGTCCTTGTCGGTCCTCTTGAGGGCAACTTCTTCGCCTCGTTCTTGCTCGGATGGACTGTCACCACCGGTGCCGGTATCGCTTCGTACCCGCTCGACACCGTCCGTAGGCGTATGATGATGACTTCTGGTGAAGTAAGTTGCCCCTGGAAGCATCTAATTCGAGGGCCCCTTTGCTAACCATGTCCAATAGGCCGTCAAGTACAAGTCTTCCCTGGATGCCGCCCGTCAAATCATCGCCACCGAGGGTACAAAGTCTTTGTTCAAGGGTGCAGGTGCCAACATCCTACGTGGTGTTGCTGGTGCCGGTGTGCTCTCGATCTACGACAAGGTCCAGCTGCTCATGTTCGGAAAGGCCTTCAAGTAAAGTGGATGGATTACCAAGACTGAAAGGTGCCGTGTTCTGTCATAGCTGAGCGAGTTGTGCAAAGGGGGAAAATGGTGGTGCTCGAAGGCTGAGGAGGGGTCGTTCATCAATCAGGCGGTACAGCTGGCGCTCCTGATGCTGTACTATTCACTGGCAATTTTCATAAACCTGTACTTTTGTATCTTGCGATATCAAACCCCGCTTGATTCTTCTTCCTTTTATCGGTCTACACGTCATATGGAAATAGGATGCATAGAGATAAGCAGCCTCATCGGTTCTAATCCTCATCTTGCCAAGAATGTGCACTTGTGGTTTGACCAGTAAGGTAGGATTTGCGGTACCTGAAGCGGCTAATCAACAACACGCGACCTTCAGACTCGCTACCAAACAATCCTGAAACGGCCACGCATGGTTTCGTGTGCAATGCAAAGTGACGTACTTAAATTCACTGTCATTCATCCCTTGCTTCACCTGGCTTCAGCGTTCATTAAGGGAGTAATTGCGCGCCAAGTCTGCATCCAGCGCCTCCCTTTCACCGAAAACGATTGAGACCTCTCTCTACCCGAACATCATTGCAAGTGACAAGATCCTCGAGCTTCGACACAGACACTATCGAGATGTCTGGCATACAAATCCACACGCAAGACCCGATAAGTCCAGAAGAAGATTCGCAAACCCCATCACAACCTTCGACAACTACTGCACCCTCCAATGGGTATGCCCTTGCACGGCCTGGAGCTGCTGCACCTACGCCGACAAGTACGGTAGCGTCAAGCTCTACCTACGGCCCGTCTCCACCGCAGCCAGGAGCAGTACCTGTTCCCACCCCACCAACAACCACAGCAAAAGCTACCCTCCCACCACCACCTAAAGCAGGCGAGAGGCCGATGCCACCAGAACACTACGCTCCAGTCCAATCTACACCCGCACAGCCTGCACATTCGCAGCCATACCCGTCTCAGATGTCACAACCTCCACTTGGACAAGCTCCCTATGGCGTACCACCAGGCTCTACGACATCCACTACGACAGCTGCTTCTTACCCCAACTATTGCCCTCCTACCACGCTTCCAACGTCAGACGCACCGGCGGGACGGGCAAGTCTTGAGCATCCTCCTGGATACGTACAGAATCCATACGCTTCAGATATGACGCCAACTCATCGATTGGCGGCCGAGCAGCGGCAGAATGAGTCTGATACGTTGCCCTCATTGGGATACAATGATCACGCGAGGAAGAGCAGCAATGCTGGGTTCGGAGAGGAAGAAAGTGTTTGGGAGATGGCTAAGAAGGGGCTTAAGAAGACAGGGGAGGAAGCGAGCAAGCTTCATGGACGGATATGGGATAGTCTTGGGGAAAAATAGATGTAAAGGATGGTTCGTATTTGGTGCATGTCCTGATTAAAATCATTTACTTCCGATTATTAGTCTCCTCCAAATGCGTGCCATGGGGAAGCGAACATGGTTCGTCTGATCTCTAGGAGGCCTTCGCTGCTGAATGCTCGATGTTTTTGGCATAAACTGTACTCATATTGATAGAATGAAAAAGCTAGCCGTCTTCTCAAAAGACACAGCCTGGAATGATATGCCAATTGGCCTCGCCAAGAGACTTTTTACAACATCTTGAGCCTTATGCGTTCCTGATCTTCCCACGCAAACTCTCAAAATACGTTTTTGCTGGTCGATACCGGGCTGGGGATCTCGGTGTCACACACTTTAACATCATAAGGTATCTAGCATACAGCAGGCTAGGTTGTTTCCATCTAAGGCGTAGTACAGTATAACCGTTAAGCATGGCGTTTCGTGGAGATCCACAACATAGCAGTTCGCACTAGGACTACATCAGGCACGCTAAGAGGTCCGGAGAAAATAATCGCCGAGCTCGCCACTGCCTTCCCTGAACCCCACGATCACCAGCTTTTCTCGGGTATGGCATCGTCCAACGCTCCAGAATGGTCCTCCATAGAGGCCCAAGAGTATGCTGCTGCGGAGAGCATGTTGCAGCACTCGCGCTCTGCCAGAACCAACTCACAGGCTCTCAATGGCTTCGCGATGCCGGATGTCCATAACAATTATAGCCTCGAAAGCACTCCATCGCAGAATCACATGAGCCAAATACCAGCAGTTCAAATACAGCCTTATACTACGCAATTCACACATCTTTTCCAGCCGGCGAGCGGACAAGAGCAGTCCCAAGTCTTCAACACTTTCCTGTCATCGCCCTGCGATATCGCGAAGCAGTTCGATCGACAAGCAAGAGATTCGTTTTCAGACTCACCTCAAGGCCACAACTCAAGTACTTCCGGCAAGAACCGACCAAACACTGGTCGCGTGGGACAGAATGAGCCAGGACACCGGCACAGCGGCGGGATCGAGGGATCCGAACCCACAAGCCCCGTGAGCACCCGAGGCTTCAACAAACGCCAAACCGACGAAGGCGGATCATGGACGCACCGCTCTAGCAATGACGCGACAGGACAGCAAGAGATCAAGGACGAATCTGATAGGAGGCCTCCGTGGAGCGAACTTAAGACGAAAGCAGGGAAGGAACGGAAGAGGCTGCCATTGGCTTGTATAGCGTGCAGGAGGAAGAAGATAAGATGTTCAGGCGAGAAGCCATCTTGCAAGCATTGTATGCGATCGCGTATATGCGTATACAAGGTTACCGCCAGAAAAGCAGCGCCAAGGACGGACTATATGGCTATGCTGGATAAACGACTGAAGCGGATGGAGGAACGCGTCATCAAGATCATTCCTAAAGATGAATTGGCAGAATCATCTGCCATTCCAAGAGCGATCATCAAACCTTCAGCTGCTTTTCAGTCCAACGCTGGAAAGAAAAGGGGTGCCGAAGAAGCTTTTGGACCGCAATTGGACGAGTGGACAAACGGAAAGGCTTCAAGTGTACCAGTCAACGCTCGAAGTACCGACGAGAGCAAAGTCAGCACCGAAGGGGCGGAGTTCCTACCATCAGCAGAAATCCAAGAACATTTGTCGGAAGTCTTTTTTGATATTGTGTATGGACAGTCGTACCATCTTCTACATAAGCCGAGCTATATAAGGAGGCTACGGTAAGCAAACGAAAGTCTTAGAGTGATTTGGAAGACGCTCGCTGATAGTTCCAAGTGCTGGAACTTTACCTCCTGTCCTTGTTCTCGCTGTGTGTGCTATGTCTGCTCGGTTTTCTACACACCCTCAATTGAGGACAGAGCCTGCTTTCCTTCGTGGTGAGGCATGGGCGAAGTCTGCTCGAGACATTGCTTTGAGGCGGTACGACGAGCCTAACATTACGACGCTGACCGTATATATACTGCTTGGTCTCCACGAGTTTGGAACTTGTCAGGGTGGGCGGAGTTGGATGTTTGCTGGTATGGCCACGAGAATGGCTTATGCACTTCAATTACACCGGGAACTGGATCATGACCCCTTTGGGCAGAAAAACGACAAGAAGTCCGAACTCAGCTTCGTAGACAGGGAAATTCGAAGACGGACCATGTGGTCTTGCTTTGTCATGGACCGCTTCAATTCTTCGGGTACAGAACGGCCAATGCTTGCCGACGAAGAGACCATCAAGATTCAGCTCCCAGTCAAAGAATCTAATTTTCAGATGGAAATACCAGGTCCTACCGAATGCCTGGATGGTCGTGTACCAAATCCAGTCAACAGCGACCAGGGTGACCAATTGGACCCTAAGCGCAACATGGGAGTAGCTGCGTATATGATCCGCATTGTTGCGCTGTGGGGTCAAGTCATCAAGTACCTCAATATGGGCGGCAAAGAGCGAGATCAATTTCCTATATGGGACCCTCAGTCTCAATTTACCAAACTCAGGAAGCAAGCCAATGATTTCGGAACATCGTTACCGGCAGACCTGGAGAACACTGCGGATAACTTGAAGAACCATGCTGCCGAGAAGTTGGGAAATCAATTCATCTTCCTACACATAGCATCTAATATGGTTGCCTTATACCTCAATCGTTTTGCTATACCTACGGCACCAGGAGGACGAAATCCATTGGAGATGCCAAATTCCTTCCTCTCTGAAGCAGGGCCTGCAGCCGTTGAAGCTGCAAGCCATATATCAGCACTGCTCACGGAGGCAGTAGAGCATCACGCTGTCGCGCCGTTCCTCGGATACTCTGCCTTCGTTTCGAGCACCATACACGTTTGGGGCATCTTCTCCAAAAACAAATCTTTGGAGACGACATGCAAAAGACATCTTGCAAGTAATGTTAAATATCTGGGAAAGATGAAGAAATACTGGGGAATGTTCCACTTCATGACAGAAAATCTCAAGGACATTTACCGTCAGCACGCAGATGCGTCATTAAAAGGTTCTGGCGAGGTTACCGCTCAAAATGACACTATCTTCCAATACGGTGACTGGTTTAATAAGTACCCTCATGGCGTTTCAGAGACAGATTACCAGGACCCTGCAGTCCCACAGATCAAGAAAGAGCCAGATGGTGACGCCGCTCTGAGTCACAAGTCAGACTTACAAAGCGTAGAAGACTTTTTCCACACGCAGTCTCCGCCTTCTCGAACAACGAAGCCCCACAAGTCGACGAAGAAGAATGCCAAGATCGCCACCCATGCAGAAGATCTCCAACCAAAGCTTCAACAACCTGGCGGCTTTCAGACCGATGCTGCTCAACAAGGCTTGCTGCCAATCTCTGTTCCGAACACACAATCTCCCATGGACCCTTCATCTTTCTCAGCTCAGCATGCCCAGCTCTATCCACAACCCTGCAACAACTCCTATCCTCAAGCCAACGATCTACTTCCCCTTTCCACCCCAGCGAATACCGCTCTCCTTCCGCAGCTCGATCGCCACCTTGTCTACGGCGCCTACGCAGGTCACGACCCCAAGGGATCTTCTTCTGCGTCAGCACTCAGCGCACTGACTCACGGCCAACAGGATCCGACGACTCATGCCATGAGCGATCCAAGCCAGATGTGGAATAACCCTCTAGACCTTTCACCCCATCAGCAGCAACAGATGCTAGGTTCGGGAGGCTATATGGGTGACTTGCAGACGAATGCGTGGATCATGCCATTCAACCTCAACCCACCCGAGACAGGTGGCGAGGGTGACGAGTTCGGACGAAGACTCGGTGGGTCTGGGACAAGCGGTTGAAGCGGGTGCGCATGCGGCTATCTTGGGATGTGCTGGCGTATTGGGGTAAAATCGGTTGGAGAGGTTTTAAGAGCGAGAGCACGGATATGCTTGCGCTTCACGGGATAGGTATTCTTGGGGAATATATACGAGCTGGTATACGGGATTGGGTCAACGCTTCGATCTTTTGGGTTATACATTATTTCGCCCTCCGAAAAGTTGAAGCTTTGTAGGTCATCTTTTCTCTGTACAATACATAGACAATCAACAAAAGCAGCAATTTTTACTGCACCATCATGGTACCTAATGAGGTCTTTATCAACATGCATCTGAGAATGCTGACAGGGGACAGTTTCCCCAGAGTCTGGGCCTTTAGCGCGTGCATCAATACTTTAGCCTCGATCGCTAATACCCATGTCAAAAATTCTCCGACTGGTAACGAACCCTGAACCACTCCACGCATCGAGGCAATTTTAAAGCGCCTGTAACGGTCCGTGCCACACGGCACCGTGTCAATTTACAATTGTTGGATCAGGCTGAGCACCTCCCATCGCATCGATCTGCATTATACATCTGGATCTAACAACATCCACATGGCGTGTGCTTTCGATAGTTCTACTTTTCACATCTACAAGCGGCCGCCGTGAGCGCTATGCTTACGTCTTCGAATTGGACTTTTACTTGCAATAATCTGTGTATATCTTGTTCAAAGAGCCCCTCGGGCCCTCTATTGGGCTTCTCAATCTCATTTGAGCGATCTCCATTCTACAGGATTCGAGTCCCTGCATGCTCGATCTCCCTCTGTCTTATCTTCGAGCTACTCCTTTGTCCCCTTTGCAGTCTGGCTCTCCAGCTCATGAGTCCTTGCAGCCGCAATGTGTGGGTGGCTCACTTCTGCAATCCTAAGCAGCGCACACGACTGACCCTTTTACAGGCTTCATACGCATCGACCCACGCTCCGCCCCCCTCAACCCCCCTGGCGCCGCCCCAACCCTAACAACCATCTACGCCGACGGCAATATTCCCTCGGAATTCGCCTCCTCGGCCACTACCAGCCCCAGTGATTCGATGTCCAAAAATGGCCCAGTAGAAAAGCAGAAAAAGTCATTTGAAAGGAAGAAGAGGTTGGGACTGCCAAAGGGAGTTGTGGCTGCGCCGGCGCCGGCCCATACAGGAGTCGAGGGGACGGAGGGGGAGAAGAGGAGGGTGCAGGAGATCGCTGATAGTCTGGATTTGGGGGCGGGACTGGGGTTTGGGATGGAGGAGACTGGGGAAGAGGCAGGCGGGGGAGGGGAGGGGAGGGAGAAGAGCACGAGTGTGCCGTGGGCGAAGCCAGAGCGGGTGGTTGGGAGAAGGGCTGAGAAGTCTGTTGAAAAGGGTGAAAGGAGGAGGGCGACCTTGCAGGACCCGGGCAGGATGCCGGTGGGGAAGAGGCGGAGTGTGGGATAGGAATTCAGGACATCCATATTGGTCTTGGGCTTGGATTCTGGGAAGGTGTAGAATATATGAAAAAGCGCTCGAAAATAGCACAGCAAGGCGCTGGAGGACTATGTACTCGTACAGCGTAGAATTAGGGCTAAGCGCGTTGAATATAATTGTTTGCTCTCTTAGCCTCCGAGGCATGCTTTCGATGTGGTGCGGTATCTGGGGACAGGCAACAAGACTCGACTTTTTGACTCACTGATCTGCAGCTTCGATATCATGCTCTATTTCTCCGATCAATCTCGGCTTCATCGCTCGTCCCCACTTTTCTGCCAAGAAGTCCAGTACTCAAGAGATCTTAGTATTGAAAGACACTGCACAGGTTCAAGGCAGTAAGCAGCTAGTGGAGCCAAACACCTATGCTACGATCCACTGTCGCTTGCCGAGCTATCAAAAATTTGAGAAAGTATGCCTCATGTTGCGCTTGCACAGACCAATGTTTAGTGAACCGGTGCTACGAAGCGCAATCGCAGCAGCAAGAGGATATCCCCTAGGCCAGATGTGCATTTTACCAAGTTTTAGGATAAGAAAGCTTGCTTACCTCCACCCTGCTAGAAGGAACAGCGTCTCATCTCCTCGTCTCTATCTTCTGCAGTATCCGTCGCAAAAACTCGATCGTTTATATCAAAAGCTCTGGAGGTAAGGCAAGCTATGACGGTGTCGATTACTGTAGTGAAAGTACGTCTGTCTCCTTTGTCATGCGTAGGCTCGATTGCTAGAGAAGCTCTGAGTCTGGAATGTGCACGATATGGCTTCATAACACTTTTTGGGATTCGCAAAAGTCCGCGGTATCTGATGGTTTTTTTTTCGCTTTGAGGTCTGCTTCTGCAGGATCACCACCGATGCCGAAGACTTTTTCCGAGCCTACCCGCACTCCGAAAGTCGTTCTACGCCATGTGCCCTAGAGATCTTGAAGCTATCCTCGCTTCACTAGCCTAAAACAGATATCATAGCCTACGGCGAGCACGAGATTGGTCGGTGTCATGGTGAATTTCTAGAGATGAAGGCATTTAAAATCTTGAGGCGGTGAGGACGACTAAGAACAGCATCTGACTGATTTGGAGTGAAGAACCAGAGTCTTCACGGACGTTGCATGCGTAGCTCTCAGGCGTAGGTATAAGTTTCCCTTCCTCTTCCCCCCCTCATTCTTCTTCGGTGCAACATACAACAACATTTCTCTCTTCTTCGGGCATAGGCTTATTACCCTGTAGCTTTCTTCAAGATCTCCATCTGCTCTTGACCCTTGACAACATTTAGCAAGTACGCGTTTGGCCTTCATCATGTTTCTCTGCTCTTTTCTTGCTTGGTGCCTCTTCGCTGCCTCGTCGGTAGCGAAGCAGTGTCAGGACTTTACAGTGTAAGTTACCCTCTCAATTCTATGTCCCATTCTTAGTATGCTGCCCATTTCCCTAGGAGAATCGCTAATTTCGAATCCTAGACCCGTCAATATCAATGCTCTGAACGGCGTTTTCAACCTCCCAAGCATTGAGAGCAACTTGGATGCAGTAGCTTTCGCGCAGCTCATCAATAACATCAAAGGCAATTTCGCGGAGGAGCTCCTCACTGGAAACCAGAATGTTAGCGGGCTTTATGGCATCAGTGTAGTATACTGCCACCCGGATCATCCCTGCGCTGAGCCCACAGTGCAGCTCCTCACTCATGGTATTGGCTTTGATAAAACGTAAGTCCTCCTATTTTGGGTTCAGTTTTCGGGCTGGTAGCCCAGAATAACCCACACCTCTGCTCTTCTGCACCTGTTTTCTGTGACTTTGGGGCTCGAAACATGGTTAATGAGTACTCAGATACTGGGACCTACCCTTCGACAATTGCACTTACAGCTACGTCGATGGAGCCGTTGACCAATATGGCTTCTCCACGCTTGCCATCGATCGTTTCGGGATCGGCGAATCGTCTATCGCAGATCCATTGAACATCGTCCAAGCACCTGCTGAGCTGTCCGCACTCTACGAGATCACCATGATGCTACGACAAGGCAAGCTCCCAAATGTATCTCAAGCCTTCACAAAGGTTGTCCACGTTGGCCACTCCTTCGGATCCATTCTCAACTTCAACCTTGTAGCAGCCTACCCTAACGCCAGCGATGGTCTCATCCTCACAGGCTTCGCTCCCAATGCATCATTCTTCGGCACCACATTTGCTGCCTTTAACTTGAAACTCGCCTCTCTGAACCAGCCATACCGCTTCGGCAACGTTAACCCTGCATCGGCCATTCACGCCACCATAGAGGCCTTGGGCGGCACCCTTCAAGGTATAGGAATGACTCAGCCAATCTTGCAGTCCATATTCTCAACCACCGACTTCGCCAATCTCATGGCTGGTATCGACGCCGACAGTACGCTACATCAGCAAAACCTCCCCCCTGGATACCTCACCTGGACTGACGCCGGGTGCAACCAATTTGCTTTCCTGTACCCAGGCGCCTTCGACCCGCAGATACTGCAATATGCCGAGGCTAACAAATTCCCATTCACAATCGGCGAAGTTCTGACTCTAGGTGGCGGGCCACAAGGGGCGCCTGACTTCAAGGGACCCGTTATGGTATTCACTGGGGGTAGGTGACGTTGACCGCTCTTACGCACTTAGTCAGAGATGATGCTGACCATTAAAAGTGCAAGATGCCATCTTTTGCGGTGGTGATTGTACCGCCACTGGCAACCCTGAGCTCGAATCTATCCCCGCTTTGACTAAGATGGCTTTTCCTGCTGCGAAGGCATTTGTGGCGCATCTGCAGCCTAATACTGGGCATGGACTCAATTTGCATTACAATGCTACGGCTGGGTATGACGTTATTCAGCAGTTCTTGGGTGCTCAGGGCCTGGGGTCTAAGTGAATGTGGTGAGAGGGGGGTATTGAGGAAGAAGTGAGGAGGGAGAGAGGGAGTCGCATGCATTAATTTTCATAGAAGATCGGAATGATGACAATGAAATCAATGACTTAAAGCTTGAAAATCCAAAAAGTGAAGTGTCTGCGCCAAGACCTCACTTCCATGTAAACATTCACTTTGGCTTGACCCAACGCTCTTTCCTCACAACCTTATTTTCTCAATCTCAACCTTTGTACCAACATCGTTCCGACCACATGTATGCCGTCCAGAACGGTTCAACGTGGCGCGGACAATCGACCTTTTTTCTACATTCACCAAGTCACCACAGCTAGGCCGTGTGACAACTCTCAAGGTCAATTACAGAGATCCTTGTGCAGATTCGAGGAAAAAGCAGTCTCTCGAAGAGACGCACCCACTCCTGACACTAGGTGGTACTTACACGAGACTAGTCCAGCATCTCAGCTAGCATGAGTATGGCTTCATTACAAGGTGAACGGTCTGAAGTCCAAGAGAGTCAATGGGCTGATCATTCTTGAACAGTCACGCTCAATGAGCTTCTATGGATAGATCTTGACCCGTATCGACAGCAGCCATTCAAACTTGGAGCGCTCAAAACCCTTTTCAAGGGCTGCGACCACTCAAAATCAAACCGAGCAGGCAGAATCACCTAAGAATTGTCGATTCATTTCGTCTCCTTGAGCTACCATCCGAGATTCGCGATCAGATCTACCGCCGCGCCCTTACTGCTCAGCGAATTAATCCTCATGGCTGCAAATGGGCCTACGCTGCTCGTATGACATACAGCTTCGCTACCGGACTGCTGCAAGCCAACCGTCAAATCCATCGAGAAGCGTCCAGTATCTTCTATGCAGAGAATCCCTTTGTCGTCGTTCGCTCACACCATCTAAATATTATTGAAGCAAGACTCAAAGAGAAACTGCCCGCTGTCGCAGTCACGAGCAAAGCTGGTTTGTGCTCCAGCATGACAGCGATCGTGGACTTTGAAAATCTCACTTCATAGCGTTGCGCCGGCTCAAAAGTTCACCAATTCGTCCTTACAGCCCAGGATCTTGAGACACTTGCGCTGATCTTCTATGAGGCTCGATCGCAACGCGAAGTACCTCGCTGCATTGCACTCCGTACGAAATTGACCTCATTTGGCCATGCCTGGGGACACTATCAACCAGGACCTCCTTGATCGCTTGAGCTTGCTTCGTCTAACAGACATTGTAGCAGCAACCTTTGATGAGCCACAGTACAATGTCGTCTTTAGGCTGAGGCGATGCTATCAAATGTCCAATTCGCTCGATGCAGACAGCTGTGAGCAATAACTCCAGATCGTGGCAAGCAGGGCAGAGTCGAAAGAGCAGGCAGGGGACTTTGGATCCGCATCTTTCTACTGGAAAATGGCTTCAAATCAGATCTGGAAGGCATGTTTTCAGGCAGGACTGATCCTTCCCAGTTTTGGCCCTTGGCCCAGACAATGTCTTATGTGTTCGTATTTGGAAGCTCAAACCCTGTTCAATTACAGAAGGTATAAGTTATCCCATGATAATGATCACACAGGCTATCGGCAAGTGACAAGGGCATGCGTACACTACCTTCAATCACATTCCCAGAGAGGAGAAGGCCAAAATGTGCTGCTTGAGAGCTGAATAGGATGCAATTCATCGCTCCCTCTTCAATTTGCAGAACGCATTGTTCTGGTTCCAGGAAACGCTCCGCTTCTATCCAGACCATTCAACCGTCAAAGAAGCTATTCAGCGCCTCAAGTGGAAAATCTGTTTTACCGATCGCAAGAGTTGCTGAGTACAGCTTGAACGAAACACGATCTACCAGCGCAAGACAAACACCAGCAAAGTTGAACAAGACGAAGACTGGACGAGATTGGCGAATAGGGGCAAAATGTTCAATCAAGGTAAGAAGGACAGCACACGCGTGCAGGCTCTAAAATACTCACAGCACAATATAGTAATTAGGGAAGGAACCCTTTTTACATCTCCATGCATCGCTTTCAAGGAACACCAGGCCCCTTGCCAAAGGAGCATATATCGATTCGTCTACAACCCAGACGTCAGCAGGCCCCTAATACTCGGATTTCTAGGTTACGAGCCTCACAGCTTGACATACAAAAGTGAATAATTCAAGTCTTCAGTGCACAAAAATTTCATCAGCAGACCCTACACGATCGGATTCTTCAACTAGGAGCATCACCGTTGGACAGACACAAGCACACATTCGGGAATTGCTATCCAACATCACGCAATACCAGACCACGGATGAGTAACTCTTACGCCACGAAACTTTACCAATGGATTTGCCAGCACAGCTTCCGGCGTTCGTCCACCAGACACGCAGCAATAGAGCTTGGACAGTCGAAAGTCTCATTGAGAACCTCATCCTTGGACACAAAGCGGCGGCACACTTCAGAGATTCAAATAGCAAAAGAAATGTATGCGTTCCACAAATCCTTCCCTCGCGATTCTACTACTTCTTCGTCCTCGCCTTCTTTCCCCCAAAATGCCCATCCAACGTCTCCTGCCCCTTCCCCTTCCCCCTCTTCCTCTTCCCCTTCCCCACCCCATCCCCTCGATCCTGATGATCACCACCCTTACTCTCCCCACCCACCTCCGCCGCCTCCCCCTCATCCTGATCAACCCCCATATCGCCACTAGCCTCTTCGCCACTCTTGACCCTCTTCTTCTTCCCCCCACCATTGACAGTCGCATCCTCTTCTGTCTTCCCCTCTGTAGGCCCCTCAGCACTATCAGGGAAGAATTCCCTCCATGTCCCGTCCTTGACCTTCGGGTTATCGCCATAAAGTTTCATCTTATAGGCGGACTTGATAGCGTCGATGCAGATAGTGCGGCGGGCGTTGAAGTCAAACATTGGTTTGGGGTAAGTCTTGATATCGCCTTTACTTTCAGCCTCGCTTCCGTCTCCCTGAATCAAGCAGCCAGCTTTCTTCTGGTCAGCGATAGGCGTTTTCCATGGTTCGTAGATGAATTTGTCTGGAAAGTCTTTCAACTCGGGGCAGTAATGCCGTACAAAAGCGCCCTTCGAATCCGTCTTCTTAGGAAAAGCAATTGGCGAGTAGCAACGAAAGAATTGCGAGTAGAAAGCAGTGCAAGACAGCCACTGCCAATTCCCAGTATTGCACGCCACTTCGTGATCAATCAACCACTCCTCAAATACTTCTGCACCGCGCTCCCAATCGACATAGCAACCACCGCGAGTCAAGAAGCAGGCTGCGGCGTGACGGCCTAGATGGTGTATCCAGCCTTCCTGACGAAGCTGGCGCATAAGGGCGTCGATCCAGGGGAAACCTGTTCGCCCCCATTTCCAGCGGTCGAACCAGGCTTCGGCTTCTTGACTGTCGATGTGGTGGTCGCCTGTGATGAGGCCGTTGGCTGGGTCGACCTTTGAGGGCAGATGCCAGGGTATGAACCTGCAGTGGCTATTTCCGTACGTTTGGGCGAAAGAGTAGCCGAGGGATACTTGAGCGCCGAAGTACATATCTCTGAAGAGTAATTGGCCAATCAGGTTCGTTGGTATGGTGGACTGCTTGCTCTTTGGGTAGTCTTTCAGGACGTCCATGACGCGCCAATAGAAGAGGCGAACGCTTAGGGAGCCGAAGTGCTGATGTGGGGAGAGGAGGGTGGTAGATTGGGGATTGAAGGCTGTGGGAGCGGTATCAGGCTTGGAGAATGTAGCAGTGTAGGCCGTGTTAGAGATGATATCGTCGAGGGCCTTCAGAGCAAGGGTTTCGCCGCCGCGATGTTGGGTTGTCGCGGGTTTGAGGCCAAGCTCCTCGACTGTGGGGACGGCAAAGTCTCCATTCGGGCCGGCGAGAGATGTGTAGGATGTTTCGTCCGAGTCTCGTTGTATATCGTTGATATCAGGCTTAGGGGAAGGCTGGACGTGCTCGAAGTCGAGGGTAGTATTGCCGGGATCAGGAAGAGACTTGGGTTTTAGTATAGGCTTCGCAACTTCTCCTAATTTTTCGGCTGCCTGGCAAGATAACATTAGCACTATGATTCCTATACTTCTAGCACAGATGGCCTTACATGTTGCACCTGCGTGATGCTCATTGTTGGCTTGCCCCCATTTTTCTTGACCAATTCATCAGGATCATAAAGCGTCCTACCCATCTTGATGATGACTTCCACGTTTGCCTTCTTTGCCTGCTGCATAATATGTTCGTCTCTTTCTCTCGCGTATGCATCTGTATCCTTTTCGAAGACCAAGTGGGTAATCTTCCACGCTTTGAACAGCTTGACGAGGACGGTTTGCGGTGCTTCTCTGACGACAAAGAGCTTGGACTTGGAGTTCACTTTCGTGATTGAAGAGGAGAGGTCGGATTGACAGTCGAGTCTGGGTGAAAGCGCCATTTGACTTAGCACAGACTCTCGCTCTGAGAAGGTATGTTAAGGAGCATTACTTACAGATACTGCCATCTATTTGGTCCCACACGTGCGCGGTAAACATAATGCGGATCCCAGCACCACACAGGATACAGGCATTCAGGCTTCAGGTCTAGGGCAGCTTTCAAAGCGGGCGAGTCGTGTAATCGCAAGTCTGTTCGGAACCAGTAGATTACTCTTGGCTTTGAGGAAGCCATAGCAGGAGTTTTGTATGAAGCGAATGGCCCGAGAGGATTTGCAATGGGACGCAATGCGCCGATACTTAGGAAGGGAATGGCTTTCTTGACAGGGTTACTCGATCAATCAATGTTGACAGATAAAGCGCAATACTTATGGAGGGTCTTTTCTAAACAAAGGCAGAAACCTGGCGGAGAGCAATTGAAAAGATACGGAGAATTGGAGTGCGAAAGCCATGCTGATTCAGAAAACGCGTTCCTGGAAACCAATGATGATGAAATCGAAGCCGGCGAGGCTGGGGCTTTCGGGTAGGTGCCCTTGGCCTGTTTACGGAAAGATCTCTTGGCATCAAGATCTGATGCGAGGATGCCGAGAACAGCTATATCTTTGAAGGGGGCAGTGCAGAACTCGTCTGAAAGATTTGATCGAAACCCTACAGGATTTCGTGGGGATAGCTCTAGGAGCCATTACCGAGCCTCAGTGCCTATTGTAGCAGCCTATGCTTGGTCTGTAATGAGATTGATTCGCACAGCTTATCGACTAGGAGCCCTTGTGCACGTTAGAGTGCGGTGCTTTTCACGTTTCTATTATCCATGGCAAAGATCCTTGTTGAATGCAGCTAGGCCCCGAGTTTGCTAATTGGTCTTAGACGCAGTTTTGGTTTTGGAAATTTTGTTCATTCATGGTCTAGAAAGTGTCTCTTAGTATCTCTTTCATGACGAGATGTGTATATTGATCACCTCGCGATGACATAACAAAGCACCGTCTAGAATCCCCGCCTCGTTACGCCTGGTTCGTATGCAAGATATGGGACCTATGCAAGATGTGACCGTGAGCCAACCATTTCAAGATACACTCTTAATCCTCTTTCATATCCGCTCGCTTTCCTAGAGGCCAAAGCCACTGGGGAATCCGCCACCCCTCTGTCTTGACCTTCCTCCTCCTCCACTAGCAGCACCAAATGGACTGCCGCCTCCCATACCACCTCCAGTCGTAAATGTAAAGCCTCCACCTCCGCCACCGCCTTGACCACCCATCATGTTAAACAACATCTCAGGGCTAATGTTCATGCCACCACCACCCCCCATTCCACCCATTGGGAACCCTCCGCCCTGCTGCGCAAACATCTCCGCCGGATCAACTAGATCTTCCCCACTATCATATCTCGCCCTCTTCTCCGGATCACTCAAAGTCTCATACGCCTCCCCCACGTCCTTAAACCTCTCTGCCGCCCCCTCATCCTCAGGATTCTTATCCGGATGATGTATGATCGCTAGCTTCCTATACGCTTTCTTGATCTCGTGATCCGTGGCATCTTTCTCTATGCCTAGAATCTTGTAGTAGTCTTTTCGCTTGCTCTTCTTCAATTCCATCTCTGCGTTGCGGATGTCTTTAGCAATGCCAGGCTCTTCGGGGTTGGATTCTTGGATGGCTTTAAATTCACGACATGCGGTCTCCCAGTCGCCGGATTCGCCGAGGGCGCGGGCTTTGGTTTTGCGGGCTTTGATGTAAGTGGGGTCGAGTTGGAGGGCGCGGGTGCAGTCGTTGATGGCATATTTGTAGTCTTTGAGCTGAGGATGGTGTTAGGAATTGCCAGGTCAAGGTAGTAAAGAGAAAAACATAAACTTACCTTAATCGATGCCATGGCTCTATTCTGTAACAATTTCGAGTTGGTACCCTTATTATTGGGGTCAACCTCCAGAGCCTTGGTGTAGATCTCAACGGCCTGCTTATGTCTGCCTCCTTTAAATGCCACGTTGCCTTCGTCCTTCATCCGATCCAGCTTCTGTACCATCCGTAGATACTTCACAGCATCTTTAAAATCTGGATCGCAGCTCAAAGCTTGTCGGAAATGCTGAATGGCCTTATCGTTATCCCCCTGTGCATACAGCGCTCTCCCCCTCATGACCAATGCTTCTGGATCTTGGCCGTTCTTTCGCAGTAATGTCATAGCCACGTTTTGTGCATCACCAAGAGCATTGACGTTGCCCATCTTCAAAAAGGCCTCTCCACGCATTAGCCACCACTTCCTAGGTCTCTGAACACTGGGGCCTAATCCTCGCTCTGCTTGATCTAGTGCGTGGATTGCCATAGATCCTGTGCTTCCTTCTCGTAATACGTCCTCGGCCTGCTTTAGATGTGTCTGCATTGATAACGCTGGTGATCTATCTTGCGGGCTCACTGTAGAGAATTTTGAGATGCGATCGAGGGTTTCAAGGGCTTCTGATGGTCGTCCAATACTCGTGTATATCCGTGCTAGTCGGTTTAGGACTTTTGGGTTCTGCGGCTCCAATTCATCTGCGGCTTTCGAGTCTTCTAGTGCCTCTTCATATTTGTTTGCAGACATGTAAGCAGCGGCTCGGTTGGATAGGTATGTGACTGATTGGGGTTCAACACTAAGAGCTGAAGCAGGCACCGGAGATTAGCTGTGTCTGTACCTGGGCAAAGGGAACGCAGGCAGTAGGAGGCCGAATTATTTCCTTACCTTTTGTATACTCCTCCACAGCTTTTGAGTAGTCCTTAGCCTTGAAATATTTGTTGCCCATGGCCTTGCACGCCTCGGGGTCGAGATCTGGCTTCGGTGGGGCGGACGGAGCCTTATGTGGAGGAGGAGCAGGACTACTGTCCCCGTTGTCCTGTACATGGCCATTCATTCCATTGGAATCTTGCGGTGTTGAATATTCCATTTCTGTATCATCATCGGTGGGATACGCCCCAGGGCTATCGCTGCTTGTAGACATCGCCGAAAATCTCCGCTCCCGCTCGTCGGGCGGGAGATTCAAAGGGTGTGTGTCCTCAGGATAGTACCTGCCCAGTGTAGCCCTTGATCCTCGTCTACTAGAGTATTCTTCGCTCCTCAAAGATTTCGTTGGCGACCTTGAAGAGGGTGCCTTGGTGGGGGATTTTGACGGAGACTTTCTCGATGATGGGCGTGGTGAGGATCGTTTGTTTTCCTTTGTGTCAGAGTCCGATCGCTTCTTTTGCGAAGATTTGTTGAAGAAGTTTGGGAGGACCATGGATGACGATGGTGCGAAGATACTTTCGTTAAGGGCGTAAGGGCTGAGACCCGGACTCACGCTTCCGGGAAAAGCTCTGTGTGTTAGTTCTCAGTTTCGGAGGTTTTATATCAAGCTTGCTTGTCAACAGATGTCACCCCGAACTAATTTTGAAGTCACTGCAATGTACAGGTGGTTTGTGCTTGAGGATCGCCGACAGGGCTGGCAAACTTTGTTTGGATTCTGGAAACTTCCAATCTTATCACTTGTTTGTTTTCATTTTAACAATTAATAGGGACATTCCGTTGGCTTAATCACTTGAGTAGTATGCCTAGATATACTGTCCTTCAATGAAACAAATCAAATATCCCTTCCCTTACCCTCGCTTGATATCATCGTCGAGGCAGTCTTCTTCTACCACTGGCCATGAATATCGTTCCTCGTAGTCCCATTGATTCGTCCTTCTTTGATTGTATCCCTCCTCTTCTTGCATTGGGCAAATCCTCTCGTCAAAGCTCAGCTCACACGTTCTTTCGAGAACGTCTCTCACCAATGTAAATGCCTGAGCCGCTCTCCCCACCCAGCGTCATGCTCCCAGAACTCTCAGTAAAAAACAACTTAGCCTCCCCATCGCCCCTAACAGCTTCGATTGCTCGTTTCGTCCAACCTCTCTTCTCATCCTTCACTATCTTCAAGCCGTCCCAATCAAGATTGATACTGCCACTCGATGTAGTCCCCTGGACCGTGCCCTGCCATTGTGCGGGATACCAGAGTTGCATACTACCCGAGTCCGCATGGTAGAATGCAAAAAGCTCTTTCAACGGTGCTGTCGGGTGAGATATTGACGGGTGTACCGTGATGTCTGTGCTACCACTGTTACTATGTGTTTCGATATCTGTGCGAGAATTGTTGTGTCCGTAAGGGTACAAGTCGACAGTCATCCGTCCATTAATAGACCGCAAAGAGGTACGGAGGCCATGCAGCAGTGCAAGATCCATTGATCCGTCTGACGTGGATATATCCGTACGGTAGTCGCGATCAGGCACGGACGTGGTTGAAGTCGTCGCTCGAATGGAGCCGCTGTTAGACGTCAAGCGAAGGACAGCAGGTTTGACGTTGTCTTTACTGGCTACTTTCGGATCGATCGTGATATCGATCGAGCCTGAGTTGGTGTGGATGGAGAGGAGATCGTACAGAGGGTATGAGCCAGTCACGGAGGCTGAATTCACGTTGATGACTGTTTCCCGGGAATACAGAGTCATGGCCAAAGGTGGCTTGACTCCGTCAATAGACAATGAAGCGGAGTGTGCACTGACTTCAGTTTTTCTGAGAATGGCATAGTCAAGGCCAGGATCAAAGATAACAGAAAGCATCTCGGAGTGAATGCCTAGAGTCTCGAGAGTCGTCCCTGGAGATATCCAAACAGTTGCGAGGATGTAGAGGCACGGACTCTCCTTTGCATGCTTTGACGGCTCTTTATCGTTCAATTCTTTGGGAGTCTTGACAGTCAACGTGGAACCCTTTTCAGCGATGCTTAAAGACTCGGATTTGAAAAGCTTGGGGTCTGAGGCGCGAATGTCGAGGTCAACCCGTATCTTGGTCTCTGAACATTCCTTCATGGGCCGGACTCGGATCTCGCCCCCAGTGCGTACGTGCTTTCCCATAGCCAGTAACGCGAGTCCGTCGGCCCCTTGAGACTGTTGTTCGAACGCGAACTTTGATGGTTCCTTATATTCAAAACTCAGCGTCGTCTCGTGGCGGTGGTTAGGGCAAACGTGGTCCAGTTTATGAGATCCATTGTGGTCGTCACGGTGAAGATTGAGACTCTGGGATTGGTCAGTGGCTGTCAAAGACTCCCAAGACTAAAACGTGCCTTGCTGTCTAGAGCCTCAACTAGGTAGCCCACTGCCATCATGACAGCGATACTTATGAGGATCCATTTGACAACTGCTTTAGCTAACGAAAAGTGATTTTCCGAGTCCGTCAATGCAAGTTGCTCTTTAGCTTTCTTGCCGTCTGTCATCTCAGGATTTTCCAAATCCTGAGACTTCTCATCCGAGAAGAAAGCTGCTCGGCGACCCATAGTCCGATAGATGTGGCTGATAGTGGCGAGAAAGCTTCAGAGTAGCAATCAGACGGGATTAGCAGGTCTGAGCTCCAGCGTGAGATGCTCGGTCCTTAAGCTAGACACAGCAATCTTTCAGACAAACAGGCCAAATGCTCAATAGGGTCCGGAATCCCTTCGTTAGTGTTGGTAAAGTCACATCTATTCCTTCAGAGCTGACTTGTATCTTTCGAACCCCTCTAGAGAGATACAGTAATATGAGAAGTGCAGTCGAAAATACGAAAGGCTGCAAAGCAAAGCTATTCCATTTACTCGCAGCAAAATCGGAGACAGTAGTTCAAGACAAAGGTGTCAGGCAGGAAAGATTGATACAGTAAGAAATACCAGAGTTGATGACGTTGCAGGTGGGGAAGGCATAAAACCCCGCCCAACAATCCTCAATTTGACAGGGTTGATAAAGATTGATTCGCAAGCTCTCATCGCTGCTTGATCTGTGCATGCAGCGGGACGACAAGGATGTGTAAGCAATGGGCCTTGGGACAGGCCTCTGACTGGCCGACAATAGAAAGAGGCTGGGACCCTGGCCGTTTTGGGCCTTTGACTCCTCTCGAGTTTCTCCGAATAGGAGGGCAAGCCGAAACTTCATATGGAGTATTGATATTGTAGACGTGAGCTCGGTATTTGCATTGTGAAATCACTGTCCATTTGAGCATTCGTTGCCTAATGCCATTTTTGACGGGCAGGGCAGCTTGGGGACACTTGATTGGGGAAAACGGACCTAGAACTAGAAGGGTTCGCCCACGAGTTTGCCATACCCCTGAGTCAGCCACCCTGCTATAACTCCACAACTGTCGGTTTTGATGTTATCATTCCGCATACAGATTTTTAGTAATTAATAATTCCTACAACTTTCGTACCAAGCCCCTTGTTTCATAATAGTATGGTTTGAAAATTATGGTATTCGACCGTTTGCCTATAAGAGATCCCTAGAGCTAGACCCGGGAGTAAGAAATCCCGGGTACTCAGCCCTAAAGGGTGGCCGACTTAGGGGTGTGGCCGACTCGGGGGGTCAGGAACACTGGCACGCCTGGGTATGTCAGGCGCTAAGAAGCCTAGCAACCGCTAGAACCGGCAGATCTTCAGGCTCGCCTTTCATGACCGGATTTACGACCTGTTACTTTGGGGGAAGCTGCCTGGTTGCCGAGCGTCGAGGACAGAAAATTATCCCAGGTCTAATTGGCTGCATGTTGACATAAACGCACTATCAATTGCACAGTCCGACGCCCGGATCATTGGAAAAAGCTACTTCTCATCTTTCGGTCATGTCAGAACATGCTTCTCCAGTCTCATCACCGCCCTTCAAGTACACTTCCTTCACTGGTCTCTACGTCGACACCCCAGTCTATGAAGGGCGACACCGACGATGCAGTAGCACTAGACTTTACGAGCTCCTCACCTATGAGGACCCAGGGCCAGCCTATACCAAAGCCGGGCAGCTCAAAATCCACCAACCACCCAAGCATAGAGATGAGCCACAGAACTTTTACACAGCCCAATGTGTTCACTACGGCTTGAACCCATTCAAGTCGAAAAAAGCGGCCAAGAAGGCTTTGTTGGCTGCCCACGAAGGATCAGCGAATGGGTTGACTGTGCCGGAAAATATCTTCCGAATTGAGAGGAACCTAGCGGATGAGTACAAGGAAAAGAACATAGTCGCGGAGAAGGAGTCCCGTCAAAAGCGAAAGCTTCAAAAAGAGGAAGAGGAGGGACAACGAAAGAAACGCAAGAGGGCAGATGAGGAATTGCTGGCTGAGGTCCAAGGAGATCCTAGCACAAGCGGTAACGGTGCAAAGAAGTCTAAGCCAAATGATGTAGGTTTCGTGTCTAGGCAGGTCGTTGATGACCCCAGAACTTACACCGTACCATAGCCTACCAAGGCTCTGGGAATAGCAACGCTTCAAGGCACCTACACTATCGCTGCCCCTGCGGTCTCGAACGGCTGGGACTGCGGCGACCCTCTCACCCTCACGCTTGCTCCGTCGTCAACCGGATCGCACATCTGGGGCTCTTTCGACTTCGACGTCTTCGAAGGAACGCTCCGCTCATGTTCCTCAACCACGCCCAAGGACAACACCATTCATTTCCTTTGGCGCGGCCGCGAAACTGGCGAAGGTGAATCAACATATGGCGAAGACAATGTGGCAAAATTCAAATTTCTTGGAAACGGGAAGTTTACTGGCAGCATGTACTGGAACTGTCTCGGACATTTCGATCTCGTGGGAAAACTCGATAAAGCTAGTTCGCGCAATCCAGTCTCCTCGGAAACTGTCGCCGGCTGGAAAGACGAGTACTGGTCGCTCAATGACTCAAACTATGAGAGGGAGCGGGTCGGCCGTTGGGGCGGTGGTAGAGGATGGAAATACGGTGGCGAGAATGGGGAAGAATCGAATTCTGACACGGGCAATGAACGTAGAGCAAATATTTCGGAGGAGGACGACGAGAGCGAAGACGAGGAGACTGATGATGATAATTCCGGATATTGAGGTCTAATCATAGCATTGCTCCTATGTTCAATAACTCCTCACAGGTTTCGCAGAATTTCAACAAATTATCTACAACCGTCGCCATCATTACCTTCTTCCACCCTGCTTCTCTGTTTTCCCTTGTCCTTCGTACGCTGTACTCTCTTCGAGTCGTCAACTCTTTCATGCTCTTGAACATGCGTGTCCATGTTGTGGGTGACCGAAAGACTTCAATAGACCCTTCGGAACAATTCTAAACTAGAAGTCACGCTCTATCATATTCCTGCACCTTGCATATCAGTTTGGCTTATTCATTTAGTACTTAATGTTACCTCCGGATCCTTCTTCATCGAATTGCAATTTCAATTTCAACATGCAAAGGCTTTTCACAAATGGCAGGGTTTCAATTGTCCACTTTGAAGATATCGTCCAGACAAGAATCGTTGGGAATCACAAAGATGATCCCACATAGCCATGTCCGACGTGAAACTTCTATAGTTTTTAGCAGATTCTTCGCTACATCCACAGCAATTTTAAATATGCCATGAGAGTCAGACTTGCCGAGTGCAGGTTGATCTATAAATTTTTTGGCCACGGGCAGAGTGGAGGCCATGGATGCTTCGCGGGTGCTCAATAACGGTGCTGAGATCCTCTAGGAAGAGTTCATGGCGCTTACAAACATGTGATTGGACATTTGGAGTGGAGGCTTGAAGTTGCGGCTTGCTAGCCTTGAAGAATGGGAAATGTTGATATGGTGTAAGGTCGAGTACTCCACTCAAAGCCGTGAGGTCGTCCAGGTGGTCCACCTTCTCAATTCATTCTAGCTTGATTAGGAGCTAGTTCGGTGTCATGGGACTGACTCATGCGAGATGCTTACTCACACAGGACAACAGCGCCCTTCTCTACCAGAAGCCTATCAAATCTTCTCACCTTTCATCCCTGCAGATGATTTGCTGCACTCTCTGACTCTGCGAGCAAAAATACACTACCGGCAAATTCAGTGCAATCTTACAAATACCACAAGACCCATTCCAGGAGAAAAGCAATGGATATTGGGCAAAGTCCGAATAGCGCGGTTTTGGGGAGCCAGCAGGATGCATAAGAGAGATAGCCACCCCCCAGCTTCTTTCGAGATCCATCAGAGCCCGAAGCAAATCTCCCTGCTCAAGCCTCATTCTGCAAATACGACTTTGTCTCGAAACGAATCAAACACAGAAAAGGGTGAAAAGAGTCCTTCTGACCGGCTGCAACTCTTAGCGAAGGATTTTCTTGTTCGCGGCATCGTCCGATCACAAGCCAAAGCCGGCCAAGTACGGAAAGACAACCCATCCACAGGCAAAAACCTCGAAGATGGCATCGTGCCCGACATCACCACCCCAATTGCCTTCAACGAAGTTATCAAAGCGGATCCGCCCTTCGAAGTAGTCCTCCACCAGGCGTCGTCATTCTTGTTCAAGGTCACCGATGATAATGAGAGAGACTTCTTAGTCCCAGCGGTCAAAGGCACGGAGGAGATCTTGAAAGGGATGAAAGCCTACGCTCCTAGCGTTAGGAGAGTTGTACTTACGAGTAGCTGTGCTGCTGTGCTTGATTGGAAGGCTGGAGATGACGGGAAGTTTTACACGGAGGAAGATTGGAACCCGACGACGTGGGAGGAGGCTCTCAATGGTGATAAGGGGGAGGCATATCGAGGCAGCAAGAAGTGTGCGGAGAAGGCTGGTAAGTCCGATTGCATAGTCAAGCTTCTGTTAGTGTAGAGGCGACTGTGACTATTGTAATAGCCTGGGATTTCGTCGAGAAAGAAAAACCAAATTTCTACTTGGTGGTTTTGTGTCCTCTTATGATCTATGGGCCCCTTTCTCACATAATTGTGAGCACCGAAGACTTAAATCAGTCAAACAATCGGATCTATCAGGGTTTTGAAAAGTCCTCGAAAGACGAAGAACTACTTCCTAATGGCCTGTACTCTACCTATCTGTCGATGCTAGGGATATCGCAGCTGCCCAAGTCCAAGCAACGATGGTAAACGAAGCCTCGAACAGACGTTTCGTCGTCTCTCAGGGCCAAATATCTTCACAGCAGATTGCCGATGTTCTGCGCACGAACATCGCAGAGCTGGAGACAAGAACACCGATTGGGAAGCCTGGTTCAAGGGGAATCTACGGCAAACGCGTACAGTGCAGATAGCTCACCGTCCGAAAATCTCCTGGGGATTAGATATAGAGATGCGACCGAAATTCTCGTGGATTTGGGAAGGCAGTTGCTAAATCTCGAGAAGCAGCAACGAGCGTATAATTATCTCTAATTTCCAAGACGCGGTTGATTGTGTCCAGACAAATTTGAGGTACGGGAAGCGTGCAATTTCATTGGCGATAGTTGTATTGGCTACGGTCGATTTGGTATTAGGAGCTTTCGTTCTTTCGCATGCCCCAGTCAGGATTCACACACAGGAGTAGCACGAGCTGATCAGGTATTTTCGTTTTCATCGAGATAGAATTACTGTGTCACAGCACTAATTTTTGGTTTCATTACAGCGAGACCGATATTTCTGAGTTCAATTTGTAACTTTGCTTCTGGCCATTCCATTTCTCCAAATTTGTGCAATTGGCGAATGTTGCTATAACGTACTACGTCACCACAGAGCGCTTGCTACTTTGTAAAAACGCCTTCACGCAAGGGCTTCTATCACCTCTTTCATTGCACAAAGCAGATGAGAGACGAATAATTCCACTCCACGTGTCAATACTTCCAGCTGCCGACTCTACCACTCAAAGCACTAGATATCAAGAATCAGCAACGGCTGCGAACTAATATCAATCAAAGACACCGTTTAACTCACCCCATCAGCAACAGCCTCATCACTATTACTAGCGCAGTTGGCGGCATCGCACTAGATCATCATCAATAGATCCTCTCGTTCGCCGCGCATCGCGAAGTAGGTCTTACAACGCAGCAAGTCCGGACTACTAGGCCTGAGACCTGGCTTATCTTCATCTTCAACAGAGCCAAGACGGTCATGGCGGTTGCTGCGAAGAGCAGGGTGCGGTCATATAAGTACTCTTCAAAATTCACATGCCGAAAAGCCTCACCGCATGTCTTACATTTGTGATGTGTGCCTTTGCGAACGTCATCAACTTCGCCTTCGTCTCTCCGTCCAGGTGAGACAGCGATGTTATAATGGTACTACGTATCTCTAGGTATGTCCATGTCTGGATCGGGCCCTAAGACCGCGCGACAAGCAATGACGGCGTGGCTGTTGCTGTATCAGCGAGGCTCAAGATCTTTACAATCTTCAGGTCCCATAGCCTTGTAACACGTGCTTCGCATGGCTTACGCTGATTCGGTCGTTGGTATTTCCCTTGTTTGTGAAATTTGTTGGGCTGACAGCTTGGCTGGAATTTTCGAGGCAACGAATTTCAAATGTTCAACAACAGCTCCGCAGCGAAACACAAGATGTGGGATCCAATCTCAGCATCAAGGATCCGTCATCTTCTGAGACTTAGAAGGCTGAAATACTCCCTTTGGAGAACCGTTGTCGATGTGGTTAAGGAATCGTACTTTTCCCTTTACGAGATCCAATGCTATCAACATGAAAATAAGAATGAAATCGAAGATTCTTAGATGCTCGAACCCAACATACAGACCATTAGCTTTTCGGTAACAAGCAAAAGCCTGAATGGCATACACCATATCCATTGAGATCTTCTGAGTCGTCACAAAGTCCTTTGGACGATGCAGCTAAGACATTGGCCTGTACAGTGACAGTAAGTCATACCTGGAGCTGAGAGACTAACGTCTGGCGCCTGTTTCTATACATATTATGACGTACCTCAACCTCTGTAGCCCTGCTACCGCACCTTGGGCCCCTTCCAATCAGACATATGATCAAGAATAACTTTCGCCGCTGCCTCCGCACTATGCTGCCTCCCAATCGCTTCCACGAAATCGCCTTCCGGATCTACCGAGATTGTCAGCCATAATACCACCCAAATGCAAGCGCATCCCACTCACCCATCAAATAGAAATAAATGCTATGATCTACCAAGTAATCCATCCCCGGCTTCACCCCCTCTGGCGTACTAAAATAGACCCTATACCTCTTACAAACATCCTTAACCTGCGCCCAAGCGCCCGTCAATCCCACAATTCCTGGGTGGAACTCCGCTAAATAACTCTTAAGGACGGCGGGGGTGTCGCGCGCGGGGTCACATGTTATGAATATGGGGAGTAGGGGGGCTTTGCGGGTCGAGGGGTCGACGAAGGACATGCTGCCGATGCGGCTTTGCGTGGTGGAGGCGACGAGGTCGATCATTTGTGCCATCTTGTCAAGTTCTTCGGGGCAGATGTCAGGGCAGTGGGAGAAGCCGAAGTAGACCTGCAGATAGACCTCGTCAGCTTTCTCTCCACTAGAAACCCGGTGTAGGTCCATTGTCCTCAAACTGCGCTGCAGGATGCCCTGGCTTCGCATGACTAAAATTCCTTCTCCAATTCTGCCTATAGGTCTCTCCCGCGGCCAATTCTTCTGGTGAGGTAGATTCCAACCAAGATACACTCACCAGACTATAGCCTCCCTTCAAATCCTCATCGGTAAACACTTTCCCCTCCTGATCCACCAACTCAAACTTCCCGCCCACCTTCGGCCTCCCCACTCCCTTCGCCATTCCCGCAATTCTTTGCCTTTCCACACGATCTTTTTCATAACGGAAATAGACCATCATGCATGCGCCAGCGGTGAGGAATAGAATCGCTGATTTGGCGGAGAAGGGCTACGTTGGATTTCTGGTTAGAGATGGTGATTTGATCTGCGGGTAGGGATGGAGAGTTCGTACGCCTGAGCGAGCTTTTGAGTTGGCTTGCTCGATTGTTTTATTTATTGAGCGGCGAGGAGAGGTAGTGAAGGTGCGAGACGGGCGTGCTGCTGTTGGAGTACTGGGCAGGGGAGAGCACTGGCGCGTTGGCCAAGGGTTTTGCACGCATCGGGATGCGGAAGAACTGGCATGGCGGGCTGAGATAGAAGAGATAGCTCTTGCAGGTACGGAAGCCCGTGGACAGAGGGATAACATTAGGGGCCGCTGCATTATCGGAGAGCCAAAAAGTAGCAAGATGGAACGACTTTTTGAGGTGATGATCGTATGTGGTTAGCGCATGTTTTTTTGCCCTTAGCGCTCTCGACCTTCGAAGTGAAGTTCAGACGATACCCTCCAACAAATCAGAGACTTAGTAGGGAAAGCGCTAATGATACAGTGGAATGGTAACAGCTTCTTGAGGCTACAACTTTTGTATATACGACAAAGGTCTCCGGTCACGCTCTGACCGCGATGCGAAAAGTAATCCTCTAGAAGTGAAGTCAGATATCCCCTCAAACACCCATCGCTGAAGTGCATCACTCGCTCATATGCTAGAGATATGCAGAAGAGCCGTCAAGATGCTTATCCTCTCCACGAGGAGTGCGAGGCCCGCCAGAGGAGTGGTATATGTCCCCCCATGATTAAACACACGCATTTCCTCACCTAATGCCCCTACTATTCTGGCTCGCCCGACTCGGACTCGTCCGACTCCTTTCATCCTCTTCCAACACATCACTCAATCGCGTAGGATGATGATGCCTAGGCATAGCCTCCCAACCAGCACCAAATCCACTCCCTGAGTAATCTGCGGGTGCCTCTGGCGCCTGACGAGCGGGAGCAACGGCAGGACCAGACCCATACTCCACGCCGCTCATGCTCGAACCGTAGTTTCGACTGTACATACGTTCACGCTCAAGCTGGTCTTGCACGTCGTATTCGTCGCTGCCTTCGGAGCCAAGGCGACGACGAATAACGATTGGCTGGCCCTGAGCATCGCGACGGACTTCGCCGTTCTCATCTAGATCGTAGTCTTCTTCGCTCAAGGTGTCTCCGATAGAAGGGACGTAGGATCGTTCGTCGGCTTCGGTGACACGACCCTGACCCTGGAGGACGGTACCTTCGTGTTGATAGAAAGCCGAGCCGCCTGGCTGTTGCGACCTGGGAGGCACTGGCCCGTCGGGTCCGTAGGAGAGATATGTGCCGCCTGGTGCGGACGAAGCAAGTGTGTTTCTGGGCTGCTGCGCGTTTGTCTCAGGCGCTGAAGATGAGGCTGCTCGAGCTGCTTGGATTGCGGCTGCTGACGAGTTCGAGGTTTGCTGGTACGGCAGTGGTGCTGTTTGTGGTTGCCCTGGTCGTTGGCTTCCTCCTTCGGTGAATGGATCAGTATCTGTCTCGGATCTAGCAGAATCGTAGGTTGTATAGCCAAGCTGCTCCTCCATTGGGCTTTCCATCTGTGCAGCGGGCAATTGTGTGGTAGTAGACCCTGGTCCATCTCGGGTTGATGGTCGATTCATGCTTCCTTGTCTACTCGCACCCTGCACCATTGGTACCACTTGAACCCCGCCCACAATGGTCACTTCTCCATTCTTGAGTGATTGCGTTCGGTCTCGCTCTTCTTGCTCCCTTCGACCAAGCTCTTCCCATGCTCTTCGAGCCTCATCTTTAGCGATCGTCAACTCACGTGTCATTTCTTTGACTCTCAAGTCCGCAACTCTCCTCTCGGAGTAGACTGAGCTTTTCTCATTCCTCATACGTGCAAGCTCCTCCGTAGCAGCTTCGCGGGCTGATCGCTCCTCGAGCAGTCTTTCGTCGAATTTCCCCTGGTTTTCCCGGAAGCGTTCTTGCTCTGCTCTAGTCTCAAAAAACCAGCGCTGAAACTTGCGCTCAGAGGAAGCCCGAAGTCGCTGTAACTCGACAACAGCGTGAAATAGATTAGCCCCAGCAGCAGACAAATCAGTCACTTGACGAGCCATTTGCGCATTGAGAGGCTCTCGCTCGAAGTCCTCTTTGTTTTGTTCAAGTCGACGTATCCAAAAAGAAGTCAGGCCTTCCCAGTGTGAGGACAAAGTCTCCCATCTTTCAAAGGCATGAGGGAAGGAAGAAGTATTAGTGCGCTGTTGTGAACCTTCTGCAGGGTCTTGTGCTGGTCGTGGTTGGCCAGTCGAGGGTATCCCTTGACGATCCACCCGTGGTTGAGAGGCGCCTGCGGTTGCATTGACTGATGAATTCTTGTATTGAGGTAGCGTCTCCTTAGTATTGCTGGCTGCCGCTGACGCCGAGACGGCTCGTGGCGTCTGTCTCGGTTTTGCTTCAACAGGCCTTGGCTGGCCAGTAGAGAGCGTCGCCCCTCGTGGTCTTGCCCTGGGCTGTGTTATGCTACCAACGTCGGCTGGGGTTTCCTCAGGGGCAACAGATGGCCTCTCATAACGACCATTCGGTGGTTGAGTCGTCGACGAGAGTAGGTCCGCTCTGGTAACGCCACTTCCACGGTCACCCGGTTTTCTTCCGCCTCGTTCCTGGATCGAAGGGTCAACCCCAGACCTCCTAACCTCTCCTGATCTTCGATTGCTTGTTCGCTCAATACCAGTAGCAACGCCAGCAGTGACAGGTATCCTATCTTGTTCCATATTTTCCTCCTCTTGAACTTGTCGCAATTCCTCTTCTCTTTGCCGTCGATCGCTCTCTGCTTTTTTTCTGGCTTCCCGGTCCCTACGTTCTCTCATGATATCTGTCGGAGTTCGAACACGGTTTTCACCAGCATATGGTTGGGGCACGGGCCCAGGAGCTCGAGAGCCCCCGTTCTGTGTGCGCCCATTACTCACGGCACCGCCCGCCAGGTCGGACATTGAGGCGTTCAATTCGACGAAATCTGTTGTGAAGGGTCTGGGTGTCCACCGTGGCAGAGGCTGTCCTTCAACGACAGGATATGTACCTTCGGGATCACCTCTTATAGCCTCAAGGGCGTAGCGAATCGCGTTTGCGGTGTTCTTTGAGACTCGTGTTGTTCTCCTGGGCCAGTAAGAGGCAAGAAGATCCTGTGCGATGGATGAGCTAGGTGTTGATGAAGTCTCAAGATTCTCGCTGAAGGGGATAAGTGGCGGTAAAGCGGGTTCGCGTGCTCGAGGCGTTGAGCTCTGACGCTCTTGAGAAGCCTCACTCTGGGTGCGATTGCTAGAGACACTCCGCGGCTCGAGTCTTGGGGTTCTCCTGAGGGTACGAGTGCTTCCAGATGAGCTCGAAGCTCGTGAGTGAGGTTGTTGGGATAGTGGTTGCTGACGCTGCTGGCGTTGCGATCGTGATGTAGGTTCGTAAATGTCGTCGAACTCGTCAGTCGGGCGTGAAATTCGTCGAGACAGGGCAGGCGACTAAGATGACGGCAAGAACCTTGTAGGCAACTGGCAGGATTTTGTTGAAGAGCTATGTGCCCTCAATGACAATGAGAAGCTCGAAGAGCTCTTGGCTGTATGGGCGCAAAGGCACGTTTTCCTCACACGCGGTCGCCGGGAATGCGGAGACTGCGTGAGAGTCATGCGAAGTCTGCAAATGTCTTAGTAGGTAAAGGTTGGGAGGTGCGCCGAAAGTTTGGTTGTGGTACTAAAGATGGCTGGAAAAAAGCGAGGCTGGTATACAAGCGAGGAAACCCAGCGTGCAAACACACTCGAGGCGATTCAGAGAACTCGGGAAGCTTACGGCAGAGTCAATTGGAACTGCAATCGCCCGTGCTAAATGTTTCGCAACGATACAGGAAGCTTCTGAAGCTTTGTTCGGTGTCCTTCGGATTGTATTTCCTTGCACTCAGCTTGCGCTTTTCCCCGACTCCCCCACTGCGCACTTTTTCGGAGGTCTTTAAGAACGGCACGAAAACGGGGATAAGGAGCCCGATGTTTGACAAGAATTTGGTAGAGAATTGGGCGTCATTCAGTGAATCTTGCGGCCGCAATGGCTCTCGGCGCTCTTGAAGCTCGGAGCTTCACCGCATTCCGAGAAAGTCGAGTAGCATTTCCTTGGCAGTCGGGGGCTGAATATGGACATACATGAAGCTGCACATCACCTTGACGAGTCGATCTGCCACAATCAAATGGTAATTCAATGGTGCCTTCGTTGGAAGGGGTCATGATTCTTCGCGCTGTCCATCTCATCTCTTCAAATTTGGGCTGAATGTGCTGGCAGCCGCTAGCGCCTTGGGCAAGATGAGGCGCAGAAAAGATGGCTGGGAAAGATCTCTCAACGACCTCTCTTCTCACCAAGATCTTCCTCCATACGCACCTTGCTTAAAACATCCTGATATGATGAGGTGTATGTCAAACTTAGGGATCTGGCACCATGCCAGCTCGATCCCATTATGCGGTAAGTTACACTGTACCAGCAGCAATCTTATGGCCTTCCTTCCATCGGACACAGTATCCTTCTTTACGGAGAAACTTTATGATTCAAGACACGTTCGTCACACTATTCTGCGCTTCCATCTCTCCTTATCAACATCAACTCGAGTCTGATCGTGGTGCACGAATAAGTGTTCTCCGCAATTGTCCCTACTGATTCAGTCTTTTGTCGCTGCGTTCTATCGATTTACACAGTGCAAGGAAGGGCAATTCAATTGCCCTTCCTTGCACTTTCTGCGACTTTCCATCTCCCCGAGAATTTTGAATCTGGCACAGGATCAAACCTTGCGAGCGCTTCTGCCTCCTTGCTTCATTTGATTGTTTGACTTGATTGGTAGGCTCGCACCCCACCAGGCCGATCTGTGGGGATCTGTGGGGAATGCTGCCGATGCCTCCCGCTGTAAGTTGAGAACGGGTAGCAATATATAACAGTCCTCAGCGCGCTCGTCCTTGCTGGTAGAAACATCCTCGCCTTCTGCTCTCTTAATCCGCGTCTTGCACCGCGCGAAATGATTTAATAACACTAATGGGAGGATCTGTTGTCAGCTACTGTAATACAAATCAATGTCTTGCCTCGATCATGGCCCGCATCGCCAGGACCCACTCTGGGCACCAGCATATTGGGCTGAACCTGACACTCCGCTTCAGGCTGACACCTTGATCGATCACGGGATATGCCGAAAAGCCCCTGCCCCTCCACCATCACCAAAGGTGTTTCCACAAGGAGGATTCAGCCACGACGCAATCCCGAATAATAAATTTCTATCTTTGGACGAGTGGGTATTCAGGCCCACGCCAACGCCCTTACGCAGAGTGTTGTCCATTAACGACGAAGACGAAGAGCCCGAAGAAGACCTTTGCGAGGTTGTGGATGCGATAGGCGATGAGACAGCAACCTTCATATATTCCGACTCAGATAACAGGTGGATTTGCTTGTGGCAAGACTGCTTCCAGACTTTCGGCACCAAACAGGACGCCAAATCGCATCTACAGGCCCACCTTTACGCTCGCCATTATGATGAGTTCAACGATGACACTACGACTATCGTCACTGCGTCCGGGCTACCCTCGTCAAGATGCAGCTACGTTGGTACTCTTTCGAATGAGGCGCCGAGCAGTAGGAAGCGTTTCACCATCAGGTCTAGGACCCGTAAGGAACATATCACATCCGACTCATACAAGAATCCATCAGTGGCAGAATCTTCCGTTTCCGACAGGCAATTCTCCTCTCCAATACTCAGCAGCTCAACTGTCACCCCAAACATCGTACCCTCAACCATTGAGCTCGCACCAAGCAGCGTGCAGACATGGCCAAGGCGAGGATCATACTGCCCCAGTCGTGAAACTCCGCCAATTTCACATCAAGAGGAAATGGAAACCTCTCATTGGTCCGATGACGAGAAGGTTGACTCGTCAAGATTTGCTCTGCTCGCAAGTTTCCCGGGCAGAGGAAGGAAGCCAAAATCTAGACGCAGTCTGAGTGATGCTTTTTGTGGGTTGAGATTTGGTCTTTAGATGTCAGCGCGAGATGTCGGAGGCACCAGGCATGGTCATTTTCATCAAGGGGTGGTGATAATTCTATTAAATGACCAGATGGAATTTTCTGGAATGTGAACGCGACTGCGAGATGGGAGAATGAACTTTTGAACTTTACAGTATCCATGACGAGACTGCCAGTATGGGTTTTGTACAAGTCTTGATAAGGTGGCATGAATTTCGGCATTCTCTGGCTGTAGCCAAATTAGTCTCAACAATGATATACTCCGCTAAATCTATGCTGACGTCCTCCGATCTATTCTCCTGGTCGAGTGTAAATTCAAGGTAGAGCAATGCTTGGCCACTTGCTCGTTGTACAGTCCAAATCGACATCTGCCGGACAGAACTCTCGAACCAGGGGAAGGGATCGAAAACGAAGACCTCGTAAACCCACACCGGAAAGCTCGAAAGTACAGAAACCACCTTTAAGGCATTGTAGTCAATTCTTCTTCTTAAAACAAACACTACAAACACTCTGCCCCGTCATTCCCCCAAAGTTAAAGACCGGATAGTCCACCCTGCCAACCACCTCCAACTCCCCTCCCCCAAACCACCCCTTTAATTCCTCCTCCGTCCAATTACAGCTCGTGAGCAGCAGCAACCCGCCCTTCTTCACTAATCCCTCGGCCTTCTCTCGATACCCCTCACACACCCTCCTCCCCTGCCCATCCGTCTCCGCGCTCAAACTCACAGCATCAAATGTTCCTTTGTCAAGCACCACGTCCCAACCCTCGATCCATTGCGGCCGCGGCGCCAAGTTCATGATATCCCATTGCGTAAATTCCATGCCACCCCGCAAGCTGGGACCGAGGGCATAGCCCTTTTTCATGGCGATTTGCCTGCATAACTTTATGCTAGCGGGGGAGTAGTCGACGCCTACGACTCTGCCTTTGAAGCCGCCATTCTCGCGGAGCAGGAGTAGCATTTCGCCATTTCCTGTGCCGAGGTCTAGGAAGGTGGTTGTCTCCCTATCGAGACCTAATTGGGCCGAGGTCAGGTATTTGAGGATTTTTTGGGAGGCATTGACGTCCTCGAACCAGGTCTGACCGATGTAGTTTGGGGTTGAGGCATGGGTGCTCAGGTCGGAGGTGTAGGTTGTGTCCCAGCTGGGGAACGGTCAGCGCGGGGCCTAGGATTGGATAGATAAGGGCGCGAACTATTCTTTTGTGCCCAGCTCACTTGGCTCGAAGTGAGTGGGCTTTGGGGCTGCCATTGTTGAGCATGTGGGGGTGTTTGTATGTAAAATAGTCGAGCAAGGATTTTCACTCGAGCTACCCTGTGCTCGCTTAATTCCTCAGCAGCTTCAAATTTGTCTACCCTACCTTATCTCTCATGCTTCGAAAAAGACGACATGAAAGACCTGTCTCGCCTGTCTATCCTCTATTCGCTTTTTCGCTGGAAGTCCTTCAGAGTTGGCACGGCAACACTCTCTTCCAATAGCCCTAGTGTACTTATACCAGCCGCTGTGTGTCATTTGTTTATTCGTAGGCTTGCAGAGGTCGGTCCGGGGGCCTCGGCCACGTCAAACATCAAGGCTGGGGGGTCCGAGATGAGTCGCAGTCAATCCTGAAGTACATCTTGCACTAAATTTTCAACAAGAACTGTTATCGATCATCTTTCGGTACGGAAGCTACTCTGTTCTGTGACTAAGAGTCTCTTCACTGGAGGTTTCATTACTGCTATGGATCCAAGCTGCCACGGACCCCAGCCTGACCAGATGCCTATCGTGAACTAGTGATTATCTGCATCAGCTTCACGCACTAGTATTCAGCTGGCCCCCACACCGAAATCGGCAGCTCCATCTTCCTTGACAGGGCACATTCGAGCGGATGCCTTTTTGAGTCCATACTCATAGCTTATCATGAGTGATCATTGGGCAGGTCTAAGAGGCGGAAACCTCCCAGACGCTCTGCGGTTTGGTCCATTAAGTATGGTGACTACAGAGAGAAATGCGCTCTTTCGTGAATTGAACTGATTCTGCAGCGAGTAATGTGCCAAGACCATATCTCTCAAAACAACAAAGGCTGATGCTCAGCTTCAGGCAGCAGGAAAAGGCTGGCAGGATTGCGGCGTGGAATAGTTCAGTATTGATATGGCCCGAAGCAATTCAAGTAGAGCAATGCGTACTCCATGACGTCGATCAGGCATAAAACTGACCGAAAATCTTCACCCCGGCTACCCGGCGCTCGCTCAATCTCTTGGCGCTTTCTTTCTCCCATCTATCTCGTCCTGCCTGTCATCAAATTGCTCCTCAAGAGTCAGCAGTGTCTTCCGCCGAGCCAAATAATCATTGCTTGGCTATGCGTTTTTCATATAACGGTCAGCTCTACTAGGGAACATCCCAAGCGATCACTTGGCTTTTGAGAATTATATCCAAGTTGAAGTCCTTTCCAACAGCCCTACAATATCTACACGTTCTTACCCCTTCCTAAAGCAGTGCACTTTGGCGAAAAGATGCATTACTTGCATTAGTTCCGTATATTCGTTGAAACCCAAGACGACGAACATTCTTCCTGCCTTCAAAGGCGCACTTGGCATTGGGGTCCGCCGTTCCGCTCCCTCCAATAAACATGTTGTGACAGCAACGGTCGTATTTGGCTCACCTTGGCAGCCCATTTGGATCTTTGTGATTGGGTTGTCTTTGGATCTTGCTGAGGATCTCCGCCCTTGTTGATCAGCTAGGAGCGTTGAACGAACCCGTAATTCTGTCGCCAAGGAGCCCGATGTCACGCTTGTTCGCGACTTAGAGGTTAAGAACGAGGCTGAAACTTGAGCAGTAAGCTGTCCGCATGACATTCTGCTGAAGCTGAGATGACTGTGAGTGACTGCTTTTACATATATGCGGGTCGCCTTCGTCTGTGCACGCCCAACGATCTCAATTCAATTCTTCCAACACAAAGTCTCGCTATCGACGAGACCACGTCTCTTCTTGCTGGATTCTGCGCACACAACATGCATTTGAAACCTGCCCTCTTCCCCACAACCCTTGCTTTCACTCTTCTTTGTTCAGCCACCAAGATTCTGCCACGCGCTCCAGATGCTGCAGTCCAATTGCCAGCTTTCGTTGATCTACACAATGTCATGATCAAACTGCGTAGTGATTTTGAGCCTCGCATGGTACCACTCCCTCGGACAAAATACGCAGCACAGCCGCTTGGGGAATGGCTTGGTGCCAATTCTAGTCCTGCAAAGGTAAAGAGAACCATTCTAGGTGCTCGACAGGGCACTTGTGATGCCGGGTACGCTCTGTGTGATGGTGCGTTCCCAGTCCCCAAGTTCGTCTTGCTCCGGGAGATCTAGCTTACAATACAGAAGTTTCGCAACGATGCTGTCCAGATAGCGACGGCAATGGGAAATGCTGCGATGACGGCACCTGCGCAACGTCCGGCGAGACCTGCTGCACCACCGGCGGGTCCTGCCCTAACGGTCAAGACTGCTGCCCTTTAGGTTGCAAGCCCCAAGAGAATACCTGCTGTACCGACGATTGGAGTTGCCCTCCAGGATTCAAATGCTGCGGAGACGAGAATTGCGCCCCAGAAGGTGGAGAATGCTGTGACGGCAGGACGTCCTGCGACGCTGGTCTTCACTGCGTGATCCTAGACGGCGTTCGAGGCTGCTGCGAGAACTACGACTGCAGCAGCTTTGACAACAGCGGCGGCCGCGGTGCGGCGATACCCTCGTTTACTGTCAAGCCAATATCATTTACACCAATATCGTTCACGCCCTTCTCATTCACACCCATATCGTTTACGCCCATATCCTTCACGCCAATAACCTTCCCTTCTCTAACCTTCGAATCCATCACCTTACCCTCTATTACCCTCCCCACACCCGTTGTCGTGCCCACCGACCGCATCAACTTCAGCTACTACACCTTCACCTGGACATGGTTCTACTACAGCTATTTTGTTACGACCATCCCCGTCGACACTACAACGCAAACATCCTCCCGCGTTACCACCACCACTACAATCTCCGTCTACAACACTAATAGTGCTGCCGCGAGTAGGCAGTTCGCCAGTATCAGCGCCGAAGTGACGTTTCCGAGCGCAGTCACGGCGCCGGGCTTTGATAATCCTGGGCATACGACTGCTACGGCAGCGAGAGCTGGGGGAAGTACTGCTACAGGGTCTTCCAGTAGTGTGCAGGTGGGGGCGGTGAGCGCTGCTGAGAGGAGGGTTGATGGGGTTATGGTGCTTTGGTTGGTGGGATGTGTAAGCATGGGGATGATTATGGTGTGGTTGTAAGCATGTTGACCGATTGTATGTCCGATGTACCCCTCTGAAGTTGTTGTGGACGTGAAATTCCTGATTTCTTGGCATACGTCCGAGTTTACGCAAGCTTTGTTGACGTTATGTAATATATATAAAGTTAACAATTCTAATTCCGAAATACAATACGTTCAGTGCCTTCAAACACTCTGCTCCTAGGTCTTCCCTATCACACCTAACATTACAGTTGATTTGTCGCGAATACGTCCTTGGTCTACCGGTACAGTACTCTTCTATAGAGGTCTGATACTTTCAAAATCCATAGAAGCTTTCTCAATTTCCATTGAAATGGGAAGACCATTTAGGAGCAAAAACCACCAAATTATTACCGAATTAGAAATTGATATTCAGCTATCTTTGCACCTACATCTTTCCATCGCATGCAGCCACCTCCTCCATCAATAATCACCCACCTCCGACTCCCCCCAAACAACACTAGTAACCGGTCCCAACCCCTCAAAATCAGCAAGCACCTTATTCCCCACCTCCCCCGTCCTCTCACACCTCCCATAAACAACAACCCTCCCACTCATCTGCAACCCCACAGCAACCAAATCGCCCTTCTTATTCAAGCTGAACTGGCGCGGGAAAGAACCCCCCGCCGGCGACAAAGCACCAAATTTCATCGTCCCGTTTAGCCCAATATCAAAGGTGGCCATCGTATCGGACGGCTCGAGCGTAGCGTTTTTGGGATTCGGGTTCGTGATGTTGAAGTAGGTGGTGTTGCGATTCGAAACCATGAGCGTTTTCCCACCGGGCGCGAGCGCGATTTCGGATGCGGCGTTGTAGGCGAAGGTGGTGCCTTGGCTGGGGCCGTAGGTGGTGCTGTTGGTAACGGCGGTGAGCTGGAGTCCGCCGTTTGAAGGGAGGTAGTTTACGGCGTAGCTTGTGAGGGTGGAGGCGATCTCGGCGACGAGGTAGTAGTATGTTGTTGAAGTGTTGTTTGAGCTGCCATGTGTGTCGAATATGCCGTGGCGGGGCCCGGAGCCTGGGACTACGGGGATGGAGGGACGGGGGGAGACGAGGAGGGTGATGGGGTCGATGTAGAAGATGCGGACGAGATCGGCACCGAGGTCAGGGATGACGAAGTATTTGTTCTGTGGATCGATTCGTACTTGGTGAGGGTGCGGAAACGGTTGTTGAGGCTTGGGGCCTGGATTGGCTGTGAAGTTGATCGTTTGAAGAGGTGCGAAGGAGGCTGTCGCCGGGTCCAGCGTCCACGTCGAGAAGCCATGGGTATAGTGCGCGACGGCTAAAAGCTGAGAGCCGTTGGGGCTTGTGTAGATGATCGAGTTGACTGGGGCGGCAGGCGTAGCGAGGCGCTTGACTTGGGTAAGAGCCCCGGATTTTTCGTCGATCTTGAAGGAGTTGAGTGAGCCATTCGTCAGGCTGGCGCTGTTCTCGTCTAGACAGTATAGATTCTGATATTTTGCATCGATGTGTAACCAGGATGCGTTGGGGGCGCAGCCATTATTGGTATCGATCTGAGCGAGGTTGTATGTGCCGTTGGTGTTGGTAAGATCTAAAGTTGTGATGTTGCCTGCGTAGGAAGAAACATATAATTTAGTTGCGGAGACGGCAACGGCCAGCCTATGTAACCTTGACGTCAGCGATGCTTCTTCGGGATGGTAGTAAGACAGATATGAAGAGCAGATTGCTCTGGACTGGGGGCCTTCTCTCACGCCTCGGAAAGAAGCGCAGATGGGGATATGTTGAGAGGAAGGATAGAACTTACGTTACGCCTATGAGTGGTTCGAGGAGCATGGCTTTGCTTGTGAGAGATAGCGGTCGGGTCAGTGACGACGATTTTGTTAGTCGAAAGAGTACCTGCTCTCTGAAATGTCTAGGATCAATATGGTGGAAGGAAGGATAAGTCTAGAGAGAGCGTTGACGCATTGTGGTAGCAGATAGCAAACAATCTTATGTACCTTGAAAGGATGTTGCACAAGGGGTCCTCATGAGACAAAGAGAATTGTGACGCGTTTCAGGCTTGTGTAAGTGAAGGGCATTGAGCTGCTTACAGTGCTACTTCTTTACTAGCTTACTGGCTCCATTAATAATAGAACGATAAGAATTATTGGAGAAGGCGACCGGGATGTTCAAAGGAACAATGTCTGAACGCCATGGCTGCCCTTTGCTATTATCATCGGAGGCGATTTTTAGCTGGGAGGACAAGGTAATCTTCACCAATTGACCTCAACGGATTCCCTATTTGTCTAGTCTTGGGAGTTTCCAAATGATGAGTCAGAGCAGATCGAACGTCACTGAAACATTGCTTTTTGTTATCCTTTTGTGCGCTGTTAGAATCCGAATCTCCCAGAACGTATCGGAATTTTGGAAATGTTTGCCTCGCCTAATTCTTGTTCTTCTATATGAACGTGGTCTTTCCTTGTCAGCACTTGCTAGTGGACTGGCCGTCACCTTCACCACCACTGCATGGTTAAATTAGCCAAAATAGTCAACACAAGTCTAGGACAGAGGCTGACTTACGCTACAGGACACCACCATTCATAGTAATACCAGTCAGCCTCTCAACCCGCCCGTCATGGGATTGCAGAGAACCTACCTGAGGATCCTTATCTTCCACATTCCAGTCCGCTGAAACGTTGAACATCAGCGCCTGCCTGTCCTTCGATACTTTATATGCACCATTCTTATACGCCGGGAGTTTCTGGGATGGGTAGTTGGCTGCGTTATTCAGCTATTGCTGTGTTATCGCTGCTTTACTCCGGCCTTCGTTGTTGGGGAGGGGTGGGTTGGTGAACCAATCGCTTGTGGTATTATACGCAGATTGTGCCAACCCATCGTCCCAGCACTTGCTAAAGAACCACCACACCTTTCCTGGATACTCAGTCCCGGTGTGCAGTGCATCGTGTTCGGCGCTTGTTAGATCTTTGATGTTTGAGTAGAGTGGATCAGCTTTTCGGCGGTCGATTTTTATGTCGGCGGCACGGACGGGTGTGGCGCAGTAGGTTGGATTCTGCGGGTTGGTGCTGCAGACGTATGTAACCCTGAGCTTTACGTCGTCCCCGGAGAAGTTGTTGTTGGGGCGCGGGTCGTCGTTCCATACTGAGATGCAGACGTCTTGCATACAGTAACGACTCAGACCAAGCTCTGCTGGGGCTTACTTTAGCCAGTCGGGGTGTATCGCAACCTAGAAGCTTTGTCAACGGAATATTTTGAGGCCTGGGTTACATGCTGGATTGAGATACCTTGCTGGGCCAGATCGCATTATCAGGAATCCCACATGCACTAGCTGAGTCATCCATCCCCGGGAACCAGACGTCTGTGTTGGCGCCTGGGGTGTCTAGTTAGCCGGCCGTGAATAGCTTGAGGCTGCCATCATTTAGGAGGGTGAAGGGGATGTCGACCTAGTAGGCAGGATTTGATTAGAGGAGTGGATGAAAAGGGAGGAGGGAGTAGAGCAGATCGAGCGTGGACCGTAGACGGGGTTGGTGGTATCTGATGTTACCGGTGGTTGTGCTGTTAGGAGGGGAACGCCTGAGATGTTGAAGTGGTTGTCTGGGGTTGTGGCTTTTACGGGGACGCTTTGGAAGGGTGGGTCGGAGCGTGGGAGGACTGTGGCGTGGGCGAAGAGATTGCCTAGGAGTAGGAGGAGAAGACGAGATAGCATCTTGCAAGGGTTTTGAAAGCAATGAGAGTCGTAAGCTTCTTTCGCTACACACAGGGAGCTCGCAGAACGACGAGAAAGTAAAACAGACACAACTGCTCTTACAGCTACACTGACAAATTTGATCTTCAATATACGGGAACATACCAGCATAGACCGTAATGCTAAATCACAGATCGCATGAAAGTGGTATAGATGTATCCATGAGAGAAGCTCCTACCATGACATAGCTGGACCGATGCTTACCGTCCACGGCCTATGAGAAAGATAATTGGGCCTTCTTCTCCCGAATTTGGTAATGGACGATGAACTGGAAACAACTCGAAACAAGTCCAATAGCACAAATCATATGACAAGCCTGCATTGTAGATCTTGGAGGCTCTACGGACCAACGGCTCGGAAGATTGAAGCAATACAAGCGCTTGCTGTAAGAACGGGTCGTTCACCGCTCCACTCCAGGTTGGATTCGACCAGGCCACTTGCAAAACCAAACTCAAGTCGAAACTTTTTCGGCACTTTAGCCCCAGCTCTTGAGATCCGGGCGTGCGCGCGAAACAAACGATCGATACATGTGAAACGGCTGGATCGTGGTGCTCAACATAGACATGTTCGGATGGAGGAACGGCAGACGCGTCATAAAGGCTTACTCCCGATGATCCTAGGGTTCAGAGAATGCTCTTCGCCATCGAGATAAGCCTAGGAGCTGTCCCTCTGTGCTCTCGTCGACGCTTGTCCTGTTTCTGCTTATATTCATCGGCTTTCTTGTAGAAGATGCTGCCATCGTAGATACCACGGATGTCTTCTTTTCGCATGATACCATCGTCCGGCCAGAGGAGTAAATATGTTGCTAGCCCTAGATTATATGTTAGCAGAATCTCTGGTCGGATCGGGAAAGTTCTCTAGAAACATACATTCCAGAAAGCTTGCGCTCCACCCAAAAAAGTCAAAGACCATTCTCTGCCCTTTCCAGAACCTGAGGAAATCCCAAATGTCTAGCCCACCTTTATTACCCTTGTCGTATTTGGCGAATATGTCCTCGAAGTTCTGCGGCTTGAAGCGCCCTTCGTTGTCATAAGTCATGGAGTCACTCCCATGCTTGTCCTTGTACAGCTTGTCGACGTAGATGCGGAAGAAGGGGTCTGGCAGGAAGCCTGGCAGCGTAGGGTAGGAAAGATTGAGGTTGATTATCAATGTTGCGAGAAGGGCAAGTGGAGGGCTCCAACCCCATTTCCGACACCCCTCGTAAGTATCGCGTGGCCAGATGATGCCGTCGCGGTCTGTATCCCAATAGTCAACATGTTGCTGTACAACAGTCTGGTGTTGGTGTGTAGCCGCCCAATTATCTTCTGTGGTGCCATTGGGCTTTTCGCGGGATGCAGCAATCGTAGCTCTTGCAGTACCGGGGTTCCTGAGGACAGAGTCTGGAGGCGGTAGATACGGTTTTCGTTCGTTGGTGACAGGCTGCTCAAATATTGTAGTCTTGAATGGTTTCTCTTTTGTCATGAGATTATCTGGGCTTCCTGCCACAGCAGTGGATTGGCCACTCGAGGCGTGGTCTATGCCGTCAGCAGCCACAGGTGCGCCCGCAGTCTCTAGCTGGTTGCTCATGTCCGATATTAGCTGCAAGAAAAGGTTTTCCGTTGGCTGTGAGCAAGTAAGATGTGAGCAGAGAGGGATATAATGTGGAATTCCTTGGAATGCGATGAGGTCACTGTGGATGCACTGGAGAGAAGCGGATAGATAGTGGACGACAGCGATAACAAGGCGCAGGATAGAGTTCAGCAAATCAATTCATGTTAGCAAGAGCACGTCCTTCCTTCCTCGAGCACATCACAGCGCTTTCCCACGCATAGCCAGCTGTGAAGCAGTCATCAAGAACTCGCGTTAGAATGATCCGAGCCGGACAATGCATGTTTTCCATCTGAACCACATTGTCTTAAGAACACAACGACAGCCATATTAAAGCGGGAAGGTGCCGGCTTTTGGTGGTCCAAACATATCACAAACATCTCGAAGTAACGGAGAAGTTGTCGATCGAATAGGCAGAAAAGGCGCTAGATGGGCCGGAATCACCTCCGAACCAAGACCTTCCTTCCTTCGTCCCATCCTCTCCCATCCTCTGATGAATCACAGAGTATTCGCCATGAATGGACAAAGGAAGTGCCTCCAATGCCCATCTTTCACGTGATTCCGTGCGACTTTGGCGCGTTGATGCCTGGAACCAACACCATCTGGAGGCGTGTTGCCTGTAGCCCCGCAGGATTGTAGTGCATTAGTGACTTAGAGCTGAACGAGCTTAAGGGTTCATATAAGCCGTGTTTTCCTGCCACTGTCCATGGTTCTTTTCGTATTGTCCCCTGTCAAGTCATAATCTTGCAACTGTATCCTTCGGAAAAAGCATCTCCTTTTTCAATTTTTGCAATTGAGTACCATGCCTGCAAAACGCAAAACCTCTGGCAAGCAAGCCAATGAAGGCAAAGCCAAGCAACAAAAGCAGGAGGGCCAAAAGGCTGTCTCGCATGACATTGACGTGCCAATTGACGAAGGCTTTAAGGAAGCTGACGCCAAAGTCTACATTGACGACAATGGAATCATCTTCGATGCTTCCCTTAATCAGACAAATATTGGTGGGAACAACAACAAGGTTCGCAATTTAGACGTAGCTTCATTACAATTTGGCTAAGATGTGCACAGTTCTACCGCCTGCAGCTTCTACGTAATGAGGACGAGGACGAAGACGAGTACTACGCTCACACCCGCTGGGGCCGTGTTGGCGATTTCGGCCAAGTCAAGACCATGGGGCCCAGCTCCCTCGAGAATGCACGCAAAGATTTCGACAAGAAGTTCAAAGACAAGTCAGGCCATACATGGGACGACCGATCGGAGCCGGCCAAGAAAGGCAAGTATACCTTTATTGAAAAGGATTACGAAGACGAGGAAGACGAGGCTGGCGCTCAAGTCAAGAACGAGGACGACGATCAGCAGCAAGTCGAGAGCAAGCTACCACGCCAGACACAAAGACTAATGGAGCTCATCTTCAACCAAAATCACTTCAACGCCGTTCTCGAAGGGATCGGCTACAACGCCAACAAGCTCCCCCTCGGCAAGCTCTCAAAAGCTACCCTCAAGCAAGGTTTCGAACACCTCAACGAGCTCGCAAGCCTGATCAAACACCCCTCCCTCGCGGAGAACAAATACAGTACCTCCCAACAAGAAGCCATCGAAGACTTCTCCAACAAATACTACTCCACCATCCCCCACGAATTCGGCCGCAACCGCCCTCCTCCCATTAACGACAATGAGATCCTGCGGAAAGAGACGTCCATGCTGGATACGCTCACAGACATGGAGGTAGCCAACACGATCATGAAGACGAGCACCGATAAGGGAAAAGATGAGGAGAGTGTCAATCTCCTCGACAAACGCTTCAAAGACCTCAATATGAAGGAAATGACTCCTCTGGACCACAAGTCTTCGGAGTACAAAGCACTTGCAGACTACCTAATCAAATCCTCCGGCACAGCCCACGGTATCCGCTTCCGCCTAGAGGATATCTTCCGCATCGACCGCGACGGCGAAGAGGAGCGTTTCGCCAAATCCGAATTCGCCAAACTAAAAAAGACAGACAAACGTCTCCTATGGCACGGCTCCCGTACAACAAATTACGGCGGTATTCTCTCTCAAGGTCTACGCATTGCACCCCCCGAAGCTCCCATTAACGGTTACGCGTTCGGAAAGGGCGTCTATCTCGCCGACGTCTCCAGCAAATCCGCGCAGTACTGTCAACCGGGTATGAGCGGCGGGACGGGCTTATTGCTTCTCTGCGAAGCGGAGCTGGGAAAGCCGATGTATGAGATTCCGACCGGCAACCCCAACGCTCAAGAAGAGGCAAAGAAGCACAAGGCCTACTCGACCCTTGGGGTGGGGAGGACGGCGCCGCAGGGGTGGATGGATGGGGGAAAGATTCATGATAGCTTGAAGGGGGTCCAGTTGGTAAGTGCATCCTATTGTGCTGGTTGACTAATGTGCCGGACTGACTGACGTGACATAGCCTGATGTATCAAAGGGTATGGGCGACAATAAGGCCGCTAATGCGAATGGATATTTGATGCACAATGAGTATATTTGCTACGACGTCGCGCAGATGAAGTTGAAGTATCTTTTTCGTGTGGGGATGTAGACGGGGAGACTTCGACGGGGGACTGGAGTGTCATGCACTCTCAATCTTGAGAAGTAAGAAAGCCACGGGGTCGATACCGGGATTCCTAGATATCAGCATCATGGAAGGTAGCAAAATTAATCAGAATCATTGGAATTGGAATTGGGAATAAAGTGCAAAGCCCCGAGTAGAATGGAGTGTTAACAGATGTTCATGCACAATCCTAGTCCTATTCCGCAGACAATGCCACGCCAAAAGACCAGCCAGCCTGAGCACCTCAGCTCCTCCGCATATGACCCAGGCCAGCAGCCAGCCCCATATTAAGAATCTCTTACGCACAACCTCCTGTTTTCTCGCTAGAAGTCCATGATCGACCCAATCCCCACAAAGTTCCTACCTCTTCCCCACCTTATCCAGCTCATTCAACCACGATTGCGTCTCCTTCACCAGCTCCTTCCTCCGAGCCCTAAGACCCTCATTCCCCTCCGTCGTCACCGAATCCAACTTGATCAGAACCTGCGCCAGAATAGTCTCCGACAGCTTCTTATATTCGAAATCCCTAGCCTTCTTCTCCGCTGGTGGCCGGTCAAGGAACGCTTTCACCTGCGGCAAGAAATTGAAATGGAATGCATCTGAGATCTGATCAAGCGCCTCGGTTGGGGTAGAAGGCTTCTTTGGCGGCGGAGGAGCAGGAGAGGGGATACGACGGTTAGGCGACGGCTCGCGAGGTGTTGATGACGTGCCATTCGATGTCACACCGAGGAAACCTGAGTCGCGAGGGGAAGTCCTATCGCTACCACCTCCATCTCTTCGCTTCTTCCTTCCGCCACGATGGCCCTTGCGTTTCCTGGGCTCGGGGCCTCCGATAATTGTTCCGTCTACATCCACACGAGGACCTTTGTCGAGTCCATTCGCTATCATCTCCGAAGAAGCGCTGGAGCTGGACTCATTGCCATCGTCGCGGTCGCGGTCGCGGTCGCGGGAGTAGGGGTCTGGGGCTGAGATGACGCAGAGTATCTCGCTGTTTTGCTTTAGGTGTTCATCTTTGCACGCGCGGTGGTCGTCGCGGAGTGATTTTCCTTTGTAGAGGAGTTTGACTCGACGCGGGTCGTCTGTTTTTGTCTCTTTGGCAGCTACGCGACGGAGCTCGCCGACCTTTAGATGTCCCTCGGCAATATCGAAGGCGGGGAAGTGGAGGGGGTAGGTGGTGCCTTTGTGCTTCATGATCAAGATATCTGGGTCAAGGTCCGCGATATCCACCCTGCTTACATGGCGGCTGGCGTGGCCACGGGACGGGAAGCCATAGTTGTCATTTTGGCTGCGAGATGGTGCACCGCCATCGTCGATTATGTAGTCGTAGTCATCTTCTGTGACTCGAGGGGGAGGGCCGCCGGCGTGGGCGAAAGGGGAGTAACGCCCACCACTGGGCCAGAAATCGCGGCTCATAAAGAAGAGGAGGGCAATGAGTGGAAGGATCCACGTGATTGCAAGAGTTGTAGGGTCAGTGTTTGCGATCAGTGAGCTGGCCTTTCCGATATGAGTGCCGGAATATTTTTGTAGCTGGTGGGGCAGTTTCTGATGGACGATCTGAGAGGCGGACTTGAGATATTCTTGCAGCGTGGGAGGAAGGCTGGTATATAGAGACTGCAGCTGGGAGGTAGCCACGGTGATAGTTTCACTGAAACGTGAGTGAGCCACTGTGAGAGATACGTTGTCTGACTGTGGTGGGGAGTAATGTGTTAGGTGCGGTCTGCGGTGAGGTTTTCAAACCCTGTGAGCCACAGTCGCTCCTGGAAGCCACTAGCGGCCAATCGAATGTCAGCCTTTTTTTGCTCTCTGTCATTCTACGAAATCAATGGAAATCATGCATGGAAGGGAAAAGCATAGATATCATTTATGAGGGAGCAATTTCTTGCCAGTCACGGATATACGGAAGGATGATTTCGGAAAGCGAGAGCAAAGCCTTCTACAACACATCTTAAAGATGGGATGCGAAAAAGTTTGAAAGTTCTCGGACATATGCACTCAAACGAGTCTAAATGCCGGTGCCACGATGCGTTCAATTTTAGGGATCGCAGCAGATGTCAGGAATAGAAGCTACACGGATTGTGATGGCTATTAAGTAAGATGATCATGGTGCTTGTTCGTTCGAGGATGTGCCAGCCGTATTACTTAGATCATTCAAAAATAATAAATGCTTCAGTTCAGCGCTGAAAATATCCACCTCTATTCTCCACTGTCGTTGTTTGAAGGATTCATTGCTCCAGGCCCATGACCCCTGGACAAAATGGCCCTCGCTGTGCGTACCTCTTATTCCATTCTCTTCCTTTCCATCATCCGACCACACAATAAATCCTTCGCCACCTATTCGACAGTAGCTAGCAGGAATCCATCGCAGTCCTTCTCTCCGACCTTCTGCAGCACGACCGCTCTAACCCTCTCATCTCTACCAACCTTCTCAACTACGTCCCTCTCTCCTCTTTCCATATGATTAGTGTTTGCCGCTTCCTTATCCGCTAACCTCCCCTTCGACACGACATTATCAACCACAACACAAGCTCTTTCCTCACTTATCTAAACAGCCCAATCATAGTATTTCCAAGTATTAAGCTTGTCAGCAACAATGAACGTAAAGCCAAGTTCCTCCCTCTTCCCAGCTTGGATCTCATCGTAGATTTTGGGAAGTATATCCATGCCAGCGCCAAGGATAACTTTAATCTGGCTGCTGACGCCTGCGGCTTCGATGTTCTGGCGTGTAACGTCGGCATGACGTGGATTGAATTCGATGCTTGTGATGGGGAGATTTGGGTCCTCGGAAGCCATCCAGATCGCCGAGTAGCCCCCGAGACTGCCGACTTCGAGGACATGCTTGACGTTGAGCATGCGGCATTGAAGGGCGAAGAATTTTCGCTGGTAGATTAACCAAGGTCAGCTTGATCCTTTTGAATCACATTGAGGCTCATCTATTCGCGCATTTATTGAGGCTGAGGGAGTACTGAAACATGACGCAACGCTCAGGCTATCCTACAACAGGGGTAACTATAAGATGGAGAAATCTTACTAGGGGGACGGGCAGCCGATGTCGGGGAGGCCTTTCTCACCGCAGATCCTGAGAGCTTGAGCAAGGCTCGCAAGATTAGGTCGAGATGACGGGTGCAAATCGGCCATGGTGTACGCGTCGATAGAAGTCCATCGTTCATCGGTCTCATACCCGCCACGTCGGAGCTGGTCATTTACTTGGTGGTAGTCATAGTCGGCGGGCTTGATTCGTAGGTGGAGACGCGTTTGTAAGATGATCACAGAAGTAAAGAGGCAATGAATCCGAATTTGGAGGGAATTTGGAGCTCTTTATATATCAGTATACAGCAGCCTCACAATGCTCGGGATTAGGAGTTCGCGGGTCAGAGCTCGGATATCCGAAATCGCTTATCGAAGAGAACAGGCATAGCAACGTGCACCTCAATTTTGGGGTAGAAACAGCAGGTGTAATATGATCACTGCATTAGTACGAGCAAGTCGATTTGCGCTGAGCTCAAGCGATGGGTGTGCGTGGTATTAGCGGCCTACTAGAAGTTCCAGAAAGTGTCTAAATCCCATCCGGCAATATTGGAGAGGTCCAGCCCTTCAAGGTCCTGCGAGTCATCTTGTGTCAGCTGAATGATCGAGAAGGCTGGTGTCTGAATAAATAGCTTACATCCACCATCCCTATATTATCCATATGCATAGTTGGTGGAAATGGAACCTCGTTGCCATTTGGGATGCCGTTAGTTGCCATTATCGGCTGCACAGGCTGCACAAATGTAGTCAGTAAACAGTCACTATGAAGACAGGGTGTACATACCATATGAGGCAGGCTGGCAAGCGTGGCTGCTGCGGAGTAGTTATCCTGCGACTGCAGAACGCTCTGGATCATACGAGAAACCTTCTCGGCAGATCCATGCTCTTCATTGCTCGACTGTTCCGGCAACAATCTCTTCTTCAATAGACCTATGATAGCAGCAACGCAGTAGTACTCTTGAAGTCCCGCGCCTACACACATGATCTTCTCTTCGATCATGGTCAGAGCTTTCTCCAGATAATTCAATGGATCGCCACTGAGTTGGACGATCGAGCTTCTTGATAGATTTCTCCGCTCTAAATTCATTGTCAGTGAAGCGGACAAGGATTTGAAGAGCAGAAGAAAGGGCTTACCGGTCTTGGTGTCAGAAAGCGATACGTTGTAGCAGATGCTTAGCGCAGCCCCTAGAGTGTCGTTCCTGAACAAGCACAGATAGCTGTTACCGATACTGGAAAGCTGATCATGTAGATCAATGATGGTCATGGCGCTCCTAACATGCACGATTGCGGAGTAGTCGTATCTGGTACCCCAAAGCTCGTCTCGAGCAAAGGGTCGGTGTAGAAAGAGTAGAAGCTGTTGTAACTGAATCTGAAGAAGTATTCGTGACACCATGCTTGCTGGATCGTTCCAGTGGGGAATCGCGTCCAGAGCTTGCATGATCCTCTTGTCGTATAGTATCACATCTTCGTACGGCATCTGAGAATTTGGGCCATTTATCAGAGATGTCAGCTCAATTCTGAGAGGCCAACTTGAGCGAGAAAGGTGTAGGTACGAAGACCTCGAGAAATGTGACAGTGGCTTCGACTCAGGCAGCTTTTCAGAAGCTTGATTAAACTCTTCGTCATCGATGTTCAGAGGGTGGCCACAATCTTCGACTAGGTCTCTCGTCATCGCTGGCATGCCTCTTTCCTGAGCGGCTTGTAGCTCTAATTCTGAGATTGTCGTCCATATCCGTCTTCGCATCTCCTGCTCAAACAAGGAGACCTTCTTATGGCCTAGGTGCTTGGCGTGGCGTAGATTGACTATCTGCGCATCTCGGTGAAGTCCAGCGGACATTGCTAGTCTCATGAGATTACCCGCTGACATCCACGTCCGTTTACGTTTGACTGAGTTCATTTGTTTGGCCATGAACGAAAGGCAATGTAGCTGATAGATAGAGAGGGTCGTGTGTTTTTGGCTCTGTGATCTAAGCCATGAATCGCAATTCCGAATCCACATGATGGCTGTCTCACGCTCAACGGAGCTATCGCCTCTGAACATAGACGGGCTCTTGTCTTTAATGCAATTGGTCGTAGCTATCATCAGTAGTACAAGTGCAACGAATTCAGGTCTTGCCTCATGTGGAAGGGTCCACAGTCGGGTATACTCTTCCCAAAATGATGGTAGGTGGAGAATTCGGTGTGTAGTTTCGAAGTTGTCAACATAGATCTGCACAAGCTGGTCCACGATTTTGCGCTGAGGCAGCAGACTGGCCAGCGTCCTATCATTCGCTGGGATCGTGTCTTCCTGACCGTCACCCTTGATTTTCGTTGCCATCAATTCCTTCTGCACATGTGCGAGACTGGGATGCTGCACAATCATGTCCTTCATGAAAAGCCGTAGTTCTGGGAGCTGCTATAGTCAGCAATCGCCGGACAGATAGCTAGCTTATGAACCTACATGAGAAAGATAGCTTGTATGATGACTGGCACCGAAGAACTGCGTTTTGAAGCTTCTGCCTCTGAAAATCATGGGCTCTTCCTCTGCTGCTGCTTTAATATCAGATGGTAAAATACTTTCAGCTCTCATCAATTCGGGGCTCCTGGCTGATTTTGGCCAATGGGAACGAGATCCGCTGGCAATAGTCTCGAGCCCAATGATCCTATGCTCAAGCTGGCGAATACGTTCTTCCTGTGTGTAAAGTCTCGCTGTAGTGTCTTGCTGGGGTCGTGTGTAAGTCTCATCTCTCTCGTCATCTGCAAAGCTACGAGCCACTGATGGGAGACGTGCAATTGTTCTCGGTGGACCTCCATCGTGAAGGTCACGTGTGTTTCCAATGCCATTGCCAGATGATTGATTTAGAGTGTCAACAGCTTCTGAATCATAAGTACAAGCGTTTGGGTGACCTCCCTTCTGACATCGACCACAAGAAGGAAAGATGCGATCACATTTGAGCTTCCTTCGGCGACAGTCAAGACAAGAAAATGCTATCCGCCGCCGTTTCGAAGCGTGTGTCTCGTCATGAGGGGCACTCTCCTCCCTGGTAGTACCGTTGCTAGACATCAATCATGATATTCCAGTAATTGAAACATCAGAGCCAGAGTACTGATTAAAAGGGCAATCATTCAATATTATTGTGTTGTGGTTGTTGAAAGGAGCTTTGGCGGGTCGTCGTCACGCTTTCAAAATGTTCAATGCGCTTTGGGGTCCGAACTATTTTGGGGAGGTCTACTTCTAAAGTATTGGAAATACGCTAGAATAGGGGGCGATCATAAAACCACAATAACTTGCGCAGTTTCTCTATTCCAGGTAGTAAATACGTCAATATTATTCTTAAGGTTAGAGAATCTAGAGTACCTTACTACTTATTATATCTGGATATTAAAGGAATTCCAATTCTAAGGCTATACTTATCCGCTATGTTATCGATATCTCCTTAATTATAGGATTTGAGAATATTAGAAAAGTCGAGTTTTGGTGTACGGCGGCCGGCTTGGCTACGGTAGCCATTTTCCAATACTTTAGAAGTTGACCTCGTATTGGCATCTTTTCTATTATAATCATACTACTTGAGTTTCAATAGTGCCAACGGGCCTTTTCTGGAATGTTGATAACCCTTCCACGATATTGACCCTCGCTTCCTCGCTGGCTATATTGTCCCCTGCCAAATATCCCATCCATACTAGCCTACTGATTCTCTCATCCTTCACACCTCCCAGCAAACTCATCTTCCCGCCTTTCGCAGCCTTCGATGCCTCCTCTCCCGGTGAAGGTGTCTCCTCCTCAACCCACGCTCTCAATGCTCCGTTCGTCCCTCTGCCTAGGAGTAGAACTTTGCCTTTGCCCACGGATCCTCGGCCACCGAGCATTCCTTTGAACTCGCCTACTGCAGCTTCGAAAGCTTGGCCCTCGAATTCTTCACCCTTCCCCCTCAGATCGATTCCTCGGATCCAGCCATCCCTCAGATGAGAAAAGTTGGTATTCCGCGTAGGCACAACCCTGACGGCGCTTCGGACCCCGCCCTGCTTCAGCACTTCGGTCCAAATCCTCGTGCTTCCTTCCCCGTCCAGCAAAACCTTCTTCAACTGTTGTTTCTCCCCTTGCACCAAGGTGCTCGCCTCACTGCCCACTGACGCTTTCACCAGCTCCTCTTGTAATTTCCCCATATCGCCCTTAGCCACATAAAGCCCTACCACGTAGACCTGGATTCTAAATAACGAGACCTTCCGTATACCCAGCCCGAGAAGTTGATACTCCTCCTCTTCTTGTACCGCGCCAATGCCGGCCGGTAGAATCGCCGATTTGCTGTCCTCGCCTGCACTTCCAGATCGTGGTAACCATATCGTACGCGGGAAGTAAGGAATCGTAGATGTACCAGTCGCAATTTGGTCGACTTCGTCACCGTGATCCTTGCCCGTGATCTCTAGCCGGGCACCGCTCGTCAGGGCCTCTCCAGGGCGACTGGGCAGGGCATCCAGGCGTTCGGCTTTCCGTCGAGTGACCGCCCATGTAGCTCCTACAGCCGTGATACCGCAGAGTACCGCTATCCTGTAGTTCGGTCTGCTGCGGGTCTGTGAGTTTGGGGGCGAGGTTGAGTAGGGTCGAAGCCGTCGAAGTATGGGGGATGAGGTGGTAAGGCGAATGGACGGTCGGAGGAACGCATCCGACCTGGAAAAGAGGCGGCGAAAAGCTCTGCAGTAAGACTGCGGTTTTCGAGGAGGCATTGGAGATAAATCGCAACTGCAACTTAATGACCAAAGACGCTTTAATAGGAGAATTGTGATACTCGGAGTCCAAGAGCATGAGCATGCCAAGAATCTCGGGGAAGGAGCCAATTCCGCATTTCGCCTAACGCCAACATGCGGTGAATTCACCCCAAACTGCTTTATAGAACGGAGATATTGAAGTGCCTCGCTATAAAATTGCTGAATTTTGCTTCAAAGAAAAGATCTTCGAAGAATTGACCCATTGGGCCACATGGCCATCTACTGTTAGAAAAAGTTCATAGATACATATATATTCAATCGTCTCGGGAGCGAACAGATCCCCTATTTCCACACTGCTCAAAGCAGCCCCAACGAGGTCTTTGTATTTCGGGAGGCTACCGCTAATGGCTGCAACAGGTGTGCCCAAGGCTACACCAATGAAGACTAGGATCATACAGTGCGATTTCCAGGGCAACGGAGTGTGCAATGAAAACCGTGGCTTTTGCCACCGCTTGGGGTAGCGGGAGACAGTTCGCTTAATGGGGGCGCACGACTCGGTACCTAGATTTGTATGGGGCTCTCACCGAAATCTGAGTACCTATTTATACCCCACTATCGGATAGTAACCACCCCTTGAAGATAACCCTTTTCTGCAACCTATTATGTCCCAATAATCATTCTCTAAGAGACTTGGCCTCATCGAGATGTTCAAAAGATTGTATATGCTTATCACTTCTCGCTGAGGGAAATGGACGAAAAGAGCGGTTCTTGTGCATGAATCTTGGTACATCCTCATATCTGGGAATACGCAATATAACCTGCTACCGAGATCTATTACTGAATGCTCGAGAGATCTGGAGCCCAGTCAATATGTTGTTCGTCTCCTGTGAAGTTCGCTGTCATCTGCTCGTCTCGCTACTGTCAGGCAATCCTGCCAATGGGAATAGATATAGTTGCTTTTACAAGCCTCTTATTTAAGTTCTCTTTAATCACGGTCATAGCTAGACTTAGGCAGCACGCGATTGCGAAGACGGACACCTGCCTATAAATCCGGTAGCTTTGGGCTTAACGCTTCTCGCTTCATTTGGGGTTCGCAGACCAAAATTAGATAACGATTGAGACTATCAAGTCAACGCGATACTGAGTGTTTGCGTCTGTTGGAGAGCACGCCTCTTCGCCACGGTCAAACCCTCTATTGTTTCGACATCGACTGCGCCTCTATATGATGCAAAGATTATGAGAACAAATTTAGCGTACTCTGGTGCCGACCTGGGCAGGTGCATCAAAGACCGAAGTGTAAGCACCTTTGTTTCATAGGAATCTACGGAAAGACTAGTCAAATGAGGGGACGAGGGAAGCGCAATTTCAGCGGTAAAAATGAGATGACTATGAAGTGTGTAAGGTATTTCTTTCATTATGACATTGCCAGCGCAAAGTAGAAGCGTGCTACGTAGTCCTGCATCCTACAAAGCACCAGCGTTCTTCAACAACTCAGCTAAATCGTCCTTCTTCTCCTGCAGATCCGAATTGCCTCCAATATGTTTCTGGCCGATGAAAATGTTTGGGACAGAGGTCTGGCCAGTGATTTCCTTAAGTGCTGCTTGAATATCGGAGCCGTCATCTGAAAATCGATCAAAGCGTCAGTAAATGCCCTACACTGCCAGACGCTCAACCCTGAAGGGTGTACGTACCGACTTGGTCGAGCTCCATGAGGTAGAACTTTGCGCCCTTCTCGCTCAATAGGGCCTTTGACGCTTTGCAGTATGGGCACCAGGACTTGCTGAAGACGGCTATTGGACGGGGTACGTTAGCAAAGATTTTACCGACTAGTTCTGAAGGGTTGAAGCGTACCGACAGCGTTGTTGTCGATGATGCCTTGGGCCTTGGTCTTTGCTGCGGACATGGCTGCTGGGTGGATGCTCGACCCGAAGAATCTACGTAGGAACGAAATGTTGGGCGATTGTAGGAGTTTGCTAAATATTGTAGAGAATTGGTGCGACAATATTCTCTTATATATTGTCGATTGCGTCGTAAGAATTCACCGGAATGATCGCTAAATGACGACATCAGGGTCCTCTCAGCCTTCTACGCGAACACTCGCCCAATTTGCTTGATTCCATAAAGCAGCGATATCTACTAATCTTCGCTCGCTCTGAAGTGTTTCGTGAGGCTTGTCAAAATGCTGGGAGAATGCATCTTGCAGCGCCGCACTGCAGATATCCTAGTTTGACACAGGCAAACATGCTTAGGGTGCACCTTCCCGTCGTGCGAGCTCATGCAAGGGGCAGCTCCAGGCATCCGTACTGTATACCTTGATTATGAACTGCGGCTTATGATACATGATTGTATAATACATTATGGCGCTTGAACTTCGCAAGACGCGCTTTGTGTGTGTCTCGGACACTCATAACGCATCGCCAACAGATGGCGCTTTCAAGTTACCCAAGGGTGATGTGCTAATTCATGCAGGCGACTTGACGAAACAAGGGACTTTCGCCGAGCTCAAAAAGACCTTCGACTGGATTGAGCAAGCGGAATTCGAGGTCAAGATTGTCATTGCGGGTATGCAACCAATCCCTCGGACCAAGCTAAATGTTGACCAGAATAACTCATGCAATCATGATATCAGTCTTGACCCAGATTTCTACGAACAGCATGGCTTGTACTTTCACAACCAAAACCCTCAGGACTCTCAAGCCTGCCTTGACCTGGTCCAGAAATACAAGTCCATGACATTCCTCAACCATGAATCTGCCTACATCAAGTTGAAGAAGGAGGATGGACCTCAGACGAGTTTCAAGGTCTTTGGCTCTCCTTATTCGCCGGCCAATGGCCTATGGGCATTTGGCTACCCACCGGAGGATTCTCCAAAGATATGGGAAAATAAGATACCAATGGATACCGATATTGTCATCACGCATACACCTGCCAAATATCATTGTGATGAGTCAAGAGACCGAGGAGCAGCTGGCTGTGAGGCTTTACGCCAGAAGCTATGGCGCCTACGCCCTTCTCTAGCAATATGTGGGCATGTGCATGAGGGCAGAGGTGTAGAGAGAATTAATTGGGATTTAGAGGCCCCGAATGTCAAGTACAAGGAATCCTCGACTGCTTACTGGGTGGATCCAGGCCTTGGCAATAAGAAGCAAAGTCTGGTTGATCTGTCATCGAAATCTCCAGCACCGCTGGCGAACTCTGGGTCTTGGAGCAACGAAGATATGCCGGTCACCAGTACCTGCGTCCTAGCGAAGTCATCTCCATCACTTCCTCGTTGGCGAGAAAAAGAGCGCCCTTCATTCACAGATGAGAGTGCTATGCAGGGTCTTATGGCTTCGCAGTCTGACAATGTTCGAGGGCAAGGGGGGAATCCACCCTCGGGACGTTGCGATATGGAAGCTTTGGCAGGGAGGCAAGGTCGGAAGGAGACTTGCATCATCAATGCCACGATCATGGCCTCTAGTTGGCCTTACAAGTCAGACAAGAATCGCCAGTATAACAAGCCTATTGTCGTTGATCTTGACCTTCCGGTCTGGCAACAGAAGGAGGGTAGTATTATATCGGATCAAGATTTCTCGTCAGGCGAAAAGACTACATCTAGCCTCTCAGCCTGATGCCCAGTAGCCAAGGAAATTACGTCTATTGGTCGATCCACTTTCTCAGACTGCAGTGAGGCTATTTGCACGCTACTCCTCTGGTCTGGGTGCAAGGTGAATCCTGCCAATCCGCTATCCGACAAAGACTTCTAAAAGGGCCTCAGATTGAGTCTCCAAGGATGAAAGCCACACCGATAGCGCTGGTCTTACAGTAGAAAGGGTCTGACCGTTGGGAGTCCTGGAGGTTCTAGCCTTACACCTCTTTCCTGGGCATGGTCGTCGGACAAAGATAATAAAACAAGAGCCTACAATCGAGCACTATTGCGTATCCAATCTGGTGTGGAACGAACGAAAGCTCGATTGTGTGATGTTCCGCATATTGTTCGTAGTGAGAAACACGGCCTTATTCTAATTGGTCAAACGTTCTCTGTAACCGCTGGAAAAGCAAGCCCCCCACCATCCTCAAAGGCAGCAGACAAGAGCACATGCGGTTAAGGCTTCCTTTTTGCACGACTAGACCAGCTCAGCGGACCACCTCGACGCACTAATTCTCCCATTCGTGGATGTCGCATACAACCCCACCATCGAACAACTCAGCGGCCCATGAGCTTTGCCGGCCCGTAACCTAGAGGTACAAGTGATCGCTTTGAAGACATCATCATCGTTTGACTTCATGCATCTTCAGGGACAAAAAGCCAATACCCTTCGACGATCTAAAGTAGCGAGGTGCGTTGTCTGCAGTAGTACACAACGAGCGTAGAGCATAGAGTGTAAATGTAGAGCCCATCCGCTCTTTGCTGCCCAGGGATACCGAAAAGTGCACAATAGTACCTCCATTTCTCCCTTATCAACACATCAAAACTGCATTGCTATTGGGGCTCGCTCCTATACATCATTCGATTCGTTGAGGCTTATAGACCAACCTGCAGCACGCCCGGCAGGATCACCAACGCCGCCTCAGCTCGTCGTGCCTGAATTGCAGCTTCTGCAGCTTCATTTGTAGCTGCTGAGAAGCTTAACAACACGTCTTGTTCACTTCTCCTTCACACCGCGGGGTCTACCATATTTCCCGGGTCCCTACTTATGTTGGACGAGCCAGGAATCGAAATTCAAAGCGATTGAAGAGGCCCGGTCGCACCGCACTAATTACACCGCCTTAGTACCACAACAAACAAGAGTAACAATATCAAAGACAAATCAGGACGTCTCTCCTATCCTCAGACTTGATCTTCCATTCTTCTTTCGCTCTCTACGAACATCTCTCGCTGTCTGTGAGAGTCCACGGAGCGGCGAAAATCACTCACTTGTTATTGCCACCCCCAACTTCATCGCCCCAATCAGTGGCGTCGGATTAACAGGTAGCACCTTGTGTACCTGACGTAGAAGTACCTACACGAAAATCTTCACTCACTTCAGAAAAGCCTTTCTTTCTGCTTACTCACACATGATACGAGCACTCACATCTTCGGCAATTTTACTAAGGCGCTTTTCGATTTTCACATCTCTACATCGCCTAATTGTCAACAAAACACCGACTGGTACGAACACCAGCCACCAGCCACCCCCAGAAAGACAACGCAAAGCCCTAACACATAATCGTGCGGGCCACTGAGTCGTAGTGCAACGAAGGGTTCCCGCACGATTAACACTGAATGATTTGAACTTCACTTCTCTTGGAGGGCATATTTGCCTTTCAAAAGTTCAACGTTCTCAACAACATTCTCAACACTAGCTGCTGACCGTACTACCACCCGACAAACATGGACGACCCATTACCACAGAGTCCCTACAAGACCCTCGGCGTCCCCAAAGATGCCACTCTTGCAACAATACGAAGTGCTCACCGAAAGCTCGTCCTCTCTTGTCACCCGGACAAAGTGCAAGACCCAGCCGCGAAGATCGTCAAGGCTGAAGAATTCCACCAAGTTCAGCAAGCCTATGAAATCCTCAGCGATGAGAAGCGGAGGCAGAGATACGACGAAAAAGTCAAGCTGGAGGAGCTGAGGGCGGAGATGGAAGAGGAGAGACGGCCAGCGCCACGGAGAACACCTGACTACACCCCGAGACCTGCACCAGCCCCGAGGTACGAGACGACTTATGCAGCTCCGGTGTATGAGACAGAGAGGAGATACAATACCCGCCCTTATGAAGAGGACGCGTTCGCTGCTAGATTCGCCGAAGAGCGGCCTTCGGCTCGGAAATTCGATAGCTACGCTGTGCCCCCATCTCGAAAGGTGTCTGGACGTGGATTTGAGGAAAAAGATAGGAAGAAGTCGCGCGAAGGTGAAGAGGAACGAGAAAGGGACTGTAGGAGAAGGGAGAGTGAGAAGGCGAGAGACACGTATGATCGTGATCAACGGAATAGGAAGCGAGACAAGGACAGGAAAAGAGATACAGAGGCCAAGATGAGGAGCAAGCATACTCATGTGGACGATGATGACGAGTCAGACTCCGAGCTCGATGACCGATATTACAAGAGTAGACGAGACCCTCCTCCGAAAGTGAGGTATGATGAGAGGTATGATGAACCACGAAGGGGCTCACGGGATGAAATCCCACCACGGAAACGGGATGCAAGGGGTTACGATGATGAGCTGATGACGAAGGAGATGAATGTTCAGGATTACATCTCTAAGTCACGAGAAGCAATCGACATAGAACCTCGTCACACAGAACTTCGTCGGCCCACACGCACAAGGGCAAACTCCACTGCTGCTGTGATGACAACTTCCCCTCCTCCTCCTGCGCCAGCCGACTCCGGGAAACGGTCAGTTGGCCACGGCGGTCGCGGAGGACGTGAAACTCGGAATCCAAGCCCCATCAGGTCATCCAAGAAAGATAAGCGCATGCCAGAGATCGTGGAGTCACCGCCAGCCCGAAAGCCCAGTCTGCCCAAAGCGTCCTCGGAATCGAAGGGGATCAAAAGCTTCTTCAGCCCGTCTTCATCGTCGTCAAGAAGGCCACCACAACGTGCCGCCACCTACCAGCAACAGCAGCCAGCTCCTGAGTTCAAGCCGGGACCTATGCGTCGGTCAGAAACCATGCCAATTGACCAACTTCGCCGAGGGGACACAAGGCCCCTGCATACCTCGAATTTGAAGAATATGAAAGCGCCATCTGAATACAGCTCGTCCGACGATTCCGACTCCGACTCGATGATGACTGAAGAGCCTATCCCAATACGCCCACCTCCTCCTCGGCAGAGTAAGACCAATTACAAATACGTTCAAGATGAGGCGAAGTTGGTAGGGGAGCCCGTAGAGATATATCCGCCTCGAAAGAGTGATGAGTCCCCCAGGGTGCGTCTCGGATCAGACCGCCCGACTATGTCTTCCAGAGCAGCAACGACTCGGCCATCTCTGCATACGACCCCTCGTACCGCCTCATGCGCTTTCCCACAAGATGAGCGGTCGTCTCGCCCCAGTCCAGGCCGCACTGAGTCTACCCGTGCTCCACCGCTTCAGAAACACCAATCCGCTCGAAACAACGATCGTCTCTATGGCGAGTATTCTTCAGAGGAGAAGAAATACAAGACCAAGGACTCACCCAAGATACATGCCGATGAAGAGCGCTACACAAGATCCCCACGGGGCGAGTTGGATCGCGATGCCTGGCCAGGGAGCTTCAAGCCTCGCTCTCGTCCACAAATGTCACGAGGTGAAACAGCGGCCTACTGATGCGCTCTTCCCAGCATTCAGGATGATATGCATGGCTCACAGTGAAATCTGTCACTCCGACCCACCAGTCTGCCTGCCGACTTGACGGCTCTTGACATCAATCTCTAATGCCCAGAAATAGCGAGAATGCATTGGAGGAATAGCGCTTTCCAGCTTTCATACGCTCGTTACATAACGGTTGCGTGCATGAATACGTTCGATTACTTCCAATAACTTTACATAGAAGGAAGGAAGAGCACGCGATGACTTTTCGACAGCTTTTGTTGATATCCGACTTCATCATGCGACCACAGCAGCAAGCAGTGCGCATGCCACTGATTCTCGGAGTCCTAGGTAGTCGCGAGCTGATGGACGTCTGTTGGAGAGCTGGCTGGTCTTGTATTAGCTGAATGAATTATGACATTTACTTCACCCATCCACTATTAAATGTTTGCTGTCTTTTCCACGTTTTATTGTTTCACTACCGAGAGTGTTTCAATGTTCATGTACATTGTGCAAGGTGTACAACCTCTTGTCTCAAAGAGAATCTACTTGCGGGGGGCATACTGACTGCTCATAATCACAGTGTACAGCTCGTTCCCGACCCACAACTTATCCTGCCTCCGCGATCTTCCTTTAGCTCGGTCGCCTCGAAGTATGTATGCCATTCTTTATCACCCATGGCGTGGCAACTCGGATGACTAACGACAGACGCCCAAAAAAACATGTCGATAAGATAACCTGCGTCATAGTTCTCTACGAAGTTAACAAACCTGGCCGTCGGTGGGGCTTTGAAGCTCAGGCTTCGCGTCACGGTCGATGCTGTCTTGAGTCGGATCACCCGTATCACAGATCTGAGGTAAGATCTTACCATTCTAGACCCACTCTTTGAACTCTGACGAACCTGGCGGAATCCCTAGATATGGCCTCGAGTTCGGTTACATGCTTTGCACTTTACGAACTCAACGGGACCTTGTCAGCCATAGGATCACTGAAGTCCACAGCCGCGCCATATCCACTCAGTGGTACTGCAGCGAAGCGGAGCATTTCAAGTTCAGATCCAAGAGACTACCATGTCTGCGAGCATCAAGGACTTAAAAGACCCCTACCGTCAGAGCTTCAAAGCCTTGGTATCTCGTTGATGCCCAACGCTAGTCGCATCGTGACGGAGTCATCTCCATAGGAGGCAATATGCCTCGTTTCCAATGGAGAGAGGACTACACGCGCCCAATCAGCGACGGTCTCGCGCACAAGACTAGTGTTATTTCACCTAAAAATATAAATTCATGAAGGTTTCAAGCCAAGTCCTCCACAGGGTCCGCTTCCGTCTCGCGGAGTCGACTCATATTCCACTAGGACACTTGCGTCCTTCTTCGCCTGTCCCCAATGTTTGCGTCTCTGTTTTCCTGTCTTTCTCAGGTGAACAGGGAGCATCATATTGCCTTTCTGCTCTTTTCGAGACGGTTTGAAGCACGCATATATGACCATAGGTGCACTCGGGTAATGGATATGACCAAAAGCTTGGGGAATAACCATGTTGGGTAAATGGGAATTCAGGGAACTCAAATTCATGTCCGCGAAGTTAATGATTTAGTGGAAAGGCAGATCTTACCACTTTAGCGCGACTGACCCACGGTACGATGGGGAAAGATCAAAGACGAGGCTGAAATGTTGAATTGATGGCCAATGATAATTAGCGCAGCTTCAAAGCAGTCCACCGTGGTCATTGAGCCAGAGAATCATGCGCTGTGTGCCTCTTCGAATTCAGATCATTGCTGCGTTTCTCTCCTTTCTCAACTTCCACTCGATGAAATGGCTGCGTAATGGCTCTTTTCTCAGGACTACTCGATTTCTTAAAGACCAAGTTTTTCACCGAATTCTTAACGAAAGTACCTATTTCCAATGAGCCGGAATGATGAGGAACCCAAACCAGCCCTTTCATTCGAATTTCTTATCCTTTCAGCCACTTGTGCAGCACTAACATATTAGTAGCATGGCTTATAGGGAACCCAAATTGGAGGCTAAACAATTGAATGGGTGGCAGCAAATCCTACGTCGATATCCTGTATCACTCAATCACGCTCATTGGGTTGGAGGACTCTGTACGACTCGTGATCGATCTTAGGGGTCTCTTTTTGAAAAGCTACACAGAATATGTTTGCTTGAAGAACTCCGTGCGAAGCCTAAACTGTTTCAAGAAACTAGGAATTTGGAGGACTCATACCATGTCATTTGGGTTTGCGGCTTTTGTGTGACCAAGCTATATATCGCGATGAAACTGCTTCTCTTCGCCCTTCTGTTCGTATTGACAGAGACGTTCGTGGGATAATATACCTTTGCACGAAGACATCTGGCATTTGAATCCCTCATGATATACACAGCAAGTACTCACGAGAAGCCCAGACTATACTTGGCTCAAGATCTCAGCATCATCTAGCCTGCCAGAAACGATACACATATCACATATATAACCAACGTCGAGCCCAGCGGACATCAACTATGCCGGCCAATCTGGGGCTTGCTATCCTAGCGGACCTGGCACCCGTATACCTCCCCACCCCTCAATCGACGGACCCAAATAATTCTCCAACAGAGGCGGAATTCCCAAGGGCAAAGGACATTGAGGAGACTAATCTCCTGCTCTTGAGCGAAGCTGCCAATTCTATTGAAGAATCGGCTCGCAGGGACAGCACCAACACCGCCTCCTCCTCCTCCAGCTCACGCCCCTTAACCTCCGACTCCACCAAAGACCAAGACAAAGACGCCCACTCCACCAGAAACGCAAACGAAGAGCAAGAGGCCTGCTCCACCATAATCGAATACGGGCAATCGGCCCCGCTTCCCAAGATCCCCATCGCGACATTCTACACCAATGGGCGAGTCGTGCGCCTGTCAGCCAACGAAGGCGATGCGGTCCATTTGCTGGCCAGGGAGAGGATCTTGAAATTTGGCTCTCTTAGCAAATATGTTCGTTCCTTGAAGAAGACGTGGGAGGAATGGCAGCGCGAGCAGCGTGAGACGACAGTTGACGAGCGCTCCACCCGCGAGTGGACCGTCGATCCTGATGCCACCGAGAGTGAGCGCGAGGAAGAGGAGAAGGTGAAGGCGAAGACGAAGGCGAAGGGGAAAGGGAAAGGGAAGAACAAGGTCACCTTCGGCCCGAGCGAGTATAGCGAGGCTGGCTCAAGCCGGGCCCAAGATCCTGATGCCACTGAGAGTGAGCCCGAGGAGGAGGAGAAGGAGAAAGCGATGGCGAAGACGAACACCAAGGCGAATGGGAAGGGAAAGGAGAAGGAAAAGGCTACCGTCGATGCCCCTGCCAAAGACAACGAGGCTGGCCTTAGCCAACGTCAACAAACCCCCACGCTAGCCGAACCGGACTCCCTCCCTTCCCCCCCTCAACGTTTCGAGTCCAAGACCTCCAAATTGGCCGCTGAGCGCCGCGCCAACGAGCTCGAGATCGCCAAGCTGCGCCAGCTCTGCATCGAGCGCGGCATCGACCCCAACGAGCCCATCGACGCTGTATACTATGTCCGCGTTGGAGGCCACGATCCCACATTGGAGTACGAGGTACGCAGATTGAAGCACAGGCTAGCTACGTTGGAGCACGAGCTAGCCATCGAACGTAGTGGCAGCGCCAACCAAGTGTCTCTTGAGAAGAAGTATCCCAGGGTCCCGCAGAGCGATGGGACGCTGGAGGGCAATCAGCGATTCGTGGCCGACATGATGGGGAAGCGTATATTCCGGAACCGAGAAGGAAAGGTAGCAGCCAAGCATCAAAGGCTTTACGTCACGGCCCAGGAGGTGCGGGACGAGTCGTACCAAATGAGTCCCAAGTATGGTCTCTTCCACGGCGACGCTGACAGGGCGCAAACGGAAATGGAAAAGGCAAAGGAAAAGGCTATCCGCGTCAGGACGGAGAGCCCTATCTCAGAATGGGGTCAGGATGAGGAGTATTGGCAGGAGACTATACGCAAGGCGGAGAGGGAGGCGAAGAAGAAGGGGAAGGGCAAGGCTTCCCCGCAGAAAAACAAGGTGGTGGTGACATCAGCAGCTCCCGCGGTGCGGAAACCAGTGAGAGCCGCAGCACCGCCGGCGCCGCTAGCCGTGACGACCAGGAAACGCAGTGCCGACACCGCTGCGCTTGAGAACGATGGGCCGCCTTCCGTTTCCCTTTCGCCGTTGAAGAAGGCGAAGCTTCTTAAACTCAAGCTTTCACCCCAGTCTGATCCTACCCATCCGCACCATGCAAGACACGAAGCTCGTCGCATGTCAGCGGGCTTGTCCCCTTGCGAAGCGTGCGCCGCTGCCTCCGCTCCTGATTACCTCAGGTATGGAGAGGAGGCTAGTCAGGCCGTCGCCCAAGGCTGCTAAAATGGACACAATTTTGGGGGAAAGGGACTAATTGCGTCGTTTGGTGAGGGAATGTGGCAATTGGAGTGGTGTAATTTCGGATTTGATGTATGAGTGATTACCGTTGTGGTTTATGACGACGTCGGATGAGACAATTTGGACCGTAGCACGTTCTTTTGGAATTGAAAGGGGCAAGAGCCACAATTCATTCATGTGTAGCGAGGGTTTCTAGAGATCAAGACAGGCACATTAGCTGAGGGCATAATAATACTTCTAATATAACGCTCCCATCATATCGAATCTGTTCATTTTACCAGCCCACTTTTTGACAGGAGACGAGAAGGAAGAAGCGTAACAAGGCAATGCTTGCTTATAATAAGAAGATATGAACTTCTTTTCTCATCGCTGTGAAATGCTAATGCACAAATATTTACCTAACCCACCACCCCAATTACGTTGGTTCAGACCAGTCCACCAGGTCAGTGATGGGCGCCATACCCTCTTTCGTATAGCTAACTCTCAGTCGTAACCTCAACTTCGCAGGTAATGCCTAATCCACTCATTAGCAGACTCCTCAGAACATGGAACCGGTCGCAACTCACCCCTGAAACAGCACTGACCCTCATAGCCTGCGTCGCCTCGTCTCCGCCTTCCAGCTCAGCTTTGCTGACAGCATTGAGTTGTAGCTTTTGACTCTTAGGCACAGCAGCTTGTAACCCTACACCGCTAAATCTGTCGAAGTTGCTGGTATTCCGGAACCGTGCAAGCACCTGGGCCACACCAGCATTGCGCTGAACTTGGAGAGTCAGAGAGACGTCGTTCTTGTCGTAGGCTGCGTGGGCTTGTGTACTCGTCAAGAGGGAGGCGGCTTGAGGAGGAGAAGACATGGAGCTGAAGAGGTCGTTCGTTGCAGAGGCTTGCTGAGGCGGAGGAGAGGAGAGGCCGTTGGTAGGAGGCTGTGAGGCGAACATATCCATCATCGAATTTGCATTCGATGGAGAAGGCTGGGCGGGTATTGAAGGGCCACCTCCCAGTATATCTGCTAGCAGATCGGCGTTGTTCTGAGTGCCATTCATGGTAGCGCTCAGGTCTACCGCTGGTATGTCTGAGCCACCCATCAGGTCCAGAAGCATGTCCTGCTCGGTCACTTTGGCTGGTCTCTTGGCTTTCGCGGCCGCTTTCTTCTGCTTGGGTGTGGCTTCACCGAGCACCCGTTGCTCTTCTCTAATTTCTGGAGGTGGCATGCGTTCGAGGACACCGCGCCTGATGTCATCGTAAGCGAATAGGTTGCCGTACTCAACGGCTCTTTGTTGAATCTCAATGTTAAGATCTGACGTCCGACTGGAAAGTATGCGTCGTATCCGGTCTATCTGGGAGGGATCCTTGAGTCGTGCTGTGAGCTTCATTGCTGAGGTGATGATGTATTCGGTAACGATTTGGGAGGAGTAGGCGCTGTTTAAGACGGTATTGAACAAGTCGACAACCTCACTTTCTTTCACTTCTTTGACCAGCTCTTCCTCCTCGTACTGGCCACCTCGCAGGAGTGCGTCTCCGTACTCTCCAATGACCCAAGTACCAGCTAGTGTCAGACCTTCTTGCGTAATGTCGTCCTTGAGTCCAGAATACAATTTTTGTACTGAGTAAGTTTGGAGGTCTGGTGTAGTAGCTATTAGGCGAACGAAGGATGAGAGAATCTGCTCTTTTACGTAATTGCCAGCTAGCTTCAGGACTCTTAGCATTGTGTCGACGTGCCATCTCTTATTGGGTGCAAAACGGTCTGCCGCGACCCCTATTTGACTGGTCATGATCGGCTTGAATTCATTGTCAGCTACCTCCAAGAAGGCTAGCAGTTCCCGAATCAAGACTCGGACGTTACTTTCGTTGATTAATGTAAAGCTCAAGTCAAGCGCTCTCCTTCGAATGCTGATATCTGGATCCCGTAAACATTCGAGAATAGTGTTCCTATGCCGTTGCACCGCATTTGGCTCAACTGCAACGACCTTGATCAGTGTATTCAAAGCCACGTATCTAATATTGTTATCCTTATTCGTCAAGAATTTCCCTAGAATGTTGACTCCTAGTACTCGCAAGCCTGAGTCTGCCTCGATGTCCAGTATGGTCAAGACTGACTCGTATAAAATCGAATTGCCCACGTTCTTCGCAGACTCTGTATTGGTAGCTACCTGCGCCAGAATGTCGTTGATCTGTTCACTCGTTCGAGGATCTCCTCGTCCAAGGACCCTCAGTAGTCGTAAAATCTTGACCTGCAGAAATGGATCCGTAATGCCATTGACATCGTGTTCCGGGGCATAGCCTGAACTTGCGAGACCTTTCAGCGTCCTGACCAAACCACCTGTTAGAGGCCTGAACATGTCCACTATGCCATTTTCCCCGTCTTCTGCTTCGTCCACCTCGCACATGCTCGTAACAAAGGTGAGACCACACAGCAACACCCCATGGTTTCGATCTGACAGAAGCAGCTTCGCTTTCTCGACGTAGTGCTCCTGAAGGTCCGGAACCTTACGACAGATTCGCATAGCGCATAAGGCTGCTTTTCGACGTATGTATGGATTGGCAGTTGAGAGAAGAGATTCAATTTGGGAGAAGAGGTCTCTCGACATTTCGATGGAGGCGATGTTTCCTAAGGTGCAAAGAGCGAGGCCGACGACGTATTGGTTCGAATGGTTGAGATCGCTAAAGACGGTCAGCCATTATAGGTCTTAAGATTTACAAACCCCCATTCAAACTTTTGCAACGAATTCGTAACCAGAGTCAGAACCTCCTGATTCTCGTCCAGCAGTAACATTGTGCCCAGGTAACCCAGCCTTTTGTCCGCAAAACGTGGAGATGCTAGGAGCTTGAGACATTCTATCTGTCCAAAGTGTGTTCTTTCGCCGAGGGTAAAGAGGTAGAGTAGTTTAGCAACGTTGTTTCTCCTGTAATGAACTGAGCAGTTGTCCTCTACCACTTCGAGAACCAATCACCAGTTAGATGTACCTGACGTTGTGGTCTCCACTCTCTTCTCTAAAGCTCGCTCTTATCGCAGCACTTTCTTTCTGGACCACTGACCTTTCATCCGCAATCGTCTTTGAAGCCCGCACATTGCGGATGAACTGCTTCACTACGTGAAGTATTAGCTACCCTCTCTTGGACAAGGCCCCATAGATTGGAGCTTACAAGAGCTCATGGCGGTCTCATGGACCCCAGTAAGGGTCAAAGTGGGATCTGATCAGGTCAACCTCCAGTTCATTCCTCGGCCATTGATCGTGTGATGTCGTAGGGTTCTGGTCAAGCAAGTTTTGCTCCAATATCAAACTTGAGTCTCGCAATATTTACCAACCTCGACTCAGCCCTACAAGGCGATCGTCATCTGCCTACGGCGTGAGGACAATGTTGTTCGAAAGCTTGGACGCTTCAGCTCGGCATTTTCAGCAATTCCGATCCAACGTCAGCTGTTGTCTACTAACAGTTCGCTACCGCACATTATGTTCTGCCTAGAAAAGGAAGGATTCGCGGAAGTAGGCGGTTGGTGAACGCTATAAAGCTCCTTGAGACTCTCAAATGCTGCCTGTTCAGCGAAAGCGCCTTCACTCGCGAGCTTGTCACATTGCATTAAGGGTGTCCACTGCTGCAGAAAGCTCTTGAGATACCATGGCATCATCTTCGTCACCCCAGCAAAATGGGGGACCAGACCATATCCTGCGTCCACGCCCAGTCAAGCCGGGCAACCCAATGGTCCTGCGAGCTCAATCGGAAGAAGGTCTGAAGTCTGCATTGCCCGTCGATTCGCATATGTCAAGCACGTCTAGGTACGTGAACCCTATCTATCTATTGAGTCTTGCTGCTGAATACCTGCAGTGGACGCTCCACCCCAATCCCAGAAGATGCACCCCCATCCGCCATAGCTACCTCTTCTGCTAGAAAGCAGGTAAGAGCACAGCAAAAGCACAGGATGTTTCCTACTGTTGAATATGCCGCCCGCGTCTCCCACTTTGACCCCAGGAGCGAGTACCGAGACTTTAGAGGCTTCTTCGTGCTTTTCTGGATCGGCCTGGCAATTATGGTCTTCACCACTGCGTTGAGGAACATCAAAGATACAGGATTTCCTTTGCGCCATCAGATGTGGGACCTTTTGACGGACAAGACTTGGGAGCTGGGCCTCAGTGACGCAGCAATGGTTGGAAGTACAGGCTTAGTGGTCCCGATGCAAAAGATATTGCGACGAAGTAAAGGGTGGTTGAGATGGGGGAATTGCGGAATGGCAATACACAGTAGCTTCCAAGTTGCATGGCTGGTGCTCTGGGTCAAGTAAGTCAGATTCGAATGGAAAGAGATGGCAATCCGCTGATCTTATCAGCTGGCCTTTCATTTTCAACTGGAGTTGGACAGCTCAAGTATTCTTCACGCTGCATACGCTGGTCCTTCTTATGAAGATGCACTCATATGCATTCTACAATGGCCATCTGGGAACGACGGAGCACCGTCTATCAGCTCTGGACCACCCAGAGACTGCTTCGACGGCCGCAGCAGTGCGGTACCCCAGCTCAAACACAAAATTGAATGAGATTGACAAGGCTGCAGAGGACAAAAAGAATGAAGATGACAAGGAAAACCTGACACGGTTGCGCGAGGATCTTGCCATGGAGTTGACCTCGCCCCTCGGTCAAGTCACTTATCCACAGAACTTGTCCATGCTGAATTATGTGGACTACATCTCGTGTCCTACATTGTGCTACGAGCTCGAATATCCAAGGACACCCAAAATTCAGTGGCTTGAGCTCTTCTGGAAGACACTTGCAGTTTTCGGCTGCATCTTCCTCCTCACGATCATCAGTGAAGAATTCATAGTGCCGGTCCTCGCTTCATCAGCCGTACGATTACATGGAACCCACAGGTGGACTGATATGGGCTTGATCCTGGCTGAGACTATCAGCGATCTGTTATTCCCATTCATGATTACATTTCTATTGACGTTCCTTGTCATCTTCGAGTATGTGCTTGGAGCTTTCGCAGAGATATCTTGCTTTGCGGATCGCCACTTCTACTCGGACTGGTGGAATTCTTGCGATTGGTAAGTAAGCCCTTGCGACGCGTATAACCCTAATACCGACAATAATACAGGCTCGAATTCTCCCGGGAGTGGAACATACCTGTCCATCACTTTCTACGCCGCCATGTCTACGGAGCCTCCAGACCTTATGTGTCGCGGGACGTGGCAACTTTGATCACCTTCCTGATCAGTGCTTTTGGCCATGAGCTAGTTATGGGCTGCATCACTAAGAAGCTAAGGGGATACGGTTTCATTGCGCAGATGACGCAATTACCGATTGTAGCAGTGCAGAGGAGCAAGATTGTTAGAAGCCGGAGGCTGTTCAATGTCAGTATCCAACAGCTTTGCTACAACAATATCAATGGAAACACATGCTGACAATTTTTCAGAATGTGTTGTTTTGGTGCTCCATGATCCTCGGTCTATCTATGGTATGATCCAGTCCTCAAGCTTGATCATGCAGATCGGCTAATCTCAAATCCAGATGTGTGCACTGTATGTACTTGTATGACGATCTCGATCAGGAAATGCAGTAAAGAAGGATAGGGATAGCCGCATAGCGAAAATGGTAGATGCATGGGTATCTGGCGCACTCTTTCTGACACCCAGCCACTTGATTCACTAGTAACCAATAGAATCTATCCTATCTAGAATGTATAGAGACAACGTGAAATTTGATAAGACCATGGCGCAAAAGCTCATGTGCAATGGCACTTTCTATGGACAATTTCGCTGCTCATGTTAAACTACCTTGTGAATGAGCGAATAGCCTTCTCTATTGATTCTAGGTTCGAGATCTCGTCCACTCGATTTACTCAAATTAGGGAACGCGGACATGATTTTACTCAACCGTAAACCCTTCGTGTAGAATCCTGACTCCATAATTACGACTCAAGCGACTATGATTTCAAAATTAATTGATCAATTTAGACCTCGTGGCGCATTCGATGTCATTTCGTCACAGCGACACGATTGGCAGTACAGATATCTATCTGTAAAGTTGCACGCATTACACGATTTTCATCAGAAAAATAACCTGAGAGCAGCGCAAAAGATGTGATTTAAAGAATGCCAAGAACCGTCGATTTTGGCCAAGGCATTTTCAGGAGTGCCGCTCTTGGGGAAACGCGAGATACTTCGGCAACAATCGAGTGTGAGTGAAAGCAATTTATAGTAGAGTTGTAGATTAGATATCAAACTATATTTTCTTTAGCGAGCTGAACTCCTGAAGAGCTATATATGTAGAGCTAGAGATGGTGCTAGCGTATTCCATAAAATTTGCGAGGCTGAAGTGCGGATAGCGGTCCTATCTGAGGTACCGTCTTGGTACGGACATCCAAAAAGTCATCACGGAGAGGACGCAGGTGGCAGGCTCGAGAAGGACAATGCAAGCTTTTCGAACTCCCAAGACGAAATAGTCTGCTCTGTTTTGTTCCCCCTTGTCCATCAATATTTTACGCTGTTTACACTTAATTTGGTGCGTTTATACACTGCCTGTTCGCCAATTTCGGACGCCGAACAGTGTGTAACACTTATTCGATCAAATGCATGTGACCACGCCAACGTACCTTGTCAATTCTTCTACGCTAGGTCAGAGTTCTTTAGCAATGATCAAAATCGGCTGACTTATGGCAAAGCATCATGCATTCTTCTGAATTGCGGCGGCTTTGAATCGTTTCCAACCCATGCATGCACCGAATAACATCTCGTGTCACCTCCTGTTTCATGCTGCTTTTTACATTTCTGTTGTATATGGTACTTCAAATTGTCCTACCCACACCGAATCTACACTTAAAGAAGCAAAGCTCTGCTACGTATTTCCAAGGTAAGGTATCATGGCCCAGTCTGCGCTCAACGAGCTGGACATTCGTGAGATATCGTACTCCAGAGCATCACATCATGGCTCAAATTACCCTCAAGGAATCATGAATTCACAATATATCGTACATTGAAGATGTCATAAAATGGCTCAATCGACACTGAACAAACCAGTACTTGAGCCCACGTCAATGTTTCGAACCACCAAATCGTGCCTCAAGCAGGACTTGAGAAAATCAGGCAAGGATACGAGTAGAGCTCAAGGCCTAGTAACCCCATGATGCAACCGAAGAAGGCAAGCATTCCCTTGTGTCACTTCAACATAGTCATACAGACATGGTAAATTCACAGTTACGCATCGATTTATTTGTAACCGGGTCCTATTGACTATCCAGCAGGCTTTCAATATCGTTTCTCCGATCCATCTCCACAGTCCTTCTCATAATCGCATCTCCTATAGCATTCATACAACGCAAACATGCCGCAACTCAGCCCACCACCACCCCAGCCCTCTCTCCCATCTATCCACGCCCGATGGACACACGCCCTCTCTCTCTCCCCAGCCTCCCGCGTGCACTCTCTCCGGCGCCTCCTCGAAGGCCTAAACATCGATGACACGCACCCAGCCCATCGCATCCTCCCACCCCAAGAAATTTCCCGCCTCTATTTCGACCATGCCCTCGCGCGAGCCTTTCTAGGAGAGTATCAGCTGGCTGCTTTATCGTTCCTCGAAGCCGTGAAGAAGGATGAATTCTTCGCACTGGGATGGTTCGCATACGGACTGGCTGCCGCCGAGTTGGGCGAATGGAGGAATGCGAGAAAGTTATTCAAGTCGTGTATTCGGACGTTTGAGCGGAAGGGAAAGGGGGTGGATGTGCTTTGGTACAAGAGTTTTCAGGGAAGGGAGAATCAGCTCTTGAGGCTTGGAGAGGGATGGGTACTGGAGCGGACGAGAGTGGCTTGGAATTTCAACAAGACGTATTACGAAAAGGGCTCGAAGAGATTGGGAATCAATCCTCGAGGCGCAGGACAGGTGAAGCAGATCCGGGCTGGTTTGAACGGCATCCCTGCTGGTGTGTATCTGGGTCCTGGTTGGGACGCGGACGCTTCATTTGTGGGTATCAAAGAGTTAGAACCATTTGGGGAGATACAGGGATATCCTGTATCACCAGCCTCATCCAGAACAACCCGGCATTCCCAGTCATTGCCCATCCTACCCAGCATACGGGAGACACCGATACCGTCATGGTTTGAAGGAGACGAGACCCTGGAATTCGTCAAATCTAACGCACTTCGCTCTGCATCGATGGATTACGGTCATAGCCTGGAGTCCAATATCATCAACCCACTTCGCCTTTCATCGATCTATGGGGACGATGAGCCAGACTCGCCTATGCATGACCCATTGCGTCCCCCGTGGATGGAAGGTGACGACAGCCCAGAGTCCGAGAAGTTCAAAGCACGTCGCCTTTCAAGGGTTGGAAGCGACTACTATCCCGATTCGGAGATGGACGACATATTCCCCACTTCATGGATCAAACGCGATGACAGCCTCTCATCCGCGACGCACGATGCACTACGCCCATCCTCCATCAAAAGCGACGACAGTCCCAGAACCGCCATCCACGACACACCACTTCTTCCCTCTGTAGTATGGGCATACGAGATCTCCAGCCCAGACTCAGTGACAACATGCATCCCAATCGCTCCACCTCCAAACATAGATCGGACTCCCACTTTACGTGAACGACGCCGAAACCGACACCGGAGTGGGCGAATAGATTCCCGCACCTCGATCATATCTCAAGACTTCGCAACCAACGAAGGGCCACGTCTCTCCTGGGCAGACGAATTCTACAGCCCCTACCCAGTCCGCAGTGCTCTCCCTAGCCCCTTACGACCACAGGCAGTCCGGACGTCAATCTCCATTCCCAAAAACAAATCCTCAAAGCCCGAGGATTTCCTGATCCCCCTAATGGCGCCACGCAAAGGCGCCACAAACCCGCTGTGGGAACACTTTCTAGCACTACCAAGGCTGAGCAAGGCGGAAGGGTATGGAAATTTTGGGGATTTTGATCGAGGTGTGGCGCTATGGAAGTTGGGACAACTTGGTGGAGATGAGGAGGTGGAGGAGGGAGAGAAGGAGAAAGAGGATGAGGAAGATCCTTTGGGGAAATGCGTCAGGAATAGCTGGGTTGCGGATGGGAAGAGGGTCGAGCAGCATCGGATAGTTGGAGATTTGGAGAGGATGGAGTATATCCCAAATCTGGGAGACGAAGAGGAGAGATCGGTGGACGACGAAGATAAGACATTGGTGCGCGACGGCGAAGAGGAAATCCCACTCTTGCAACCAACCCTGTACGAGGGATGGCCGCATGGATACCGCAAGGACACGAAGTAAGTGATTCACCTGGGTTGGATAGGAATATTTGCATATCGTGGGCGCTGAGTGTTTGAGATGTAGGGCGCCCGATCGATTTACCGATTTGCATCAATTTCCGGGTAGGAAATTTTGTAATGGTACCTAGTTGATAGTATGCATAAGTAGCAGTCTTATTATGGAGGTAGTGTCAGCACCGATTCTTACAAGTGTTAGTAGGAGGCTTCGTCGTCGCTTTAATAAGCTTGAGCAAGCAATCCTGCTCTCATCCCTCACAACAGCCCAAAGGCATCGGAAGAATATATCGTCTCAGTGACTGTATGGCTTATAAGCTATGGATATGCGGTCTTTATTATTCATGAATGCTGGGCTAGGCGGAAGAGAGCATAGTTGCGAGGAGCAGGATTCCTGCATCGACCATTGTATACCACTGCCCAATGATTTATAGTCGTACCACCCATTTCGCCCTGCTCAATATATGAAACGTGAGGGGTATCTATCTGTGAAGTGACGTTGTTGTGATGAATCTTGCCGCTGTCAATTTTGGGTCGACAGGATTCGAATGCATTGCCCGATTTGAATTTGCGGTATAGAGATAATCGTAGAACGTCGTGAAGCAGATGATAGCGGGGAAGTGTGTTGAAGAGGAGCCTTTATGCCGACTATGCGTATGGTTGTCCACGGCGCGCCTGCTTTCATCGAAATTCATCGTTGGAACTTGGAAAGTTTCAGCTTTCAACCTTCGCCTTCCAACTCGTACTGGCTACCATCAGCGCCGTCCGCCTCGTCCATATCGTCATCGTCATCATTGATACCCGTAGCATGCATGAGACCGGGTAAATTCTGGTCCGTGTCCATATCGTCAGCTTGGCCATCATCGTACATTGTTCCTTCAGTCTCGTATGCAAATCCTTCTTGGTTCAGGTAATTACGGAGACGGTTGACTCCATCACCAGAGAATACGCAGAAAACGTGCCGTTGGTGCTCGGTGAATTCTGTGGCAAGGTGAGTAGAGCAGAGACGAAATGGTGGATCTATCTTACCTGGCGGTGCTTCCCTGCAGAAGCTGATGAGGTCTTCTCGTAGGTAAAAAGCCTGAACTCCAGTCAGGCTGAGATGGGTCAGTTTCGGGCATTGGTTGAGCAATGCATGGATACCCTTTACAAGTGTCAGTGATGTCAGTGTCAAATCGATGTATGGCACTTACCGGAAGTGTCAGATTGATGCAATAGCTCAAATGCACTCTTTCCAGAAGACTTAGTCCGGGAACCTTCTGTCGATGCTCTGGATTTGCTTTGGCAAGCGCCATGATACTCCGATCCGTAATCGACTGGCATTTGACAAGGCCGATCCGTCGAAGCTTTGGAAGTGTAGCTAGTTGCTTAACGCTTGCATCCGTGAGACGATGGCAACATGCTAGGTCGATGTACCTAATTCTGTTGCACATTTTCACGAGTTGTACGACGGCTGCGTCCGTGATCTGGGCACAGTGGCCCAAGTGGATGTAGTGGAGATTCTTCCCAAGCTTCGTGATTGCAAGGACGGATCGATCGGTAATTTCCTTACACTTTGCCAGAACCAGATTTCGTAGTCGTGGCGAGGTTTCGATGATCCTTTCTACAGCCTCATCATGTAGCTGGTGGCACGCTGTAAGATCTAAGATCCTGAGGCTCTCGAACGCCGGATTCTTAGGCAGATCAAGGAAAGCAGCGTCTGTAAGAAGATTACAATGGCCAACACGGAGCTCTCTTAGCTGTCTTCCTCGTGAGATTAGGCTCGTGATCGAGATGTTGGTGACTTGTCTGCAATTGTGGAGATCTATTTCGAGCATGTATGGGCAATGATGGGCAACTGCTATGATGGAGTCATCGGTCACTAGCGAGCAATTGTTGAGTTTGAGCTGTATTTTGTTAGCAGTTGTTTCAACTGATGCTGAAGATACTTTCTTACCCTCTTCAAGAAATGACAATTCTCCGCCACTGCGACCAACGAATCGTCCGTCACCTTGGAGCAGTCCGTAATGTTCAACCCTTGCAAGCGTCCACAGTTTTCAGAAACAGCCTTTAGCGTATGATCAGTGACGGAGTCCAACCCAGTGATGTCTAATGCTAGTAGGCTCTTGCTGCCGTCAACCAGTGAGCACACTCCTCCATCTGTCAGCTTCACACAGCCGGTCAACGTCAACCTCTCGATCCTTTTGCACATCATGAAAGGTTTCACTGTCCCATCGTTGATTTGTTCGTTCAGATTCGAAAGATTCAATCTCTTGACTAGAGCGTTGTACGAATAGTAGCCGTCGGCCTTCTGGATGGATTTGGTGACGCTCTGAAGATTGTCCCAGGTATTGCACAACGGTCGATGCCACAGGAGATCCACGCTGTTTCTTGACCATGTCTTCGAAACCATCATACAGCTCCTCAGGTCCATGCTAGAGCTCAGCTTGGTGAAGACGCCTATTAGGAGTTCGGGGGGAAGGCGGCTTATAGGTGACAGCCGATGTTCACGTTCCTGGTCTGGCGACAGAGGCACTTCTCGAACGGAGGGGACGCCGATGGAGGACTGCGAGTCATTTCGCTGAGTTGTGAAGAAGTCTGTGTCATCTTCGTAGGCAGCACGCTCGGGCGAGCTGGAGGAGGATGAGGCGGAGGTCGACGTGCCGGATTCCTGCACTTCTGATCTTGGGGCTCGTGCCATTGTGACAATTTCTGTGTACTTAGTGTCTGCGTGTGGTGAAAAGGGGATACGGGGGTCCGATAGGGCAGATGAGAGCGGAGGCCAGTGGAGGAGAGGGTTTTGATGGTGATGGGGAGCTCGAGCGAGGTATATGTTTCTTGGTCCTGAATATTTGTTTCTGTAGGTCAATGTTTGTAGCCCGAGAGGAGGTTATCAAAAGGAAGGATGTCGAAATCGATCGAGCGCGACTGCCTTCTGGGGCCGGAGGGCAAAGGTTTTCGTGCAAAACTTTCTGTCACCGAAAGATGTATGACATGGTTCCGGGTCATATGTCAGTGATGGCCTATTTCCCGTGTAGCTGCCCGCTCCGATTGCAAAAAGGAGGCGAGGTTTGCTGATTTGTCAGGGTACGAGTAGGAAAAGGTGTGGACGGTGGGTTATAGGCGCCTCGTGCGGGCGCCAAGGTAAGGCCAACTGTATCTGGTTCTTGGTGTTGACAGATGGACCTTAACACGAGCGGAGAGAGGTCGATACTCCTGACATGTACAAGGGTTGACGCAATGAAGTGTTGAATGGAGAACGAGATATCGAGGGGGTGGACGACAACGATTGCCGTCTCAGCCTCACCGAAAGCCACTAGCGCCTTGCCTTAGCGGTCTCAGATTCGCCGAACATATTTAGTCACGTGCCCAGCGTCACAAAGACAACTTTCAGGAAAACTGATCACCAAGCATCAGCAAAGCTGTCGCCCTGATCTCTTTCGCCTCAAGCTGCAACATTTGCTGCCATACGGATATTCAAGCAAGACAAGCTGCCCTCGTAAACGCCCAGAATGTGGATAATAGATTGGTGTAAGCTGCCACCTCTCATTCACTCCTCAAGCTTGAGCTTTTCCTGGGACAACTTCCCTGCTCCATTATCCCCCCAAGCACTGACACATCCATTCTCTTCCAGTCTGGGACGTCCTCTCCTCCCTCGGCCTCCTAAATAAACACGCCAAACTCCTCTTCCTAGGCCTCGACAACGCGGGTAAAACAACTCTCTTGCACATGCTGAAGAACGACCGTGTCGCCATCCCTCAACCAACCCTACACCCCACCTCCGAAGAACTCGCAATAGGAAATTGCCGTTTCACAACCTTCGACCTAGGCGGGCATCAGCAAGCGCGACGATTATGGAAGGATTATTTCCCCGAAGTGTCGGGAATAGTGTTTTTGGTTGATGCAAAAGATCATGAGAGGTTTGCGGAAAGTAAGGCAGAACTTGATGCCTTGTTGAGTATGGAGGGTTTGGGAAAGGTGCCGTTTTGTGTGCTGGGGAATAAAATTGATCATCCGGATGCTATTAGTGAGGAGGATTTGCGGAGTCAATTGGGTCTGTGGCAGACGACGGGGAAGGGAAAGATACCGCTGGAGGGGGTGAGGCCGATTGAGGTGTTCATGTGTAGTGTGGTCATGAGACAAGGTATGTGGACTTTTTGAGGCTTTTGATATGGGATTGGGCTAATTTGGTGCAGGATACTTTGAAGCTTTCCGTTGGCTGTCGAACTACGTTTGATGGATGAGGACGAGATGCATTGGATCTGTATGCAGCGAAGCGAACGAAGCGATTCTGACGATTAGATTTCCCCTCAAATTTTCACAGATATTTGCCTTGCAAGCGTTGAAGCTCGACGTATCGTCCAAGCATTATTAGCATTACCCAAATTATGTGGCAAGGCTCCGGTCAGCACCCTTCGCCCATTCTCGCAAGACGTTCTTCTTCAGTTTCCCAGTGCTTGTCTTGGGAAGCTCGGTCACTATTTCAACCTCTCTTGGGACCATGAATTTGCTGATCCCACTTGTATTCTTGGCCCATTCAATTACAACTTCGCCCCTGAGCTCCTTGCCTGCCTGGACTGTGATGAATGCCTTGGGTCTTTCGCCCCAGTGCGAGTCGGCTACAGCAACTACTGCTGCTTCGAGAATATCTGGATGCGTCGCAAGCATGGATTCTAAGGCCACAGATGAGATATTCTCTCCTCCTGCAAAAAAATCGTTAGTCTTGGAAGAGGGTTGGCCTGAATGGTGCTTACCGCTGATGATGATATCTTTCGCTCGGTCAAGGATTTGCGCGGCTCCATCTGGATGCCACACAGCCAGATCGCCTGTATGCAAGACTCCACCCAAAAAGAGCTTCTTTGTTGCTGCAGGATCTTTATGATAACCCTTGGCGCAAATGTTCCCTACACATACTATCTCACCGATCTCTTTGCCATCCTTTTTGACGTCTACGATTGTACCCTCAGGGACATCGATCTTGATTACTCGTATTGGTAGACTGGTAACGAAACCATGCCCTTGCCTCGCCATCTTCTGATATTTCTCCGTCTTCGGGAGTTTCTCCCAGGCCGGCATATGATAGCCTTTGGTGATAGGACCATAAGTTTCCGTCAATCCATAGACATGGACTGGATGCAAGTTCAGGTTCGTCATCTGCTCGAATAGATGGGGCGTTGGGGGACTGGCGGCAACTGTGACACGGACAGGTTTGGGCAGTGCTTTAGCCTCCTTGGCCGTACACAATAGTGTGTTGACCGTAGGAGCTGCACAGTAATGGGTAATCTGCTCGTCTTTGAGCAAACGCCATATCTCAGGGTAGTCAATCTTGCGCAGGCAGTAATGCGTGCCTCTGACAGCGGTCACAGCCCAGGGATATGTCCAGCCCATTGCGTGAAACATCGGCAGAGTCCACAAGTATCGACATCGTTCAGTATTGTAGCCTAGTCCAGACTCGATGACATTCCCCAGCGCAGCAACATATGCTCCTCGATGCGTAAATTCCACACCTTTTGGCTTCGCTGTAGTCCCGCTTGTATACGCCAGCGCAATCACATCTTCCTCATTCCCCACCTGCGCTTCTAAGCCATCCCATCCTCGGCCGCCCTGTTCAGTATCGTTTTTCAGACCCTCTAACACAACCTCATCGAATTGGCCGCTTAGCTCGCCTTCGCCAGCATCCGTATCAGCATCGACAATGAACGGTATGTTCGGGTGCATTTTCCGGAAGCCGTCCAGCAGCGGTACGAATTCAGCATCCACGATGATCGCTTCAGCGCCGGCATGTCCGAATATGTAAGCGATATTTTCCTCCGCCAGTCGATAGTTGACCCCAACGTTGACAGCTCCAGCTGCCGCGATTCCGTATATTGACTCCAGAAACGCTGGCGTATTTGGGCACAGTATCCCGACTCTCTTGTAGCCATACTTCTTAATGTAATATGCTAAACCTCTCGCCCGATCGGCTGCCTCTTGATATGATCGCCGCAGGATCTTGCCGTTGGCTGTGACGTGGTAGATGGCCTCGGCCTAAAACCTCAGTCAGTATCTACTTGATACTGAGCCGTAGTTTGATCGTGAGCGCGCAGTAGCAATAGTCGTCGAAGGCGCCAGCTCGGCGCAAGCCTTTATTCAGACGAAGCATATAGTGTGACCTCGACGCCGAACCTGGAAAGCGCAAGAGGAAGATAGCCTACATCTGGTTCAACAGCAGCTGCACGAGGTAAGAAGAAAGTAGGTGAAAGGGTGTGTATGTTGCAGCGATGCTGGTACTCGGTCGAGGGAGAGGAGGGAAGGAAATGCGAGGCTAGCTTTGAGAGGCGGGATTGAGCGCCAGACATCCTGCTAATTTTCGTGGTGACTCAACATGGATGTTCACCATAGTATGGTGTTGTCACAAAGCACTGGCAGAGCAGGAGAAGCTACAAAATCCAAATAGATATACAATTGGACTAGAACGGCATATGCATGCTTGGGTGTGGGGTATTGACACCCCGCCTAGTCCGCTCCACCGGTAGAGGCTCTAGCACCAAATAGCTTCATCGTGTTCACTGCAATGACGCTCTATCCCAATTACTTTCAAGATATTGCATTGAAGACACAAATGTGCCTAGAGAGCTGTAGCTAGTCACTCCCTAGTGTCTTCCATTGACACAAAAGCTCCATGCTCATTACACGGACCGAAATTGATGTTCAATCCCATTGTCAGATGTTAAGACATCCAAGTCTGATTAGACTTCAGGGTGATTGGCTGTTGTCAGACTAGTAGCCGTACTCAGCGAGCTGAGTTTTTATTTTCTCGTCCACCTTTGCGTTCTTCGTCGCCTCCGCTAATTGCCTTCTCGCTGCCTTCTTGCGCTCGTAGTATGCAGCTCCCTTCACTTTTCTCCGCTCCTCCAACCTGTACTCTAATATCAGCCAGTCTCCTAAGTCTTCACGACTCCATCACAGCTTTGTGACAGCAGGGGACTATCGTACCTCTCAACCACGTCCTTGTATTTCCAGCCAACTTCATGGCTCAAACGGCCAACAGTGCAGTATTTCCTCCCTGGCTTCAATCGGAGCACCCTCAACGCCTGTGGTACAACCATACGCTTCTTCTTGTCGTATGGTGGTGGAACACCCTCGAAGACCTTCAGACGTTCCATAGCAGCAGCACCGCGAGCTGTCTTGTGGGGAATCATGCCGCGCACGGTCTTGTAGAAGATACGGGAGGGAGCGCGGAAATGGAAAGGGCCTGCAAAAGAACTTGTCAGATGCCATTGCGTTCGAGTGTTGTGGCTATGGCTGGAGGATGTGGTTTGGAAGCTTACCTCCACGAGTAGGATTGTAACGAGTCATCTTTCGGAGGTATGCCAGGTACTTTACTATTGATCGCCAGTACTGTTAGCCAGTAGTCCATCTCACCACAACCCATGACGTGTAGTATGCTCTCCCTGAGTAAACCATCCACCATTAATACAAGGATTGGGTGTATACGTACGCTTTGCACGAAAGAATTCGCCGGATATGTTGAGGGCTTCGCAGCGGACGACCACGATCTTCTGACCGTTGAGCAGCTGCTTGGCCACAGTGCTAGCCAAGCGACCCAGAAGATGTCCTTTGCCATCAATGACGACCTAAGTAGAAAGCTGTCAGTATGACTCTACCCAAGCAAGTGTCTGTTCAGGTTCGCGTCTAGCTGTAGGGTGTACGTACAACTGGCTCGAAGGTCGACATCCTCGGATGCTCGCTCGATGATGTTGGTAGGTTAGATTTAGTTGGAGTGAGCTCTCGTCGCCCTCGTTGTCGTAGCTGTTTTAATGAGTAGAGGTGTTTGACCGTGGGCGTATTTAGGATTGTGCGGTTTTCGGTTATGGGAGCTAAACCAATCAGAGCATCGCGGCCCGATAAGACCGATGATAGGGCTAGCAAATTCCCGTGACTACCTTACTATCTAAATAATGGCCCTCCATCCCGACTGCTGCCCCTCTTTGTCCAAGAAACTCGTCGCAAGGATAGCACACTTTCTACCAGGACAACCTGCATTGACCATATCAATTGGCAGCGGCTCCGGACTTGTTGAGGCTCTCTTTTCAATGAGCGGCCTACAGTCAGAATAGAGGCCATTGAGGTCTCGAAAGGACTCAACAAATACCTACTTGACGCGCTCATGCATATTGTATTTGGTTGTTTTGCTACCCCAAAAATGTTGGTCTCTTTAGGGAATAAGCCCAAGCTTTCGAGCATGGCAAGGTTGAATGTATTCTATGGATTGGTCCTATGGCAGACGATCAGGAGCTTGAAGAGCTGTCTCCGTTGGCGACTTGGACAAAGGAGGTCCTCCAAGACTGCGGCTTGGGTGCCTATGAGACTATGGTTGCATGGCGACGCCGAGGAAGCCTCAGTAATAGCTGATGATTAGACAAATCGATTCTATGCATGCTTATCGTCCCATAGTCCATCACCAGAGTGGGGGAGGTTTGAGTTCGCTGGGAGATCTTCGGGCGGCTGATCGCCCGCAATGCGAAACATCGACAGGGATCACTCTGTTTTCATCGTCCTCTGCAACTACGTACATCTCTCTTTCGCTCTTACCGCTTTGCTTGTCGTTCATTGTAATCGGACAGCAGCGACAACCTTGTCATATATCGTTGTATGGTCTTGCTGGACGCTACGCCCTTCCTTTGCCGTTTGGGTCGAGTATGACGGTCTGATTGGTGCAAATTGTTGCCTTAGGAAAGCAGCCTAGTGCGTGTCATGCGTGCACGATGAAGAATCCATTTCGTAACCCGATCGCATTCACGCCCACGCCTGTCACTGCTATAACATTGATCGTCTATGCTGCCTTGATCATCTCATTATTAGTCGTCCATCATACCGTCCCTGAAGGACATGTCTCCGGAATAAATTTAACAGAAGCCTGGCGGGATCTGCAGACCCTCAGTAATGGCTTTCATCCTTATAACAGCCGAAGAAACGATGCCATTCGAGACTGGCTGTTGACCAGGATTGAGGCCAAGGAGAATATCGTCGCTTTCTCCGATAGACTGTCAAATGTGTCATTTTCAGAGGGGGGTGCGGGCGGTACCCCTGGTCTCAGTGTATACTTTGAAGGCACGAACATTGTTGTATACATAAGCGGCTCCGAAGATGATCATAGTGATTGGTACAAGACTGGGAAGGAACCCAAAGGCAAAGGCGGTGTTCTTATCAACGCTCACTACGACAGTGTTTCTGCCGGCTTTGGAGCTACTGATGATGGCGTTGGGGTTGTCACGGTCCTACAGCTAATCCAGTACTTCTCCGCAAGTTGCCATCAACCTAAGCGAGGTATTGTTGCCTTGCTCAACAATGGCGAAGAAGACTTTCTGAACGGTGCAATGGCATTTTCACAACATCCCATGTCGAAATTCGTCAGCACGTTCCTCAATCTCGAGGGAGCTGGTGCGGGCGGTCGAGCAACTCTATTTAGGAGTACAGATACCGAAGTTACCACTTTTTACCAAAGCAGCAAATTCCCTTTTGGTTCTGTAGTCAGCGCAGATGCGTTCAAAAGGGGCTTTGTCAGGAGTGGCACGGATTACGAGGTTTTCAAAGACCAGCTTGGTCTGCGAGGGCTCGACGTTGCTTTCATGGAGCCCCGAGCTAGGTACCACACTGATCAAGATGATGCAAGGCATACGAGCAAGGCTTCGCTGCATCACATGCTCTCTGCTGCATTATCTACTATGCGTGGACTTGCGTCGGACACCAGCTCGACTTTTGATAGAAAAGGCAAGGCTCCAAGCGGCCATGGGTCGACGGGAGTCTGGTTTGATATATTTGGCAGGGCTTTTGCCGTCTTCAGACTGAGGACACTCTTTGCATTGTCCGTCACCTTGCTAGTCGTGGCACCGCTGACTTTGATCGTCATCGGAGCTATTCTCTACAAGATCGACAAATTCTATCTCTTCAGCTCCTCAAAGCAACACCATCACGCAGAAGGCGATGGCTCTGTTGCAATTCAGGGCTGGCGAGGACTCTTTAGATGGCCGGTTACGTTTGTGCTGGCCACAGCTGCCGTGATTGGACTTGCTTTTCTCCAGAACACCGTCAATCCATACATCTTATCAAGCAGTCCGTACTCTGTGTGGAGCATGATGATCTCCGCATGGGTGTGCGTTGCATGGGCTGGATCTACAGTCGCCGACTTCTTCAGGCCAACAGCATTTCACCGTGCCTACACCTTGCTTTGGATGTTTCTAGCCAGCTGGCTTGTGCTTATTGCGACGACTGTTGTCGAACTTAACCCCGAGATAGCTTGTGGATATCTACTGATGTTCTACTTTGCATGCATCTTCTTGGCGACTACGATAGCCTTCTTTGAGCTCTTTCATCTGCCGAAGCAGTCGGAGTACGCGGATGAGATAGAAGGCCCGAGGGAAGATCCAATTGCACGGTCAAGACATGGCAGCATATCAAGCTCTAGACTCATGGGTCCATCTGAAGAAGAACAGCCGCCTGTCGAAGATGATGGCGAAGATGATAACAATCCAACAGAGTCTACCTCTTTACTTGGAGAAAGACGACGAGCGACTTTCAAGCGCTATACCTCTCCACACCGTCCTGGCCCCACAAAAGATGTCATTCCTGAGTCCCATACGAATCGTCTGGTGTATGGTACCGAACAACCTTGGTCTCACTCTCTGCCGAGCAGTCTCTGGCTCTTGGAGTTCCTTCTGCTTGCACCTTTTCCACTCATACTCTTCGGCCAAGTGGCTCTTCTCTTCACGAGTGCAACGAGTCAGACACTCGCGGACGGTAATTCACCATTACCTCTCTACATCCTTACGGCGGTCCTCACCGTCCTTCTTTTCGCGCCTCTCGGTCCATTCCTGCATCGCTATACTTACCATATACCAACCTTCTTAATACTTGTATTTGCTGGCACAACAATCTACAACCTCACTGCTTTTCCATTTTCGGCGAACAATCGTCTAAAGCTATACTTCCTCCAACGTGTGGATCTCGATACAAGTATCAACGATGTCAGCCTGACAGGCATAGACAGCTACGTCCAGAAAGCAATATCCTCACTCCCAAGTGCAGCAGGCCAAACAATCTCCTGCATGCCAACCAAGCTTCGACGAGACCTGACCGAATGCAGCTGGACTGGCCTTCCACCTCGTGTCGTATCAAATACGCATCCTGACGTGCCACCTGAGTTTGGGTATGCAGATTGGCTTACTTTCAACGCCACTCGCGACCCAGATGGCAAGACGGAAGCCCAATTTTACGTAACCGGACTTCAGACGAGAGCATGCAAGCTCGTCTTTCATCGGCCCATCTCAGACTTCAGCGTTGCTGGCGCGGGAGACGACAAGCGCTTTAAGCATGTCTCTGATAGTGGGAGCAGAGAGTTAAGGCTCTGGAGCAGGACTTGGGATAGAGAATGGAATGTCACTGTCAAATGGGACGCTAGCGGTGATGATGAAGGGGATGGGCTGGACGGGAGAGTGGTCTGCTTGTGGAGTGATGCTAATGACAGCGGCACGATTCCTGCACTCGATGAAGCATGGCGTTTTGCACCAACTTGGGTTGCCATTGCAAATAATCAGAATGGACTGGTTGAGGGAAGTAAAGCGTTTCTTGTTTGATTTTCTCCTGCATTTGGGTTAGCATGACAGCCTCGTGACTCTTCATTGATAGCGTACCACAGCAAGCGTTTCCTTCGTACTTGCCTTTACAAGAGGACAGAGCCAATGTAATGCATACATAGTGGACCTTTAGCCCGGTGTTGAGTCAAGAGCGCCCTGTGCCCAAGTTTTGCACCAAAGTCGCAGCTTGTAGCGAGTAACGTCTCAATACTCGACTCATTCCTGCTCAGCAATGTCCAACAAAACGGGGCCGTCAAGTAAGCTGACTGGCGTTTTGGCCAGCGGTTGAGCGCCAGTCTTCACATTTCCTAGGATGATTGTCGTCGAGCGGCACACTTATCCACAACTTTTCCTCCACCATCGTGCAGCAATGCTTCAGATTGACATCCTGGTTCTTTTCGAGCGATGACTTACCGTTGCAACCTAGAGCGCCTCTATTATTGATTGTCCATGCTAATTTTCTATGTACTGCTACATGCGGGTACTTCAGAATGTCATATCATAGCCTAGTCGACGCTCGAGCGGTCGAGAATTCGGTTTGCTCTAAGATCTGATACTCCGGTAGTTCCAACTGGTATCTTACCCCTATAGGCACCGAATGGCTGCTTGCCTTTGCGTTTGCTGTTGCGTGTTTTCTACTACTCTTCTACGTATGATTATATATGGGCGCTCTAAAGTAAGATATCATAGCTCGAGTAATGCTCGACGAAGCGTGAGTTCTCCATATCAAAACTTTGAAATACCATCTATAATGAAAATTCACAGTAGATTGTGCTTTGAGGTGTTATATCGTGGCTCAATCAACGGTCAACGAATCGATATTCTGCTCCGTGGTCTCGATGCTATCGATGTTGGATCAAATGAATGATTAAAGGCTTGCTGCCTGATGAACCCGGCAATTTAGAGGGATGTAGAGGTGTTTGTATCCTACGAGGGCGCATATAGAGAATAGCTAAAGGGCTATGGTAAGGGAGATTTCCAGCAGACTAGACATTGTTGGTAGGTTTCCAGTTCGAGCCCTGATTTTACCGTGCTGGGTTTCGCTCCAACTTCCGTGAATGTCGCAGCTCGATTGCGAGTAAATTCAGCATATCCGAAGGGTATCCTACCAGAGTCACTACTGTATACAAGGCTCAAGACCCTCCTATATGGTGACGATATCCATGAAAGCAGATACCCCCTGCCTAACCCCTTGCTCCCACTCCCAGGCAAATCCCCCACTCTGCCCACTTTCTCGCAGCCTTTTCGAAATCCATAGCTCCAGAGAGCCGATCGTGTCCGCCCCAGTCTGCGCGCCTTGCACGTTCCCAGAGACTCTCATCTCGTAGAAGGACAAAGCATCTGCAAATCCCAGGTCCCAACCTTGCTCGAATCGCCAATGCTCGAAGTGTCCGCCTGGTGCTGTGCTATTCCAGTAGCCAATATGACCGTCTACTGCTTCTCTCCTCTTGGCCCCCACCAGTTGTTTTGCTCTTCCCACACGTTCCATCACACCTTCAAAATTCAAGGTAAGATTTTCAGGCGGTACTACCGCTCCTTTCTTCGCCATCTCGATCAATCCCCACTCCCCACCATCCATCCACTGCATTTTCGCCGTCCAGAAAAACGCGCCACCAACCTTTTGCCTCCATTGCTCGCTTTGCGCTCTTCCGAACTCACGGACCAAGTCATCTCTATCTGCACCACCAGATTTATCCCAGGATTCTCCATCAAGCACACAGCTCCACTCCCCGATGAAAACGCCGACAGCGCCTTTATCAGTTACGCTTCCTCCCACATTCTGTACCTCGCTTAATTCGCTGTGGACGCGCTCGACAATCCGCTGAGGACTGTGCTCCTTGTCATGCTCGGTGAAACAGTAGTATTTATGGGTATCAACCCCGACCGGACATCCAGTACCCCTTTTGTTAGCTCTAGCACACCATGCCGAAGCTGTGCTCAAATCCCATCCATCGCTGATATAAAGTGGTATACTACCATCTACTCTCCCAATCGCATGCACGACGTCGTCGTACCATTCATACATCCCTTTTGCGCCCCAGCAAGCTTCATTGCATAATTCTATTCCTATACACCCCGGTATCTTCCCTCTAGCTATCTCCTCAGCCATAAACAGCAGACACTGCTTCGCTAACTCCAGGTTCTTGCTATTCCCCCACAGCTCAGCTTTTTTACTGCTCGTACCACCATGATCCTGATCATTGGCACCGCCGGGTAGGGCGTGGAAGTCTAACAGTACCCCAATTCTAACGTCGTAAAGTCGCACGCAGAGACGTAGCACAGCGTCCCAGGCGTCGGTGTAGACTTCTGAGATGGGACCTGCAAAAGGAGTACCCTTTGCGAAGGATGGACCGAGCGTGAAATACCCAATCGGCAGTCGTACTGATGTGATATGTGCTTCGTGTGCCAGCCAACGTAATTCCACATCAGACAAAGCAGAATCCCAGTGCTGCTCCCATTTTGAGCGTGTAGCCTCCACACCGCGAACAGCTATAGATCTAGTGTGCCCATTTCCCCATCAGCCCTCGCCATTTGTAGTAGAGCAGCTAAAAATAGGAAGGGCGTACTCAGTAACAGCATCTAGTTCGCTATCGCCCGCCGCTGTGGGATCGAACATGGATGGGAAGAGCCATTTCTCGAGAACGAAGATGGAGCCGAGGTTCGTGCCGTGGTGGGTACGGTATCGAAGAACGTCGAGGGCTGTTGGCTGCTGGAGCTGGGAGTGCTGGCTTGGGAAGGGCATGGAGGAGCTGGAGAGGGGATGTTTGGCTTTGTTGAGAAGTTTGTGCATGACTAAGGAGTAGACTGCGAGAGGATAGTAGGTGTAGCTGATTACACAGAGTGGTATCAATTGAGTCGAGTGTGCCAGTAGTCTAGGTATCCCCTTTATTGACTTCCAGACTATATGAAGTTCTGATCAGATGTTCCGTCCCACTCAATCTCCCTTGGTCTTGCTCTCTTCTTCAGGTAGTGGCTCGGGGCTTTTATACCACCTCCCAAAGGCTTGCACTCAGATGTACGACTCGACTGTAGCAAATACCATTAGGCATGCGATCACAGCAGTTTTAACAGGTCGAGTTGCACCAAGATCATTGAAGTTGAAGGCCGGATTGGATGGGTTCTCGGGGGGTGATGGATCTGGGGCTATTTTGGGACGAGGCCTCTGAGAGTCAGGAGCTTTCAAGGTGCTGTGGTTGGCCTTGTAAGCGTGGATGGGGGTGCGTGAGGAAGTTGAGGATAGGTAACGGCGGTGACTGAGGTGACGTCTCCACGCTACGCTTCGAAGTGACGTCGCAGTCAGTGGTAGACGCAAGTGTGGGCTTCTTAAGGAAGTAGGAGCTGTAATTTGATTGGCTTGGAATTTTTACGAAATCCAGAGGCGATATCGTTGTGATTTGAAGTATAATATCATGTAATGCTCTTGGTTGAGCGTTGATCAGGCTATGATATGTAAAAGTAAGGCATAACACACGCAGGACTGGAAGTAATACTGCTGCTCTACGGTATGTGCAAGGGTGCGATACCGTTGGAAGGTGCCAGAATAATAAGTTTTGAAAGTCCCATTAGTAACGGTCATCATAAAGCAACTTCAAACACAGAGAAATAGGATAATGCAAGCCGCAATTCGGTCTGGTGAGGGGTAAGGTACCCTTCGAGACCGCCACGAGTAAAAAGAGTGCATGTATTTGGTATGTACAAACCAATCTGGGTCAGTTCTAATCGTCTGAGCAGAGTTATTTTCCACCATATGTGCCCTACATCATCGCACCACCTTCATTGGTCTAGTACCCCCAATATCCCTTAACGAGCCACGTGCTATACGCAGCCATGCCAGCAAAGAACCCTTGGGTGCCATAGTACCCAGCTGGCCGTCCCCAGCCGACAGTATCCTTGCCCTTCATCCCGAGCTCGACGTGCAAGATCCTCAACACGAAAAGTGCGGCCATTGCGTAGTTCAGCATCTTCCTGTTTCCGCCATTGAGCTCCGCAATTGAGCAAAGTGTAAAGGCGAGGGGCACGTTCTCGATAAAGTTGGCGTGCGCGCGCGAGTCGAGGAGGAGCGGGTCCGGGTTGTCATTCGAAGTTGCACCCTCTTCGAAGCGGTCACCTATGTATTTATCTCTCTGTAGACGACGGTAAACGACACGATTAGAGAGGTAGACGAGGTAGGCGGCAAAGGGGAGGGTCCAGGTGCCGGTGATTGCTGGGGTGTGTTAGCTGTACGACGGTGGATTTCGAGAGGGGGAGACCAACGCAGCGACTTGATGACTGGCACCCCGAGTGTGTTTGCAGAACTCATCTTGACGGTTTCTTTGGTCTTTGCTGTGGATTCTGGTTCTGTGGTACATACGAGTATTACGGGTGAAGGGAAAACAGTGACTTGAGCTAGACATCGTCGAGGAGCTCGTTTGAGCCAATCAGACAGCAACGCAGCGCTTACATAAGATACAGGGTCGCGACAGACCAAATGCCAGAGACGATGCTTTCAACGCTACGTATAGAGGGACATGCTTCGCAGGTACCAACTTCACTGAATGAAATTATCATGTAAATGATGGTAAGCTGAACACCAACAAGGATTTTAGGACCATCTTCTTGAATTTCCAGGGCGGTGCATTGGTGTCAAATGACAGCCACGAAGTGCTTTGTACGGCATCATAATTATATCCAAAAGGACAAGACCTTAGAAGTCAGACTCTCAAATATCGAAGAATGAAGGTTTTTAGATAGGGACTGCACATCCTTATATCAGGAGCCCGCTCACTTAAGCATTGACGCTTCCCTGCATAAATGTCGAGCATTGCCGAAAAGCACGTATTCCGTACCATCTGGAGAGTTGGATTTTAGACCTACCTGTTTTCTCGTCCCATACTTACTCATGCGAGATACTCAGATCAAATTCGTGGCACATTGTCTACTGTTGTTGCTGCTCTTGACTGTCTTGGCACTAGACTTACTGCAGGCTCATTCGTTCTTTCTCATCTACAGTCTTTATACTTGAGCTTGCTTGGCAAGATGCTACAGGACCGTAACCCCTATCACCTACGATGTCTCCTCCTGATGCAGTACCGCTGAAACACTTTCATTGGAGGTGCATTATGCACACTCTCTTCGTTGCTTCATTCATTTTCATAGCCTTACGAGTCAGCAGTACTGTCGTTAAGATTCCTATGAAATACTATTGCTAGCAGCCTGTCACCATTCCAGGAGATTGACCATAGGAAAAGCTGCCCATCGATTGGCCATTGATACGTCCACTGTGCTCTTCCTTCTTTTTCGAGGCTCCATCGAGCACAAGACTATTGACCAGCCTCAATTCCTGTCTGCCATTGTCATGGCTTCAACATTCCACTTCCGCGACTCTCGACCAATCCCCAGTCTCCGACACGCTTCGACATACCTCGTCCCACGCCCACTAAAGATCTTCAAACGCACAGCTCGAAGGCATGGGAAGTTTGCCCCGCCATCTGCAGAGCGCTCAAGAACCGCCAGCCAGGCGAGTACCGAAGCAGCTTCGAATACAGATGATAGCCGCAGACCGTCATCTCACTACCCAGCATCTGCTTCCTCAGTCGTGACGCTCACCACACCTACAGAAGTTATCAGCGAAACTGGTCTCGAAACCCAAAAATCAGATCCCAAACTCAAACCCCAACCTCTCAACATAATCACCCACACTTCACTGCCACCTGAACCCCGGCGCCTGAGCTCAACAAGCTCGGCGATCCACCACGATCGACTCCCTTCCATTGCGCTCGACCCCCCAATGGCAACCTCAGCAAAACCCCTCCACTCCATAACCTGCTCCCTCTGCACCTCACCCCTGTCAACCCTCCAAATCTATACCTTCCCCGTGACTGCCCCCTCCATAACCCAGCGCGTGCTGACCCTTTATCCCGGCCTAAAGCTTGAGCCGACCTTCTGCGCTACCTGCTTCGAGTCCATCCACAGAATGCACATTTGCTGGGGATGTGGGTTAAGGGTTTATAGACGTGAAGAGAGAGTTGGGTGTGGATGGGCTTGGTGGCATTGGGGTTGTTTGGGGTGTTTGCTGTGCCGAGTACGCTTCTAACAGCGCCTCTGAACCTTCAAATTGAAATGGAAGCTGACCTCCTCAGACGCCACTACCTCCACCACCATGGACATCCCGCCCTATCACCCTCTCCAAACCACCAGCCTGCAAAGCATGCACGCGCTCACTCCGTGAACTGACACACACCGAACGCATCCGCAAACAAGCAGGTAGCCCCGTATGCAATTACGATAATGGAATCTCTTGTAGGAGGAATGTCAGTACTATTCGGACCTTCAGCGGCAATGGCATGAGCAGGAATGTCAGCCTTGGGGTGAAATATCCACCACTGCCGAAATGGATGGAGAAGCTACCCCGAGCGCAAGGCGCGGGTAGTGTGGCAAGGAGCGGGACGGGGGTGTACAATACTGATGGCACGAGAAGCAGAAAAGCCAGTGCAGGGGTGGAGAAGCCTTCGTGGGTGAAGCGGGTGGGAAGTTTGTCAAGAATACGAGCGGATGGTAGTGTTGTACGTGCTGGTAGTGGACACGGGGATGCTGATCGAGGCTTTTTAGTCAGACGGCGGACACTTCCGAGGTGGAGGGAAAGGTTGCCGAAGAGCTTGGTGGATGGGGCTGTTGGTGTTTGTGAGAGGAAGATTGAGGATACGGGAAGCAGAAACCAGAGCACCATGCCGAAGTGGATGGAGAGGCTGCCCGGGAACAAAATCATGCTGAAAGGACTAGAGTTGTGAAATGGAGAAGACAGATCAATGAAGGTCTACCAGAACAAAAACATATGTGACCGTGGGATCAAACGGCCGTTCGCAATTCGAGGCGCCAAAGCAAAATGAGACTCTCATCTATCGATTAATTTTAAGATGCTCTATTATCTATACACCAAAGTCCGGATCGTGAGCGTCTTTATCATAAACATATTCGTCGAAAGCATGTCGTCATAAACATACAGCCTCGCTAGACCAAACTAAACCATTCAATCCACCGATACCACCTTCATGACCGACGACGCATCACCCTTGTGGAGGGTAATTCTCCTTGTCACTATCATCGAACGCCAGCCCACTCGTGCTTCTTTGCAGTCTTGGTCCCGTCTCGAAGCTGTCGCGCAACCCTCTCCTCACCTTCCCCTCCAGACTCGAGCGCGGCCCCCTCACTGTCTGCCTGTCAAACGACACACGCTGCTCTAAAGGTCTGGCAGTATCGAAGCTCGAGCGCGGTACGCTGAGGTATGTCGTATTGCTCAGTGAAGCTTGCTTCTTGAGTCGTACATGATTGCTTCGATGGAGGGTTCCTAATGCAGCAGCAGATTGCCGTCGTGTCACTTTGAACTTTCTGGGACTCTGGTCCAGTCGCCTGGCGGGCATCATCGGACTGCCTTCTACGCGTTGCGCCATCTTTCTGGGGCTGCTTTCCAGGGCACGTGTGAGCTCGTCCATTTCTGTGGAACCCAAAGTGCCCTTGCGCAATTGGATGTATGATTGTCTTCGTGCAGAATTGAAGGCTTGGCCGGCGCGGTAGCGGTATGGCGAGCCGGTTGAGGAGAGGTCATTGCGATGCTTGTATTCTATCGAGGCTGCGACTTGAGCAATTGCATTCGGCGGAATATCGATGGAATTCTAACATTTAGTCAGTATATGGTGAGGTAACAATTCATTCTGCAATGGATGGGCAGCAAGCGCTTACCGGATGCACGATCGTGATGGGTAGCTGGACCTTGAGGTGTTTGCTGCAAGCGCAGCCGTTATCGCATGCCACCTGAAACTAAGAAAGGGAGCACGAACTTGAACGAGCAACTCAGTTGGATGTTAACGAAGTAGCGGATGCCGAAGAACCTTCCTAAACCAGATTGTCAGCCTCTTGGTAGCAGCCAGCAGACGGCTCGGGGTGCGCCGCAGGCCGCCGCATGTTTTAGGTTTACAGATATGCTCTCCCACACCTGGGCGATAGATTTTCGGCATTTAAGACGAATCTTTGATGCTGCTCAAACACCTACCTGTTCCGATTGACACCAACCCAGTGGGCAATTCTAATTTGCAGGTCCTAAAATCCTGTGACATGGGACGGACGCCTTGGAATCCGTCAGAGAGTTCATGCTTTACTACGAGGGTCTTGCTCATATGGTCCGGTAGCCGAAGGATATCGGCAGACGTTCGCCCGGTAGATGCAGCCGAATAGTTGTGAAACAGCGTAATCTTCTCAAGCTGTAATTCAACCTTCCTGACAGGCTTGCTGCTTCTGTTGTCGATATGGATGTCAAGATAGACAGGGTAGCCGCTGATCCAAGTCTGACGATGTAGTCCGGCCGCCATAATGACTGTCTGATCACTGTGTCTCTTTGATAGCTGTAGCATATCCGACACCAGCAATGGATTTGGTAGATTGACAAGAGCCTTCTCCGCTGTAGAGCGCTTTAGTCATGGTGCCTTCAGGATATGGAAGGCCAATGACCTACGGTCATGAGCTGTCAACACCACAAGTTCTCGCGACTCCCGAGTGAAGTGTTTCTTTCCCCTGATCTTGAACTCTGCCAATGTACTAAGGCTGTAGGTTATCCCCACCTCTTTTGACTTGTATGGTGGAGGGCCCATGAGCACAGGCAGGTCGAGGCGAAAAAGAAGTGTCGATTCTGATGGTTGAACGTCCCAGCTTGTTTCAGGACCATGACTTGGAGCCATGGTACTGGGAGGAGGGTGCGTTGCATCGATAAGATCGCACATCAAAGCCCGAAACATCTCTTGCCTGCCTTTGCAGCTTTCTATGCCTATCAACGTGACCGATAGTCTCCTCAATGAAATAGCGGATTTCTGCTTCCGCCTCGACTCAAGAGTACCTCCATCTATCGTAACATGTATCTCGCCTTCCACTGTCGCTCCACCTATGTAGACTGGAGAGGACAGGTGGATCGCCAAGCTAAGCCTCCGATGGGCAAGCCTTGGGGTGTCTAAGAGATCATTCGGCAGGATGGCGGGGACGAAGGTCCGCGTAGGAACCTGGGGTGGATTCGAGTGAACCGGTCGACGTATGGGAGACTCTGCCCTGCCTCGCGTGGGAACAGTGAAGCATTGACCTGGCGTATTGTTTGCCGGTATAGGAGGTGGTGCTCGTGGGGGCGTCAATAGGATAGAAGCCGCTGAGCTGCCGTTCGCTATGGCCCTCGACGATCGTCTCTCTGGTATGGCTGTTAATGTATTGAGACCCGCTTTTGCCATTGGGCAGCTCTGTCTGACGCCACCAGACAAACGGGCTGTATACGTGAGATTAGTGTACAAGGCATGGTGGTGATCAAACGTTGGTAGATGAAAATCATTGTTGATTCTATGGCTTGCACCTTCCTAACAAGAATCGATATCTACAAGGACGGCTTGACTTGGAGGTATCATCGTGCCTTCTTCGGCTTCGCGTGACCCTGATATTCGCAGGAGATACCTTGCGAATATACCAGGCTGTCAACGATCATGGCAGACTTGCATGGGCGTGGTGGCATCGGATCATGCCTTGTCCAGGGCAATGGAACCCTCTTATGCTATCCTTAACCGTGCGGGCACCTCGCTCTACTCGGTGCGGCTGGCCCCAACGCGAATCACGCCCCAACGCGAATATTTTCAAATTTATTAACCCTCAACTTCCTACCTATATACCACCCCCAAATCATGGCCGAATTATACGCTATTAGGGAAAGCCGTATTTAAGATATTCTTAAAGCTATTCCCCCCGGAATTAAGCCTAATATCAGCTCGTTAGCTACTCAGTATTATATTCTATACACGCAGCTCCTAAACCGGTATAATAGGATTAGGCCTAAACAGAGCCACTCCTACGCGCTTAAGCCGGAAGAAGAAAACGCCCTCTACCACTACCTATAGCGGCTCGATAAAATAAGTATATTTTACCGGCGCCCGATACTTTTAAGAGCTATAAATTCTATTTTACGCGAACGCCTAGGCCCGGTTAAATATATATTAAATTAATAACCTACTAGCTTCCTAAAGCGTAACCCTTAATATAAATTATATAAATAGAAACCCCTAGCGGTATAACGAAAAAACGTATATAAACTAAAGGATATTTTAATATAGTTTCGACGTTTTTAGGATATATATATAACGTATAAAATTAATCTAAATAATATTTATAATTTTAATAAAACCGAGTTCCGGATTAATATAGGTAAGAGTTAATAAATAATTATAAAAGAGTAGGATAAACCTCTATATTAAATAAATATAAATAACCGGGAGTTTATTACGTTTATAAAGTATATTAATACTATTAACTTTATATTCCTACCGATATTAATTCTAACTAGGAAGTAATTCCTAATTAATTAATTTTAAGAAAATTTAGATCCTAATACTCTTTAAGGGATAAATAACTCTGGATATATAAATAACGATCTTTATAAAAATTAAGTTAAGTATTTTAACCGGTTTACGAAATACCGCTAGGTCGGGCTATAGCGGATATTAATATTTAATAATTATAATAACTATTTAACCCCGGGAGGTACTAAAGTTCTATGAAAATAACTAGATTTAATTATTCTATTTATTACTATATTCGTTATATCTAATATAGTTATTAAATATAGGTGTTTTCTAGTTATTTAAATATTAATATATTAAGGCTATTGAATTAACGATATACTAAACTAGGGGCGATTATTTAAAAATCGATTTTTTAATTAATTTTCAAACTATCTAGGATAAAGTAGTTAAATAAACTATAATAATATTAATTTAACGGAAATCGGGCTTAATTCTTTATAATCTAGATATTATAATATACCGATTAATTAAATTTTAATATATTTTTATTTCGGTAAAAATTATTACCCCGGAAGATACTCTACCCCTAAATTTTAACGAATAGCCTACGCTATATACGTACCGGTAAATTACGTAGTATAGGAAGGAGCTCCGGGATCTAGATTTATCCCTAGTATTTAATAGATATATTCGTAGAGTAGAAGCGAAGTTACTTTCCGGTTTATTTATAAAGTAAAAGTTAGAAAAGTTATATAAAGAAATAGTAACCTAAGGAGCGCGTAAAATATAATTAAATATATTTATTTAAAAGGGTAGTATAATTTATTCCTATTAAATACGCTTTAAGGTAAAGAAATCGTAGGAAATAAAGTTTAAAAAGGCGTAAAAGGCCTTAGAATAAATTAAAACTAAAGAGTAACGGGTAGCTTCTACGTTTAGGAATAAAAGAATCCGGTATTTTAAATAAATAGCTATAAAGGTAAAGTTATAAAAAAAGACTAGCCAAATCGGGAAACATATAGTAGACTTTCCTATATTGTTATTTCCATAGTTAATGGGGTAGTTGAAATAATTGGCGTTGGGGCGTGATTCGCGTTGGGGCCAGCCGCACCGAGTAGAGCGAGGTGCCCGCACGGTTAGTTGGAGTTAAGAGGTCGTTGGAACAGAGTGCATGATGGTGTGTAGATCATCACGTGCATCATTGCCTCTAATTGACAGGCACGACAGGTTAGAAGGTGTTTGGAAGAAGCCTAAAGTAAGGTACTTTACGGTTTTCCAGCTGCTCGGGTTCGGCAGGGGTGCTTTTAACCGCTCCCCAGCCGTTCTTGGTTGGGGACTCGGGGGTGCCAGCGGAGATGCAGGGTCGCCGCTAAACGGGCCTTACGACATCGCCTATCCCCCTTCCTCCGCCTATACCGTATGAGGATATTCGATCCTCCACCCTGGTCCGCCACGCCGCATGATGATACCAATCGCATACCATCCCCCAATTTAGCCGAAACTCGACAGTCTGCCAACCTGAAGCAAGCGTCACTCAAGCAATCCATGATTTCAGCTTCAATCCTCCCCGGAGCCAACTCCAAGCCCATGAAAATCTCTGTTTTGGCCCCCTACAAACAGGTCAAAACGCCTCATGGCAAGTACCTAGAACTCGCTAACCCCACATTCGAAGGCATGACCCTACATATGCTGCCGCCTTCCGTGTTCACACTATTTTTTGCTAGTTGCACGCTCTCTCATACTGCATCCCCCAATAATTCATACCTTATTTCCATTGTCATTCTCTTACCTCACACTTTTGATGCCGGCACCACCGGTCTTCCTATTACACATTGCACATTTTTCAGCCTCACAAACAAGCAATACCGACTGTCCTTAGGCGCGTCACTAGAGGGTCGTGGAGCGCGCGGCTGGATTGGGACCCAGATCATGTCCTGGACACCATACCTGAAGTAGCGAGTAAACGGTCGTTTCAAAACCGTTGCCCCAATTAAACTTCGAACTGTCCTCAGCGGGCATGTCGAACCTTGAGGATATACCGCCGGTCCCCAAGATTGAGCCTTTCGAGGAAGAGTCCTTCTCCGAGTCCTCTCCCGAACCGGAGGAGCAGAGCTTGACGCAAGAACCCGCCCAAGTCCAGAAGCGTAAGGGTGGACGCAAGCCCGTACGTAATACTCAACATATCCTCGGGGTCTGGCACCTAGATCTAATTGCAAGCTTAGATATATGCAACCTCTGAAGAGCGCAAACAGCGCAATCGTCAGGCACAGGCCGCGTTCAGAGAGCGCCGGACCGAATATATCAAGCAGCTGGAAACTACAATCAAACAACACGAAGAAGCCTTGCAGAGTCTGCAACAGAGCCATCGGTCAGCAGCCGACGAGTGCTTAATGCTTCGATATAAGAACTCACTTCTCGAACGCATACTGCTGGAAAAAGGTAGACCGTGTTGGGAAGGCGAACATTGGTTGTGCGCGACTGACAGCGTTACAGGCATCGATGTGCAGGCCGAGCTGAATTCGAAAACCGAAGGCTCGCATGTATTGCCGCATGCTTCCCTACCCGCTGGAGCCCCGCAGCCTTCACCAGTTCAACGCGCTCTGATGAATCGCCATAGCCAGGCTCGGCGTTCAACATCTGGATCAGGCTCAGCATTACGGCCACGCTCCTCCCAAACATCTTCGAACCATTCACCCCGGCTTCAGCCTGCGCCAGCATCGCAAACGATCTCACCAATCACAACGATATCGCCCATTGGCATGCCGAAAGGTGGGATGATCTCACCTAACGTGGATTTGAAAGCTCAGCAACAGCAACAGCCGCAGCCGCCGCCTGAGCGCTCCTACGTCCAGCAAGTACCCTCGCGACTAAGCATACCTACAGCCGGACAGTCATCAATGCAGATTACGACGCCAAGTACAGCCGATGGAAGTCGCAGTAGTGAGATAGGTAGCACAGCGACAACCCATACGAGCTTCTACCCATCTCCATTTCAAGTTCATATAGAGCAACTCGGCAAGCTGTCCCGCCCCCGTCTTTCCATGCGTGTTTTATAGAGCTCTGTTCGTCCTAGATTGATTCCGTGAGTACAGAACAGGAGTACGATGCGCATGCCGATATGCTCGACGACGAAAACCCCAGCGACCGAGACGTGGGCCCCGGCCCTTATCCGCAACCTTTCGACCAACAGCCTCTCCCACCGAGCCACGGACTACCTATGGGCATGCAAGACCAACCACCAATGCAGCAGATGCAACCCATGCAGTCAATGCAACCCATGCAATCGATGCAGCCGCCTCCAATCACGCAGTCTATGGATCCGAACAATCCAGTCTACGCTGGCATGAATCCAGGATTCGATCCCTACGATCCTTCGTTAGATGCCGACCCGTTTGGACTTACCGCGAGCATGCATTTTCCTACGCAATTTACCTTTCAAGAAAGTTCGATGAGACGGTGACAGCATTATTTTGAATCTCGATGCTTGGACAATGGGAAAAATTTTCGGCGCAGTATGGAGGTTTTGCTTGGAGGGTCAATGGGGCAATGACATTTGCAGGAATTCAGCATCAGCGACAGGCGTCCACAAGATGATACCACCAGGCTGAATACAGCTTTAGTAAACTGCTTTGTAACTTGACATATTTCAGAGTGCGCCAGAGAACATGGTGGTCTAAAATACCGGCTTTAGGGAAAGCTTAGTCCTCAGTATGGTCATCATCAGGCTTAGGTTTTTCTTTATCCTCAATATAAGTCAATATAAGTAAAGTACAGTATACTTTCTTCGTAAAGGGCCAGGTTATGAGGAGTTCCTGTTATAGGGACTCCAATCTTTCGGAATTGCAAGCATTACTTAGGTGTACTCCCTTCCGGCTTATAAGGGGAACCGGGCTATAGGGAATTATAGCTCTCGGAATTTTGACTCCTTTTTAAAGGGGATGCCTTTAACATGTGCAGAGCAAAAAATAGACCGCCAAGCCCCCAAGCGGTAAAAGCTCTGCGGTCGATCCAACCTCGCTAAGAAACACCCACAAGCAACTCCACCAACGGTGTTCCTCGAGGCACAACGTCGACGCGAGATCATAGAGAGACAAGATCCTGCGCAAGGATCCTGTCGCTCCTCATTACAACCACGTACAACACACTGGTGCGATAGCACGGGACGCCTTCGAAGGAAGGCGTGAGAGGTGGGCGCCATGGGTGACGTGAAATCGAAGGTATGAGGCCACCACTAAGACCACGGAGCTTTGTCCACTCTACGCCAGCTATTAGGAGCTTTGCGGAATCTCCGATTGACCAATGGCTGATGCTTGAAGTCCACAGAACCTCTACGAGCTCCTTGGTACGCTCAGACCACCACGCGATCAACGCTACCTAGCTAATCCCCAATACTAGGCAACGAGAGTGACCAAGACTCGGACAAGGAGGTACCACCACCGACCGAGATCGTAGACAAGCCAATACCGCGGACAGGAAAGCGTGATGCTTCAGGTACCGCGCCACCTGACGCTCGTGGAGGTGCTGAACGTGGTGGACGCAGTGGACGACGAGGAGGGTTTACTGGCAGCGATGGAGGTACGGGTAACCAATACAAGAGCTGCAATCGCGCATTTGGGAGCATTTGAAGCTCAATCACGTTGTTTTGCCCGTCCAATACTGATTTTCAATGCAGCGTTCCGTGACCGCGAAGCCGGCGCTGTAAACAATCGCAACAAGCCCACCGACGATGGACTCCGTCAAGACCGTCATCCTAATCGTGTCGAAGGTGGTCGTGCTCAAGGCAGCCACGAGGGCCGCGGTGGACGTGGAGGCCGTGGCGGTCGAGCTGGTGGAGGCAACCGCGGCGACCGACATAGTCGTGGACAACCTAAGTACGCCCCTCTGTCTAATTCAGAAGGTCTCCCTACTAACATACTGCCTCCTTTACAGCGAGCACGTCAAGCAAGCTGATCAGTCCTGGGGTGCCCCTACCGGCGACTCTGAATTCGCCGATGAAACAGCAGGCGAAGCCATTGCCAAAGCTGAAGAGAAGGATGAGGGCGCAGCAGGCGGATGGGACTCCGGAACCGCCGATATTGCTGTCACTACTCCAGCTGATGCTGATGGTGCTGCACCCGCTGAGGGCTCCGCTCCGACTGATGCCACCGCCGCTCCCATTGAGGAGCCCGAGCCTGAGGACAACAGCCGCTCATACGCCGACTACCTCGCCGAGCAAGCCGAGAAGAAGTTGAAGCTCGGTGGCGGTGTCCCAGAAGCTCGAAAAGCAAACGAGGGTAGCAAGCAAAAGAAAGAGTGGGAGAACGCTAAGCCCATGACCAAGGACGAGGAAGCCGAATACTTTGCTGGTAAGGGCGGAAAAGAGAGACGTGAGAAGCAACGCAAAGAGAAGAACATCCTGGATGTCGATTTCCGATTTGCCGAGCCCAGCACTGGTGGCCGTGGTGGAGGTGAGCGTGGCGGGAGAGGAGGACGCGGTCGTGGCGAACGGGGCGATTTCCGTGGTAGAGGACGAGGACGTGGTGACTTTCGTGGCAGAGGCGAGGGTGGCTTCCGAGGTGGACGCGGCGGTAGAGGCGATGGTGGCTCTGCGCCTCTCGGGATCACTGACAACAAAGCCTTCCCTACCCTGGGCGGCTCATAGCCTTGGCCCATCACAGATTGGCTACCGGTGTCATGTGATGGCGATCTACGGATCCAAAATAATTAGCAAATGGTATGGCATCTCTTCTTACGTCGATGCGATGAAGCAAGCAACGTCCTTGAGGGCAATGTAGCATAGAAGGGTGGCGTCGCTCGGACATTCAAATAAAAAGCAGAGTTCGAGCATTGTTGACTTCTTCTGAATACCATACCCATTGTTGTACGCAATGTGTGCTCCCATGACATTTTCTTACTAACGTGCCACGCTGAATCAATGGCGCATTGCTAGCACTTATGCCGTGCCGACTACTACATTCTGCGCGCTTGCTCGGGTCTCAAAGGCTTCTCATATGGCAATTGAAGCTGTCAGTGTGCGTCATAAGGATCACCTGAAGCGTGGCTATATACCAAAATGGCCGTAAAATCAGAAGCTCCCCCACAATCGGGATCAAACCCCTTGTTTTAACGGAATATGCATGGTCCCACAAGCAGCGTTGCCATGGTAAATCTCTCGCTCCAAACGCCTTGATCTTACCCAAAACACCCCCATCAAGCTGCCACCTCACCCTCAACAAGCCTCGCCAGCTCCCCCAACTGCCCAACCGACAAATGAACAAGCCACTTCTCTCCCAACCCTCCCCTTCATACTCTCAACCAACAGCGCCCTCCACTCATCTCCAATAATCTGCTCCGGCACCGTCTGTCCAGCCGCCGTCCTCGTTTCCTCGATCACCCTCTCCCTCCCATTTAGTAAGCGAAAAGCGTCTCCCATACATACATATCCCCTGCCTTCAATTCCATCTTCTTCCCGTCTCACCATCTCCTGAAACTTCCCATGCGCAAGCCTTGCCTGTTGTAAATTGTACGTACCCATTTCGCAGGCAGCCCGTAAGATTCGGCACGCAAAGCGCACACGCTTGACACGTGATCGTCGCAGTCGGGGTGTAATTATTTGACAGCTGTGTACGATGCCTTTATATGGCGCATCACTGTAGAGACGCGAGACAGGACGATCAAAGACGGCGGAGCGCGGGAGAGCTGCGAGTATAGATGTGGCGACTCTGACTTTTGCGTTTGGAGCACGGCTGGCGTAGAGACCGATGTATTCTCCGTCGCCCTTCAACGCCGTAGAAGCCTATGATTTGGATCGGGTTGGAGTAGAAGGCGTGATCGGTGTGTGGGAGAAGCCGCTTGTTTGGTCTCGTAGTTGGGTAAGCCGAGGGCTCTTGTTGCGTCTTGGCTATGCGAAGAAACGTTCAGGGTTTGGTCGGAGCACTTCGGATTGGATGCTCCTAAATACTACCAAAGGGCTTCTTCAGGACCTGGATTACGATATTGTTCTTGTGGTGATTTTGTTGTCTAAACGATACTGGGAGCGGGTGGCTTAACGATCTTGACAATGCCAGGCGCGGATGTTGAGAGCATTTGATCGAGGACGCTGACGGTGGTACGATCCACGGCTTCGGGCTGCGGATTTGCTGGGAAAAGATCGCAATATGAGATCTCAGGGATCTTCAATGAACTCACGAGTCACCCTTTCGCAACCTTCGTCTCCTTTCCCAGAACGGGCCCAACTGGTTTCGCCACTAGAGGAGCCATGACGATCAACCATGCGGCAGGGAAGCGGGCAATTTTCACACCCTCACATTCACTGTCATGTCCGCGTCTTCACCCGATGAACAAATGGCCGAAGCACGGGCAGGAGTAGATTTCTGTTGACAGGAAGTAGTGCTAGCGGCCCTTGCTGCGCCGTCGTGGCAGTCTGGATCGTGGGGCGCTTTGGTGTGGAAGATGTATGTTGAGTCGGTGAATTGGATAGTAACCTTTGTTGCCATGGGTGCACTTCTGGCAGGTGATGATGGAAGCCATGGAGGAGATGAACTTTGGAGGAGTTGTTGGTAGTGTCTGATTATGCAAATAGTGTGTCCTGTCAATTGGGAAGCAAGAAGATAGGATCAAATGGAAGACACTATTATTATATAGGCAGGACCATGGTGTTTGTTCTCGTCATGTCGGACCCAGTCTGCTTGGAAAGCATCAGCTGAGGCTGATTGCTGGCGACGTGCAGAAGAAGGCTATCCGATCTCCTCTGTGCCGCCATGAGGCTCCTTGACAAACCCGAGAGGATAAAATCGAGATGATTGCACATAAATTTTCCTCGCTTGCGAAGGTCGCGTTAAGTGGTGTGTTGGAAGTTCTTTTTTCATTGTACAAGTCTGACTGAGCGCAATCCCGAAGCCGATTCCGGTGAGACGTTTCAGCCACATTGGCTTGTACGAGTACATACGTTCATTTCTTGTTAGCCACGAATAGAATTAAAGATAAGACGATAGAGAAGATATTGGGACTGCTCCAAACCTGACTTGGGGGAAACCTTGGTCTCATAGTGGTATTACAGTAGCAAATTGAAATGACTTTGAGCCCAGAATGGCATCAATAGCACGTAATAGGAGCAACATGCAAGTTTTCTCTGGTCGTCTTCTCTTCCCATCCTCTCCCCCACGTGACCATACCTTCGATCGGATATGCCACGAATTCTTCATCCCTTCCACACGCTGCAACAAACCTTCGTTATCCTAATCTACTGTCGCAACGAAAGGCTTCCGATAGGGGTCCCAGTCACGAAGCCGGTCTTGGTCGACAAAATTATATCCACATTCCAGCTGAAACGCTAAAGTTGCAGGGTAACAGCCGGCGGTTTGTTCTTTTACATCGCTCTTTGAGACACATTGAGGCTTATCTCGTCAAAAATCCAGACCCAGGCCCAGCTGTGGCGAAGAGTTGAGAGGTTTGCTGTCCGAATGGGATCGTACATTCTCGTGCGGCACGTACTTGGTGAGGAGTTTGCTGGAAAACATGTTTCACCAAAACCCTCTCGTGTTCATGCAGTGCCTGAAACATTCTGATCTACTTTAGGCTGTAGCCCAATTTGGCGCGCGCTTAGAGAGCCAAAGCGCCAAGTTCCTTTCCGTCTGCAACGCTCTGTGGTAACAAAAATACTTAATAGTCGATTAGTAATCGAATACTAATCGACTAGTTATTCGAGTAGTGAGTAGCGCCCTTACTACTCGATTATTAAGTAGCGGATTTAACTACTCGATTAATAG